>ENA-OSEO01001128-OSEO01001128.1-sediment-metagenome-genome-assembly--contig:-NODE-1128-length-53556-cov-6.440154_pt1 | contig 53556 bp, 55 predicted proteins | sample MGYA00237883_ERZ534232 | MGnify/ENA metagenome assembly ERZ534232
TCGCCGTCCCTGTGCACAATGGAGATGCCCGCGATCTCGGTCTGACCGTAGATCTGCTTCAGGTTCACGCCCAGGGCGTGGAAAAAGCGAAAATGGTCCGGCCCCATGGCCGCCCCGCCCGTATAGCAGTGTCGCAGTCGCGACAGGCCCAGGTGGTCCTTCAGCTTCTTCTGCATGGTAATGGCGGCGATCCAGTTCAACATTTTCAACCCCAACGGCACCGGCTTCTTGTCAAACCTGAGGTTGGCGGCCTTGTAACCCACATTCGTGGCAAACTCATATACCTTTCGCTTGATCCAGGTGGAGTCGATATATTTGACCTGGACCTGGCGGGTCATCCCCTCGTACAGCCTGGGGGGGGCGAACATCACGTGCGGCCCGATCTCTCGAATGTTTTCCTGTGCAGTTTCGGGCTCTTCAGGGAAATTGAGGGTGTAGCCTATCTGTAGACCGCACGAGATGGACATCATCTGCTCGCCGATCCAGGCAAAGGGAAGGTAGGAGACAAAATCGTCCGTATCGTAGCAGGGGTCCACGGCCATGAGGTTTCTTCCCATGGTCAGCATGTTCCAGTGGGTCAGCAGGGCCCCTTTGGGAAGGGCCGTGGTCCCGGAGGTGTAAAAGAGGAGACAGACATCGTCGCCTGTCCCTTCATGCACCATTTTCTCAAAGAGATCCGGCTCCTTTTTGTCCAGTGCCTTTCCCAGCTCCTGGACCTTCTTGATGCTGATGAGGAAATCCTGGTGGTAGTTTCGCATCCCCTTGGGATCGTCCCAGATGATGGTCTGGAGCTTGGGGCAATCATCCTTGATCAACAACGCCTTGTCCACCTCTTCCTGGGTCTCGCCCACAAAGAACTTGGAGTCCGAGTGATCGATGATATACTTGACCTCCTCCATCATACAGTCCTGGAACAGCCAGACCGCAACGCCCCCCGCGCAGAGGGTGGCCATCTCCGCCCACAGTCCCTCAGGCCGGTTGTCTCCGATCATGGCCACCTTGTCCCCCCGTTTCAAGCCGAGGCTGACCATGCCCAGACACAGATATTTTACATTGTCATAGTAGTCCTGCCAGGTAAAAGGGATCCAGATGCCGAACTCCTTCTCCCGCATGGCCACCTTGCTGGTTCCGTACTTCTTGCACTGGCTGACAAAAAGTCTGGGGATCGTGAGGTCTTTGGTGATTTCCATCCCGTTTCCACCCATTGTCTTTGTTACCTCCTTGTGGAATACAAATCCTCTTCGCCCAAGTAGGCCTTTACGACCTCCGGATTTCTCTGAACCTCGTCGGGAGGGCCGTCCATAATCTGGTAGCCGAAATTGAGCACATTGACCCGGTGTGAAATGTCCATGACCACGCCCATATCGTGCTCCACCAAAACGCAGGTGACCTTCCAGCGCTCCTCTTCATTGATGTCGAGGATAAACCGGGCCATGTCCTCCACCTCCTCCAGGTTCAATCCGGCCAGCGGCTCGTCCAGCAATATGAGTTCGGGGTTCAGGGCCAACGCCCTTCCCAATTCCACGCGTTTCTGGAGTCCATAGGGAAGCATATGGGCGGGCTTGTCCCGGATGCTCTCGATTTCAAGGAGGTCAATGATTTCTTCCTCAATGAACTGCCTGGAGGCAATTTCTTCCCGCTTGGTCTTCCCTATATACACAGAACCGCTGAGGATGCCGCTCTTGAGGTGGATATGGCGACCCAGGCGGATATTGTCGAGCACTGTCATCCCGCCAAAAAGCTCCAGTTTTTGAAAGGTACGGGATATGCCGCGCTCCGCCCTTTTATGGGGCCTGAGATGGGTGACCTCTTCCCCCTTGAAAAAGATCTTTCCCTTTTGGGGTTTATACAGCCCGTTGATGCAGTTCATCATCACGGTCTTGCCTGCCCCGTTGGGACCGATGATCGAATGGATTTCCCCCTTTTTGACCTCCAGGTTTACCCCGGCCAAGGCGGCTACCTTCCCGAAAAACATGTGGATGTCTTCAAGCTTCAGAATGGTTTCGCCTTTTTTGAGTTCGCCCCCCTGAACCATATCACGGGCCTCCATTTTGCAGTTTTAGGATATGTGATCTGATGCAACTGTCTTAATAAATTAAGGACTGTCGACGCTGTCACTTCTCTGCGGGCGGGCTTTAGGGACGTCCGCCCGATCATGCCGAGAGCGGTTCCTTCCCTCCAGAAAACGGCGCTGCGCACGCTCCACGCCACCGTCTGGCAATGAGTTGATTCAGCTCATGAAAACCCTGAACCGCTGCCCGTCAACAGCGGCTCATTACAAAAGCACGTTAAGAAAGGGCCATGAAAAAATCGGTCCTGCGTTCGTTTATTTTAAAAAATTTGGGAACCTAACTTATGTTTCGCGGATGCCGCCCAGCTTGGGTGTAACACAAACAACGGCAACGATCCCGTATGTCACGTAAGTGGATTCAAAAACGACCGGTTGCATATTTTCATGGAATTTGAATAGAGACTCTTTATTTAAAGTCATTATGTAAAAGACAGGAATGTTATATGATTTAACTCACATGTTCCGTGGTTGCACATTGTGCGACAACAGGCTTCGCAATGCGTGTCCACCATTAGTCTTTCGTTCTCCTTTTGTCAACAAAATTCATAAAAAAATGGACTCGCATCTGTACAAAGGGGTCCATGTCCGGGCCTTTCAGCGGGAGAAAGAGGGCCTCATCTCCGGGATAAGCTCCTTCCGGCACTGCCCCAGGAAATAATCGTCGGTCATGCCAGCGATAAAATCCCGCACAATGGCGGCCGGCGCGGTCTGTTCCACATATTGTCGGGACATCCCGTCCAGAAATCCCCTGAAGATGTCCGATGCCGCCTTGTGGCCTTCAAGATCTTGGAGGTATTTTTCGAAGAGAAGCTCAAACATAAGTTGGACCTTTTTTGTCTGGGACTTGACCCGGGCATCCCTGTAGATGGCCTCCTCATTAAATCGCTTCAATCGTTTGAGGGCCGTACCCACATCGCTGCTGAAGCTGAGGCAGGGTTTGCCCAGGCTGTTGGCAATGAGGTCCTCCACAAGGGTGTATACTATGGTTCCATTGGTGTCACCGAGGACCCGGCGGCAGTCTTCCGGGATGTCCCCGCGATGAATCAGATCCAAACGGATGGCATCCTCAATGTCGCGTCCCACATAGCTGATGGTGTCGGCCATCCGGACCACGCACCCTTCCAGGGTCATGGGCCGCAGATCAATAAAAGGGTCCTCCCCTTTCTGATGCACTTCCTCGGCCAATATATCAAATGTTTTGTCGGTTTTCGGTTCAAGGAACTGGGAATGGATCTCCCCATCGTGACAGAGGATTCCATCCAGAACCTGCAGGCTCAGGTTCCAGCCCTTTCCCTTCCTCTCGATTTTTTGCAGAAAACGGACCCCCTGTATATTATGGAGGAATCGACCGATCCGGTGGGATTCGCAGAGATGGGAGAGGAATTTTTCACCGTCATGACCGAAGGGCGTGTGGCCGATATCATGCCCGAGGGCGATTGCCTCGATCAGGTCCTCGTTGAGGTGGAGAAGCCGGCCCACCGTCCTCCCGATCTTGGATACGAGCTGCACGTGAAGGACCCTGTGGGTGATGTGGTCGTTTTTGATAAGATAGAAAACCTGGGTCTTGTCGATGTACCGCGAGTAGGCGAGCGAATGAAGTATGCGGTCGGAATCAACGGAAAAATTCTGTCGGTGACCCTGGTCGATGTCAGGATCCTGTTGTTGTCTCACGGCATCCCGGCTGAGGCAGGCCCAGGCAGAAAGCCTTTCCTCCTCGGCCTGATCGAGGGCTCTTCGCACATCAAGGAGTTGTCTATTGTACGTCACGGGTTCGGATTCCTCCTGCCCCTGCCTGGAAGCGATTTCTTTGGGCCTGTTTTCTATTTTTTTCTTGCAAACTGAGCTCGTGGTTGTTATACATATCAGCTTACAAATTTTAAGCCTCCCCATCCAGTCAGAGGCTTTTTTGGCCCGGGCGTGTTCATTGACCGATCCAGACCGGGCGCCTGCCGGTGTCTCCTGCTGAAAGCCCGATACGGCCTTTTCCAGGAATCGACCCTGGAGGTCCCCTTCCAAACCGGGGACCTTGGCGTGGGCGTGTTTTAAAAAGATACCAGATAAGGCGGATGAGTTCAATGGTCAATGAAACCAAAACACAGGTTTGGACTTTTGCCAGGTGCTCTGCCAGCTTGCGGCGGAGAGACGCGCCAAACCGAGGGAAAACCGGCATGGAGATCCGGATGGCTCTCCCATCAAGGAGGAATGAATGGCAGCGATCATCAATATGAAACAGCTTCTGGAGTCCGGCGTCCACTTCGGCCACCAGACAAGACGATGGAATCCCAAGATGAAGCCCTATATCTTCGGGGCGCGAAACGGGATCCATATCATCGACTTGCAAAAGACGGTCCGACTCATTAAAGTCGCATATGAGTTTATTGCGAGGACTGTGTCGGAAGGGTATTCGGTCCTTTTTGTCGGGACCAAAAAACAGGCCCACGAATCCATTGTGGAAGAGGCCGAGCGCTGCGGCATGTTCTATGTGGTCAACCGGTGGCTGGGGGGGACCCTTACCAACTTTCAGACCATCAAGAAGAGCATCGCCCGCCTGAAAGAGCTGGAACGGATGAAAGAGGACGGGTCGATCAACCGTTACACCAAAAAAGAGATCCTCAAGATGAACAAGGAGCTGTACAAGCTCGAAAAAAACCTCGGCGGGATCAAGAACATGGACGAACTGCCCGGCGCCGTGTTCGTTGTGGATCCCAAGAGGGAAAAGATTGCGGTTAAAGAGGCCAGGAGGCTCGGAATCCCTGTGGTTGCCATCGCCGACTCCAACTGCGATCCCGATGAAATCGACTTTTTGATTCCAGGAAACGACGACGCCATTCGGGCCATCCGGCTCATTTGCTCCAAGATAGCAGATGCCTGCATTGAAGGTCACAACATTGCGGAGCAGAGGCTGAGGGAGGAAGACGCCCGGAAAAAGGAGCAGGAAGAGGAAGAGTCCGCAGAGGCCCCCGGTCCTTCCGTGGAGACAGAAGGAGGGCCTGAGATCATTGTGCTTCCCAAGGGCGAACCTGCTGAAGGAATGGAAGCGAAGGACGAGGAAGAAGAGGTTGTGTCGGCACAGAAATAAGATCCTGTGGATCCGGCCACGACGCGCATCAAGATTATGAAACGACCAGGAAGCGGGGTGACAAATTGACCATATCGACGTCAACCATCAAGGAACTGAGGGAAAAGACCGGCGTTGGCATCATGGATTGCAAGGCAGCGCTTTCAGAATGCAACGGCGATATCGAAAAGGCCATTGATTATCTGAGGAAAAAAGGGATTGCAACGGCCAAAAAACGGGGAGGACGGGCCACGTCCCAGGGCCAGGTCCAGGCCTATATCCATGCAGGCGGGAAGATCGGGGTCCTGGTGGAGGCCAATTGCGAGACAGACTTTACGGGCAAGACAGACGACTTTACCGATTTTGTAAAGGACATTGCCATTCAGGTGGCCGCTACCAACCCGGTAGCCATCGATCGGGACAGCGTGCCAGCGGATGTCCTTGAAAGAGAAAAGGAGATCTATATCTCCCAGGCACAGGCATCGGGCAAGCCCGAGAATGTTGTGGAGAAGATCGTGCAGGGCAAGCTGAACAAGTTTTATTCCGAGGCATGCCTCCTGGAACAGCCTTTTGTAAAGAACCCCGACATCACGGTCCAGGACCTCTTGAATGAATTGATCGCCAAGACAGGGGAAAACATTGTCATCAGGCGGTTTGTCCGTTATCAACTGGGTGAATCCGAGGCCTGAATCCATGATCACATCCTGACCGCCGTTCCCGCTCCCAATCATTGAGGAGATGCGTCATGAAGGACGAGATCCTTTCCGAGTTGCGTGAGAAGATGACCAAGACCGTGGAGTCCCTTGAAAGGGACTTCAGGAGAATCCGGACAGGCCGGGCCTCCACTGCCCTTTTGGAGGGTATCAAGGTCGATTGCTATGAAACCCAGATGCCTCTGGAACAGGTGGCCTCCATCGCTGCCCCGGAGAGTCGACTCATCATTATACAACCCTGGGATCTGTCCATCATCGGCGACATAGAGAAGGCCATCCTGAAATCGGAACTGGGACTCACCCCTGTCAACGACGGCAAGATCATCCGGATTTCCATCCCCCCTCTAACAGAGGAACGAAGAAAAGAGCTGGCAAAACTGGCCAAAAAAATGGCCGAGGAGAACCGCATTTCCGTTCGCAACCTCAGGCGTGAAGCCAATGACATGTTCAAGGAGCTGAAGGCCGAAAAAGAGATCTCAGAAGATGAGTTCTATAAATCCCAGGAGGACGTACAGAAGATAACCGATGCGTTCATCAAGACAATCGATGAGATAACCTCCCGTAAGGAAAAGGAAATTATGGAGTTCTGATCCTCCTCCGCCCGCTTCCTTGCCCACGGTGTTCTGACCGGCGCTTTTGTGCGAAACACCATGACATCTATCGACGCCACCCGATTGCCTGGACATGTCGCCATTATTATGGACGGAAATGGGCGATGGGCCCAAAAAAAGGGACTCAACCGCATCCTGGGGCACCGCCAGGGGACCGAAACGGTCAGGCAGATCGTGACCGTGAGCCGGGAACTGGGCATCCGCTGGCTCACCCTCTATGCCTTTTCCGAAGAGAACTGGAAGAGGCCTGCACACGAGGTCCAGGGCCTTATGAAACTGCTCAACCACTTCCTGAAAAGCGAACTGGGAGAGATGCAGGAAAACGGCATCCGGTTCAAGGCCATCGGCAGGACATGGAGGTTTCCCGTGGCGACCCGGGACATCCTTTTGGAGACCATGGAAAAGACCTCTGCCAACCGCAACATGACCCTGACCCTGGCCCTCAGCTATGGGGGGAGACAGGAGATCCTGGACGCCGTGGCAGAGATCGCCGGCCGGGTGGAACGGGGGGAAATGGCCGCCAATCAAATAACCGAGCAGACAATGTCGGACGCCCTCTACACCTCGGACATGCCCGATCCTGATCTGTTGATCCGAACCAGCGGCGAATACCGGATCAGCAACTTTTTGTTGTGGCAGATTTCCTACAGCGAGATCTACATCACCCCCACCCTGTGGCCGGATTTTGACAAAAAGGAGTACCTGAAGGCAATCCGGGACTATCAGCAGCGCGACAGGCGGTTCGGGGGAGTGGATTAGTCGGCAGGGTCTCGGAAATAAGGGGCCGACCATTGGCTCCGATGGATGACGATGCATCTAAAACGATGGCTGACGGCCATAATCGCTATACCCTTACTGATCTTTCTGATCGGTCCCGGCCCGAGATGGGTGTTTTATTCAGTAGTCTGCGCGGCCTCCCTCCTGGGACTCATGGAATATTACACCATTGTTTCCGCCCGTCTTCCCAAACCCCTGATGTGGTTTATCGGGCTGGCCACGTGTCTGCTCTTCGCCGCCATATACCTCCGTCAGATCATGTTTGTGCCGGTCATTATTCTCATGTGGGCAATCGTGCCGAGCGCGTGGCTCATGCTGACGGATCCCCTGACCCAAGCCCCTGAAGCGCTTGCCAAGGCCTTGTTCGGCCCTGTCTACGCAGCGCTCCCCCTGGCCCTCCTCCTGCTGATCGATCTGAGGCCGAAGGGTCCTGTCTGGATATTTTTTCTGCTGACCGTGGTCTTTGCCGGCGATACGGCTGCATTCTATGTGGGCAGACGCATGGGGAGGCGCAAGCTGTATGAGGCGGTAAGTCCCCACAAGACCTGGGAGGGGGCCATTGCGGGGGTGATCGCCAGCCTTGCGGTTGGATCCCTCTTTATCCGGTTGCTGGGGCCTTGCACGATGAGTCTGAAGGTCCTGATCCTGGTGGTGCTGCTGTCGGCCGCGGCCCAGGTGGGGGACCTTTGCGAATCCATGTTGAAACGAAACCAGGGGGTGAAGGATTCAGGCCGCATCCTCCCTGGCCACGGGGGTATGCTCGACAGGATAGACGGCCTTTTGTTTGCCATACCTGTCTTGTATATGTACCTTTGTCTTGATCTTGGAGTCCCATAAGAGAGGTGGCCTCCAGGATGCGTGCTTGCAACCAGCTTTGCCCGGAGCATCATGATGAAAAAGATCGCCCTGCTGGGGGCTACCGGATCCATCGGCGTTCGAACCCTTGAGGTTGTCAGGGCCCACCCCGATCAATATGCCATTGTGGCCCTCTCGGCCGGTAGGAACGCAGCGTTGCTCTTGGAGCAGATAGCGTCCTTTCGGCCCTCGGCAGTGGCTGTGCTGGAACCGTCTGTAGCCGGCCAAGTGGCATCCCGCCTGCCCAAAGGAGATGCACCGCAGATACTTGTCGGGATGGAGGGGTTTGTACGGCTGGCGACCCTCGAGGACGTGGACACGGTGATCTCCGCCGTGACCGGGGCCGCAGGGCTTCTGCCCACCTACGAGGCCATCAGGGCCGGAAAGGATGTGGCCCTGGCCAACAAGGAAACCATGGTCATGGCAGGGGCCCTGGTAATGGCCGAGGCCCGGAAGCGGGGGGTCTCCGTTCTCCCTATCGACAGCGAACACAGCGCTGTCCTGCAATCTCTGATGGGGCATCCCAGGGAAGACCTGAAACGGGTGATCCTGACCGCCTCGGGAGGGCCTTTCAGGGACCTTTCCCTGGAGGAGATGGAGCATGTGACGCCCGACCAGGCACTCAGACACCCCAACTGGGAGATGGGTCCCAAGATCACTATTGATTCGGCCACATTGATGAACAAGGGTCTTGAGGTCATAGAGGCGAAGTGGTTATTTGATCTGAAAATGGATCAGATAGATATACTCATACATCCCCAGAGCATTGTGCACTCCATGGTGGAATACAAAGACGGTTCGGTGATCGGTCAGATGGGAATTCCGGACATGACCATCCCTATTGCCTATGCCCTCTCCTACCCGCGACATCTTTGCAACGGCCTTGCCCCGCTGGATCTGGAAAAGGTCGAAACCCTCAGCTTTAAAAAGCCGGACCTGAACCGGTTCAGATGTCTCAAGCTGGCCCTGGATGCAGCGGCGGCAGGGGGGAGCCTGCCTGCAGTCTTAAACGGCGCCAACGAAATTGCCGTGGACGCCTTTCTCACGGGACGAATCGGCTTTTTGGATATTCCGGACCTGATAGAGGAGACCATGCATGCCCACGCCTCCTGGCCTGTTGAGAGCATTGAGGCGGTAATGGCCTCGGACCGGTGGGCCAGAGACAGGGCCAGCGAGATCTTGAATCATCGATTCGCAGGAAGGTGACCAGGGGCCGGCCCTGGAGAAAACCCATGCACATGGATCAATCCATTCATTTCTTTCTGTACTATGTCCTTCCTTTTATTGTGGTGCTCGGGGTCTTGATATTTTTTCACGAGCTGGGCCATTTTCTGGCTGCCAAATACTTCGGCGTCAAGGTCCTGAAATTTTCCCTGGGGTTCGGGCCCAAGCTGGCGGGAAGACAGGTAGGAGAGACAGAATACCTCATTTCCGCCCTGCCCTTGGGCGGCTACGTCAAAATGCTGGGGGAAAATGCCGAAGAAGAGGAGGAACCCCTTTCCCCTGAGGATCAAGAGAAATCCTTCAGCAACAAGCACGTGGCCAAGCGCATAGCCATCGTGGCCGCGGGTCCCATATTCAACCTCCTTCTGGCGCTTTTTATCTTCTGCAGCTTCTATATGGTCGCCGGCCTCCATGTCATGACTACAGAAATAGGGGAGGTAAAGGACGATTCGCCGGCCAGCCAGGCCGGTTTCCAAAAAGGGGACCTCATCCTGTCTGTGGACGGTCAGCCCACAGAGGACTGGTCTCAGATCAAGGAGATCATCCAGGAAAACAGAGGGCAGCCCATTGAGGTGGTGGTCAAAAGGGGGGATGCATCCATGGCCCTGACGGTTATTCCCGAGATCACCGTCACCCACAACATCTTTGGGGAGGAGATCCGTTCGCCCCTCATCGGGATTGTGGCGGCCGGTTCCTTTGAGAAGGTGGATCCCGGGCCTTTGGGGGCCGTTGCCGAGGGTTTCAGGAAGACATGGGAAATCATCGAATTGACCTTCCTGACCATCGTCAAGCTCATCCAGAGGGTCATACCCTTCGAGACAGTGGGCGGACCCATCCTGATCGGTCAGATGACCGGTCAGTTGGCCCAGGAGAACTGGATTCACCTGATCCCGTTTACCGCAGTGATCAGCATCAATCTGGGCATCCTGAATCTCCTTCCGATCCCCATCCTGGACGGTGGATTCATTGTTCTCCTCCTCATAGAGCTGATCATTGGAAAACCTCTCCACATCAAGAAACGCGAGATGCTCCAGAAGATGGGGATATTCCTCCTGGCCTTGTTGATGGCGGCCGTGGTCTACAACGATATCCGACGCCTTTTCGGATAGATCGCAAGGTTGCCGTGATCCTGGCCATCAACACATCTACCCTGCAGTTTTCCCTGGCCCTTCTTTCCCGGAAGGGCGGCATAGTGGCGGAGCACCTTATGTCCGAAGAAAGGGGGCATTTCGGGAGGCTCATGCCGACCCTTGATTTTCTCCTGACGTCATCCGGTCGAAAGATCCAGGAGACTGTCTGCATTGCAGTGGCGACAGGACCTGGCAGCTTTACGGGTTTGCGCATCGGGATCTCTCTTGCCAAGGGGTTGTGTCATGCCCTTCGGGTTCCCATCATCGGAATATCGAGTCTGGAGGCCATGGCAATTCAGGCGCCCAATCTGGGTGTCCCTGTGATCCCTCTTCTCTATTCCAGGAAAAATGAGGCCTTTATGGCCCGGTTCGTCTGGGGGGCTGGAGGGCGTTTGCAGAGAGAACAGGAAGATGCCTGGATCCAATTCAGAGACATCCCGCGCCTGTTTCCAGGGCCTGCCCTGTTTGTGGGAAATGATTATCCCAATCAGGGAGCGCAATTGAGGGATCTGATGGGCGAACAGGCCCTGCTGGGGCCGCTCCATGCCTGGTGTCTAAGGGCCTCTGCGGTGGGGTCGCTGGCGCTTGAACGATACCGTATGGGCGATACGGACGATCCCCATTTCCTCAACCCGGTCTATCTCCGCCCGCCTGATATCCGACCCAATCCCTATGCCGGCAAATGACATCCCTGGTTATTTGAAGCGGCAGGGCCTTCTCGTGGGGATGCCCGGCGATAACAGGAGACTGAAAAGGATAACCCCCTGTGACGCCTCCTGGATGCCGGAATCGTGGTCATTAATTCTCATTTTGGGAAAATAGCCATGTGAGAGCCGCTTCCGAGCCGCGAAAGGTCGCGGCAAGATGGCGCACACGGGACCGGGACTCCAAGGCTGCTTCATAATGAGAATTGCTGAATCGTGGCGGAAGGGATTGACAAGGCTCTTTTGAATGAGATAAAGTCCGTAACCACCGGGACCGGCTCGTGTTCTCCAGCCAGACGCCGGGTTCCCCATGAAACCGCCAGTCTGAAACGAAAAGCAAAGGTCGTCACGTTGTAAGTTGGATACATCACGCATCAACAATACATGGCCGGTGGCAAAGGAAGGCATCCCTTTTATAGTCGTCAGCAGCGGACTCGCCATCCTCTTTGCCTGCCTCGGCTTTGCCTGTGTCGCGATTCCCCTTGGGGCAATTGCCCTGTTTGTCATCTTCTTCTTCAGGGACCCTGACCGAAGACATGAGACAGATGAGGAAGGGGTTGTCCTCACGCCTGCCGACGGCACGGTTCTGGAAGTCCGCCGTCTCGATGGGGAGGACAACCCCATCGGCAGGTCAGCGGTCAAGGTGAGCATCTTCATGTCTATCTTTAATGTGCATGTCAACCGGATTCCCATCGCCGGCATCATAGAGCGCATTGCCTACCACCCCGGGAAGTTCTTTTCTGCCAATTTGGATAAGGCCTCAACAGAGAACGAAAACAACGTAATTACCATGAGCGCAAAGGGCGGGGAGCGAATCGCCTTTGTGCAGATTGCGGGTTTTATTGCCAGGCGGATTGCCTGCTGGGTGCAAAAGGGGGATATCGTGGTCAGGGGGCAACGGTTCGGGCTGATCCGCTTCGGCTCCCGTCTGGAGGTCTATCTCCCCAGCGAAAGCCGCATTGTCGTTCGGGTTCGGCAGAAGGTCAAGGCAGGCGTCACCGCCATCGCCCGCCTTCCATGACGCAGAGGGCAAGAAGGTGATTCAATAAAACCGGCGTAGGGGCATTTTGGCCCATGGGAGGGGAGACGGGCCTGACGGCCCGCTCCCGTCAGACACGCCTGAAATGGAAAAGGATCGGGATGAGGCTTACCGCCGGCCAATTGAGGGGACGGGTCCTGTTGGGTCCCAAGGGTCGCCGCATCCGGCCGACGGCGGATCGCGTTCGGGAAGCGGTCTTCAATATTCTGGGCCAGGATCTTTCCGGGTATGAGGTGCTGGATCTTTTTTCAGGGACCGGAAGCCTGGGCCTGGAGGCCCTGAGCAGAGGGGCAGCACACGCTGTTTTTATTGATCGCCTGAAGGAGGCTGTCTGGCTCATCCAGAAAAATATTGAGCGATGTGGACAGGGGGATTGCACCAGGGTCCTGGTGAGGGATCTGTCCAGAGGCATTCCCTGGGAGCACGGCTTCTTGAAGAGAAAATTCGATCTCGTGTTCCTGGACCCCCCTTATGCCAGCAGCCTGGCGCCTAAGATGCTGGCTGAGATCGCCGCAGGACAGAACCTGTCAGCCACGGCCCGGGTAGTGGTCGAGACCGCCAAGACAACGGACCTTCCCGCCGGCCTGGGACGATTGTCCCGGGTCCATGCCAGGGTTTACGGGGACACGAAGATCAGCATTTATGAATCGGCTGTTGGGCAGGCAGGGGAACGCGCCATATGGTTTTATGCCCATCCAACCACTTATCAGGAGCTGAGCGAAGAATGAAAATTTGTAGAAAGACCGCTATCTATCCCGGTTTTTTCGACCCCATCACCAACGGACACCTGAGCATTGTGTCAAGGGGTCTTGACATATTTGACCGCGTTATCATCGCCATTCTCCACAATCCCAAAAAGGAGCCCCTCTTTACAGTTGAAGAACGCATGGTGATGATCCAGGAGACGCTCAAAGGAAATCCGAACATCGAGGTGGACAGCTTTGACGGATTGCTGGTCGATTATGTGGTCCACAAAAGGGCGCATATCATCCTGAGAGGGCTCCGGGCCCTTTCCGATTTTGAGTATGAATTCCAGATGGCGCTTATGAACCGGAAACTGAACCGCAATGTGCAATCTGTATTTTTGATGACCGACTATAAATGGTTTTACATCAGCTCCACCATCATAAAAGAAGCGGCAAGCTTTGGGGGGGATGTGAGCGGGCTGGTTCCGGAAATCGTGAACCATAAGCTGAAAGAAAAGTTTGCCAAGAGAAAAAATGCTTGACACGCCGGTGAGCACAGGTATATTTTTCTCAAAAATTTGAGACTTACGTGGTTTTGACCCTGCGGTACAAATTGAGGAGGATCATAAGGTGGCCCTGACCAAAGAAAAGATCATCGACGCTATCTACCATCAGGTCGGACTCAGCAAAAGCCAATCCCGGGCTGTGACCGAAGGTCTCCTTGAGCTCATCAAAGGGACCCTGGAAGGGGGGGAAAACCTCCTCATCAGCGGCTTCGGCAAACTTGTTGTCAAGGAAAAATCCGCACGGCGGGGGAGAAATCCCCAGACCACTGAAGATCTCCAGCTCCGGGCAAGACGGGTGGTCGTATTCAAGACCTCCGGCGTCCTTCGCGACAAGATAAACAGATAAGCGGGGGTGGCGCCGTCCCCTCATCTGAGGGTCTCCAATATCCTGTAAAGTTCCCCCTTTATCTCTTTAAAGAGAGAGCGGCCGTGGACCTGCGGTTCCGTCTTTTCCTTCTTGAGCCGCAGCCGGGCCCCCTCAATGGTCATCCGTTCATCATAAAGAAGTCTTTTTATCTCCAGCAGGGTCTCCAGATCCTTCTTCTGATAAGTTCTTTGCCTGGAGTCGGCCCGCCGGGGTCTCAACTGAGGGAATTCATTCTCCCAGTACCTCAGCACATAAGGTTCCACGCCCACGATCCGGCTGGCCTCGCCGATACGAAAGTACCTCCTGTTCTCAGGAATCTGGACCATGTTTCAGCCCTCCCGCAATCTGCCCCCGGTCTCCTGATGGATCTTGTCGACAATCGCCTCGTGCAAACGGTTGACCTGTTCCCCCTTGAGGGTTTCATGCGCAGATCGGTAACATATCCTGAACGCGATAGCCTTTTCTGAAGGCGCCAGTTTCTCCCCTTCGTATAGATCGAATATGGCGACCGATTCCAGGAGATCGCCCCCCTCCCTTCGAATAATGTCCAGGAGCCGGGCGCTCTCTATTCGCCGGTCCACCAGCAGCGACAGATCCCTGAACACCGCAGGAAATCTGGGGAAGGGCTGGAATTGGGTGGTTCGGGAGGACAGGGCCAGGATCGGCGCCACATCCAGTTCGAACAGATAGGCGTCTTCATCCTTGAGGTCATAGGCCGCCATCACATCTGAGGCGACCTTCCCTACCCGGCCGATGCGCCTCTCGGCCCAGTAGATCCCTGCAAAAATTTCCCTGTCGTACCCCGGATGGGCATGCTCCTTCCTAAAACGCATCTCATTAAGACCGATTCCGTTTAGCAGGGCCTCTGCCGCGCCCTTGATGTCGTAGTAGTCGCAATCCCTTTCTTCCTGATGCCAGGTCTTCTCCTGAAACCGTCCGGTCATGACGGCCGCGATCCAGATGGCCTCCAGAGGGAGTTGGTCCCCGGCCTTTTGGAAAAATGTCTTGCCCCACTCAAAGAGTCTCAGGTCTTTCTGTTCGTGCGCCACATTGGTCTTGACCGCGGTCATGAGGCCCGGGATGAGAGATGTCCGCAACACCGACTGATCGATGGTGAGCGGATTCATAAGACGGACAAAGGACCGGAGGGGACTGTCCTTGTCGGCCCCGAGCACATCTACGGCATCAGGTGAGATGAAGCTGTAGGTAATGACCTCTGAGAATCCAAGGCCTGTCATGATGGATCCCATCTGGTCATGAAGAAAGACCTCGGCTGCGTCTCCCTCTTCAGAGGGACGGATGCTGGGATAGGTAAGGAGGATGCGATCAAATCCATAGCATCTGGCCGCCTCTTCGATCAGATCCACTTCCCGGGCGATATCCACTCGGAAGGAAGGCGGCAGCACCATCAATTCATGGTCGTCTGTCTGACGCACGTCCATCTCAAGGGCCTCGAAAAAGCCCTTTATGGAGCTCTGGGAGAGGGAGGCGCCCAGGACGCGATTGGCATGATCTGTGCGAAACCGGATGTGGGGAGGGGTCCAGGGCCTGGGATAATTGTCGATAAATCCCTTTGCGACCCTTCCGCCTGACAACCGGGACATGAGCGACAGTGCCCGTTTCAAGGCAACGCCGGCCCCCCCGATGTCGGCGCCCCTCTCGAATCGATAGGAGGCCTCGGTGGAAAGCCCCAGGCCTTTGGAGCCCCTTCGAATGGTCACTGGATCGAAGCAGGCGCTCTCGACGAGGACATGCTTTGTATTGGCGAAGATCTCCGAGTTGAGCCCCCCCATGATGCCTGCCAGGGCAACCGGTCGTTGCCCGTCGCAGATCATGAGGTTTTCTTGGCTCATGGTGCGGGTCTGGCCGTCCAGTGTGGTGAAGGACTCTCCCTCCCGCGCCCGGCGGACAACAATGCGGTTTTCCCTCAGACGATCGTAATCAAAGGCGTGGAGCGGCTGTCCCATCTCCAGCATGACATAGTTGGTCACATCCACCAGGTTGCTGATGCTCCGCACCTCGGAATGGTGAAGACGGTATCGCATCCAGAAGGGCGACGGCCCCAAGATCACGTCCTGGATCACGCCGGCCGCATATCGGGGGCATCCTTCAGGATCCAGGATGGTAACGCTCGTCAGTTCTTGAACGGGCAGGCCTGTTTCATCCACATGGGTGTCGGGCATCCGGAGGGTCTTGCCCGTGGCCGCGGCGATCTCCCGCGCAATGCCGATCACGCTGGCGCAGTCCGGCCGGTTGGGCGTAATGGCAATGTCAAATAACCAGTCGGGAAGTCCCAGGACCGTGGTCAGTCCTTCACCCGGGGCCGGTCCCGGGTCGAGCGTCATAATGCCGGTATGGTCGTCTGTAAGACCTATTTCGTCCTCGGCCAAAAGCATCCCGGTGGAAAGCTCCCCTCTGATGGGGATTTCCTCTATCAGCGTCCCGTCCGGGAGCCGGCCGCCGGGAAGGATCAGGGGGGCAAGAACACCCGGGGCAACGTTGGGGGCGCCGCACACCACCTTCACCCTTTGGCTGCCTGCATTTACAATGCAGATGGATAGGCGTTCGGACCGGGGATGGGGCCGCACCTCCTCGATTTTCCCTACAATAATGTCGTCAAGCGACCGGCCCACCGGCTCCATGCCCTCCACTTCCAGGCCTGTCATGGTCAGGAGGTGGGCCAGGTCATGGGCCGACATGTCGATGTCCACGTATTCTCTTATCCAGCTCAGCGTTGCTTTCATGTGACCCCAATCCCCGGCTTCCTCTAAAATTGCCGCAAGAATCGCATATCGTTTTTGAAGAAGAGCTGGATGTCGTCGATCCCGTATTTGAGCATGGCAATCCGCTCAATCCCCATGCCGAATGCAAAACCGGAGTAGAGGTCAGGATCGTAATCGACAAACCGGTACACCTCGGGGTCCACCATGCCCGAGCCCAGTATCTCCAGCCACCCGGTGTGGGAACAGGTCCTGCACCCGGCGCCCCCGCACATGACGCAGCGGATATCCACCTCCGCGCTCGGCTCGGTAAAAGGGAAGAAGCTGGGTCTGAATCGAAGGGGGGTTTCGCTCCCAAAGATCTGGTGAACGAAACTGGTGAGGGTCCCCTTCAGGTCGCCGAAGGTCACGCCTTTGTCGACCAATAGCCCTTCCACCTGGTGGAACATGGGGGTATGGGATACGTCCGAGTCGCGACGGTAGACCTTGCCCGGGGCGATAATGCTCACAGGAGGCTTCTGGGATTCCATGACCCTGACCTGCATGGGCGAGGTGTGGGTCCTCAGAACGATGTTGTCGGAGATGTAGAAGGTGTCCTGCATGTCCCGGGCAGGGTGGTCTCTGGGTATGTTGAGGGCCTCGAAGTTATAGTAATCCAGCTCAACATTGGGCCCCTTCACCACCCTGAAACCCATTCTTGAAAAGATCCGGCAGACCTCCTGGATGACCTGGGAGATGGGGTGAAGGTGTCCGCGGACCGGGGCCCTTCCCGGAAGAGTCAGGTCCATCAGGCTGGCCCCGTCTGCCTTTGGGGAACTCAACGCCGCCTTGGCCTGTTCAAAACGGTCTGACAGCTCCTTTTTGATGCGGTTGGCCAGCTTCCCCATCTCAGGGCGTTCTTCAGGCGCCAGACGGCCTACCTGTTTTACGAACTGGGTGAGCTGACCCTTCTTGCCCAGATAGCGGATCCTGAACTGTTCCAGTTCGGAGAGATCTGCAATCGCGTCAATTTCCTTAAAGGCGCGGGTTTCCAGTTCAAGGAGTTGCGCTTTCATCAGCCTAACACTCAGAAAGCCAAAGGCCCCTATTGGGCCATACTGACCAGCCGCGAGAAGGCAGCGGGATCATGGACCGCCATGTCCGCGATCACCTTGCGGTCCAACTGGACCCCGGCCTTCTGAAGTCCCCCCATAAAGCGGCTGTAAGAAAGCCCGTGCTCCCGGACCGCCGCATTGATCCTTACAATCCAGAGGCTCCGGAAATCCCGTTTCCGCGTCCTTCGATCCCGGTAGGCATAAGCCCCGGCCCTCATAACCATCGCGTCAGCAGTCCTGAACTGCTTGCTGTGACCTCCTCGAAAACCCTTGGCGGCCTTCAATACCTTTTTTCGTCTTCTCCTGGCCTTAAAGCCTCTTTTAACCCTTGGCATGATTCATCCTTGTTTATGGCATCGTATTTGTGAAAAACGTCTACGGCCGGACGCTCCGCATCTCCAGACCTTCTGCGGGGCCGCCGTCTGACCGTTGCTGTATCAGCACAGCCTTCCTTTTTTCGCCCTCCAACACGCAGAATCTCGCCTCAATGGATGTCGGTCCAATGAGGAGGGCGCTTACAGATAGGGAATCAGTTTAAAGACCTGTTTCTGGTTGGAGCTGTCCACCAGGGTCGATTTTCTGAGATTCCGCTTCCGTTTGGTGCTCTTTTTGGTGAGAATATGGCTTGAATAGGCCTTGTTTCTCGCAATCCTGCCCGAACCCGTGATCTTAAACCGCTTGGCGGCCCCACGGTTCGTCTTTATCTTCGGCATAGTTGTCTCCTGTCTGCACCGGCGAGGCCCGGCCGGATGCGCATGCAGCCCTCCCGGAAGCGGCCGGAACGGCCTTGCCATCCGAATGCATCCGATAGTCCCGCCCTGCTGTTTTTTATTTGGGAATAATGACCATGGTCATCCTGTTTCGCGCCTCCCTGGTGGGTGGCTGTTCAATAGCGCCCTCTTCCGAGACCTCCTGGGCAACCCGCATCAGGATTTCTTCGCCGGCATTCATGTACGCCATCTCTCTCCCCCTGAAAAACACAGTGACCTTGACCCGGTGTTTTTTTTCGAGAAATTTCTTCAGGTTTTTGATCTTGAAGCCAAGATCGTGATCCTCTGTGTGGGGCCTGAGCTTGATCTCCTTCATCTGGCCGCCGCGGCTCTTTTTTCGAGCCTCTTGAACCTTCTTGCTCGCCTGGTATCTGAACTTTCCGTAGTCCATGATGCGACAGACGGGTGGATCGGAATTGGGCGCTACCTCCACCAGATCCAGTCCCTCACTTTTGGCCGCATTCAGGGCGTCCCTTACGGCTACGATGCCCAACTGCTCCCCTTCCGCAGAGATCAATCGCACCGTCCTGGCACGGATCTGCTCATTTACCCTGACGTCGTCCGATTTCTTTACTATGGTCATTACCTCCTTTGTCGGGTTTCTTGCCTGATCAGGTCAATAAAGCCTTCCGCATTCATGAGCGAAAGGTTTTGACCGTTCCTCTGCCTCGGGGTGACCCCGTTGTGGTCGCATTCTTTGTCCCCGATAATCAGCATGTAGGGGACCTTGCTCAGTTGCGCCTCTCTTACCTTGAGGCCCAATTTCTCGTTTCTGAAATCTGCCTCCACCCGGATATCCGCATCCACAAGGGCCTGATAAACCTTCTCGGCATGGGGAATGTTGCGGTCGGTCACGGTCAGCACCACGGCTTGGACCGGCGCCAGCCATGTGGGAAACGCCCCTGCATAATGTTCGATCAGGACCCCGATGAAGCGCTCGATGGCCCCCAAGATGACCCGGTGCACCATCACAGGCCGGTGCCTGTCGCCGTCTTTGCCAATATAGGTGAGGTCGAACTTTTCAGGAAGCGTAAAATCGCACTGGATGGTGGCGCACTGCCATTTTCTCCCCAGGGCGTCATTTAGCTTGACATCGATCTTTGGACCGTAAAAGGCCCCGTCCCCCTCATTGATTTCATATGCCAGGCCCTCGTCTTCCATTGCCTGGACAAGGGCCTGGGTGGCCAGTTCCCAGTCTGCGTCCGATCCGATCGATTTCTCCGGCCGTGTACTGATTTCCAGGTCGTAGGGAAAATCAAAGATGCCCATCACTTCCTGGACAAATTTGAGGACCCCCTTGATTTCCCCGTTGAGCTGATCGGGCGTGCAGATGATGTGAGCGTCGTCCTGGGTGAATTCCCGGACCCTAAAGAGGCCGTTCAAGACCCCTGAACGTTCATGCCGGTGCACGGTCCCCAGTTCAAAATAGCGCTTGGGCAGATCACGGTAGCTCCTCAATTTGGAGGCATAGATGAGCATATGCGCCAGGCAGTTCATGGGCTTGATGCCGTATGACTGCTTGTCGATCTCGGTAAAATACATGTTCTCGCGGTAGTTCTCGAAATGGCCCGATTTTTTCCACAGCTCGGTTTTCAGGATTTCGGGGCCTTTTACCAGTTCATAGCCGCGGCGCAGGTGTTCCTGTATCTCAAATTCCTCCAGGATATGCCGGAGCATAGCCCCCTTGGGGTGCCAGACGATCATGCCTGCCCCGATCTCTTCATGGGTGCTGAAGAGTTCAAGCTGGGGACCCAGCTTGACATGGTTTCGCTTTTTTGCCTCCTCCAGCCAATAAAGGTGATTCTTCAGGCTCTTCTGGTCGGCAAACGCCGTTCCATAGATCCGGCTGAGCATGGGCCGCTTCTCGTCTCCGCGCCAATAGGCCCCTGCCACATGGGTGAGATGAAAGGCCGGGATCATGCCGGTGGATGGGATATGGGGGCCCCGGCACAGGTCCGTGAAGCTCCCCTGGGTATAAAGCGAGACGCGATCTGCACCCAAATCCTGGATCAATTCCACCTTGTAGTCCTCTCCCTGATCCCTGAAAAACCCAATCGCCTCCTGGCTCGCCATCTCTTTCCTGGAAAAAGGGAGGTCCGCCTTCACGATCTCCTTCATCTTCTCTTCAATGGCAGGCAGATCATCTTCCCGAAACGGACGCTCATAGTCAAAATCGTAATAAAATCCGTTTTCAATGGCCGGACCGATGGTGACCTTTACCCCTGGAAAGAGCTCTTTGACCGCCATGGCCATCACATGGGAGGTGCTGTGACGGAGGATGTGAAGGCCCTCATCCGATTGTATGTACACGGGCTCTATTTCAGCCTCCTCCGGGGCCTCGGCGTTCAGATCCCGCAGTTCCCCGTTCACCTTGGCAGCCACGACCCTGTCCAGTCCGCGTGTCTGGAGGCGTTGGAGGGCCTCCCGGACCGGCAGGGATTGCGCTTCAACCTGAACCGGGGGCTTACCCTTCAAATGGATTGAAAACGTTTTCATTTCGAATCGACCATCTAAAGAAAACAAGGCATCCGAAGTACGCGCCGACTTCTCAAGATGCCTCATTAGTTCATTATCAGCAAATCAATGCACGCGGTATCTTGTGTTGCAAAAAACAGATTGACAGGTTATCGTCTTGATATAAAAGCAGGACGGGCGCCAACCCTGCACCATTTAGGGCCCGCTCTGCGGATGGATTTTGTCGCCTATCCGCTGATCTCGGGCGGCCAGATTTAAAAAATTTCGTCTTTATAAACAATAACGTAATGAAATGCAAGCAAAAAGTGACGGGACGGGCGATTCCATGATCTCCGGCCTTTGATTGCCGGGACGCGGTCCTGAAATCGGTTGCCTAACGGTTGAAAACTATTTGAAAAACTGGTGATAAACGACTAACCTGGCTGAACACGACCGGGCTTGAAGGTCCAGGTAAATCTCAATGAAGCGGATCGGTTGTCTTCTTTTTTGGATGGTTGTCGCACCTCTCTTTTTCTTTTCCGCGGGGGCGAGGGCCGACAGAACGGTGGTTGACGAAACAGGCCGGTCCCTGGCGGTGCCGGATGATCCCAGGCGCATTGTCTCCTTTGCCCCGAGCATCACCGAGATCATCTTCGCACTGGGCAGAGAGGATCGGCTGAAAGGGGTGAGCCAGTTCAGCGACTTTCCGCCGGAGGCGGCCCAACTCCCATCGGTAGGCTCCTATATCCGTCTAGATCTGGAAAAGATCGTGGCCCTTCGGCCTGATCTCTGTTTTGCCACCCGAGACGGAAACCCCAGGGATGTGGTCAGGCGACTGGCCTCTCTCAACATCCCTGTCTATGTGGTGGACCCCAAGAACCTGGAGGCGGTCATGACGACCATTGAACAGATGGGAGAGGTGTTGAATGCGGCGCCCAGGGCAAGGGCCGTGGTGCGCGATATGCGCTTTCGGATCGACCGCGTCAAGGCCCTCGTTGCAACAACCTCGTGCCGGCCCCGGGTCTTTTTTCAGATCGAGATTTCCCCCATCGTATCGGTGGGGGCCCACACCTTTGTCAATGAGCTCATAGAAATGGCAGGCGGCATAAATGTGGCCAAGGTCCCGGCCCCTTACCCACGGTTCAGCCGGGAGCAGGTCCTGGCCCTGGCCCCCGACGTGCTCATCTTTACCTCCATGGCCAGGGGAGGCAGATTCGATCAGGTCAAGAAGGAATGGAGCAGATGGCCCTCTATGCCAGCGGTCCGAGATCAGCGCATTTTGATGGTGGACTCCAATCTCTTTGACCGGCCCAGTCCGAGGCTGGTGGATGCGCTTGAAATCCTTGCGCGATTGATCCACCCCGAGCTTTTTGAGGGAAGGATGTGAGCCGAGAACCCATGCCCGAAAGACCCCTCCTCCTGAGGCGCCTCTGGACCATATCCGTGCTTCTCTTTCTTCTCCTTTTGGCGGCCGCATTCTTGGGCATTTCCGTTGGATCGACCGGGAGCGGCATCAGGGAGACGCTGGCCACCCTTTTTGGGGGATCGGAGATCAGCGCGGTGCAGCATGCCATCGTCTGGAAGGTGCGGTTTCCCCGCGTCCTCCTGGCCATCCTGGTGGGCGCGGCCCTGTCTCTGGGGGGGCTGGTCTTTCAGGCCCTCCTGCGCAATCCCCTGGCCGAGCCGTATATTCTGGGGATATCAAGCGGATCGGGGATCGGGGCCATTGTGGGCATCCTGGCAGGGTTTTCGCGTTTTCCCGGGGTCTGCGCCACGGCCTTTGCAGGGAGCATGGGGACCCTCCTCCTCCTCTTTGTCATGTCCTCAGGCCAGACCATGCTCAGAAAAGACACGCTTCTTCTCTCCGGGGTCATGGTGAATGCCTTCTGTGCGGCCCTGATCATGTTTCTCATGTCCATTACACAGGATTCCCGGCTCCACAACATCCTCTTCTGGCTCATGGGGGACCTCTCCGCCGCAGACCTGGGTCAGGTAGGCATCCTGGCCGCGGCCCTGATCCCCTCTTTTGCCCTGCTTATCTGTCTGTCCAAGGCCCTGAATCTCTTGCTCATGGGGAGGGAGCTGGCCCAGACCATGGGGCTCAACATCAAGGCCGCCACGGTCACACTTCTGGCGGCGACCTCTTTCATGGTCAGTTTGACCGTCTCGTTCTGCGGGCCCGTAGGCTTTGTGGGGCTCGTGATGCCCCATGTCTTAAGGCTCGCCTTTGGCCCGGACCATCGCATCCTGGCGCCGGCGTGCATACTGGGCGGAGGGGCTTACATGGTACTGTGCGATCTCCTTGCACGGATCCTGCCCGACCAGGGGGAAATGCCGGCAGGCGTGATCACGGCCATGATCGGGGTTCCGCTCTTTATCATCCTGCTCAAGAGGTCCGGCCGATGAAAAAGGTCATAGAGGCGAGGCGACTCAGCTATTCATACGGCGACCTTCCTGTCCTCGGAGACCTTTCTTTTTCCGTCTTTCAGGGCGACTTCTTTGTTGTAATCGGACCCAACGGATCTGGAAAGACCACCCTCTTGAAATGCATTTCCAGAATCCTGCGGCCCCGGGCGGGTCGTCTGGAAATCCTGGGAAGGCCTCTCCAGCACTATTCACGGAGATCTCTGGCGCGATCCATTGCCTTGGTTCCCCAGACAACACCGGTGGATTTTCCTTTCACCGTGACCGAAGTGGTTCTCATGGGCCGGTCGCCCCATCTGGGACTGCTGGGCGTGGAACATCAGCAGGACCTCGATATGGCCCGACAGGCCATGGAATTTACCGGGGTTCTCTCGCTGGCCCACCGCAGGGTAGACGAATTGAGCGGCGGCGAACGCCAGAGGGCGATGATCGCCAGGGCAATCTGCCAGGAACCGCAGATTATTCTCCTTGACGAGCCCACGGCCTCCCTGGACCTGGCGCATCAGGTCAGGATCATGGATTTGATGGAGCAGCTGAGAGATGAAAGACAGGTGACCATTGTCATGGTCTCCCACGACATCAACCTTGCGGCCCTCTACGGCAGCCGTCTCATGCTGCTCAAGGAAGGACGCATCCTGAGCCTCGGATCTCCGTCCGAGGTCCTGACCTTCCAGACCCTCGAAGCGGCCTATGAATGCCCGCTTTTGGTGGACAAGAGCCCCTTGGGGGATTTTCAGCGGGTGACGCTGGTCCCCCAAAAGTTCATCGATCCCCATATCCAAAAGAAGCTTCGCATGTCCTGATCCGCGTCTCCTGGCCGCAAGGTCCTCACATCCTGCATTCCTTCATGGCCTGGGCCGCCTTTTTGTAGAGATCCGAAAACCGCAAAAGACCCACGATGCGGTCCCCTTCCAAAACCACCAGGGCGTCGTGACGGTTCATGACGAAGAGATGAAAGCATTTGGCCAGACTGTCGTCCACATCGACGCATTGTCCCTCCTGGGGGGGCTTGAAAAAATCCTTGATTCGAAGATTCACGGCCTTGAGGCAGAGATCCTTGAACGGGTTTTCCCACAGATGATAATCTTCCTGCATGGACTTCCAGAGATAGCCCAGTCCAAAGCGGTTGAGGATGTTTTGGGCGTCCATCCGGTTGTAGTTGGTTTCCAGACCCCGGATAAGATCGATGGGAGAGAGCTTTCCAATGATTTTTCCGTCCTTGTCCTCCACCAAAAGGATCCTCTGTTTTGATTCTCCGGAGAGATATTTTTCCTGCGCCCTTTCTAGGGCCGTCAGTCCCTCGTAGAAGGTGGCGGTGTCGGATATTCTTGGAAATCTGTCTATGGGAATCATGAGATCGCGCACTTTCATATGTTCCATGGGCCCATCCCTCCTTTTTCATGAAAAACGGCCAGGGGCTTCAAGGTTCAAAGGTCCCTGGGTTCAGTGGCGGCACGGGAATAACCTCAGCCCTGGACGGTGGGTTCTGCCTCATTCCGCCGGGGCCATGGGCCGCACCGAAAGCACAGGGCACCGGGCCTGACGGATGACCCGGTCTGTGGTGGAACCCACGAGCAGCGTCTCGACCAGGCGCCGGCCCCGGATGCCCAGGACGATGAGATCCATATCATTGACAGCCGCATACTGGATCAGTTCCTCGTGGGGCTGACCCGCCAGGAGTACGGTTTGGCGCCGGCACCAATGAACGGCCTCTTCCGGGATCATCTTGGCCAGCATGGCGTTCAGGGGCTCACGGATGCCCTCTCTGAGGTCTTCCGAGGGTGTGGCATCCTCCGTGAACAGGTGCTTGTAGATGGGCGGCTCAATCACATGGACCAGGTAAAGTTCCGACTGAAATTCCTGGGCAAGGCTCAAGGCATACTGAAAGGCCAAAAGGGAATCCGCTGAAAAATCGCATCCCACAAGGATTTTTTCCATCCGTATGTCTTGATCCGATGGAGGTTCAGCCCCTTTTTCCGGGCTTCGAATGGACATCAGGGGGCAGGGAAGGGTCTGCATGAGGCGCTCGGTGACCGACCCCAACACCACCCTTTTCAACCCGGATCGTCCGTGGGTCGCGGCAACAACGAGGTCCATGTCTTTCTCCCGGGCAAGTCGGGTGATCTCGTCTACAGGGTGGCCCATTAGGACCAACTGCTCCACATCCACGGGTTGGTCTCCGATGAGCTGGTTGAGCTGATCCTGGGCATATTCGGCCACCGCCTTCTGCTGATCCACCCAGTTGACCACCGCCTCATCATAGCCCGCCACGGGCGTGATATCCACCACATGGCAGACATACAGCCTGCCGTTGTATTCCCTGGCCAGGCGGATGGCGTAGGGGAGCGCGTAATTGGAAAAATCCGAAAAGTCTGTGGTGCACAAGATGTTTTTTAATTGAACTCTCATAAGATCATTCCCTCCTTTGGTGATGCCCAGGTTCCTGTACCGCCCCGTGGACCGCCGCGGGCTCGCTGAAGTCTTTTGCCGTTGCGGCCCCCTTTCCCGAGGCTGAAGAGGCAGAGGATCGGATTCCCTCTTCAGCCATGCAATGCCGATGCCAGGGTTCACGACAGGGTTTTGTCGTTACAACCTATTTGAATCCAAAGAAAAAACAAGCAGGGCGTATGAGCATAAACAGCCTGCCCCCGTCAGGTATTTTTTCAGACTGTAAACCTGTGCCTGGCCTGGCGCCTGCTGTCATGTCTCTTTGCTCAACCATCCATAAAGGGCCTGTTCCATCTCCCATCCTGCTGCGAGCTCCTCTCCGACTGCGGCCAAAACGGCCTTTGCCCCGGCAGGACCCAACTGCGTCCTGAGGGATGGACACAGGTAGTTCAGGCAGAAGGCATAACGGGCCCGCAGGCGGCATCCCTGTTTACCGAGAAAAATGCACTCCCCTGAGAGGATCCCAGCATGGGGAAGGGGAGAGCCGAGCAGCAGGTTGATAAGAAGGAGCATGGGATCGTACCATGTCTCCACCTCCTGAAAGCAGCAGCTCCCGGTCCTTTCCGAGCACAGGGAACAGGCGGCCGCGATCCCCGTCTGCCTCATGGAAGCCTGCGTGTTTTCTATGGCACGGTCATAGCGCGTCAGGCGCCGGTTCATTTCCGGGAGCGCCAAAATCCTTTGGCCATGGCTCCGATAGAGGCTCTCGGCCTCGCGTATCCGCTCCTGGATGATGCCGTGCTCCATGCCTGTGCCCTTCACTTGATCCTGCCTTGCGTTTATGCCCTTTACATAACCCCTTTATGAGGTCTATGCAAGGAAGATCGCTAAGGCCCGGCAATTCTCATTATGGGGCAGATCGGGTGTTCATATCCTGTCAGAGTGGCATCTTGCCACCACGTTTCGAGGCTTGGAAGCCGCTCCCACAGAACTATTTTATCAAAATGAGAATTGCGGGTTAAGGTCTGCGTCTTGACGTCCCCACTGAAATAGGATAAGTGTCTTTCCATCTCCAATCGCCTGCCGCGCCCATGTGCAGGGACCTTTAGACTTGAGCATTTAGGAGACTGCCTTGAATCGACCCGTACAATTGAAGGACGCCTACAAGGGATTCACCCTTGACCAGGACAAGATCGTATCCCCGGAGGAGACGGTCCGGCATTTCAGGGAAAGGCTTCAGGCCGTGGACCTGGACATCCTGAAAGAGACTGTCCGGATCGACAGCGGAAGGCTGGGCATACCGGTCTACTTCAGCATCTGCGGCCGCGATGCCGAGGCGGTCATCGGGACCCGAAAGCAGATGGGCAAGGGGGGCACGCCGGCCCAGTCCGAGGCCAGCGCGGTCATGGAACTGGCCGAACGGTTCAGCCTGTTCAGCTTTTTGAACGATGATGCCAATTTTTTCTTTGAGAGGTACGCTAACATCCGAGGCCCTGCACTCCCTTATGAGATGATCGCCCGGTCAGTCCATGACGATTCGGAAGACCTGGCCAGGGTTCTGGAGGTCTTTTCCCAACTGCCCCTGAGATGGACCTGGGGCTTCAACCTGACCCGAAAGGAACCGGTGCTGATCCCTTTTGACTGGTTTTTCGCCATCAATGAATTCAACGGGGCCTCTGCGGGAAACGGTTCGGAAGAGGCGATCCTGCAGGGCCTCTGCGAGGTGGTGGAGCGGCATGTATCGTCCCTTGTGAGCAGGGGGAGGCGAAAGACCCCGGGCATTGATCTGGAGAGTGTTTCCGATCCCCTGACAGCGGAGATGATCGCCAAATATCGAAGGGCCGGGATCCGGCTTTTCGCATCGGATTTCACCCTGGACATGGGGATCCCTACGGTGGGCGTGCTTGCCTATGACCCCGTCACCTTTCCGCGCCAGAGCGAGATGGTCTGGACCGCAGGGACCACGCCCCATCCCCAGAAGGCCTTGAATCGGGCCTTGACCGAAGTGGCGCAACTGGCCGGCGATTTCAATTCCGGCGCCAGCTACGTGGCCAGCGGCCTTCCCAAATTCCGGGACCTGTCCGAGGCCGACTTTGTCCTTCATGCGGACGAGCGAATTCCCATATCAAGCCTTCCGGATCTCTCCGACGCCAATATGCGGGTGGAGGTAGAAAACTGCGTCAGGGCCGTTGCCCGAGCGGGGATGGAGGTCATCGTGGTGGACGTGACCCATCCAGGGCTGGGGATCCCGGCCTTTTACACCATTATGCCCGGGGCCCACTTCCGGGAGCGTGCCGTTGGAACCAGCGCCGGGATGTTTACGGCCAAGCTCATCTCAGAAAGCGGGGACCCGGAGTGGGCCTTGTCCCAGCTGAAAGAGATGGATGAGGCGCTGCCCGGCAAGTATTACATCAAGTTCTTTTCGGGCCTCTCCTGTCTGAGGCGCAAGGATTCTGCCAGTGCCCTGCGCTTTTTTCAGGAGGCCCTCGCCCTTGATCCCGTCGATGAAGACAGGGTCAGCATCTATTCTTATACAGGGGCCTGTCTGAAAGATCTGGGGAAATACGAGGCGGCTGTCCAAATCCTGGAGCAGGCAGCCAGGGAGGATGATGAGCGAACGGACGTTTATAATCTGCTGGGTTTTTGCTATTTCAAGCTGAAGGCCCACAAAAAGGCCATCGAGGCGTTTCAAAGGGTCATCGCGCTCAATCCCGGTTCGGCCATCGATTATGCCAACATCGCCTCCAACTACCGGGACATGGGGGAGACAGACAAGGCCATTCATTTCTACAGGCTGGCCCTCGAGCTGGACAAGACCATCGATTTTGCGAGAGAAAACCTGAAAAAACTGGAGGCCGAGGCCAGGGAAAAATTTAGCAGGCGGCCTTGACTCACAGGGAGACGGGATTATTTTTTTCAAGTTTGCGCCGTGCGGGCGGCCCTTGTTCCAAATCTCGAATCCCAAACTTCCAATGGCATATGCGACATCCCATGAGGTCTGTGCATGATAGAGGTAAGGCATCTCACCAAGTACTTCGGTGAAACCCCGGCGGTTGACGACATTTCCTTCAGCGTAGGCCGTGGCGAGGTCCTGGGGTTTCTGGGGCCCAATGCTGCAGGGAAATCGACGACCATGCGGATGATCACTGGGTTTCTGTCTCCCACATCCGGGACTGCGGTCATAGGGGGGAGCGATATTGTCAAGGACTCCCTGACAGCCCGCAGGAGGATCGGTTATCTCCCTGAGAACGCCCCCGCCTATCCAGACATGACGGTGACGGGCTTCCTGGGCTTTATTGCGGGGATAAGGGGCTTTAGAGGAGACAGAAAACGGGCGCGTGTGGCGGAGATCCTGGAGCGCTGTTTTCTATCCGATGTACGTCATCAGACCATCAACACCCTCTCCAAGGGGTACAAGCAGCGGGTCTGCTTTGCCCAGAGCCTGCTGCACGACCCGGAATACCTTGTCATGGACGAGCCCACAGACGGCCTCGATCCGAATCAGAAACATGAGGTGCGGGCCATGATCCGCGATATGGCGAAAGACAAGACGATTGTCCTTTCCACCCATATCCTGGAGGAAGTGGAGCAGGTGTGCACCCGGGCCGTCATCATTGCCAGGGGACGGATCGTGGCGGATGATACGCCCGAGGGACTCAGAAAAAGGTCCGATCTGCACGGCGCCATGCGCCTGACCGTCAGGGGAACCCAGAAAGACGACCTGCTTCAGTGGCTGAGGAATCTGCCCCAAATCGGTCGATCGGAGGTCTTGAGCGAGAGCGGATCAGAGGTGAGTGTGCGCCTCTATCCCAGGAACGGGGAGGCCCTTGCCGAGGGGGGGGCGGATGAGGTGCTGCGGGGCCTCGTTGAAAGAGGGGAGTCGGTCCAGGCATTCTTTATGGAAAAGGGTCGACTGGACGAGGTCTTCCGTACGGTGACACGGCCGGATGCCCAGGCAGGGCCAAAAGAGGCGGATGTGTAGACGCGAAGCCATAGGGATGGGGGAATGATGCAGGACTTTCTAAGGAACAGCACGGGGATCCTGAAGCGCGAATTCAGCGGGTATTTCGGGTCCCCGGTGGCCTATGTGTTTATCGTGATCTTCTTGATGTTGTGTGGTTTTTTTACCTTCTCCCTGAGCCGTTTTTACGAGATGGGTCAGGCCGATCTCCGGGCCTTTTTTGATTGGCATCCCTGGCTTTATCTCTTCCTCGTGCCGGCCGTGGCCATGCGGCTCTGGGCAGAGGAACGGCGTACCGGAACACTGGAACTCCTCTTGACGCTCCCGGTCACCCTGGTGCAGGTCATCCTCGGAAAATTTCTCGCTGCCTGGCTGTTCATCGGCGCGGCCCTGGTCTTGACATTTCCCATGGTCTGGACGGTTGCCTACCTGGGCGATCCGGATATGGGTGCGATTGTGTGCGGCTACTTCGGAAGCTTTCTCATGGCCGGGGCCTACCTGAGTGTGGGCTGCATGACCTCTGCCATGACGCGGAACCAGGTGATCAGCTTCATTTTGTCGGTGGTGATCTGTCTGTTTCTGGTGCTGGCAGGCTGGCCCCCGGTAACGGACGTCCTGAGGGGATGGGCCCCTGTATGGCTGGTGAATGTGGTCTCGGGATTCAGCTTCATGCCCCACTTTGCATCCATGGAACGGGGGGTCCTGGACCTGCGCGACCTCTGCTATTTCGTTTCGGTCATGTTTTTTATGCTCTTTGCAAACGGTGTGATCCTGCAGAACCGCAGGGCAAACTGAAGGAGACCTTAAAGATGCCCACAGGGAAAGGTTACGATTACAAAAAGGCGCTCATATCGCTTACAGGATTGGCCGTCCTTTTCCTTGTCCTCATTCTTGCCAATATCATCGTATCCTACGCCACCATCCGGTGGGATGTTACTGAGGACAACATCTATTCCCTTTCCGAAGGGACCCGGCATATCCTCTCCGATCTGAAGCAACCGGTCGCCGTCAAGTTCTTCTATTCCAAGAGCAACCCTGACATCCCGGCCAACATCAAGGTCTACGCCAAGCATGTGGAGGATTTCCTGTCCGAATACCGGCGTGAGGGCAAGGGCCGGATCACCGTGGAGATGATAGACCCCAAACCCGATTCGGATGAGGAGGAATGGGCTCAGCGGTACGGCGTAAAGCCCATGAGGACGGCGGGGGACAAGATCTATTGCGGGCTCGTGTTTCTCGCCGCTGATCAGGAAGATGTGATCCCCTGGCTGGATCCGGCCCAGGAGCAGATGCTGGAATATGACATCACCAGCATCATCCAGGGTCTTCAGACAACAGAAAAAAAGGTGGTGGGGATCATCAGCAGCCTCCCGATTTTTGGGACCAAGGGGAGGGCCATGCCCGGTCAGGCCCCCGGGGAGGAATGGCTTTTCATCAGCGAGATGAAGAAGATATATGATATCAAGGAGATCAGCCCGCTGGCCAAAAAGATCGATATGCCCCTGGACCTGCTTATGGTGGTCTATCCCAAGCATATCAGCCCCCAATTGGAATATGCCATAGATCAGTACGTCCTTTCGGGCGGGAACGCCCTGATATTTGTAGACCCCCTTTGCGTCTCGGACCGGGAGCAGGGACAGCAAAGCTTTTTGCGGTCTTCAGGCGATTCTCTGAAACGGGTCTTCAAGGCCTGGGGCATCGACATGGATTCGGGCAAGGCAGTGGCCGATTTCGGCCAGCCCACCCGGGTAAGGACCGGGAATGGGGGCGCTGAGGACAATCCCCTGATGGTATCGGCGAGGGGGGATTCTTTTAATCGGGATAATGTGGTGACCGCGGGTCTGGAGAGCATGCTGTTCCCGGTGGCCGGGGCCATTGAGAAGCTGGGGGACACGGACTGCGAATTCGAGTCCCTCGTGGCCTCCAGCACCAATGCCGGACTGACCGAGGCCTTCAATGCGTACCTTGGCGTGGAGGCCATAAAAAGGAAGTTTGCCCCTGCTGACCAACGGTTTCACATGGCAGTGCGCATTCGTGGGACCTTCAAGACCGCCTTTCCCGAAGGCTGTCCCGAGTCGGAAGACGCCGGCGACAAGCCGGAAGGGACTCCGCAGGGTTCCCATCTTACAGAGGGGAAAGAGAAAGCGACCCTTATTGTGGTCTCGGATGCAGACATGCTGGCCGATCAGTTCTATGTACAGCAAAGCAACTTTTTTGGACTCTCCGTCTCCCAGATGTTCAATGACAACCTGACCTTTCTCTCCAATGCCGCTGAGATCCTTACCGGGAGCGACGATCTGATCGGGCTCAGGTCCCGGGGAAAGCTGGAAAGGCCGTTTACCGTGGTCCTGGAACTCAAGAAGAAGGCCCAAAAGCGCTGGCTGTCCAAAGAAAAGGAACTGGTGCGCCGGATCGAGGAGACCAACCAGAAACTGCGTCAACTGGAGGCCCAGAAGGATGGGTCCCAGAAGATGATCCTGAGCCCCGAGCAGGAGGCGGAGATCGCACGGTTTAAGGAAGAGCGCCAAAAAATCAACCGGGAATTGAAGGAGGTGCGAAAGAACCTGCGTGCCGACATTGAGAGGCTGGGCGCCACCCTCAAGGCCCTTAACATTTTTCTGGTGCCGTCCCTGGTGTGTGTGGCGGGCATCCTTTTTGCCATCTACAAACAGAGGAAGATGAAGAAAAAATGAAAGCCAAGACCCTTGTGATCCTTCTGGTGATTTTGGTCCTTTTGGCAGTGGCCGGTGGTCTTCTCATTCGTTCACAGGATGCGAACTCGCCTTCCGGGGAGATGGGAAGAGTCCTCTTTGAAGGGCTTCCGGTCAACGATATCGCCGCCATTGTCGTTGAGACCCCTACGGAGGCCGCTTCCCTGAAGAAAAGGGCCGATTTCTGGATTGTGGAGGAGCGTTTCGGCTATCCGGCCGATTTTTCGAAACTGTCCGATTTCGTAAGGCGGCTCAGGGACATCAAGGTGGGCCGGCAGTTCGAGGCTGGAAAAGATGTCGTGAGCCGTCTCGCCCTGAGAGGGCCGGACGATGCAGAGGCCCAAAAGGGAGAGAAAGGGACCCGGATTCGGATGATGGATGCGGAGGCAAAGCCGCTTTTGGATGTGGTTCTGGGCAAGACCAGGACCGCAGATCCGGAGAAAGGCCCCCCGGATGGTCAATATCTGAGGATCGCGGGTCAGCCTCAGATCTACCTGATCGACCAGATCCTCTCCTCTTTTGAGGTGGGGCCGTCTCAATGGTTGAAGAAGCGGCCTGTCGAGGTGGATGCCAGTGAAATCCGCAAGATTGCCTGTCTGGGGCCGGACGGCGCCACCGTACGCTATGCAATAAAGCGTCCTGAAAAGGGCAAGGATTTTGTCTGGGTCGCGCCTCCTACGGATCAAAAGATGAAGACATCTTCGGTGAACCGACTGGCCAGTGCCCTGTCATCCCTCCGCATTGAGGATGTGAAACCTGTTTCTGAATCTCCGGGTCTCGAGAAAGAAGATGTCTCTGCACGCCTGGACTACACCCTTTTTGACGGCCGCGTCTATCACGTCTACCCGGCGGGATCCTGTTCGGCCACAGTCCCCTGCCGGATACGGCTCGAGGTGGCGCGTGAGTCCCCCGCAGAGGCAGCGGTGGGGGATGCCTCGTCAGCTCAGACCCAGGAGGCCGGCTCTGTCAAGACCCGGGCAGGGGGCTCTGCCCCGCCTCTGGAGCTGACACGGGAAAATGAACACCTGAAACCATGGATCTTCATCATTCCACAGTGGCAGCACCAGGCCTTTTTGACTGATTTTGAGGAACTGCTTGAAAAGGAGCCGGAAAACAAGGCCTCAAAAAAGAGAGCGGTTAAATAATTCTTTTTTTTCCTTGACCCCTGACAAAACTGTATAATAGCATAATCACCAGCGATGGCCTGGCTTCATTTGCGGGTCGAGTTTACTCTGAGGGATCGGTTTCTTTTGCCAGAGTGGCGACCTTGCGCCTGGGACCATACAATGTAAATTTGGGAAAGGAGGTTGGCACTTTGGGAGAAGGAGTTGTGAAGTGGTTCAGCGAGAGGAAAGGGTTTGGGTTTATTGAGCAGGAAGACGGGCAGGATTTGTTTGTTCACCACTCGGCGATCAATATGCCGGGCTTCAGGACCCTGAATGAAGGCGACAGGGTGAGCTTCGAGATCGAAGAAAGCGATCGAGGGCCTAAGGCCAAAAACGTCACCAAATTGTAACCCATCAGAACGAATCACAGAAGGCACCGCGTTCAAGGGGGACGGGGTGCCTTTTTTCATGGATCACAGACGATGGTTGTTCACAAAGCCGTGCTCTTGAAACATTGCGCATCCGTCGTCAGTCTTCAACCGCTGTCCTATGCCCACATCACCTGATGCCGTTGAGGAGGTCCTGGGTCCGGAAGGGATCCTGGCCCGGTCGCTGCCCGGCTTTGAGTTCCGAGCGTCCCAGCTTCGGATGGCCCTCCTTGCCGGAGAGGCCCTGCGCAGAAATCTGCCTGCCCTGATAGAGGCGGGAACAGGTACCGGCAAGACCTTCGGGTATCTGCTTCCCGTGCTTTTAAGCGGGAAAAAGGCGGTCATTTCCACCGGCACAAAGAACCTTCAGGAACAGATCATTTTTAAAGACATTCCCCTCCTGCACAGGGCCGCAGGGCTCACGGCGGATGCCATGATGATGAAGGGGAGGGAGAACTATCTCTGCCTGTACCGGTATCGCCAGTATACGTCTCAGGCCTCATTACTCAAGACCTACCAGGCCGACAAGATTCGGCGCATCGACGCCTGGCTCGGGAAAACCGTGTTTGGGGATCGGGGGGAGATCCCATGGCTCAGCGACGACGATCCCCTCTGGTCCGCGCTGTCCTGCATCTCGGATCAGTGCCTGGGATCCGATTGTCCCTGTGTGGATGACTGTTTCCTGGTCCGCCTGCGCAGCCGGGCTGCAAAGGCCCGCGTCATCGTTGTAAACCACTATCTCTTTTTTGCCGACCTCAAGGTGAAGATGTCCGGATTCGGCGAGATCATCCCCCGTTTTCAGGCGGCTGTCTTTGATGAGGCCCACACCATTGAGGAGATCGCCACGGCCTACCTGGGCGAAAGCCTCAGCACCCGCCAGATGACAGACTGGGTGAGCGATGTCAAAAAGGGGGCGCTCATGCTTGAAGAGGCGGAGCGAAAGAAGCTGGACAGGATGCTGGATGGGGTCCTGGCGGGATCAGAGCGTCTGAGAGAGGCATTCGAGGCATACGGCGAGAGGGGAAGGCTCGAGCCCGAATTTCTCCAAAGACTGGGCCATGGGCCGGTCCAGGACATTGTCCGCAGTCTCAGGGAGGCGTGCGCGACCTCCCATCTGATGGAGGAACCCCATCTCCGGCCCCTCTTGGACAGGGGAAGGGAAATGGGCCGGATCATAGAGGCGATCCTCAGACAAAAAGACGGCAACTGGCTCAACTGGTATGAAAAGCGAAAAAAGAGCCTGGTGCTCCATGCCTCGCCCCTTGATATATCCGCGTCCATGAAGGACGTTCTGTACAGCGCGGTTCAGGCCATCCTCTTTACCTCTGCCACGCTGACCGCCAAGGGGACCTTCGATTATATCCGATCGCGGCTGGGACTACCGGAGACGACCCTTCAGGCGGTGTGCCCCCCTCACTTCGATTTCAAGTCCCAGACCCTCCTCTATATCCCCAAAGGCCTGCCAGATCCCAATTCGCCCGGGTTCGGCCAGGACGCGGCCGGGGAGATCGCACGCATCCTCGAACGGACCAGGGGAAGGGCCCTGGTCCTCTTTACCAGCCACCACAACCTCAATACGGTCTATGATCTCCTGAAGGAAAAACTCCCCTACAAGGTCCTCCGGCAGGGCGATGCGCCCAGGTCGATTCTCCTGGACCGGTTCAAGAGGGATATCCATTCGGTCCTGCTGGCCACGGGCGCATTCTGGCAGGGGGTGGATGTGCCGGGCGAGGCCCTGAGCTGCCTCATTATCGACAGGCTCCCCTTTGATTCGCCCGGCGATCCTGTGGTGGCCGCCAGGATCGACGCTGTTCGGAGGCGGGGCGGCAATCCCTTTATGGAATACCAGGTCCCCTCGGCCATCATTATGCTGAAGCAGGGGCTTGGACGCTTGATCAGAAAGGGGTCCGACAGGGGGATCCTCTCCATTCTGGATGTCCGGATCCTGACCAGCCGATATGGCCGGTTTTTTCTGGAAAGTCTCCCGCAAATTCGGATAACCCGGGACATATCGGAGATCGATCGATTTTTTGCTGAATCAGGGGCCGTGAATCACCCCGCTGAAGAAACCTAAGGCGGTCTGATGGCCGCAACCAAGCAGCGGCCCGGCCGCCCGTGGGGGTCTCTGCCCAAGGGCTGCAATAAAATGCGTTCATATGGTTCGGCGACCCCCCGCGGGCTCGGGATACCATTTATTGAAAGGCAGCAAGGAATCCCTATCGACCCGCCTGACTCGCCTCACTCGCATGGGGGGCAGGTGAAAGGCTGTCCTTGGGGCTTAAACAGACTGTATTTCAAAGCCCTGCTGCCGTTCCCAGGAGCTGTATTCGGTTTTTGCAGCCCTTGGGCAGAGACCCCCACGGGCACACTTCTTCGCACGTTGCAGAGAAGTTACAAACAAAGACTTTAAAGGAGAAGACCCTATGCTCCCCAAGCCATGGAAGGTTATCGACAGTACCTGGGACAGATCCTACCGGGTCTTCAGCCTGCGCACCGACCGGGCCGTATCCCCTCGAACCGGGAGAAGCCACAGGTTCTTTATCCTGGAATCATCGGCATGGGTGAATGTCATACCCTTGACGGCAGCCATGGATGTGGTGCTGGTGCGTCAATATCGTCACGGCACCCGCTCGGTCACCCTGGAAATCCCGGGGGGCCTTGTGGAGGACTCAGATACGCCTGAGGAGGCAGCGCGAAGGGAGCTGATGGAAGAGACCGGCTATACGGCCCAAGAGATCCTGCCCCTCGGATGGGTCCATCCCAACCCGGCCATCCTGGACAATCGCTGCTACACATTCCTGGCCAGGGGCGTGGTCTTTTCAGGGGCGCGTTGCCAGGACGACCGGGAAGACATCGAGGTCCTTCTGAGACCTCTGCGCGCCGTTCCGGATCTGATCCGGGAGGGCGAGATCTCCCATTCCCTGGTGATAGCGGCCTTTTACCGGTATTTTATGGAATATGAAAGGGACTCTTGCAGGTGACAGGGGCCGACAGGGCCGTGTGAGACGAATCGGTCTGCGGTCTGCGAAGGTTTACAGGGAGGCGATGTTTTCAGCCCAAGCCACGGCCTCCAGGTAGTGCTGGGGCAGGGCATCTTCCTGGATGCCTGCTTTCGCCGCGGCGTCCTTCAGCCCCTCCCAGTCTCCGGATTCATAGGCCGATACGACGTGGAGGTAAGGAGCAAGCCTCCCTTCTCCTTTTACAATGGCCCCCTTGATCTCGTCCGCAAGAGGGAGTTCTTTCATGACGGCCTCCATGGGTTGGTCCAGGATGGCGTCGATAAGGGAGAAGAGACCCAGGATAAAGAGCTCGGCTTCATCCACCTGTGTGCTGTTGACTTTGCCGAGCAGTTCACACAGCTTCGCCCTTACGATGGAGGCCCTCGTCAGTTCGCCGGGTTTGTCTTCGGCGAGGCTCGCGAGGGCCATCAAAGAGACGAAGCGCCGGATTTCCTTCTCTCCGAGCAGGACGATGGCCTGTCTCATGGAAGAGATCTCCTGGGCACGCCTGAAATAGGCCGAGTTGATATATCGCATGAGCTTGTAAGAGAGGGAGACGTCGCGCTGGATCACCTTTTCGATCTCCTGAAAACTGCAGTCCTCCCTGTTGGCCTCTGCCATGATTTGAAGTAGGGTGAGTTTGGCAGAGGACGGTCCTTTTCCCCTCAGTATCTCGGGTTTGCTGAAGAAGTACCCCTGGAAATATTCAAACCCCAAGTCCAGGGCCTGTCTGAATGCCTCGTAGGTCTCCACCTTTTCGGCAAGGAGCTTTATGTGAAAGCGCGTCAGTTTTCTGACGAGATCAGTTAGTTGATCGCCCTGGGTGAGCATGAAATCGACCTTGACGATGCCGGCGAGGGCCATGAGCGGTTCCATCTCCTTTTTATAGACAAAGTCGTCCAGGGCCAATCGGTATCCCATGCAGCGAAGTTCACGGCAGGCCTCTACCACCGGGTCCGCTGGCTCCACATCCTCCAGAACTTCAACCACGAGCCTGGTTTTGGGAAAAAGGAGTGGAATTCGCTTGACGAGGAGTTGGTTGGTGAAGTTGATGAAGGCATTTCTGCCGCTGGTCATCCGGTCCATGCCAAAGGAAAGGAAGCTGTGGGAGAGGACCTTTGATGTAGCCATGTCTCCGTCAACGTCAGGGAAGGCATTGGACAGGCCGTCTCTGAAGAGGAGTTCATAGCCGTACAGTTTTTTCTTTTTGTTGAAAATAGGCTGCCTGGCTACATAAATGTCCATCTTGCATCCGTATTGAAACGGGATTGACAGCCAAAAAGGAGCATCGATCAAGGTCCCGGTTGGACGGTGTTGCTAAGGCGCAAGGGATCGCGACCCTTCATGCACGCGGGCGATTTTTTGCAGCGGCACGGCAATCACCATCACCGACCAGTTGAGAGCGTCTTCCACCGGCAGAATCTTGAGCAAAATGGATTCTCCGTTTGCCTGGACGGAAAACGGATCGATGATTTCCGGGAGGCCAGCCCCGATGTCTCCCAGTACGCCAACGATCCTCTCACGGTCCGGCGCCTCAAAAAGATCCACAAAACGGCGACCTAAAAGCCTTTCGTCCGAACCGCCCAACAGGTACAGGGCCGCATGGTTGGCAAAGATGATCTTTCCTTCAGCATTCAATTCGAGAACCCCCTCGCAGATGTTGTTGAGGATGGTCTCCATGTGCCTTTGAATAGTCAGGAGTTCCTGGGTAATCCCCCGTCGATAGATCCCCTCAAGATCGGGAATGTGCTCCCCCGGGGCAAGGGAGACGGAGCGGCCGGCCTCTTCCACCGCCCGGAGGATGTGTTCGGACATATCGTCGAGGGGTCCTTTGGCTATGCATGTGTTGGCCCCCACCTCTGCGAAGCGGCTCGGTTCTTCTGCCACGGTTGCCGAGACCACGGCAATGTAGATGTGTTTCAGGTGGGGCGTCTTGCGAATAATCCGGCACAGCTTGTCGCCGCTGATATTGGGCATGACGAGGTCCAGAAATATGACGTCAGGCGTCGAGCTTTTGAGGATCTCCAGGGCCGACAGCCCGTCGTGTGCAGTTTGAACCTGGTGGCCCTGTTCGGTCAAAAGATCGGCCATGAATTCCAGCATGAAGCGATCGTTGTCGACTGCCAGTATCTTCTTTCCCATTTCAGAGCCCTTGCAATATTGCCGGGGGTCTCCTGGCCCGTGTTGATTCAGGCTGTTTCTGCCGCAGAAGCCACACGGCCCAAATTTTCTTACAGAGAGATCCTTATTGTCAAGGCAATTTCAGGGAAGCAGCGGCTTTTAAGCCGCGAAACGTCGTGGCAAGATGCCACTCCCACAGAATATGGACATCCGATCTGCCTCATAATGAGGATTGCTGCCGGTGGAAAATTGCGGTTGTCAAAAGGGCCGTTAGGGTGTAGAGTTGATTTACCAACATCAAGTCAATCGATGCCGAGATGCTGTGGCCTTAGGCCGGGCGCATGGGAGATTTGCAAAGGAGGAGGCGCATGCTGCTGATCCAAGACCTGAGGGTGCAACTGGAAGACAAGGTCATCCTCGCCAATATCAACCTGGAGATCAAGCCCGGGGAAACGCATGTCCTGTTCGGCCCCAATGGTTCCGGAAAGACCTCGCTTCTCATGACCATTATGGGGTATCCCCAGTATGAGGTGGTGGAGGGAAGGATCCTGTTCAAGGGGGTGGATATCACCCATTTGCCCATCAACGAGCGGGCCGGGCTAGGGATCGGCATGTCTTACCAGCGGCCCCCCACCATCAACGGTCTCAAGACGCGGCAGATGGTGCAGATATGCGCCAGGGATCAGGTGGATGTGGACGGCCTGGCACGCCGCGTCAATTTCGAGGAGTTTCTGGACCGGGATGTGAATGCCGGTTTTTCCGGGGGGGAGATCAAGCGCTCCGAATTGCTCCAGCTCATGGCCCAGAACCCGGACCTGCTCCTTTTTGACGAGCCTGAATCGGGCGTGGACATGGAGAACATCGCGCTGGTGGGAAACACGATCGCCTCTCTGCTTCAAAAAGGGTATGCCCCTTACGTGGAAGACCACGGCCGGTGCAAGATGGAATTGAGGCGCAGGCGCACCAAGATGGGCCTGATTATCACCCATACGGGATATATTCTGGATTACGTGACGGCTGACAAGGGCCAGGTCCTGTTCAACGGGGTCTTGAGCTGTACCAATAATCCGCGGGAAATATTTAAACAGATCAGCAGGTGCGGTTACGGAGAGTGTGTCAGATGCCTGGCGGAACGGAGTTGAGGAAGCAGGCCGAGACGGCCAGAGACAAAAAGGGCGCCATCGGTCCCGATGTGGACCTGAGTGCATTTGAAAAGGGGCCTGTCCCCCATGAATATCTGTCAGACAAGGGAATGCAGCAACTTCCCGAGGAGGAGCAGGCCCGGCTTTTGATGTCGGGAATGGATATATCCAAGAGGGGGAGGGGAGGGACTTTTTTTCAAAAGGATACTGCGGTGATCCACTGCGGGAGTCAGCAGGAGGGGATCGAGGTCCTTCCGATCCGGGAGGCCCTGGAAACAGAGGATTGGATAGGGGACTATTACTGGAAGTTGATCCAGGTCGATACGGACAAATATACCGCGGCCGCAGAACTGGATCTTCAGAACGGCTATGTGATCCGTGCCCTGCCCGGCACCCGAAGCGTGTATCCGGTCCAGGCCTGTCTGTATTTGGACAAGGAGGGACTTCAGCAGACGGTTCACAATATCATTATTGCAGAGGAGGATTCCGAACTCCATATCATTACCGGGTGCGCCACATCGCCTCACCTCAAAAAAGGCGCCCACCTGGGGATCTCCGAATTCTACATAAAGAAGAATGCAACCCTGAGCTTTACCATGATTCATAACTGGGCCGAGGATATGGTGGTAAGGCCCCGATCCGCGGCCAGGGTGGAAGAGGGGGGGCTGTTCCTCAACAATTACATCTCCATGCAGCCTGCAAGGAGTCTTCAGATGTATCCGGTCACCCATCTGGTGGGAGAGGGTGCAGTGGCCCGTTTTTACAGCATTATCGTGGGAAGTCCCGGCTCTGAATACGATGTGGGAGGTCGCATCTTTCTTGAAAAGTCGCGCACTCGCGCCGAGATTGTGGCCAGGACCATCAGTAACGGCGGACGGATTGTTGCCAGGGGCCATCTCATCGGCGAGGCCCCTGACATCAAGGCACATTTGGAGTGCAAGGGCCTCATTTTAAACGGCGGGGTCATCCATGCCGTGCCGGAGTTGGAAGGACATGTGGACGGGGTAGAGATGTCCCATGAGGCGGCAGTGGGGAAGATCGCGCAGGAGGAGATCTCCTATCTTATGTCGAGAGGGCTGGATGAAGAGGCGGCCACCTCCACCATTGTGCGGGGTTTCCTGAATGTGGATATCCCCGGACTGCCCGAGCAGTTGAGGGCCGAGATCGACAAGGCCATCGATACCGGAGACAGGACCATGCTGTAGCCGTACAAGAAAAAGGACGCGAAGAAAAAGCCTGGATCTCTGAACCCATGGCCCAGATCGATCATGGAAACAAGGGCTCCACAGAATCTGAGCCGGACGCCTCAGATATGCCTCGATTCTTCAATGACTCGCGCGAGGCCGGGCTTTAAACCCTGTAAACGGTTTTAATGGCCTCATTGCCGCAGGAGGGGGAGGAGGTAGAACAGATTGTCTCCGGCAAAGAGATGGGCCAGATAGAACATGGGGCCGATCAGGACGCGGCTGAGGATGCCGGTGTGGGCAAAATTGTCCAGCAATATGATGCCGATGAGGACGAAAGGACCATATCGCGCGAATTGCCTGTACGTTTGACCTGCCCTGGGAGGCAGGATGTTTTCGAGGACGTGGGAGCCATCCAGCGGGGGCAGGGGGATGAGATTAAAAAGTCCGAGTCCGATGTTCATGAGAATCAGCCAGAGGAGCGCCTGGAGATAGATCTCAAGCGGGAGCATAAAAAAGCGGATGAGGAGCCCGGCAGCCAAGGCCGCCAGGATGTTGGCAGCAGGCCCGGCAAGGGACATGATGATGACGTCTCTGCGCATGTTCTTAAAGTGCCGGATATCCACCGGAACAGGTTTGGCCCATCCAAAATTGAAGAGAAACAGGCAGATAGCGCCAAGGATGTCGATGTGCATGAGGGGGTTAAACGACAGCCTTCCCGTGAGCTTGGCTGTGGGGTCTCCCAGGGCCAGTGCGGCCCTGCCGTGGGCATATTCGTGAATGGTGACGGCAAACAGAAGAACGGGGATCTTGATGATCCACTGGGCAATGTCAAAGGACATGGGCAAGCCTCTTTTCCCGGTTTTGGACCGATCGAAACCATAACAGCAAACCAGACTTACGGCAAGAGAAAGTTCAATTGCCTCTCACATCGTCGTGGACCTAAACCCTGCCTTTGTGCGGGCATCGGGGATGCGGTTCTGGTTAGGGGGTGTTCGGTCAGTTGATTTTTTCTAAGGGAATTGCTAAGCTAAAAAAACGTGGGAAGAATGGAGAAGGCCGTTCTTCCGGAAACGGAAAAATGCAACCGGAGGCCGCCGGGGCGACTGTATTGACCGACGACGGCCCGAATAACAGAGGACATATGCCCACGGGCCGCGAAAGGATCAAAATCGATCTCCTGATCCATGATCTCAAGGTGCCCCTTGCGGTGATTGAGGCGGGCCTCCTATCCTTGATGAACAAACAGGACAAGTACGGGCCCATCACAGAGCAACAGGCCAAGGTTTTTGCCCGGGTCCTGAGGAATACAAAGGTGTTGAAGGCGCTGGTGAACGACGCCCTGGAACTGGGGAGGTCTGAAAAGGGGGTCATCAACATATCCCGGTTTACACTCTCGAGCCTGATTGGGGAGACCCTGGAAGAGATCTTTGATCTGACGGATGCCAGTCTCTCGGAAGAGATCAAACAGTGCACCAAGCTGTCGCGTATGAGTGAGATGCTGGAATCAAGGGGGGTGCTGCTCTCTGTGCCCGAGGAGTTGTGGACTGAGGAGGTCTGCCAGGACCACGCAAAGGTCAGCCAGATTCTCCGCAATCTGCTGATGAACGCACTGAAATATAGACGAAAAGTGGTGGAATTAAAGGTCGACCAGACGGATGCCTCTCTCATCTTTTCTGTCAAGGATGACGGCGAGGGGATTCCGCCGGCCTACCACCAGAAGATCTTTGAGTGTTACTTCCAGATGGAGCCCGACTCAAAGGGGGCGTGCAGCGTGCGAGGGCATGGATTGGGATTGGCTGGGGTGATGGTCTTGGTGGAAGATCTGGGGGGCAAGCTGTTCCTGGACAGCGATGAGGGCCAGGGTACGCGCTTTCTGGTGAAGCTCCCGCTCAAATAGGGCCCGTGACACCCCTCCTTTGGACACCATTTCGAACCGTTTGCCCTTTGGGGAGAAGCCTCGGGCGATAGAAAACGATAAGGGCGCCGGTCTCTGGCAGAGACATCCCGGTATATGAAGACCTCCCCTTGCGGGTTCAATAGGCCGCTGTCTGGATGACGGCCTGGGGCCCGATTACATCATGCTTTCGATTTCGCTTCTGCGGGGGCGGTATTTCTGGTCAAAGACCTCCCAGAATTCCCTGTCTTTATCTTTCCATCCTTTTCCAAACTTCTTGTCAAAGTAGGGTTCAAGCCTGTCAAACCACTTGGCGCGCTGTTCAGACTCACCTTTTTCCCGAACCTCCAGGATATCGCGGATGTAGAGGGGGATGTCGGATATCTTGTCCTTGGGCACATAGGACTGTGCGCCCCCCTTGATGGATCGTACAAGGTTGTCGGGGCTGACGGCGTGGGCTGTGAGCATGAGGGCGGGGATATCCCGTTCATTGGCCAGTTCCAAAAGATCATATCCCCTGACGCCCATAATATCGAGAATCGCCAGATCGTAGGTATTTTTATTGAGGAATTTTTCCGCTGTTTCAAAATCGGGGGCCGTGTCTATGAGACACATATCGAGAATTTCCGTTAAGGTTTCCAGTATGTCAGGCTCATCGTCAACGATTAGTATTCTTTTTCCGGTAAGAACATCCTCCATGTTTAGCCCTCCTTCATTGGTGAACTCAAGGTGTTACCGTGAAAGTGCGTCTGAACCGCGACATAGATGCATGTCTCATTCCTTCTTGAGCCTCGGTCCCGCGAATGGGCAGGGGGCGAGACGGCTGTTCCCCCAGAGGAGAAAATTCAGCTCTCCGAGGGTAAGGAAGCCCCTCTCCTGGGCATCCTGTCAGAATATTAACCCCCCAATCCATGATCCGTCAATACTTTTATGGCCTTTGTACGAGCCCGGGACGCAGGCCCAGATCCTGTCCGCAATTTGCAAGGCGATGCCTGCTCCCCGGCGGAACAATGAAAACCCCAGGCCGGAACAAAGGAAAATTCATTGACATTGGCAGACGTCCTCTTTAAGTTCAAATAAAAACAAACCAGCGAGGTGATATGCATGGATTTTGTCGAAAAGGCAAAGATACGGCTGGAACACTGGCGGACTCATAATGACCACCACCATAAGGAATACCAGTTGTTTGCTGAACAGCTTGAAGACGCCGGCAAGACCAAAAGCGCAGTCCATATCCGTGAAATGAGTGAACTTTCGTCAAAGATGAACGACTGCCTGACAAATGCGTTAAAGGAAATTGATGAGTAGAGGCGCAAGAGGCGAGGCAGGATAGAGAGAGACCGAGACGACAGCAAAACCCGTTGAAGCCAAGCGACAGAGCGGGTCGCAAACAGCCATTGGCAGCCCCCCATAGCGTTGAATCAGCGCTTCCTGGGACCGGCAAGCGGCTTTGCAGGAAGGAGGCGAAAGATGTGCGAGGCACATGCCTATCTAATAAAGGACCATGTGGAAAACAAGGTCCTGGACAGTGTGGATCTGGTGGAGTTTGAGGGGGATGAGGTAAGACTGGTCAATATATTCGGTGAGCAGAAGACCCTCAAGGCCCGGCTGAGCCGGTACAACAGCCGTGAGGGAAAGATTGTGTTTGAGTCAGTTTAAGTGTATGAACGCAATATCCAGGGGATAAAACCCTGACCGGTAGATTCCGGAGTTGAGCCCTGCCCGCCACTGCCCTCAGCTCGATGATGGTCTCTCATCATCAAAAAGCCTTGTCAGGCGGGCGTCGGCCTTTTATATCGGAATTGGCATCTCTCCGGAATGTTGCCCCGGTTTATTGAGATGATGCGTTTAAGGCCTTATGGATCTGGCGACTTATTATGATGAAAGGGAGTTCGCGATGCGGGGATTGATCGAGGGAGCGGCGGACATCTTAATCGGATCCGGATGCACGGTGGCGTTGACCGGAGCAGGGATCTCGGTGGAGTCGGGGATTCCGGATTTCCGCAGCGCCGGAGGGCTCTGGTCGCGGTACAATCCGGCAGAATATGCCGACATCGGCGCCTTCAGGGCCAACCCTGAAAAAGTGTGGCAGATGCTTACGGAAATGGACGCCATTGTGGGGCAGGCCAGGCCCAATCCAGCCCATCTTGCCCTGGGAGAGCTTGAGGCGGTCGGCCTGGTCACATGCGTCATTACGCAGAATATCGATAATCTCCATCAGGCCGGGGGATCCAAAAACGTCATTGAATACCACGGAAATTCCAGCACCCTCTCGTGTCTGTGGTGTGGCAAGAGATTTACGGCTGCAGAAAAAAGGGGCGAGATCCCGCCCAGATGCGTATGCCGAAAGATCTTGAAGCCGGATGTGGTCTTCTTTGGCGAGGCCATTCCTGAGGAGGCTCTGCGCCGCTCGTACGAGTTTGCCTCGTCGGCCAAGGCCCTGCTGATCATCGGCACGTCCGCGCTTGTCTCGCCGGCGAACACCATCCCGGCCATTGCCAAACGGAGCGGGGCCAAAATTATCGAGGTCAACAAAGAACGGACGCATTTGACCGACAGCCTGACCGATGTGTTTCTGCAGGGCAATGCCGGGGAGATTATGCCTCGGATCGTGGAGCTGGTGAGAAAGAAGCGGGACGGGATTACCTCGAACTAAGATAGTCGTCAAGCTTGATGACTTTTTCGCCTCGGGTCGCGGGGGCCTTCATGGCTCCGTGGGATGCCCGCGTCTTTGTCCTTCGGATGTCGCTGATCATCTTCTGAAGCTCTGGATTTCCGTCGATCAGGTCCTGGATCTGCCGATTCACCTTTTTCCACTCGATCTCCATCTCGTGCGTATCCAGGTCAAATCCACCGCTAAAGGCCAGTAGATTCGCCAAGCGGCCCACCAGCCCGAAATGCACCACCCCCTGGAGATAATAGGGGCAGTGGCCCCACAGGCTCAGGCTCTGGACCCCCCTTTGTTGGGCCTCCAGATGGATGCTCGAATGAATGGCGCTCGGCCCCTGGTAATTAACGGGAACAACCTGTTTTGCTCTGATCCTGGAGAAGAGGGTTTCATCTGAGGCAATCGCAGATACGATCCTGTCGGTGTGAAGCACGTTGTCATACATGCTTCCTACGGTGTAGACCGATTCAACCCTCAGTTTGCGGCACAGAGAGAACAGGATGCGCAGAAAATGTCCCCATCTCAGGTGAGGCTCCTCGCACTTCAATACCACGAGATCCCTTCCGCATGTCTGGGCCTTGACAGCGTAGAACCCTCCGCCTGGCCGTGAAATCTCCTTTAACACGCCATCGTGGATGTCTACAAACGGCCTGCTTTTGTCGTAGCGATAGAACACATCGGCATCCAGGCGGGCAAAGCGCTTGGCATGCAGTTTCCGTATCAAGAAGGAAACCGCTCCTTCTGAAACGTTGAGGGCATTTCCCCATCCCTCAAATCCTGCAATGAGAAGTGGATCTTTTAGCTTGGGCAAACGGGTTGCTTGGATTCCATATTCTTCCATGGCATGATTTTCGCATAAATTGGAGATGATTGTCAAGAGAATGGGAAGATGCAGATCTGGGAAGGATGGGTCGGTCTTACAACTCCCCAAAATTCAGGATCGCTTTTGTCCTGAGAGGCAGGATGGAGGCATGGACATTTTCATTCATCGAGAAGATCCTTTTGCTGTCCAATGCCCTTAACACTCTGTATTTTATGTTCATTTAGGAAATTATCATTTTTATTGACAAGCGTGGAAAAAAGGGTAAAGTTACACGATTCGGTCTCCGGGGCCCGGGCCGCCAAAGGCCGGTCCCGCACCCAGCGAATAAGGATTGCAGGATAAAGTCGAGGGAAGACGAGTGGCTATTCGAATACAGCATGAAGCCTTGGAAGACGCATGCAAGGAAATTATCGAAACCATATTGATCTGCCTCCCTAACGCGTTCAAAGGAACGGTCTACCGGATTGGAGAGCCCCCTGATCTGATCGCACAGCGGATCACCTCCGGCATTATCGATGAAGAAAGGCGAAGCATCTCCTGGGGCCTTCCCGAAAATTCCGACTATAACCCTCCGGGGAAACCGTTCAGTGAATACAGAGATGCGCCGGGCCGACCCCTGGAGGCCATGGGTTGGTGCGTGGAAAGGCAGGAGAGCTGGACGGCTGAGGATCCCAAGAACGATGCCCGCAGCGTTCGGCTCCAGGTGGAGGGCGTGTGGGCCGATTTTCACCACATGGAACCGGTCCTGATCCGGAAAAAGGATCTCTTTTTTGGGAACGAGTGCCGGATAACATACCCCAAGAAGTACCGGGGGGAGACCCTCTGGGAAAACAGCGACTATGTTGTGGCAGCGGTGATAAAGATCCATTTTCGTCCTTATACGATCAGGATAGGGAGCCCCGAGACAAGGATTATCAAGCGGCTGTCCCGCGCATTGGGTACTGAACTCCTCTCCTATCAATTGAGGGAGCAGTCCCTTGAGGCCATGCAGCGGCTGGCTGAAGACAGGCTCAATTCCTGCAATATCCTGGCCGATTCCCTGAGGAATCTCATCACCAAATACGGCCTGATATTCTCCCTCATCAAGCTGGAACTGGGTTTTCTGAGAGAGCAGTGGGAAGGCATGGTGCTGGACAAATCCGACAAAAAGGAGATGCGGCGCGATGCGGTTCAAGGCCTCAATGAGGCGGCAAGGCACATCCCCGGTTCTCACGATGCCATCCAGAATGATCTGACCGCCATGCAGAACCGGTTTCTGAACATCCATTTGCCCCCCGAGCAGGGTGAAAAATGGCTGCGCATGCAGATTGAAGACAGGTGGAATTTCCTGATTCGCGAGGGCTTGGTCGAAGAGGAAGACGTGACATCGATTCAAGAGGGGATCAATGATCTAAAAAAGTCTCTTTATCTGGGCAAGGCCCCTGAGGTCCTTGCGGCCTACAACAGCATTCCCGAGCATATCAAGAGCGAGTGGGTCAACCTCCTCTACGCGAATCTGGATGCAGTGGATCTCAGCCTCGTAGACCGCTTGGTGCACGTACTCGAGAGCAACTATCTGAATCTTCCCTTCAAAGATAAATCCATCAAAAGCCTCATTCGTCTCAAGGCCGTGGCCGAGGTCATCGGTCAGATGGAGGAGAAGACCAATGTGGTCCTCAGAGAGGTGCTGAATGGGCATCACGAGTGCGACCTATCCGCCATATCCGGCAGAAACGATGCCTAACGCCCTTGCCTTCAGGGTCTTGTTTCCCTATAATGCCTTGTGAGCAAATGCCTGTGCGCCTGTAGCTCAGTTGGATAGAGCAGCGGACTTCTAATCCGCAGGTCGGGGGTCCGAATCCTCCCAGGCGCGCCATAATAAAAACAACCACTTAGGCCACTTTTTCAAGGTGGCCTTTTTTGTGAGAAAAGCCCTTTGTCAATAACTTGTAATTCATGACCGTCTCCCAATGCCGCCATGCCGTGTGAAGATATTTGACGACAGTATATCCTCTTTCCATCACAGTTCTTTCCCAGCGCGGTGTCAGCAGGTCAGCTTCAAAGGGTCATAAGATTGTGGGATAGGTGGACCTTTAGATGTGGGAAAACTGGATTTGGTATTTCAGGAACGTTAGGGACGGGGGAGCGGCGGCGTCTGCTGTCTGCATGGATTTGCACCTTATCAGGGGATATAGATGCTCACTGCCTCTCGGACAACCAATGGATTACCGCCTTCACCATCTCCTCCTCATGGTCATCGAACGTATGGTTTGCACCCGGGATGAGCACCTGATGGTAGCGGTCCGAAACCATGTCTGATCTGGCTGCGGCATGCGCCATATCCCTTCCGTCGCCCCCATCGCCATAAATATCGACAACCGGCAGAGCGATTTGGCGCAGATTTTTGTTGCTGTCCAGTGGCTTGCCGCCGCCATTTCGGATGCCGACGCCGATAAAACCTGCGATCGGGGCTCTCGGGCTGCTCACAAGGTATGAAGTCGCCATCCGGCTGCCCATGCTGTGACCCATCAAATAGATTGTTTCGACGTTCTTTTCGTCTCGTAAAAAGACAATGCCATCACTAATTTCCCTGTGTGCTAGAGGGAAGTCGTCAGCATATGCTTTCCAATTTTTCTTTTCAGCCGGCATCTGCAGCGAGAGTGTGTGATACCCCAGTTTTTCGTTAATGCCCTTTCGCAACGGATCGACCACCTTCCAGGTTGGATGCTGTCCACGGCCGTGACACAGAATGACACCCACCTTGCTTACACCGCCGTCAAGGTAAGCCGAGCATGATGGCGCATCCGCAAAAGCAGGTGAACAAGCCAAGAAACCGATTGCAACGACAACAAATACCATGTTTTTGCGCATCTCGAATCTCCTGTTAAAAAGGATTAACGCATTTCTCGCCGGCTGGTGTAAGGCGGAGCGGGTGTCCTGCCCGTTGAGGCAGGCTGGCGACAGTTACGGCGATGGCCGTGGCTGATCGGCCAGGAAGTCCAGGACCGTGCGATCCCTCATCTCAATCTGTTCAAATACGATGGAATAGTGATTGGTCCCGGGAATGTCCACGTATCGGGCATTGGGTATCTGTCGAACCATTCGATCCACGACCTCCTGGGGCAGAAGGAGGTCGTCTTCGGCGACCATGCCATGGGTGGCCCGAAGGATCAGCACAGGGCGGGAGATCCGCCCGTAGTACAAAGACACGTCCACTTTCCCCAGATTTTTCCGTTCCTCCTGGACATGAGAAGGATCGATCCTGGATCGAACCCCGCCGTCCACCGCTTCGATTTCATATTGATAATAGGTTTCCAGGGCCGGGGTCCAGGACTGAAAAAACGGAGCCGCCTTCATGAGATCGAGGTATGCCTCAAAGGATGGGAAGACCTTGCCCAGACGGTCCAGCGATGGCTTGATCCCCTGGAAGACCTTAGCCATCTGCGTTTCCGACAATTTTCCGCCCCCGTCCACCAGGATGATGCGGTCCACCCGGTCCGGATGCTCGGCCCCGAAGACCACGGAGATGAAGGCGCCCAGAGAATGTCCCATCATCACCGCCTTTTCAAGCTTCAGATCATCCAGCAGGGCCAGGATGTCGTCGCAGTGATGGGCGATGGAATAACCTGAATCCGGTCGGTCTGAAAGCCCTCTGCCGCGCAAATCCATGGCGATGACCCGGTGGGCCGGACTCAGTGCGGATGCCATCACATCCCAGCACCGGCAGTTGGCGGTAATCCCGTGGACACACAGGATCGGCATCCCCTCCCCATCCCATTGGGCCAGTTGAATGGTCACGCCATTGCCCGAAGCGGTTGTCATGGTCGGTGCAGTCATTAAGCATTCTCCTTATCTAATCCATATCTCGCCTCCCCCTGAAATACCTTTCGGGCATGCCAGGGCACGAACGCGGGCTCAGAATGGTGGCACAGGCGATGGGGGTCTGCAGGATCGTTCCATGCTACGCTGCCATCCATTCATCAAACACGTGGGCGGCAGGGACGCGGTCCGATACCTGGATGCGGAGGTCGGGGGACACTGTGAATGCGCTTCTGTCAAAGAGTTTGTGATCCCCCTGCGCAATTGCGGTTTGTCCTGTTTCGATCAGAGAAAATCTGCCACATTGTTTATTTGCTTATGGACCGCCCGCAGACCCACAAATTTGCCAACCCCCACACATTGCGGTCCCGCCTGTTTTTATCCGCACAACAGATATTATACACCCGCATCTCCTCACTGACCAGCGGCAACTTAGCGGGCGTACACCCCAATGTAAAGATGTAAAGGATGCCCCTCATACCCCAAGACCTTTCCTGTCCTTAGAGGGATGGATCCCGCACAGGCGATCACGGATCAGGTCGTCGTATCCCGTCAGGATCCCCTCAAGAATCTTCAGCATGAGGTGGTTTTTAAATTGCTTCAATCGACAAACGATCTCATTCAATCTTGCTTTGCCGGTTGCCAGATCGAAGCGAAGTGTTATATGTATTTCTTGTTCCATCCATCATCCATCATCCAGCACCGAGCAACCAGCCATGCCCCCTACTGACAAAAAGGCCATCTTCAGTTGGGCCATGTACGACTGGGCCAATTCGGCCTTTGCCACAACAGTCATGGCCGGATTCTTCCCTATCTTTTTCAAACAGTTCTGGAGCATTGGGGCCGACCCCACCCTCAGCACCGCCCGGCTGGGGCTGGCCAACTCCCTGGCCGGGATCACCGTGGCCCTGTGCGCCCCTGTGCTCGGGGCTATTGCGGACAAGGGATCCTCCAAAAAGAAGTTCCTTCTCTTTTTCGCATTCATGGGGGTTGTCATGACTGCGGGTCTGACCCTGGCATCCAAAGGAAACTGGCCCGCGGCGGCGGTTCTCTATGTCCTGGCAAGCATCGGATTCACTGGAGGGAATATTTTTTACGACGCCCTGATTGTGGCCGTGGCGCCTGAAAAGAAGATGGATGTGGTCTCCGCCCTCGGATTCGCCCTGGGATATCTGGGCGGGGGAATTCTCTTTGCCCTCAATGTCTGGATGACCCTGAGCCCGGGGGCCTTCGGGTTCGCAGGACCGGCCCAGGCCGTACGGTTTTCTTTTCTCACAGTGGGGATCTGGTGGGCCGTCTTCTCTGTCCCGGTATTTCTGTTTGTGGAGGAACCTCGCGGCACAAGACCGGCCTCTGAGATCAACGTGGTTCAGGCAGGTATTCAGGAGCTGATGAACACCTTTCAGGAGATCCGCGGCCTCAAGACCATCTTTCTCTTTCTCCTGGCCTACTGGCTCTATATCGACGGCGTGGACACCATCATCCGGATGGCCCTGGATTACGGGATCTCCATCGGCCTTCAAACCAACGACCTGATCGTGGCCCTCCTGATCACCCAGTTCGTGGGCTTTCCCTCGGCCGTGGCATACGGGTTTTTGGGAGAGCAGATCGGGACCAAGCCAGCCATCTTTTTGGCCATCGCGATCTATTTATGCGTGACTCTCTGGGCCCCCTTTATGGAGACCAGCAGGGAATTTTATTTCCTGGCGGTTGTCGTCGGCCTGGTCCAGGGGGGGATCCAGGCCCTGAGCCGGTCCTTTTACGCCAGGATCATCCCGACACAGAAGTCAGCCGAATACTTCGGATTTTACAACATGATCGGAAAATTCTCCGCGATTATCGGTCCAGGCCTCATGGGCGGCGTGGGTCTTGCTGTACGATCCATGGGCTATTGCAGCGACACGGCATCGCGTATCAGCATCACGGCCGTCTCACTCTTGTTTGTAGCCGGGGGGATTGTCCTGTTCTTTGTGAGCCAGGAGAAAGGCAAACAGGAGCGTATCGGCCTTTCAGACCCGCAGATATGAACAGCCCCTTTGGAAAGGCGGTTCCAGCCAGCGCCAATTCACAAAGAGATTCGCAGGGTAATCGGATGCGAGGCCCTGAGAACTCTAACGAGCGGAGGGAGCGGGCGAGAGGACATGTCTTGAGGAAGATTTCATGGGATCGAACTTGGGCGTGTACCAGGGGCCGCTCATATGAATATTAAGAATGCTCAAGACCTGCCAGAAAAAGGTGGCGCAGGAAGAGAGGGAGCGTTCCGTCTGCGAGGAAAGGGAGGGCCAAACGGGGGGCGTTTCAGGCCGCGTGCATCCGTTCCCGCCGAAAACGGTTGACACCAAAACGCACGATCAGGTAAAAGCCTTTCGCAAACAATGTCTGTGAGGTGATCGCCATCTACTATACCGGAGAACGATCCGGTCTGATCAAGAGCATTGGGCTGGGTCTGATCCATATCTACTATGGACAGGGGGTGGGCAAGACCACCCGGGCCGTAGGGCTGGCCATACGGGCGGCCGGGGTCGGGTTGCGGGTCAACTTCATACAGTTCATGAAGTCTGGCAACTCTTCGGAATTGTTGGTTTTTGCGAATATACCCAATATCCGCTACCAGTGCCCCGGAAGGCACCCGTTCATCCTTTCAAAGGGTCCCGAACCGATTCACTACCAGCATGCCGCAGAGGCGTTGCGGTACGCCCAGGAGGCCATCGACGACGGGACCCAGGTGCTCATCTGCGACGAGATCCTCAACACGCTCATCTTTGATCTCCTCAAAGAGGAACAGGTCGTGGATCTGGTCCACCGCTGCAAGGGGAAGATCGAACTCGTCATGACCGGCGCCAATGCACCCCAGTCCCTCATCGACCTGGCCGATTATGCGACCGAATACAAACAGGTCAAACACCCCTATTACAAAGGGGCCAGGGCTCGCAGAGGGATCGAATATTAGCGTGAAATCTTTGTCCGTAACTTCTGTGCAGCGTGCGGACAAGTTTGCCCGTGGGGGTCTCTGCCCAAGGGCTGCAAAAACCGAACAGAGCTCCTGGGAACGGCAGCAGGGCTTTAA
>ENA-OSEO01001134-OSEO01001134.1-sediment-metagenome-genome-assembly--contig:-NODE-1134-length-53311-cov-6.089811_pt1 | contig 53311 bp, 47 predicted proteins | sample MGYA00237883_ERZ534232 | MGnify/ENA metagenome assembly ERZ534232
CGGCGGGCGCGATAACGTAAAATCTAAACAAACCCGATGAAACCGCCGCATCCTACGTGGGGCTTGACGGAGACTTGTACTACCGCACCGGGGATTTCGTGTACGCGGGAGAAGACAGGCAGCTCTTTTACGTGGAACGTTCGGCCGACATCCTGAAGCACAAGGGCTACCGCGTATCGGCGTCCGAAGTGGAGGCGGTGCTGCAGGACCACGGATGCGTTATCGGCGCCTGTGTAATCGGCGTGCCCGATAAAAAGGTGGGCGAACGCATCAAGGCCATCGTGGTGCTCAAGGAAGACGCCAAGGGCGTGGGCGCGCCCGAACTTATCCACTGGTGTCGGGAACGGCTGGCCTCCTACAAGGTCCCCGGCTACATAGAGTTCAGGGACATGCTGCCCAAATCCAAGGTGGGCAAACTGCTGCGCCGCGAAATACGCGACGAGGAGCGCCGCAAACAGCAGAAAGAGCGGGTGGGGTAAGCGGAACGGGTATCTCTAACCCTGTTTCCGCATGGTTTGCAAACCAGCCCGGGGAAAGGCGGCTCAAACCAGCGCCGGTCAGGCCTTGTCCGGAAACTGGTCCCCCTCCGTCCGTTCCCTGAACGCCTCCGCCTCGACGAAAATGCTTTTTATCACCGGGTACTCTTTGCGTATCCTGGCCTCCAGCCGGTCCACCACCAGCGCCAGGCTGGACGCTTGCAGCTCGGGCGCGAATTCTATGTCTATGTTCAGCAGAACCTGATCCGGCGCGAAATGCATGGTCAGCGTGCGCCGCACCCGCCGCACGTCCGGGTCGGCCTCGGCGATGGCCTGAATTCCTTTGACCACCCGGGGGTCCACGCTCTCCCCGACGATGAGCCCTTTGCTCTCGTGCGCCAGGAATATGGCCACCACGGATAGAATGACGCCGATGATCAAGGAAGCCGCGCCGTCCAGGTAGGGGTTTTGCCAGATATGCCCTAAAAAGACTCCCAGAAACGCCACGATCAATCCGGCCAACGCGGCGGAATCCTCGGCGATAACCGTATAGACGCTGGGGTCCTTGCTGGCCCGCAACACCTTCAAAAAGCTTTCTCCGTTGGACTTGCGCATCAGTTGGCGGATGGCGACGAACCAGGAAGCGCCTTCGGCGATAAAAGCGATCCCCAGCACCACGTAGTTCCAGGTGGCGTTTTCTATTTTGGAAGGATGCCGCAGGTGGGTGATTCCTTCATACACCGACATGCCGCCGCCCAGACCGAACAGCAGCACCGCCACGATCAGGCTCCAGAAATAGAGTTCCTTGCCGTAGCCGAAGGGATGCAGGTCGTCGGGGGGCTTTCGGCTCCTGCTCAGCCCCAGGAGGAGCAGGAATTGATTGCCAGTATCCACCAGGGAGTGAATGCCTTCGGAAATCATGGCCGAGCTTCCGGAAATGAACGCCGCGGCGAATTTGCTCAGGGCAATGAACAGATTGGCCGCTAGGGCCCCGTAAACGGCCACGGGGCTTTCTTTGTGTCCTGACGCCATTGATATATCCTCTTTCCACTGTTTGGAGGCGGAGAAACCGCGAATCGCAGGGACGCGCCGCCTCCGTATAAGAAACAAAGCCGCTGAGAGCGGCGTCAAAACGGCCTTCGGTTATCCCTATTGTAACAGGAGTTTTTTCCGGTTAACATACGCCGCAATGGAAAAAGAAGCTCTCATCAAAAAAGCGTATGAAGTTTTTTCCGGCTTCGCCAGGCCCGAGCGCTGTACCGGACGCGCCGATCTGGAGGAGGCCGAATTTGACGATCTGTTGCGGCCCGTCTCCCGGCGCGCGCTCGCCATGGAACAGGTGGGGACCGCCGCCTGGTCACCTCTGCCCGTGATGACCGCGGAAGCGCTGACCTACTTCATGCCGCGTTTGATCGAGCTGGCGGTCACGAACTCCCTCAACCGGGACGGCGAGCCTTTTTTCCTCCAATTCATCAACTCCTTTCATGAAGGTCCGCAAGGCGGGCGATTCGCGCTGTTCGAACGCGCGCAGGGAACGATCATGGCCGAGGCGTTCGAATATTTATGCGCCGCCTGCGCCGATCAGTTGAAACGGGAAGGCTGGTATGAAGAGGCCCGCCAGGGGGCCGGGAACTGGCGTGACGTGGGAAAGGCGTGATTGACCTCTTCCTCTCAGAGGCTGCCGATAAAAGCGTGGGAAAGGAATACTGCGGGGGAATTTCTTCCCCCGCGCCCCCTGCAGGAGATTTCTCGCTACGCTCGAAATGAGAACACTTTTATCTTAAACATTCCTGATTTCAATAGCTTAAAGTTTTAAAGGTGGGCGCGGGGGATGTGAATCCCCCGCAAATCTTTTCATCCCATAGCCTACTCACGCAGGGCTTTACCGCGCCCGTTCATGGCTGCAGCCGTCCCAGATCTCCTGGGGAAAAATGATGGACTCGCTCCTGAAAACAGCGTTCAGTTTCATCCTGAAATTCAGGTTTATTCCGCATTCCAGATAGGCCTTGTACGCGAGCTGGCTGCAATAGAACGCGGACTCCGTGTTGGAGTCGAAAAAGTTGAGGTTGTACGGTTTTCCTATCTGGGCCAGGCAATAGTCCGCCACGCGCGACCTGATACGGTTTATTTCATCCTCGGTTTTGTCCATGTCCGCCAGAGGATACGCCACGCCGTAAAGCTCATCGCTGAAAAGCCCTCGCTGTTCCGCCATTTCCAGGGAGTTCCACAAAGGGGCGCTCGCTTCAAAGGCGATGACCTTCCCTTTGGCCCCGGCTTCCACGCACCGGCCCTTGGGGCCGATATAGATTACAATATGGTCCACGTCGCCGGGGATGAGTCTGCCGATCAGGCGCCAGAACTGACCGGCGGGAAAATCCCCGCCGCCGTCGGTCGTGCAGATAAGATCGCCGGTGGCTAGAGACACATTGTTAATCCTATGCGTGTGAATATCCATGATGGTTCTCCGCCCCGGCCGCAATCAGCGGCTTTTGGATAAACAATCATTAAATTTTGTGGTCTTTGCGCTTCTTTTTGTTATTATAGCGCGGTATCCAGAGATGTATTACTTAAAAAAGGAGAGCTCCAAAATGAAGTATGAAAGGGTGATCGTCGAAACAGGTCAAAATCATGTCGCCGAAATTACGTTAAACCGTCCGGAACACATGAACACGTTCGACAGCGCTCTGGCTGAACAGCTTTATGGCGCGCTTCAGGAACTGGACGCTGACAGGAATGTTCGAGTTATACTTATAAAAGGCTCGGGAAAAGCGTTCTGCGCGGGCATAGACGTCAACGAGCTCTCCGGCAAGACCGCCATGGAATATCAGCAATGGATCGAACGGATGGAACGGCCGTTGCTGTCGATTTCCAAAATGAAAAAACCGGTCATCGCGCAGGTTCACGGCGTCGCGGCGGCCAACGGCATGGGACTGGTAGCCGCCGCGGACCTGGCCATCGCTTCGGAAACCGCCCGCATGGGGCTGACCGCCATAAACGTGGGGCTCAACTGCGTGGGCCCCGTCGTCCCCGTGGCGCGGTCCGTGGGGCGCAAGAAAGCCCTGGAGCTGCTGCTGTACGGCAACCTGATCACCGCGCCGGAAGCCCTGGCCATGGGTCTGATAAACAGGGTCGTAGCCGAAGCCGAACTGGAGCAGGAGGCGCGGGCCTGGGCGGAAACCCTGGCGCAAAAGAGCCCCATTGCGGTCCAGATAGCCAAAAGCGGCTATTACAGCTCCGAGGACATGGATTACGAGAGGCAGTTCGCGCTCATGAACGAGGCGTTCGCCCGTCTGTGCACCACCGATGACGCCAAGGAGGGCGTGAAGGCGTTTTTCGACAAACGGAAGCCGGTGTGGCAGGAAAAATAGCGGGACGCCGGGGTCTTACCCGGCGCGCGATTCCGGAACGCGCGGTTACAAATTTGGGAACCGGAGCGCCCGAAGCCCGCTCCGGTTTTTAACCCCGGTTAGTGTTTTTGCGTCCACGCGAACGCGTTTTTGCCCCCCTTCGCGCGCCGCGCCTTCGCGTGGTTTTCCCTGTTTTTCGTTCTTAAATCAGGACACTCCCGACTCCGCGCCGGAGAGCCACAATTCGGTCAGTCTCTTTAAAGCTTCGGAGACGCCGTCGTTGTTTTGGCCCATAAACTGGCCCGGACGCGGACTTCCCGGCTGCTGGTCTTTTTCCCGGTCCCTTTCATTGAAAAACGAGGTCATACGATCCATTGAAAATCCTCTTACAAACATTATCTGCGCGGGACCCCTTTTTACGCTTCATACGGCCTTTTCCCCCAACCCGCCAGATACGTCATTTTGTGGTCATTACGGTTTCGCTCTTTTCAACAAACGATATTCCCCGCAGCCTTTTCGCGGCTTATAATGGCAAGATCGGCGCCACCGCATACGAACAGGCGCCTCACTGACAGGTAAGCCGCTTATTTTGCAGACATTATTTGCCTTCAGCCCCCTTGCGGCAGGGCGGTTTTCGGACCGGACACGGACCAATTATTACGAAATCATCCCCTGCTGAATTCATTTTTGTAACAACGCCAACCGGCTTTGAAAATGAGGGCGTCATAACCACACCATAAGGAGAGGTTGCCATGAACAACGCAGGGTGCCTGAGGACGACCGCGCGGGTTGCCCTCATAGCGTTTTTGCTCGCCATCGGCCTCACCGGATCACGCGCCACCGCCGCCGACCCGTATGAAAAAGCGCGGCAGCGCATGGTGGAGCGCCAGTTAAAGGGCCGGGACATACGGGACCCCCGGGTCCTTGCGGCCATGGGAAGCGTTCCCCGGCACGAATTCGTTCCCGAGCGGTACCGGGATCAGGCTTACGACGACTACCCGCTGCCCATCGGGCAGGAACAAACCATATCCCAGCCTTATATCGTGGCTTTCATGACCCAGGCCCTGGCGCTCAAGCCCGGCGAACGGGTATTGGAAGTGGGCACGGGCTCGGGATACCAGGCGGCCGTGCTGACATACTTTACGGATAAGGTCTTCAGCGTCGAGATTATCGACCGTCTGGCGCGGGAAGCGGCGGCCCGTCTGAAACGGCTGGGCTATGACTCCGTGAAGGTAAAACAGGGCGACGGCTATCAGGGCTGGCCGGAGTACGCGCCGTTCGACGCCATCATCATTACGGCGGCGGTGGACCATGTTCCCCAACCGCTGATGGAGCAGTTAAAGATGGGAGGACGTATCGTGTTGCCTCTGGGCAGGCCGGGAGGGGCGCAGCGGCTGACGCGGATCACCAAAACTCCCCAGGGCCCCAAAACGGAAACGCTGCTCGATGTGCGTTTTGTGCCCATGACCGGGAAAGCGCTCGAAAAATAAGGCCGTTCTTAAAAGACTGGCCGCTTCCTCTCTCTCGAACGTTCGTTATGAACCGTGGCGAAGAATGACTTTCGCCATCTCCAGCCATTTCCGACTTATCTCGGGCCGCTAACCGACTGCATAACAAGACCGGAATCGGGACCGGCTTGCTATTGTATACCTCATCAGGCCGCAACAGCCAAACTATTCCCTACCCCGGAATTGAGCTTCCGGTGTATACTATCCGAACTTCAATCGTTTTCACATTAATAAATAAAAACGAGAATTTCCAAACAATACTTGTGAAAATTGAAATAAGCCCCCCCATCTGAACTGACTAAACACGAGGCTCCTTCATTATGCTCAAAACCGTATTTTAACTTCCTTTTGTATTTCAATTTTGTTATCTCCACGGCTAAGGAAGCGCTTTTTACAAGCCTGTTTTACCACCACTTGTATAACGCCGACACTGGAGAAAAAACCATGTCTTGCTCCACGCTTGCAACTTGCTCTACTTAAGCGCATGGGCTTGCTTTTTTTGTAAAACATCATGCATTTTTTCTTACAGTTCATATACGCGTGAATCGGTGTAGCGAGAGCTTACTTTTTATGCGCTATTATATAAATCATACTTTTGTATTGTCAGAGAATCGTTTGTGTGATTATAATATCAACCAAGCATGATTACTGTTTGTCTAAACAAGAGAATATTAACTTCGCCCTTATGTATAGATCGAGGCGACTATAGCTTGTAAGAGACAAGTATTGCCCACCCAATACTAAACGGAGGAGATGAATATGACGAAAACTTTGGTTGAAATGGCTGCGGAAATCGTCCAAGCCCAGGCGGGAGTGGCCCGCATGTCCCCGGACGAAATAGAAGCCTGTTTGAATAAGACCTTTGTCGCCTTGCGAGCCATCAACGGCAAGGAACAAGGCGCCGAAGTGGAAGCGGAAGAGCAGCCCAATGAAGAGTTGGAAGAGCTGCGCAAGAACCCCATGGCCTCGATACAGCGCACCAAGGTCATAGACCTGGAAACCGGTCAGGAATTCAAGATCATCACCAACCGGCATTTGAAAAAGCTGGGGATGACCACCAAGGAATACAAGAAGAAATGGGGTATCCCCCTGAGTCAGCCCCTGTCGGCCAAATCACTGACCGCCAAACGGCGCAAATTAGCCAAGGATCGCGGACTGGGCGAAATGCTGAAAAAAGCTCGCGAAGCCAAAGCCAAGAAAAAGGGTTGAGCGACATCGTATTTCACTCCGTACGGCGGCCTGGCGCGAAGATACTCCTTTGCCCCGGCGCGCCATGCGTTGTATCCATTATTTGACGATAAGCTTTGCTCCTCCGATCCGGCTTATCCTGGCTCACGGCCTTTCCATACGTACATACGGCGGCGCGCTCGGAAAAATCGAAGATCGCTTTTCGATGGTTTTTCCGGCGCGCCGTTTGTATCCCGTCGCTCCTTGAGAAAAGCTGACAAGCATGTCCATACGATATCTGGCCATCGAGTTATATAAGGCCATAAAAAAAGTCGAAGAGCTGGAGGAGCGGTTACGAAGCGCCACCCGCGAAAACCGCGGCGAGATCGAAGCCAGGCTCTTCGCGGCCAGACGGGAACGGGAACGTCTGCGTAAAACGCTCGAAGCCAAGAAGGGCTAACCCCTGAATCCACCCCCGCGTCGTCGATAAAGCCAATCCCCTTCCCGGCCGGATGGCCGATCCTGTCCGGTTGAGTCCGCTTCGCATGGTTCTTATTAAGGGCGGCTCTTTCACGATCCTCATTTTCTCAATCACATCTTTGGTAGGGCGCGTCCCGGCGCGAACGGGTTGGCGGGCGACGCCCAGGGGAAGGCGCGGGAGTACAAATTAACAGAAAGCCATATGCGGAAGCCGGACCGGCTACGAGGTTTTCATCTCAAACCCCAGCCCCGGTCTGGTGGAGGGAAAGAGGACCCCTTTTCGGATGGTCACGCACCCCTTGGAGGGATCTTCGAGGAGGTCCAAATGGCCGTCAAGATCGGCGTACATAACGTTGGGACGAGCCAGAGCGAAGGCCAGTCCGGCGGAAATGGCCAACTCGGCCTCGTCCATACAGCCGATCATGACCTCCAGCCGCGCCGAACGGGCCACGGCGTTGATCTGCAGCGCCTCATAAATGCCGCCGACCTTCATCAGCTTTACGTTGACCATGTCCGCCAGATCGCCGCGCGCGATACGGAACGCGTCGCGCAGGCTCATCAGGCCTTCGTCCACCATCACCGGAATGGAGACGCCCCTGGTTACGTAGCCCAAAAGGGCGGGCTCGTTTTTGGGCGTCGGCTGCTCGATCAACTCCAGCTTGGCTTTGCGCGTGCCTTTGACAAACCGCAGGGACTGATCCACGGAAAATCCCTGGTTGGCGTCAAAGCGCAGCTCCACATTTTTTCCCACGGCCTCACGCGCCAGCAGGACGCGCTCGATGTCCTCATCCACGTCCTTGCCGCCCTTCAGTTTCAGGCATCTGAAGCCCTGGGATATCCAATCCCGCGCCCTGGCCACGGTTTCCGCCGCGGGCAGGATGCCCACGGTGACGCTGGTTTTCATGCGGTCCCGAAAACCGCCCAACAGCTTCCACAGGGGAACGCCGCACACCTTGCCCAGGATGTCGTACAGAGCCATGTCCACGGCGGCCAGCGCGGACCGCTGCCCCGGCAGCAGTTCTTTCAGCTTTTCCATGACGTGCGTGGAACGGAGTGGGTCGGCGCCCTTGATGGCCGGTTCCACCGTGTCCCGTATGGCGCGGAGCACGCTGTCGGAAGTCTCGCCGGTAATGTCCTGTTCCGGGGCGGCGCAACCGTATCCTTCGATGTCGCCTCTGTTGGTGCCCAATCTCAGAAAGACATTGGTGGTCGAGTCGACCTGCTGATAGGCGATGGCGTATGGTTCGGACAGCCGCATAAAAACCGGCCAGGCCTCAATAGAGGTTATCTTCATAGGCTCAGTACTTTCGCTGGTAAATTTCCTCCAGACTCAACACTTTCAGATCTTCGATAAACTCGACCAACCTGCGTATCATGACATCCCACATGGCGTCGCCCTTTTCCTTGGTGGCGCATGTGGCGTCACCCAACACACCGTTGGGCGATATGTGGGCGGTTCGGGTATACCAGCCCACGCTCCTGCGGGACGTGAAGTCAAGGTACTTGTTGGAGAATCGGGGCACAAACTTCTGAGCCTTTTCCATTCTCACCAGATGCGGCCTGATGGCCAGGGAGGTGCTGGTTTCTATCTCACCCGCATGCACGTCGTTATCGGTTTCGGCGAGGGCGGACACGTCGACGTCGCTCGTTTCCCCGGTATCCACGCAGGTAAAGATGTGCGCGTCCTTGTTGATGGTCTGCGCGGCGAAATGGAGCGCGGGGCTGTTCCCGCCGTGACCGTTCAGGATGACCAGCTTCTTTATACCGTTTCGGGCGGCGCTCATGCCCACGTCATGAACCAGTTTGGACAGCGTTTCCGGGCTGACGCTTATGGTGCCGCTGAAGTCGTCATGATGATAGGAGACGCCGTACGGTATCAGGGGCAGGACAATGGGTTTGGGGTCCTTGCACCCCTGCGCCACCCGCCGCGCAAGGTAATCGGCGTCAAACGCGTCGGTATCGAGCGGCAGATGCGGCCCGTGCTGTTCGATAGACCCTACCGGCAGGATGGCCAGATCCACTTCCTTAAAGCGTTCCCGCGCCTCCGGCCACGTCAGCTCGCCCAGAAGATAGATCGTCCCGTGCGCCTTATCCGGGCCCGCGCCGTTCATGGACGGCGAGCGCAAGGCTATTTCATACCGGTAGTGTTCGTGAATACCGGGGTCGGAGAAGGGATCGAAGGCCACCCACCGCTGCCCGACCCGTTTCAAGGCTCCCAGGCCGTGCTCCATGTAGATGGCGTAAAGCGGTTTGCGCAAATCCGAAGGAATGGCGTTCATGGGCGATTTATCCGTATGGAACCGCAAATTCAAGGTTTCGGGATGGCCGTGAACGCCCGTTTTGCCCGCCCGCGCCTCAGGGATAATCCCCCGCTCGCGCAAAAGGTACAGCATGTGCGCGGCGCCTTCCTTTTCCTGATGAACGCCTTTCTCCACGAGTGAGTTCAGACAGTTGGCGATGCCCTCCTTGGTGTATCCCGATTTGGACGGGTCGGCGCCTATGGCGGTGAGCATGCCTACAATGCGGCGGCATTTTTCGCAACGGCCGCACGGGACCACCCGTTCCCCCTCCTTGTGGGCCGCGTGGCAGGAGACCTGATGACGCAGCAGCTCCGGGTAGCGCTCGAACAGAATCTTCTCGATGAACAGTTCGGAAAGCGGCCGCAAAATGGAGAACTGCATGACGCTCCATTTTTTGCGCAGGAAATAGTCGCTCAAAGCGTCATCGAAATACCTGCTCTGGTCGTAGAGGCCGTCGAAGTGCGGGATGCCTTTATGTTTCAGTTTTACCGACGTGTCGAATTCGTCCCCGATCAGAAGACGGCCCACTTTTCTTTTGCGCAGCAGCGGGAGGGCGCCGAATAAAAAAACGGCCACGGTCCAGAGCCGTATGGGGTATTCATCGGAGCGGACATTGGCGAAGTCCTGACGGATAAAGGGAAAACGCCGCAGCATCCAGGAAAATATGCGGTCCGAGTTTGTCCAGACGCGGGTCGAGTTGGGGACGTTTTTGGAGAAATAGCGGTGCGCGTTGAGCGCGGTGAACCAGTGCCGGCCCGATTCGTTTATAAAAACCGGATGGACGTCCGCTCCGATTTCGCGCAGCAGCCCATAGGTCAGCAGGCTGTCCTTTCCGCCGCTGGAAAGAATGGCGTGACTGCCCCGCTGCACATCCCATTGATAGTCGGAGGGCTTGAACGACCTTTTCAGACCGCTTTCCTGTTCAAAGATTATTTTGGCCTGGAGATAGTCCTTTTGTTTGGGCGCCGAAAGCCTGGCCGCCTCCCCTTTCAGAAAAGGATTGGGCTCCAGAAATTTCTTCACCAGTATTTCGCGGGCGGTGTTTCGCGCCATTTCCTTGATAAACCGCATGTCATGCTTGTCGAACAGCCCGTGAAACACGATCTCGTCGCAGAACAGGCCGTAGTTCAGCGCCACCTGAGCGGCCATCATGCAGGCCAGATTGAACGAGCCCTTGTCCTCGCCAAATACGTCCTCTTCAAAACGGTAGATCAGCTCGTTTTCATAGACCTCGCCATTCTGATGGACGCTGTAGGTCGCTTCGAACCGTCTCGGTTCAACCCGTGGAGGCCCGATAACGAGGCGGTCGATAACGCGCAGGATATCCGGACCGCTCTCCTTCCCGCCCGGCTCCCCGGTGGAGCGGTTTTCGTCGTCAAATTCGCCCGCCGGGCTGTTCGCTTCGTCGGCCATTGGTCTATTTTCCTGTTTTTCGAATAAAGGATTTGATTGTTTCCACGATCTTCCCCGGGCCGCTCAGTATGACGTCGAGCGTGGGCAGGCCGGTTTCCCGTTCGATTTTGCCGCAGGCGGCCAAGGCCTCGTCCCGGTTCAGCCCTTCGTGGTTTACCGTCACCGCCACCACCCGTTTGCCCGAAATCAATTCCAGGGCCGTGATCTGCTTTTGGAGCGGCTGAATGGGATACCCCGGAAAGCCGTCATACTCCTTGCGGGCGGGCGCCGTCTGCAGCACCACGATATCGGGCCGCGCCGCCGCCAGAATCTCGTACCCGCCCGGGTACGCGGGGTTCATCAGGCTCCCCTGCCCTTCAATAAACAAAACGTCGGCGTGAGTATTCCGCCAGGCGTCCCACACCACGTGTTCTATTTCACCGGCCATGAAATCGCTTATGAGCGAATCGAGCACGATACCGAACCGGGCGCCCTGCATCCAGGCCGTCTGCCCGGTGCCGATCATTTCCGAGGTAAACCCGGCTTCCACCATGGCGTCGTTCAATATCCAGGCGGTGGTTCGTTTGCCGATGGCCGAGTCGGTTCCCAGCACGGCCACCTTGAGCGAATCCACCTCCTCGATCTTTCCCGAGAAAAAATGAAGCTCGTTCTTCGGCGGGGGCTTGCGCACATCCCTGATGCGCGCGCCCGTCCGCGCCGCGGCGGCGACGATCTCCGGATCGTCGCTCAGAAAGTCGTGCAGGCCGGAATCGACATGCAGTCCCAGCCCGATGGCTTCCAGGACGTCCGCGCGGTTTTCGGGGCTCAGCCGGCCGCCGTCGGGCGCCACGCCGATCACCAGATGCGTCGCGGCCGTCCCTCTGCTTTTGGCGGCGTCCACCGCTTCCCGCACGCTGGAGTAGACAGGGATATCCTTCGGCGTTCCGTCCAGAATCTGAGCCGCGTCCTTTCCCGCGTCCAACTCGTCCACCACGGAAAGCACGCGATATCTCCTGGTTTTACGAACCAGACCGTGCGCCGTTTTTCCATAGGTCGTGGAAAAAAAGCGCTGGCAATACACAATGGCGTTCCCCTCCGGCAATGAATTCACTATTTTCTCCCGGTCATGACCACCACATAGCGGTCGGATGGAAGCTTCTCCGCATGGTGGCGTTCCAACAGCGCGTGCAGGCCCGCGGTGGAGGCTGGCAGGACGTTCAGCCCCTCCCGTTCCCGCAACAGGCGCGAGTAATAGAGCATGCTCTTGTCGCTCGCGTGGGAAGCCCATCCCTCACTCTTCCTGATCGCCTCCAGCGCGTAATCCCCGTCGCTTGAATGCCAGTTAATCAAGGGTTCGTTAACCGCGGTTTCTTTTATCTTTTCCGGCTTGAGGTCCTCGCAATACTCAATGTTTTTTACGAACGCCCTGATGATGGGGTTCTTGCCATGCGAGGATGCGGCCACCATGCGGGGCATGCGGGACGTTTTCCCTCTGCGGTACAGACTCAGAAATCCTCGATAAATACCGGCCAGCGTGGTCCCGTTGGAAACCGGGACCGCGACCAGGGTCGGCGCGTCCCTGAGTTCGTCATAGATTTCGTAGGCGATCTCGCCGTAGGCCTTCAACTGGAGCGCGGTATTGGCTCCTCCGGGGTTGGCGTCGTAAATTTCGTCCCGTTCCGCCCGTTCCCGGGAAACCAGCACGCTGTTTTCATAGTCGCCCGCCGCGCGGATAATCGACGCCCCGTAGGCTTTCATTTCATCGATACGTCTGGTGTGATACCCCTCGGGAATATAAATGAAGCATTTCAGACCGGCCATATAGGCGGCCAACGCGATGGCCGCCCCGAAATTGCCGCACGTGGCCACGGTAACGGCGTCGAATCCCCGGCGCAGGGCGTCCATGGCCTGCGCAAAGGCGATGCGGTCCTTCTGCGTCCCCGTGGGGTTGCCGCCCTCGAATTTCAGGTATATCTGCCGGAGCCCCACCTCACGCTCGACATTTCTGGCCCTGGATAAGGTGGTATCCCCTACCTCGGAATCAACGATGTCTTCAAAGGCGTCCAGCCTTTCGTTCATGTCCTGGGTAAGATCGGCCGCAATTTTTCTTTGTTCTACCAGCTCGTTGGAAAAGGCGGGCGTCTGGGCGCTGGCGCCGTCCAGCAAATAAAAAAGGGCGTTTTCCCGCCCGGACTGTTTTTTCTTATGAGATGACTCTTCGTTTTCCGTCGTCTCCGCGGGAAACGAATTCTGTTCGTGTGGGTCTTTAGCCATTATTTATGATCGCAACCTCCATATACGGCTAAAAGTGGGGGAAATTCCCCGACCATAAGGAGTAAGCTATGGTTCCGCGCATGACGGCGTACCGGTCGCTGCTATCCATATCACGCCGCAAACCGGATGCGCCCCAAAAAAGAGCGCGTCCGGCCGGCTTTGACCTATTTTATTCGGTCCAGTATTTATCGCGCAATCCCTTCTTGAAAATCTTGCCTGAACCGGTCTTGGGGATCTCGGCTACGAAATCCACGGATTTGGGGGCCTTGTAGCCCGCGATACGATCCTTGCAAAATTGTATAAGCTCCTCCGCGGTAGCCTCGGCGCCCTGCCTCAACGTCACCGCCGCCTTTACCGCCTCCCCCCATTTGGGATCGGGCACGCCGAACACGGCCACTTCCAAAACCGCCGGATGCTCGTACAAAACGTATTCCACCTCCGTGGAGAACACGTTTTCGCCGCCCGTTATGATCATGTCCTTTTTCCGGTCGACGATATTGACGTAGCCTTCCGCGTCGATGGTGGCCAGATCGCCCGTGTACAGCCAACCGTTCTTGAACGCGCTGGCCGTCTCTTCCGGCCTTCTCCAGTATCCCGGCGTTACGGTGTCGCCCTTCACGATAATCTCGCCCACCTGGGTGTCGTCGGGAGCGACATTGTTCCCATTTTCATCCACGACTCTCAGCTCAACCCCGACGAATTCCCTGCCGGTGCGCGATTTGAACTTGAGTTGCTCGTCATACGGCAGCGTCTTCAGATGTTCCTTGAGGGTCGACATGGTCAGATAGGGACTGGTTTCCGTCATGCCGTAGGTTTGAATATAGTCGCAACTGAACGCGTCCACGATGCGCCGCACCAATTCGGGCGCGATGGGAGCGCCTCCGCTCAACAGGAACCGCAAACTCGAATAGTCATAGGAGCGGACGTCAGGATGGTTGACCAGCATGTTGAGCATGGTAGGGATCATGTTGGTCAGGGTCACCTTCTCCCGCTCAATGAGCCGGAGCGCAAGATCGGTCTCGAAACGCTTTACCATGACGTGCCTGCCGCCCACCCAGGTGAGGGCGAAAGAGGCCCAGGCGTCAGCCAGGTGAAACATGGGCGCCAGGTGAATCCAAACGTCCTTATCCGACAGGTTCAGTTCCGCGATGGTCCCCAGGGCGTGAGCCGTCACATTTCCATGCGTCAGCATGACCCCTTTCGGCTTGCCGGTGGTTCCGCTGGTGTAATACAGGTGCGCCACCGTGTCGTTATCCATTTCAGCCATGGCCACCGGGGAGTCGTCCTCCCGGCTCAGGATTTCCTCATAGTCGCTCCCCTCGCCGGAATCGCCTCCGCCGGTCCACAGTATGGGCATCGCGGGGTTTGTCAACAGCTCCCGCGTTTCCGATACCACCTTGCGGTACTCCCGGTTGGATATGAGCAGCGCCGAATCGGAGTCGTTGACGATAAACGAGACTTCGCGGGCGGCCAGCCGTATGTTGAGAGGGTTGAGGATGACGCCGAGCTGGGCCGCGGCGTAATAGGTTTCCAGAAAACGGTGCGAGTTGGGTTCCAATATGGACACGCAGGAGCCCTTGGTAAGATTCAGTCTTTGAAAGTACCGGGCCAGACGATACACTCTCCCCGCCAGTTCCCGATAGGTGAACCGCCGGTCTCCATCGACGACCGCAATTTTGTGGGGAAAATGTTTAAGCGCTTTATTCAGGGTTACCGGGATCAGCATGGTTTCATGTTCTCCTTTTCAAGCGTTTTCGCGTAACGCCTTCTCGTCGCCGTCCTGCGATGGTATACGAAATTGAATTTTTGAGTATAGCCGTAATTTTGCAAAAATCCAAGGATTATGCGCGTGAGCGCCGAGGAGTAATCCGGGCTGCGCCGCCCGATTTCCCGGTCTCCCCGGCGCTGAAAAAGCGGAACCCGAAAGGCCCAAAGCCTATGCGGGTTGAAGGCGTGGAGTCTTCTGGACCGCCACGACGACGATAAACAAAATCAGCCCCAAAGCGTCCTGCCAATACCCCGGCCAGAACAGCAGCACACCGCTTGCGCCCAGCAGCATCCATTCCCACCAGGTGGTCTTCCTGAAAAGATAGCCTTCCAGAAAGGCGGCCGAACTTATGAGCCCCAACGTGGCGCTTACGATGGTCCGCAACACTTCCCACAAAGGGCCGTCCAGCAGCAAGGGGTTGTAGGCCATGACAATGGGAATGAGATACAACCCCTTGGCCAGTTTCCATGAAGTGAATCCCGTTTGCATGGGATTTGCGCCGGCTATCCCCGCGCCGGCGAAGGAAGCCAGCGACACCGGGGGCGTGACGTTGGCGTCCTGACTGTACCAGAACACGATCATGTGGGCGGTGAGCAGGGGGATACCCAGATCCATAAGCGCCGGGCCCGCCAGTATGACCAGCACGATATAGGAGGCGGTTACGGGAAGGCCCATCCCGAGGACCAGCGACGCCAGACCGATCAGCAGTATGGCGAACAGGCGGACTCCACCGGAAAGCGATACCACCAGGCTGGAAAACTTGAGCCCCATGCCGGTCAACCCCACGATCCCGACAATAATGCCGGCCGCGGCGCAGGCCACTGAAACCATCACCGCGTTCCGCGCCCCAAGCTCCAAGGCCTCGACGATACCGCGCAAACTCAACCTGGACGCTTTCCGCGCCATGCAGGCCACCAACGTTGAAACGACGGCCACAAATCCCGCCATCATGGGGCTGTAATTGTTGACCAGCACGTAGATCAGCACGGCGACCGGAAAAAGGAAGTGGGCCCCGTTCTTCAAGGTCGTCCATATTTTGGGCAGCGTCGAGGGGTCCTGGCCCTCAAGGCCCTCCTTGCACGCGGCGATATGCACAAAGGTCAACACCGTGAGATAGTACATGCACGCCGGAATTATGGCGATTTTGATGATGTGCAGGTACGAGGTGTTGGTAAATTCGGCCATAAGAAACGCGCCCGCGCCCATAATGGGCGGCATGAGCTGCCCGCCCGTGGAGGCCGCCGCCTCGATGGCTCCGGCCACATGCGGTTTGTAGCCGATCTTCTTCATCATGGGGATGGTGAACGTGCCCGTTGTCACCACGTTGGCCACGGCCGAGCCCGAAACGGAACCCATAAAGCCGCTGGCCACCACCGCCGTTTTAGCCGGGCCGCCCCGATACCGCCCCGCCACCGCGTAGGCGAGGTCGATGAAAAAGTTGCCGCCGCCCGTTTTTTCCAGGAACGCGCCGAACAACACAAAAATGAACACAAAGGTGGCCGCCACGCCTATGGGAACGCCGAACAGCCCCTCGGTGGTCAGATAAAGCTGGGTGACGATCCGTTCGAGGCTGTACCCCTTGTGCGCCAGTATCTCGGGCGCGTACGGCCCGAAATACCCGTAGGCTATGAAGATCAGGCCAATAAAGGTCATGATGTACCCGATGACCCTTCTACAGGCTTCGAGCACCAGCAGGATGGCTATGACGCTGACCACCACGTCGGTCTGCGTCCAATCCCCCTGGCGGAGGAATATGTCCTCCAGTCCGAAGAATATGTAGCCGCCTATCCCGAAGCTGAGGGCTATGAGAAAGAAATCGAGGACGCACGCCCAGTTCAGGCGGTCTTTTTTGACGCTTTTCAGCGGAGGGTACAAGGCGTACACGAGAACCAGAATCATGGCCAGATGGAAGGAACGCTGCCGCAGCGCGGTAAGCGCTCCGAAGCCCGCCGTATAAAGCTGAAAGAGCGAAAGGCTCACGGCGACAACCGTTACGAACAGGGTCATACCGCGTACGAAACCACTTTTCTTATCGTGCCCGTCATACTGGGACATAGCGTTTTTCCCCGAAGCGCTTATTGCAGCCAACGCATCACGGCGGGGGTCCGTTTGACTGAAACGGTCACGCGTTTTCCCGCCGCCAGTTCACTGAGGTTGATTTCACGCCCGCGGTAGAAGAGCGTATGATCCACGCCTCTCTGCCCGATGCGCAGCACGAACGGAGCCAGGGGCTGGTCTATGTTGACGATCTTGGTCCATCCGTCCTCTCCTATCAGATCGCCATGGCCGCGCCAATGATCTATTCCGGCCCCGAACATGCGAAAATAGGTTTCCTTCAGCGCTAAAGAGCCGTCCGGCCCCAGGTAGAAAACCTCCACAACCGGGGATATATCCACTGAATGCATGTAATGAATGGAAAAGACCTCGCCTTGCTTGAGCGGAACCGACAGCAGTTCTTTCCCGGAATCGAAATAAACCAGGTCCAAAGAGTAGGTCGGGGAGGCGAACGTATACGCCGCAAACAGAAAGACCGCCGCCAGAATAAGCGCCAAAACCAATCTTTTTATTCTTGGAGACCGCATTCTCGTATTTCAGACGTTGGAGTCCGCGTGGACAAACCAAACGGGATAGGGTTCACGGCCCTACCCCGTTGATGATTCGTTTTTTTATTTGGGCATGAGTCTCGCCGGAATTTCCAGCCCCTGCTCCTTGAGATACTTTATGGCTCCGGGGTGAAAGGGTATGGGGCTTGTCTTCACCGCGTTTTCCGGCGTGGTGTATTTGGCGAAAGGATGTATTTGCATTAGATACTTCTGGTGGTCAAAGACCGCCTTGGTCAAATTGTACACCAGTTCGTCGTCCAGATCCTGGCTGCAGATAACCACGTTCCAGACGGAAACCGTGGGTACCGGCTTGTCGACTCCGTTATAGACCCCCGCGGCCAGATCGAAGGGCGCGTAAAAGGTGTATTTCTCCGTGACCTTCTTCTGTTCCTCGGGCGTAAACGGAATTATTTCGATTTTATGGGTCGTGGCGAGATCCATGATAGACGATGTTCCCGGGGCCACGCACCAGATGCCCACGTCGATGGTCTTGTCCCGGAGCGCGTTGGAGTTTTCCACGAACGACAGCCGATGCACGTTAAAACTGTCATAAGGAATCCCCAGGGCTTCAAACACCAGGTTGGTCATGAATTCCGTGCCGCTTCCCGGCGCTCCCACCGACACGGATTTGCCTTTGACGTCGTAAATGGATTTGATGCCCGACCCCTGTAAAGTCACCACCTGGTAGAGGTTGGGGTACATCATGAACATGGCGTAGATCTTTTGCGGTTTTCCCTTGAACCGGCCTTCCGCGAAATAAGCCTGGTAGGCCACGTCGCCCATGACTTCGCCGATCACGGTTTCGCCGCGATCGCACAGCCGGACGTTTTCAACCGACGCTCCCGTCACCTCCGCGACCGCTTTTACGCCCTTAACGTACTTGGTCCAAATCTCGGCCAAACCGCCGCCATAGGGGTAATAAACGCCACCCGTGCCCCCGGTCCCGATGGAGATATACTCCGTCTTCGCCGACGCCGGGCTTAGAAAAAACGAAAACACCATCAGGGCGGTCAGCCCGCTTATGGCCAATAACGCCGCAATCCTTTTCATTATCGCCTCCATCGTAAAAATTTTTCCCGGTTACTCGACCGCAATCGTGCGAACGATTACGTCTATTTTCTTCGGAATCTTGTTATAATTTTTTACCGGATAGGTAAAACTTGTATCTTCACCGGGTTTGACAACGGGCGGCTTTCCCTTGACAGGCATCAGACCCCCGACGGCCCTTCCTTCAGGCATGAAGATGTTTACGCGGAACCGCTGAGGTTTGTCGGATATGTTCTTAAGGGTTATGGCATAGTGAACGGATTCGTACTTTTTATCATACATATCCACGTAACACTTGAACGCCGTGACCGCCGCTTCCGGAGCGACTTCCCAGGCGATCTCGCTGTCGCACTCCACCGGCCCCGCGGGCATGTACGCTTTTTCGGAATGAGCGCAACCCACGGCTATCAATGCCAGAACCACGAACATACACGTGTAATGGATACGGCGAAAGCCTCTACGCTTCATTTCCCCTCCTCCATATGTGTTTGGGTTTCGTTACAGGTTAGGGTTTTCTTAAGAACCACTTTTTTCCGCACGCCATTGTATCCTGTATACAAAATCACTCTTAACCTATAGGCGGGCGCACTGATATGTCAAGATAAATTAAAGGGATAGGATGATATTCAACAACAAAAAAAGCATGGGCGCCTTCTTGCGTAAAGTACTCTCCCGGGGAGAAAAATTCTGACGCCTTTCGCGAATATATCACTGTTATCACCGCCAAACCGCGTTACGGATTGCGGCTTTTTACGGATTCTCATCCCCTTCCTGGCGGCGCGCCGCCGGGTCGGCTTTCATATTCAAGTTGGGTTCGGGAACCAGGTCCTCGTCGATCACATGCGCCGGAGCCGTAAAAGTCCTCACCAGGATACCCAGCACCGTGTGGGTCAGGGATTGCAGCGGCTCCATACTCACGTCCGGGTCCTGAAGCGGACCGGTGGCCGCGAAGTAGAAGGTGAGAAGGCTCTTATTCTTACCGGTCAGAATATAGCCGGCCAAAGGAATTTTGCTCACGATGGCGTCCAGCGTAACCAGCGGCGCCACCCCTATGGTCGCGTCAATGGTCCCTTCGGCGAAATTTATTTTTCCGGTTCCGGCGAATCGGGCGTCCGCTCCGTCGATTCTGAAATCGTCCGTCTCGGCCACTCCATTTTCTATGTGAAAGGTGGCGCTGATGGCCCCGAAATCCATGAACCGGGTTCTGAAATCCGGGAATTTCCCCACCAGCATTTTTTGCATGTTGAGAAGCGCGAAGATCTTGAGCAGGATATTGGACTTTTTTATGGTGCCGTCATGCGCTTTCAAGGTGGCCTGGCCCTGCAGATTTTTCAACAGCTCCTGCTTGTCTCCCCCCCGGGTTTTGAGTTCCGCCTGCAAGTCCAGCAAGCCGGTCAGTTTTTCCGTATCCTCTCCCAGGCTTCGGGCAAAATCCTGAAAGGACTGGTTTTTAAATTCGGCGCGCATCGAATAATGAGGCGTTTTCTCGGCGGTGAACGGGATGGAGATTTCGCCGTCGCAGACGCCCGACCCCGAACTGAAGCTCAAATACTGGGTGGAAAAGACGTCGTTGGTCAGCAAACCGTTCAGGCGCAGGTCCTGAAATTCAAAGCTCCTGAAGCGCCCTTCGTCCACCTTGGCCGCGATATCGATCACCACTTCCCGGCCCCGCAGCGCTTTATAAATCCTGTTCTCCTTGCCTGAGGATTCCTTGTTTTCCCACGCTATCATATCGCCGATGGCCAGATAGGGAGCCTTTATGTTGAATTTCCCTCGGGGGTTTTTCCAATCCTTAAACGAGCCTTGTATGTGGGCGTCACTGGAGCCGAAGGTGAGATCGAGATTATCCAGAATGAAATCGGCGTCGGAAAACCGGGCCAGAAAATTGGCGTTGTGTATGGGGGAGGCCAACAATCCCTCGGGCGTGGACAGGTCGGCCCCGCGAACATAGCCGTTGAAGCTCGGCGCTTTTTCCTTGGCCGCCTTGCTTACGAACAGCTCACCGGAAAAAAATCCCCCCCGCTCCTTCAGTAGGGAACACAGCGCGCCGCCCAGGTCGCACGGCTCCAAACGGTCCACAACCAGGTCCAGTTTATAGGCGTCATTGCGCCACGACCCGCTGGCCGAGAAGGCCGAGGCGGCCAAATCCACCCGGAGCGCGTTCACCGTAAGCCCTTCCCGGGATGAATAGGCGATCTTGAACTCAGCGCGGTCCTCGTCGCCGTTAAAATTGATATCCGCGACGCTGGAGGCGATCTTCAGGCCCTTGAGCCCCGCCTTTCCCTGAAAAGAGTAGTTCCCCCGGTCATGGACGACTTTCAACGCTAGCGGCGCCTGCCCCGATATGACCGCCGCTTCAGGGAGCTTGAGGCCTATGATGTCCGCCATACGCTTGACATCGATTCGCGAATCAAAAGACGCTTCATAGTTTTCCACCGGATCCAGCCACAGGGAGCTGTCCGACCGTACGGTGAATTCCATTCCGTTCCATACGCCGCGAGCGTCAAGAAGCGCATGACCCTGCCTGGTGAAGGTCGCCACCCCCTCTTCCAGGGAGACGGAACCTCGAAGCCCCTCACGGTCCAGGGAGACGTTTTGTCCTTGCGCCTTGCCCCACAGCAGCGCGGGCCCCTTGCGGTTCCATTGCTTTTGCGCGTTCAGGTCCACGCTGACGTTCCCGGTAAGAACGCTGAAACTGTCAGCGAGCGATTTCACGATACGCGGAACCTCTTCAAAGCGCGTTTGCCTTACCAGGTCTTCAAGGAGGTAATTCCCTTCCACGCTGATATTCATGGTCCGGTCGTGGCTGGCGACGTTCTCCACCTCAATACGCAGATTTTTGGTTTTCGATTTACCGAAAAGGAACGCAATATCGTGTATGTCCAGGGTTCCGTCCCTATAGGTAGCCACGGCCGCGAAGTTTCTTATGGGCCAGGCGTTTTTGGACAGCGTGGCCGAGATATCGCGAAACGCGATATCGCAGGTCACCACCGAACCGTTTTCCGGTTCGCCGGCTTTGTCTATCTGTTGGAGCGTTCCATGAAGACGCAGCAGATCGACTTTCACTAGGCCGGATTGCCCTCTTTCCAGAATCCGTTCGGTAACCCAGGAGGGAAGATTGGGGGAGGGGAAATACTTCAGAAAGGACGGCAGCGGCATTTCCGCCGCGGCGCCGGACACGTCCAGCACAAATTCGGGGCCGCTGAAATCGAGCTTCAGATCCACGCCCAGATCGAGGTCCTTGGATTTCATCCGGATATTCGGGTCCTCCCATATGCGACCGCGCTTGGCGCCGTCGAATTCTATGGTGAGAAACTTGAACTCATAGTCCTTTTCCCCGTGGCTGCGAATATACCGGAGTTTAAGATCCTCAAACCGCAACGCTCCCTTGGCTTTGAAACCGCCGCGCCAGGAACCCCGCGCCTTGACATCGATACTGACGAGCCCGCTGATATTCCGCAGGGCGGAGATGGGAGGAACCAGCTTCAGGGGCGCGTCCTGAATCGTAAAATGGCCGTTTACATCCCAATCCGAAAGCGGTTTCGGCTCAGTTCCGGGATCAACCTTTCCCAGAAAACGAACCGGTATTTTTTCCTGCTTATACATAACCGCCGCGCTTACGGAAATATTCAGCGGCAGCGCGCTGTCTTCCCGCGCCGGCAGGATGGCCGCGTTTAACTCCCGCGCCTCTCCGCCGCAGTCGGGAAACCTGATGGTCCCGTTCACGATGAGCAGGGATTTCAGCCCCTGCGGCCAGCCCCCCATGGTCCGCCCGCTTGCTTGATCCGTATGGGCGCCGCACAATCCGCTTACGTCCAAAACCGGTTCTACGAGCTGAATCTCCGTGGGAACAATCTCCAGGCGCACGAGCTTGCGAGGGTCAAAACGGGCGCTGAGCCGTTTCAGGGAGATAACCTGCGCGGTGTCTTTTTTTCGCAGGACCACACCGTCCGCTCTGAGGTGAGGCCGGGGCCACAGGGCGAATGAAAGCTCACGCGCCTCCACCTGGTAACCGATAACCGTGTCCAGGCTGCGCAGGAGCGGGTCGCGGACTTCAGGCCAGCTTACGGCGATGTTGAGGGCTATATACAGGCAGGCGACGCATAATACGATTCCCACCAAGAGATAGGAACCGTATTTGAAAGTTCTTCGCAACATTAACGGAAAACGGCTGTAGGGAGGGAATTAAACGATCTGATAGAAAAGGGTCACCCCCAGCGCAAACATGATGAGGCCCAAAAGCCGATGGGCCTGCGGCGAGGCGCGCAAACACCACCAATCCAGATAATCCCGCATCAGTGAACGCGGCGCAAGCAAGAGCAGCGCCCCCTTCAGCAAGCCCAGAAGCCCGAGCACGGTCACCAGTGTCGCGGAGCGGGCCCATGGCCTGGACAACAGAAACAAAATTCCCACAACCAGAGGAGCGATCGCCAGATATCGAGGATTTATGTCGATGAAGAGCGATCGTGTGATGTCCGTAAACGACTCCGGGTACATGATATAGGTGGCCGCAATAGCCACCATGGAAAGACTCACCAGATACAGATACCAAGCCATAATTTGACCTCGACCGTTCCGCACGCGCGGAAGTTCTTCTTAAAACTAGAGAATACTTGAAAAGAGCGCTGAAGTAAAGTTCTCGCAGAACAGTATCGCACGGCCGGGAACCCATGGAAACGGCATGTTTCAAGGTCACCCTTGCCGGACGCCGACACGGGACGGACCGGAGTTTTATTTGTTTACCAGGAACTCCCGTTTCAATACCCGGTGATATTCCGTGAAACCCGCGCCCTTGTCTCCCTTGGCCGTATGATCGTCAATCATTTTCAGTTTGGCGTTCAGATCGTCCAGCGAGTGTACGATGAACGCTTCTCTGGTCTTCGGCGGCACGGGCGAACCGAATTCCAGTTGTCCGTGGTGCGATAAAATTATATGTTCCAACTGCGTAAGCAGCGCCGTGTCGGAGAATTCCATTTTCAGCGCGGCTTCGCGCACCAGGTCTCTCCCCTGTATGATATGGCCGCACAATCTTCCTTCCAGCGTCTTTTCGTATACGCCGGTTCCTTCAATCTCGAAGATTTTTCCAATATCGTGCAGGGCCGCGCCCGCGATCATCAAGTCCCGGTTTCCCGTCCGCTCCCATTCATACCAGGCCACCACACTTTTCATGAGCGTGTAACAATGTTCGAGCAATCCCCCCCGGTAGGAATGATGGTACAGCAACGCGGCGGGCATCTGTTTAATGGCCTGCTCATGTTCCTCGAAAATGGCCGTCACCAGATTTTTCAACTCATCATGGCTGATATGCGTGTCGACCATATCGAGGAGTTCCCGCCACATGGCCTCCACGTCATACTTCGTCGACGCCAGCAGCAGACTCATGTCCAGACCGGACACATCTCCGCCCTGCTCCTTTATGGTGTCCACGTCGGCCAAATAGGTTACCGCAAGCTGCGGCTCATCCTGGTACATCTGAACCGTTCCCGCCGCGCCCACGACGCTCCCCGGTTCCAGATTCCCCTGGCAGCGGTTGAGCGAGTCCGACCACACCTTGCCTTTGATCTTTCCCGTGGCGTCGGACAGGGTAACGTCCCAGAACGGATCGCCGCGCTTGGTGACACGCTCCTCTTTGTTGTTCAGAACGAAAAACTGACGGATTTCCGCGCCGCTGGTCATATCGGAGATAGCGATGTGTTTCATGTCATCCTCGTGGGCCGATCGCCGGTGTCAGGAGTTGTTGCTTCCGCATAAATTAGATGGTATGCAACGCTCATGAAAACGATAATTTTTCGCAAAAGGAATATCGCCCTTATGCTTTGCGTGGCGTCGCTGGCCGTCTGGCTGGCGTCGGGCGCGTACGCCGACAAGGATCAGGGGCTCAAGGCGCCCGCCTTTACCATCAAGAACCTGGATGGCAAGGAAGTGTCGCTCGGCGATTATCAGGACGATGTGGTTGTTCTCACCTTCTGGGCCACCTGGTGCGGCGCCTGCCACAAGCAGATACCCGCGTTACGGGAGCTCTATAAAAAGTACGGCGCCAAAGGCGTCGCCATTCTCGCCGTGTCGCTCGATTTCGACGCCGAGCAACGGGTTCGGAAATTTGTCAAAGAAGAAAAAATAGACTATCCGATTTTGCTGGGCACGCACAAGCTGGCGGAACAGTACGGCATTCGGGGAATCCCCTCCACCTGGATTATCGACAAGAAGGGGCGGATTTACAAACAATTTCTGGGACCGTGTCCCTACAAGGATTTTGAGAACGCGCTTACGGCCCTGCTGTAACGGCTGTTCTTGTTCACTCCTGACTCGACCGGCGGCTCAGGCAGAACTCCAGGAACGCCGTGCAAATGGGTGAGAGCGTTCTGTTGCGGTGGATAACCAGAAAAAAGTCCCTGATGACCGTAAAGCCTTCAACCGGCACGGTCCGGAGGACCCCGAAACGCAAGTCGTCCTCGACGGCCCGGTTGGACAGGATTGAAACTCCGACTCCGCCTTTTACCGCCTGCACCACGGACTGCGTGCTGCCCATTTCCGCGACAATATTCAGATCGTTGAACCCCAGTGAGACTTCCTGCAGGGAACGCTGCAACGCCATTCTTGTGCCCGACCCGTGCTCTCGAAGTATAAAGGGCGCCTTGACCAGATCTTTCAGCGTCACGTTCTTCAGCTTGAGCAAAGGGTCGCCGGGCAGCGCCACCAGTATCAGCCTGTCGCCTTCAAACGGCTCGTAGCGTACCGAGGGGTGATTGATGCGGGCGCCGACCATGCCGATTTCAACCTCCGCCTCCACCACCATATCCACAATCTGGCGGGTGTCCCCCACCTTCAGGGAGGACAGCACGTCCTTATATTTCTGCCTGAAGGCGCCCAGTAATAGCGGAAGTATGTAGCCACCGGGGATGGTGCTGCCCCCGATAAGCAGTTTGCCCTTCATTTTGCCCTGAAACTGGTTTAAGGCGTACTCGGCCTTTTCACGAAGGTCTATTATTTCCACGGCGTATTCGTACAGGATATCGCCCGCCCTCGTGGCCACGACTTCCTTGCCGAGCCGGTCAAAAAGTTTGCATCCCAGATAATCTTCCAAATATTTGATATGGCCGCTGACGGTGGGTTGAGACAGGTACGTTTCGTCTCCCGCCCTGGAGAAGCTTTTCAATTCATAAACTTTTCGGAACACTTCAAGTTTTCGAATATCCACTTTTTCCTTCCCTCCCGCCAACGATACGGTTCACGGCCACACGCCGGCTCCGGATGCGGCCTCCCCTGCCGTCAGGGCCGATTTATTTGGAATGATCCAGCTTTTTAGCGCGGTCGAACATCTCCTTGAGGCTTCTTTTTATCACGTCATTGAAACTGCCCTTGGTATATGAGCCGTCCTTTCTGAGATTGCCGGGCTTCAGACCGGTCAGGATGGCCATGCCTTCGTCGATTGTTCCGACGGCGTAAATATGAAATTTGCCCGCCCGGACCGCCTCGAGGACTTCGGTTTTCAGCATGAGGTCATTGGTATTGCCCACCGGAATTATGACGCCCTCGGCGCCGGTCAGCCCGCGTTCGAAGCATATGTCAAAGAACCCCTCGATTTTGTGGTTGACTCCCCCGATGGGCTGCACTTCCCCAAACTGGCTGACGGAACCCGTGACCGCGATGGATTGCTTCAAGGGGATCTTCCCGATCGCCGACAACAGCGCGAACAGTTCGGCTCCCGAGGCGCTGTCGCCGTCTATGTAGGAATAGCTCTGTTCAAAGGCGATACTGGCGGTCAGGGAAAGCGATACGTCCTGCGCGTATTTGTTCTTCAAATAGCCGTCCAGAATCATCACTCCCTTGGTATGAAAAGCTCCGCCCAGTTCGGCTTCCCGTTCGATATCCACGACGCCCTCCTTGCCCAGGGCGACCGTGGCGGTAATACGGCTCGGTCTTCCGAACATGTAGTCGCCAAGATCGATAACGGACAACCCGTTAATCTGGCCGACCACGTCCCCGCTGGTTTGTATTTTGAGCGTCTCTTCCCGGATCAGCTCCTGGACCCGCTCCTCATACAAATTGGAGCGGTACTTTTTGCGGCGGATGGCTTTTTCCACGTGGGCCCCGGCGATGACCGCGCTCTCGTCCTGTCCGGCCCAATAAGCGGCCTCCTTTATTATATCGGCGATGGCCGTGGTTTCCAGTGACAGTTTGTCGCGTCTGCCCGCCAGTTCGGCCCCGTATTCGATTACCCGCGCAACGCCTGTTTTGTCCAGGTGGGGAAGCTCATGCTTCTCCACCACCGTGCACATGAACGATATGTAATCCTGGATCTCCTTGGACGTGGTTTTGATCTCGTTGTCCATGTGGGCTTTGACTTTGAACAGTTTGGGGAAGTCCTCATCATAGAAATAGAGCAGGTGATAATAGAGCGATGATCCGATGAGCACCACCTTCAGGTTCAATGCGACCGGCTGGGGCCGTAAAACCCTGGTGGAAAAAATCCCTAGCTGCTCTCCCAGGTCCTCAACGGATATTTCGCCGCTCTTGAGCGCCCGTTTTATCCCCTCATAGGAATAGAAGTGCTTCAGAATGTCCAGAACCTTGATAACCAGAAAACCGCCGTTGGCCCGATGGATCGCGCCGGGCCTGATCATGGTGAAATCGGTGAAGAGCGCGCCGAACTGGGCTTTGCGCTCGATGGCGCCGAACAGGTTGGGAAACGTGGGATTCGATTCGAAGATGACCGGCGCCCCTTCCAAGTCGCTGTTATCCACAAAGACGTTGACCTCATACCGGGTCAGATTGGGATGAGCCGCGGCGGCCATGGGCAGAGGCAACTGCGGACCGGCGCTTCTCTGCCGGAAATCGTCCAGATTTTGGACAATATCCTCCTTCACCTCTTCCAGGTACCCTTGAATGTCTTCGCTGAATTTATATTTTTCCTTAAGCTCCTCGATGTGATGGCCGACCACATAGAGGGCGATCTCCTGATCCTGCTCTTTTTTGCGCTTTTTAAATTCCTTTTCCAGTTTTCGTAACTGGCGGACCACTTCGCTCATCCGCGTTTGCAGCTTTTCGCTCCGGTCGCGGAGTTCCCGCTTCTTGTCATCGTCCAGAGACCTGAGCGCCTCCTCACTCATGGGAGCGTCATCCTCGGCGGGGATGATCATCATGCCCGTCTGGCCTACGTTCAGTATAAATCCTTCCTTCCGGACATCTTCGTCGAGTTTTTCCAGAACGCCCTTGCGGATGGTTTCGTATTCTTTGCTGATTTCCTCTCTCCGGGCGTTGTAGTCGTCGCTCTCGAACACCTCCGGAATTTCCGCCTGAGTCGCTTCGATAAATTCTTCCATATCTTTCTTAAACTGGGCGCCCATCCCCTTTTTCAAAGATATGACACGAGGCTGCTCTGAGTCTTTAAAATTGTTTACATATAACAAGTCCGGAGGAGAAACCTTTTGCGAAGCGGCCTTATGTACGATGACCCTGGTGAGCGTTTCCATGTCGGATTGGGCGGGCCCGGCCACATACGCGTTGTAATCCAGCCCCTTCATTCCCAAGGCGAAATTGAGCGCCTCCTGAGCGCGTTCCTGGGCGATAAGTGGCTCTTCCAGCGAGCAGGCGCTTTCCGTGCTTTGCAGACCAAGGCTTTCCGGATCAACGACGCCCCGGAGCATATCGGCGGGTAGTTCGCGAGGTTTTTTTGAGGCCATGACAGTTCCTCCTTCGAAACATGTAGCGGCGGTCCACAATTGTTTAAGATCTAAATATAAACACGAAGCGCGCTGTGAGCATCCCGCCTGAAACCGTCGGCTGTTCCGTAGGCCCCGTATCTAGAAGCAAAGGAAAGGAAAAGCTCGCGAAACGCGGATTTATCTCCTCTTCGTGGTGTTTGCGAATAGACAGGATACTGCATGGTAGGAGCAATTTTTGCAAGAGTAAAATAGATTCGGCCGGCGGCCTGAGCGGCGCTTCTCAATATTCTTGTAAAACACGATAACATGGTTATACTAGGCGCGTGAAAGACTATTATTCAATACTCGGCGTTACGCCCAACGAAGACGAACGGGAAATAAAGAAGGCCTTTCGCCGGTTGGCCATGAAGTATCACCCGGACCACGCCAACGGCGATAAGTTCTCCGAGGAACGATTCAAGGAGATCAGCGAAGCCTACGCGGTGCTGACCGATCCGGCGCGGAGGTCCGAATACGACCGCGGCCGTTCCTTCGCCTTCGGCTCCTCCGGTCAAAGACCGGGAGCAAACGGCCCTTCATTCGCGCAAGAAGATATATTCCAGGATTTTTTTAACCGGTCTAATCAGAATCTGTTCATACGGGAACTCATGAAAGAGTTCCAGCGCAGGGGAATGCGTTCGGACGCCCAGTTCTTCAATCAGGTTTTCTTTGGCGGCCGCGGCGTTTTCATGGGCGGAACAACGTTTCAGGGCGCGCCGCGAACGCGCCCCAGACCAACCGCGCAACGGACCCCGGCCACGCGAAACGAAACGGCGCCCGCCCCATCGAAAACCCTGGAACACGCAAAATCCTTTATCAGCAAGTCGTGGCGTTTTCTGCGAAAGAATGTTCTGGAGCCGATCAGCGTTGAGGTTCAGGGTCGGGGTCAGGGAAAGAGTTTGAACTATAAGGTCACTATCGATCCGCTGCTGGCTCTGCAGGGGGGTAAGATCATCATCGCTCATCCCGGTTGGCCGGACGAGAAGAAGTTGTCGGTCCGGATTCCGCCTCATACCCAGCCCGGCGCCAAACTTCGCCTTAAGGGCCAGGGAGAGCCTGGGAAAAAAAACAGGCCCCCCGGGGACCTGCTTCTTGAAATCGCCATTAAACGCTGAGTGACACTTCTAAGTTAATCGCGCGCGCGTTTTAATCGTCGTTTACCACATGCTGCAGCTTCATGGCAGCCTTATCGCGAATGAACGCGCATTCCGAGGGACACGCAAAGTTTCGCCACTGGTGATCGACGGCGTAATCGAGGCAATTGTTGTAGTGCCGGCAAAACACGTTGCGTTTGCCGTATTTTTTGATTGGTTTGGGGTCTTTGATATCGACCAAAATGTTAACCATGACAGGCTCCAATCACACACACTAATCTCTTCCCGGTATTCAAACCTGCGAATTCGTATGTTTAGACATTATCCTCTTCCAGAGGTTTAAACTGAGAGTTGAAAAACTTTCTCCCATTATATTTTGAACGCCGCAAGTCTCCGGCTTCGCTATTTTCAAACCATCCGGCTATAAAATGAATCATAGTTCCCGTAAAACACTCATTCTTAGCATAAATTCATAGAATACAAGTAATCACTCTTCGATGATTGTCAACGGCGCGTATTTGAGATTGAGGCTGATCAGGCCTTTGGAATCGAACTTAACCACCACGTTGTCCGTCCCCTTGTGCCCCATCACCGAGCCGGCGCCGAAGGTGGGATGATTGACCCTCTTTCCGGTCAGGCTCCCCCCGTACTTGATATTCAGGTTCAGGAGCAAGTCGCTGGTTCCTTTCCGGGATAGGGGCGCGCACGCTTGTTGGCCGTTTTGGGTCAGATTCTCAATGTACCGGGACGGTTTTGTCCAGACTTCGCCCTCCCCTCTTTTGTAGGCCATGCGGGGATACAGGATGTACAGCCACTCCCGCGCGCGGGTTACGGCCACATACAGAAGGCGCCGTTCCTCTTCCAGGTCCTCCGAATCGTCAACCGACAAGCCGCTGGGAAACCACCCCTCGGCCGCCCAGATGATATACACGGCCCTCCATTCCAGCCCCTTGGACGAATGGATGGTCGACAGCGTGAGCGCTTCGTCTTTGTCCATGTCATAGCGCCGCTCGTCCTGAGGCGGTTCCAGGGTCACTTCGGCTAGAAAATCGTCGGTCTTGGTAAATCGTTGGGCCAGGGCGGCCAGTTCTTCCAACTGCCTTCGCCGCTTGGGGTGGTCGTCATACGCCGCTTCCAGGAGCGGCTGATAGTAGTCGAGAACCAGTTCGACCCGTTTGGAGGGGTTTCCCCGGACCATTTCCATCTGCGCGAACAAATCGGTCAGTTCCTTCAGCTTGGGCAGCTTGTCCAGCTGCGGGCACGCCCGGAGCCCTTCCACCAGGGTTGCGCCCTCCACCGCGCTTTTCATGATGTTTTCCGCGCGCGACATGCCCACGCCGGGAACAAGCATAAGGATACGCCGCCAGGAATAGGCGTCCTGTCTGTTGGCCAGGACCCTGAGATGGGCCATGACATCCTTGATGTGCGCCAGTTCCAGAAATTTGAACCCGCCGTATTTCACGAACGAGTAACCGCGGTTCCCCAGCTCGACCTCCAGGTCGAAGGAATGAAACGATGACCTGAACAGCACGGCTATCTCGGAAGGGCGCACGCCCCGGTCAAGCAGATTGGCGATAGATTGGACGACCAGCAGCGACTGATGGTGTTCGTTCTGCGCGGCCGTTATGGTCGGCTCGGGACCGCCCGATATTTCCGTGAACAAACATTTTGTGTACGGCGTGGGAGATTCGGCGATCACCTTGTTGGCGATGTCCAACACCGGTTGCGTGGACCGGTAATTCTGTTCCAATTTGATAATGGTTGTTTCGGGAAAACGGCGGGGAAACTCCACCATGTTCTGGAATCTGGCCCCGCGAAAGGAGTAAATGGACTGGGAGTCGTCACCCACGGCCATGATGTTCTGGTTTCCCCCACCCAGCATTTCCACGATATCCGCCTGCAGGTGATTGGTGTCCTGAAATTCGTCCACCAGAATGTAGCTGTATCGCTGGGTGATAATCTGGCGGGCCCATTCATCCTCCTGCAGGAGCGCGGAAAAGAAGACCAGCAGGTCGTCATAATCCAGGAGGGCGTTTTGCCGTTTGTGCCGCGTGTATTCCTTCCACACATCGACTATGTCCTGCGTGAACAGGTCCAGATGGTCGTAGCGTTGGGAAATCAGCTCTTCCGGCGAAGCGCCCGTGTTGACCGATCTGCTGAAAATGGATGCCAGGGTCCCCTTGCGGGGAAAACGCAGTTCCTTTTTGTTCAATCCTTTGTCTTTGCGTATCCAGGAAATAATCCCTTCCGTGTCTCCCCTGTCCAGAATGGTAAAGGGCGTGGGCAAATGAATCCGGTCCCCGTACAGCCGGAGCATACGGTTGGCGAAGGAATGAAAGGTCCCCCCTTCCACGCCCAGGCTATGCTCGTCCAAAAGCCTGGCCGCGCGGGAAAGCATTTCCTCCGCGGCCCGGCGGGTGAATGTCAGCAGCAGAATGGCCCCCGGTTCCACGCCTTGCTCCACCAGCCAGGCCACCCGGTAAACCAGGGTGCGGGTTTTGCCGCTCCCGGCGCCGGCTATAACCAGAACCGGACCGGAGGTGTGTGTGACCGCCTGAAGCTGCGCAGGGTTGAGTTCCTTTTCGTATTGAATTATCACCGTGCCCCTTCCTGTGTCCTGTGTGTCATGATGTTCCAAGTATAGCCACGACGCCGTCTTGCGCCACGTTTAAACGGGGTTTCTTTCCGGTTCAGGGTCCCCGCCCGGTAACGCTCCCGGGTCGTAGTTCCCTGTTCATAGCAGCTTTTTGGCCCCGGTTTCATTCTTTTTCTTGACACGCTTTTTTGAGAATGAAATAGCAAGATAGAAAAATAGTACGATCACTACCGCGCCTGCGCGGCTGGAACGAGGAATAAAAACATGATTGCGCGTTATACCCGACCCGAAATGGCTGAGTTGTGGAGTCAGCAGACCAAATATCAAACATGGCTGGACGTGGAGATCTGGGCCTGCGAAGCCATGGGCGAACTGGGCATGATACCCCAGGACGCGGTGGAAACCATTAAGGCCAAGGCGGCGGTCGACGCCGACCGCGTCGACGAAATCGAACTGGTGACCAAACACGACGTGATCGCCTTCCTGACCAATGTGGCGGAACACGTGGGGCCCGCGGCCCGTTTTATCCATCAGGGCCTGACTTCATCGGATATTTTGGACACTTCCATGGCCATCCTGCTGCAAAAGGCTGCGGACATAATCATCGGCGATATCGAACGCTTCATGGAAATCATCAAGCGGCGGGCCTTTGAACACAAGGATACGGTCATGATCGGCCGTTCTCACGGAATCCACGCCGAACCCATAACCTTTGGCATCAAGCTGGCCATTTGGTATGACGAGATGAAGCGCAACCTGACCAGAATCAGGAACGCGCGGGAAGTCATCTCCTACGGCGCCATTTCCGGCGCGGTGGGAACCTTCGCCAATGTGCCGCCGGAAGTGGAAGCGTATGTCTGCCGCAAGGCCGGGCTCAAGCCCGCCCCCGCTTCCAGCCAGATCATTCAGCGGGATCGCTACGCCGAATATTTCACCGCGCTGGCCATTGTCGCGGCCACCATGGAAAAGATCACCGTGGAAATACGGCATCTGCAGCGGACGGAAGTGCTGGAGGCGGAGGAGTATTTCTCCAAGGGGCAGAAAGGATCGTCCGCCATGCCGCACAAGCGCAATCCCATCGGTTCCGAAAATATAGCCGGTCTGGCCCGCCTGGTGCGCTCCAACTCCCTGGCCGCCCTGGAGAATGTGGCGCTGTGGCACGAACGCGATATCAGCCATTCTTCGGTGGAGCGCGTAATCGGGCCGGACAGCACGATTCTGGTGAACTACATGCTCAACCGGCTGGCGAAACTCGTGGACAACCTCATTGTCTACCCCGAAAACATGCGGCGCAACCTGGACCTGACCAAGGGGCTGATTTTTTCCCAGCAGCTTTTGCTGGAACTTACCCGCAAGGGCGCGTCCCGGGAAGACGCCTACCAGATGGCGCAGAAACGGGCCATGCAGGTATGGGAAGGCGCTGGAACCTTTCAGGATCTCGTGAGCGGCGACGCGGACATTGCCGCGTGGTTGTCAAAAGAGGAAATCGGGCGCATCTTTGATCTGAACTATCATCTCAAGCACGTGGACACCATTTTCAAGCGGGTGTTTGGAGAATCGTGACCCGCGCCGGAAAAAATCGGCCCGGACCACTCCGGCCCCCCCGGCAGATGATCTTGATCGAACGCGCGGAGTCTGCTAAAGAGATAAGGATTAAGCGCCTGTAGCTCAGCTGGATAGAGCAGCGGACTTCTAATCCGCAGGCCACAGGTTCGAATCCTGTCAGGCGTACCAACAAAAACTTAATGTTCTCAACCTGTTATAAGGGGTTTAGCTTGGCTGGCGACCCCTTATTTTTTTCAAAGAACGCTCTGGTGTGTCAATTGGTGTGTCACTTTTTTCTGGGACGCTTGTTACCGTCTCGAAAATCTGCATGGCTTCGCGCTCGGATTCGCCGATGCTGTGAAGATAAATTTCAGTAGTGGTTCTGTTTTCGTGACCAAGCAATCGCTGGATGCTGCCGATATTTACATTTGCGTTATCCAGCGCAGACGCTCCAAAGTGACGCAGAGCATGAAACCGAAAATATTTAACTCCGGCCTTCTTGCATAGCGTTTTCATGATTTTTTTGCGATCCTTGAATGAACCTTCCTTTTTTTCTCCGGTTTTACAACAATAGTATGTGTGCCAGAATACCCAGGGCTTGGACTTGTCACGACATGAATATCTTCTGGATAGGACATCAAAAAGCTTTGTCGTCATGGGGACGCGTCGAGGCGTGAGACTACCGCCCCTCTTTTTGCGCGTATAGAGTGTCACCGTCCTATGCTGGAAATCCACATCATCCCAAACGAGGCGGTTAATCTCGCTCATGCGCGCCATCGTCTCCTTGATCGCGTACAAATAATCCTGTGTCTCCGGGTCAGCCACCATCAAGACTTTCAGGACATCCTCCTTGGGCGGAACGTACTTGATCCTTTTAGTGGTCGGCAGGAAATCGATCCCCTGAGTCGGGTTCTCGGTGATAAGCTTCTTTTTTATCCCAAAATTGAACATCGCCCGTAGATATCGAAGATCCTTATTCGCGGTGTTTGGTGACACGTTCGATCGTTCAAGAACGTAGATCTCTATCATGTCCGTAGTGATGTCCACACACCGCAGGCCTGTCCAACATTTCATCCATTTCTTAGCCAAGTACACATTGTCCATATAATGTTTCTTGGTATTGTAGGCTTTAATGTGAGTAAGCCTGCGATTGACGAGTTCAAAGAAGTCCATGTGGATCGCTGATTCGTTTGAATCGTTGATCCTTTCCGGGTCTGGCAATCCTTTTGTTATCGCCTCCTTTCTTTGGGCTTCCGCTCTTTGCGCTTCCCTCTTGGTTTTGTAATAGCCCTTGGTGTACCGTTTCTTTTCCAGGTAGAAGTTGTACCTCCACCCCTTGCCTTGAACTAAAAATACGCTCATAAAGGGTCTCCTTAGATGGAAAAAGTAAGGAGCCCCCGATCTTTTTGCCGCCCAGTTCCCGCCAATGCTTATAAACCCAGCTTTTGCTCTTGCCGAGATACTGAGCGACTCCCTCGGGGGTGAGTATGTCAGAGTGCTTCGTCATAATCAAGGCTGTTTTCGTATATAGTATTATTTATTCTTTTTATGCATTATTCTAGGGACAATGGATATAAGTAGGTCCGTTACAACTATAATTATAAAGTCAACTGCAAAGGCCATAAATATAGTTATGCCACAAATATTTGCTGTCACTGTAAAGTTTCCGTCAATAAGACTTTGCCCCAGATGCAACCAGTCTGAGATCGCAAGTAGCATTGTTTTGTATGGTTCGAGATCTGTTTGTTTGGAAGCTTCGAAGAACCATTTCGTCATGGCTATGTCTACAGGGTTGATAAATTCACAAATGAGATACGTTATTACTACGGAGACAGCGAATATTAGGAAATACATAATACTTTTCACACGGTTCATTTTTTCCTCCTTATCTTCTTCTGAGTATCTTGGTGATGCCGACTACAATGATGCCGAGGACTGCCAGTTTAGCGACAGCCTCCACCGGATTTCCTGAACCTGAGAAGCGGTGAGGCCTGATTCCGCTTTGCCAAGCATCCTGAACTGCTGCCCAGAACCCAGAAATTACTCCAGCAGCGGTATTGATGAGCGCTGGCGTGTACATAAAGAGCAGGAGCACAATTACGAACATTGCAAGGGTCTTCCACTGGACCATAACCGATTCCCTCCTTTGTTTTGTGTTTACGTCTAAGTAGTGTCTTCAAGGCCTCCCGCGTGTGAAACTTTCCCTAATTTTTTAGGCAATGGCTTTGCGATTGCTCAAAATCAGCCTTTTCAATAGGTCTGTGATCTCTAATCCTAAAAAGTGTGAATAAAAGTTGCGGATGAGCTGATACGTATTTGTGCAATTGCGGAATTATGCGAAGGTGTATCAGAGAGAAGTTCCCCCCTCTCCTATTCCGGAGGCGGAGAGGGCGTCGTTTGAGCGCCTTCCCAGAGGTCCCTAAAATGGTTGTCAAAATACAGTTTGGAACAGAACAAAAGGAAGGAGCGCGGCTCGCGACTGAGCGCCAGGTCGACTATTTGAAGATGCTAGCAAAGGAGGCGAACTATTCCCCTGAGAAGCCATTTGAAGAGTCTACGATGGAAGAAGCCAGTAAACTCATTGACGTGTTATTGGAAAAAGTTAACCAGGCAAAGCCTGGGGACAAACAAGAACCAGACCCAAAGTCCAGGCCGGTCGCATCAAAAAGCGATTATGCGGCAAGCGCACGGTTTGGCCTCGCCTTTAAGGTAACGTTTCAAAAATGGGTAAGGAAATATCATGATGGCCAGTGTGTAGAGGCGGTTTCAAAAGAGACCCGAGCGTCTTTCATTAAGGACGTGCTTTTTACCTATGGCATGATCAACGAGGCAGCGCAAAAAGCTGGACTGCAATAAGGAAAATGACGCAAACAATGCTCGCGGACTTTGAAGCAGACGCCATCACTGAGCGTCAGCGAAAAATCGAAGAAGACAATAAGATCATGGACCTACTCTCCCGCTTTACAGCCGTAATGCTGAAAGACGCCCTGCAAGAGAACGGCGGACATCCACGGCCAGAGTGGGGAGACTGCGAGACATGGCGCTTTTATTATTTGAAAGAATGCGAGAGAAGAGGCAGAAAATTGCTGATCGATCTTGGCTGGCCTGCTGAAGACGACGCTTTATACGTTAACCTGCATACTGGTGATATGGAAACTCTGATTGATGTTGCAATTTGGGGCGGAAACTTTGCTGACAGGTACACCGTCGATAACCATGTATGGAGCGTGATCGAACACTGGGAGCCTTATGATGCTTCAAAGCCGAACGATTATTTGGTCACCTATTTGCGGCGCGAAATCGAGGCGATAACTGCGCGAATCAGTCGTAAAAAGAAGCTTGATACGTACGATCGCAGCGACAAGAAAAAGATTCCGGAATATGAAGCCATAATCGAAAAAGAGCTTTCAAAGAAATAAAAAACCTCACCCAGTCCATGAGGTGAGGTTCCATCACAATCAAAAGAGAGTCCCGAACAAAAGAAGATTCCCTGGGCCATAAAGTAATGGGAACAAAGAAAGAGCTGCGCCTTGCCTCTGCTGACTTTTCCGCAGAGAACGAACACGCTGAATGATTGGATATGAATATACGAGGTGATCAAAATAGGAACAAGAGGAATTATCGGATTTCGGCTGAAGGGCCAAGACAAACTGACTTACAACCACTTCGACAGCTATCCGGATGGGCTCGGAGTAAACATTCTTGAAGAAATAAGGAAGGTTTCACTGGAAGCGCTCAAGGCGGCGGCTGAGCGTATTATTCTCGTTCAGAATGGCAAAGAGCCGTCCAAAGAGCAAATTGACGAATGTAAGCAGTGGGCGGATACCGCCATTTCAGAAAGAACATTAAAAGAATGGTATTGCCTGCTACGAAACGCCCAAGGCACTTTGCGGCCTTATATCGACGGTAATCTGAGATACATGATCGATAATAGCGACTTCATAAAAGACTCTCTGTTCTGCGAGTGGGCCTATATCGTTAATCTCGATACGGGAAAGCTTGAGGTCTGGCATGGATTTCAGGAAGCGCCGCATCCGGGGAACCGGTATAGTGAGAAGCCAGATGAAAATGGGTATTATCCATGCCGCATGATTAAAGAATACGACTTGAATGCTCTTCCAGGCGGAAATGAGTTTGTGGAAGAACTCGGCGCTTATGATTAAAGGGGCATGAACGGATTAATGGGCCGTTAAAAATGAGGATGAAAATTATTCGAGGTGATTTTGATAAAGCAAAAGGGACCCACCCCTTCCCTCATTTGGCCAAAACATGGAAGAAGGAGTGGCGTTTTCCCTTCTGGCCGTTTGAAGCCGAAAGATTGCCCTGAGAAAAGTGAACTATTTTTCCGATATTGTTGACGATTAAAGGTTGGGCACAACTGGTGGATTGGATACTAATGTTTGAGTGCCTGAAATCGTTAACATCAGGGTTGTCTTGCTTAGCCCGATGTATTCACGAGGTTTGTGGAGAAAGGTTCTGCGCAGCGGTTTGAAGAGTACTTTGATGGCGTTTTTAGTCCTTCAAGCCTGTGATTGCGCCCAACCTTGGAAGCAAAATCATGATGTGTGAGTCGATTGATAGAGAAAAAGCACACGTATCCCGCGAGAGCTATAAAAAGCATGAGGAGGGTGTAAAGGCTACCCCGGAGCAGCCCTGATACTATCGATAACTTGGGCGAAGAGCGCCTGGTAGGGATAACTGGAAGCCATGTGGAGCCAGACGCGACGGCTGGTTTGGTTTACCCTGGCGCCGATTTTGAGGAGTTTGAGTCTGATGGTTCCTGCCTGGGCGGCGCTCAGTTCGGTTCCTTGCAAGTGTCGGCGCAAAAGCCAGAACAGGCAGTAAGCCGTGGTATGGAGCAGGAGCCGGAACTGGTTGGCCTGGAAGCGATGGCAACTGAGCCGGTCGGCTTTCAGATCGAGCTTCAGTTCCTTGATCCGGTTTTCCGCTTCACCCCTCATCACGTAAACGTCATCATAGATGGTTTGGGCGTTGGTTCGACCCTTTGGGAAGCCATTCCACCTTTGCCACCACTCGGCGGGAGCGCTTCCAGGAGTCGGCTTTATATCTGAAGGTGGTAAACCGTCTTTGCTTCTGTCCGGTTTGCTCGAAGGCCTGCTGAGCCTGAACCGTAAGCTTGGCGACCTTTTCTCTGAGCCGATTATTGGTGATCATACCGATCACATACGACACAGTGTGTTTTTCCAAGAAGCGATAGAGCGCCGGGATGGCGAAGCCGGCGTCGGCGCGCAACAGGATGTGAGTCCGCGGATAGGCCTTCTTCAGCTTTTTGATCAGCCGCTTCAGGATCGATACGGAGGCCTTTGAAGCGTGAACATTGCCGGGGCGGAGAATCGCGGCAAGAGGAAACCCGTCGAGGCCGTCGAAGATCAGCAGCGGATGGTACATGTGCTGATCATAGTAGCCGTGAAAGAAACTCAACTGCTGGTCCCCATGGGTGGGGTCGTCGGTGGCGTCCATATCCAGTACGATCCATTCAGGAGAGCCGAGATGCGTCCGGATGTACAGATCGGCCAGGAAGTCGGCGAGGCGGCGGAGATCGCGACGGGTTACCCGGTTCTCAAACCGGCTGATGGTCGGCTGACTGGCCAGATCGGCGCCTGTCTCAGGCAGTCTTCCCGACATGATCTTGAGCGCCGGATCGCTTTTGAGCGTATTGGCGTCATTGGCGTCTTCATAACCCAACGCGATGGAAAAGATACGCTGCCTCATCAGGCCGACAATATCGTGGAGCGTGCGCTTCCGATCACGACGATCATGGATACTGAACGCGGCGGCAGCCGTGACGCCGTAGCGTTCATCGATCTCCCGAAGCAGCAGACCGCCGCCGTCAGAGGTCATGCGACCGCCGTCAAAACAGGCGATAATTTCCTTACCAAAAAGGGTTTCAAAACTGAGTTGTTTATGGCAGACTGTTTTCATAAGGGTGTGTTCTGTCTATAGGTTTTTGTTAGTGGTAACAATACCTTAGAACACACCCTTTTCCTTTTCAAGACAATCTAATGAATAATTGGGGTTAGAAGGACAAGAGGCTACACACCACCACATTGGAAGATCGCGCGGAGTTCCTAGACAAATGCCATGCCCCCCTGTTACCTCATCACACAGGCAACTAATGGTTGTCTCCGCTAGCAGCGAGAAAAGATATTAAAAAACAAGACCTGGGCCGGCCCGAGTCTCAATATTTTTAATTTCTTATCTGTCGGCATAAGGAATCTCTGAGCATACAATTTCAATGTCTGTTTCGGGTAATAGACCAAGTAGCTCCGCTTTGCGGGCTTCCTTATTCTTGTGAGGTCCAATTATAATTTTTTCAATAGGGAGTTTGGTGTCCGCCGAATCAAATAGTTCAATGTAGGGTATGTGTTGTCCCTTATTTGATCTAAACTTACGTGCTTTTTCCGGTTTCAATGCAATTCCATCTGCCTCAGCAAATTTAATGATTTGATCGTTTAACGTTGGCAAGGCGACCACTCTTACTTCATTTTCTTCACTAAAACCAAAATGTTTATAACGGCTTATGCACCTTACAAAGGGGAGATATCCTTTAGATGAATCGATATATTGCCGTTTACTAACGGTTTCGTGGTCAAAAAATTGTTTTGCTATTTCGGCAAGGATCTTTAAGTCTTCCGACAGCTCTTCTTTTAGCTTCTGTTCATCATCACTGTAGATTAAATCGGCAAGTAAAACCACGCTATATTCATAACTCATAGCTTCTTTATCGAGTATTTCCTCTAATTTTTTGGTGTCGAATATCAAAGCCGTACCGCCACCAGCCCCATAACCTCGCCATTGGCTTAACAATCCATTATGTGCAACACTTTGCTTTTCAGGTTCACCACAGAATGAAAGAATATATATTTCGTCGCCTAATGCGTTATACATGGAATCAATTAAGACCTCATCATCATGACGAACAACGTGTTCAAGACCTCCTTGCTTCTGGATTTGGTGCTTTAAGGATGGTTTATGCATGATTAACTGCTTATAACCTTCAAATGCAATAGGATATACTAGGTTAACCAGCTTATTTCGAAATAGAATTATTTCAGTATAATCATTTAAAAATTTGTAATTTGTCGCCCACAACGATTGTGTTTGAAGGATTCCCTTCAGCCCTTGCCAAGTAGTGTAGTGATACAAATGTTTATAAATTTCAGATGTTTTTTGCATCCTGCTTTTCCTATGTCGCACGCTTACGAATGTAAATGGGGTCAGACTAGTTTCTGTCTCTTTTCAACAAGAGTATAAGTCTACTAGCCCGTTTCATGATGCTCCCTTTGTACAGCCTGCGTACGTCAATACAAAATGCATCAATCGGCTTTAACACTCACCAAAATACTTAGAACTCATGACTACGTGCATTTTATTGAGTATTTTTTGCCATATTTATATTGAAGTATATTTTTGGTATACTTGACAATAGCTGATCCGCTTGACGGACGTCAATCAAAGAAAATCAAGGAGGCTCACAATGAAAATTTTTGAGTGCGTAACCTGCTTTTTCAATTACCAGAGGATGAACGTGAAAAATAAATACACTAAGGAATTATGAATTAATCCTGGGCAATTTCCAGAACCATTTCGGAGACATAGAAGTATCATCCATCATGCCCGAGGACATTATGGCCTTTATGTCCAGGATATCGGACGGAACCAAACAAAGCACCAAAAAGTTACGATTTTCCCTCCTGTTCACCTTTTTCAATTTCGTCAAAAATTCACTCGATCCCGGCTTTCAAAACCCATGCGACAATCCCGCCCTAAGAAAACTGTTCAGAGCCGGGAAAACTCCCCAGCTCAAGATCCTGGACAAGGACGTCGTTGATGAAATCATCTTCAGAACTCGAAACCAAAGAAATCGGCTCATGCTCGAACTCATGGCACGAAGCGGCATGAGAATAGGCGAGGTCCTGAATCTGGCTCCAGTGGATATTGAAGACCGAAAGCTCATTATTCGAGATCCCAAAAGCGGCAGAGGCGCAGAAGCTGTGTTTTTGCCACAGAAAGTGGCTGAGCGGCTCAAGAATTACATCCGGGAAAACAGGATCAAGCCCGATGCCAAGATTTTCCCAATAACCTATTCAGGCGCGAGATTGATCGTAAAAAAGGCAGGGGACTTGGTCGGCGCTCATGTAAGACCGAGACCCCATGATCTGAGAAGACACGCTGCCACATATGCATCTCGATCCGGCACACCAATCGAAATTGTTTCAAAGGTTCTGTTGCGCCATTCGAATTTATCAACCACTCAGCGGTATCTGGGCAAAATCAGTGACGAAGAGGCAATGCGGTGGATCGATAACCTGCATGGGTAATCAAAGCGATAGCCGGACAAGGGAGTTCGATCCCAGTCCGGCTATTTCAAAAAACCTTTTTTCAAAATGAAGTATTGAAGTGGTATCATTTATAATTCCGGTTCGTGAATACTTCATTTTCGGATACTAATACTTGAATTTCAATGAGCGGAAAATTCGAGGTCACAGGTCATTTCTAAACACTTAATATGCCAGGAGCCGACCACAACATATTGTGGTTAGCTAAATTTCTGTTGAACTAAACATATATAGCAGCGTTCTCGAATTCTCGGTCCCGAAGATAATTTGTTCTATGGGTTTAATAATGAATGCGTCAGATCTATTAATGTCCTCGACTGAGTCCACTCGACCTCTAACGCGGGTGACGGCATAGAATTGATCGTAAGCGACAACGGCGTCGCGTACCAGCGGAAATTGAGATATGGAATCGGACTGCCCTAGGGTTGCGACTGATGGTGAGTTTGGTCGAACGACAACTCCATGGATCGCTGGAGGTTCAACGAGAAAACGGGACCTCGTTTGTCGTACGATTTGACCCGGCGCAAATCAAAAGGAGTGAGCCCCGCGCCCTAAAGGCCAACCAGCAGAAATAGAAGGTCGCATGCCTGGACCCTATTCCCCTTTCTTTGTTTGTTGGATTCTATGTGATAAGATGATTTAATAATCACGCCTAGAAAAAGTGGCTACCAAAAATAGTGGAGAACGCCGATGGCGCAGAGAAAAAAAGAAAATCCGGACAAAAAGAATAAGAAGGACCCCTCCGAAAGATCTGCATCTCAAGACGAACAAAAATCATCCTCCGAACAAACAAAGGAAGATGAAGAGCGGTTGCAGAAAAAGCTCGATGATCAACAGAAAAAAGCCAAGGAGGCGGCCGGGGAAACGACGTCCGGCGAAGGTGAGCAAGGCGCATCCTCCAAAAAGCGGGAGCGCAAGGAAGAGGCGCCGCATCGTGAGGGAGAGCATCGGGAGAAAGGCGCTGAAACGCGCAAGTCTCTGATGCAGGAATACGAGAAACTGCATGATCATGTAGAAGTCCTGGTAAATCAGATTCATGAAACTGAAGATCAGATTCATGAAACAGAGAGACTGGAGGATCAACTGAAGAAAATCAGAGATAAGGCAAAAACGATCGGTGGCCAAAAGCACAAGTCCGGCAAGGAGAAGAGTAAGGCTCAAGCAGCGCGGGAACAGGAAAAAGAATCGAAAAGGATGTTGGAAGATCAAGAGGAGAAAGCCAGCGAGGAGTCTAAAAAACAGGAAACTCCCAAAAAGGAAGATGAGACGGCGTCGGGAACATCTCAGAGAAAAGAGAAATTTCATATCGTCGGAATCGGCGCTTCGGCCGGGGGGCTGGACGCGTTCGAGCAGTTTTTTTCGGAAACGCCTTCGGACACCGGCATGGCCTTCGTTCTGGTGTCCCATCTGGATCCCTCGCATGTCAGCATCCTTTCCGACCTGCTGCAAAAGCACACGAAAATGGAAGTCGCCCAGGTTGAAGACGGAACGGAAGTCAAGCCTGATCACGTCTACGTCATTCCGCCAAACAAAGACCTGGCCATTTTGAACGGGGCGCTCCAGCTCATAGACACCGAGGTGGACGGCAAACTGAGAATGCCCATCGACTATTTTCTGCGTTCGCTGGCCGAAGACCAGGGGGAATGGGCTATTTGCGTGATTCTTTCCGGGATGGGGTCGGACGGCGCCCTGGGCCTCAAGGCCATAAAAGGCGAGCTGGGCATGGCCATGGTCCAGGAACCGGAAACCGCCAAGTACAACAGCATGCCCACCAGCGCGATTAGAACCGGGCTTGCGGACTATGTCCTGCCCCCGGGGCAGATGGCCGAGCAACTTCTTGAATATGCTAAACACATCAGAAAAAAGCCCGCGTCCAAATATCTGGAGAATCAGGGCAAGCTGCCCGACGCCCTGCAGAAAATATTTATTCTGATCCGCAGCGCCACGGGGCACGACTTTTCCCAGTATAAACAGAACACCATACTCCGGCGCGTCCAAAGAAGGATGTCCGTCCATCGCCTGGAAGACATCTTCCAGTATGTGCGCTACCTGCGCCAAAACCAGCCTGAGGTCCATCTTCTGTTCAAGGAACTTCTAATCGGCGTCACCTCTTTTTTCCGGGACCCGGAGGCGTTCGACGCGCTGAAAAACGAGGGTTTGCTGCCGCTTTTAAAGAAGAAATCGGACGACTACCCCTTGAGAGCGTGGGTCCCCGGCTGCTCCAGCGGCGAGGAGGCCTATTCCGTGGCCATCCTCATCCGGGAATGCATGGATGAGCTTGATAAGAATTTTGAAGCGCAGATATTCGCCACGGACATCGATTCCGACGCCATCGAGGCGGCGCGGCAGGGGAGCTACCCCCTCAGCATATCGGCCGACATAAGCAAAGAGCGGCTCGATCGCTATTTCTACCGGGATGACTCCATGTACCGCATCAAGAAAGACATCCGGGAGATGGTCGTTTTCGCGCCCCAGAACATGATCAAGGACCCGCCCTTTACCAAGCTGGACCTCATAAGCTGCCGCAATCTCCTCATCTATCTGGGCTCCGAGCTTCAAAAAAAACTTCTCCCTCTTTTTCACTACGCGCTGAAGCCGGAAGGAATTCTCTTTTTGGGGTCTTCTGAAACCGTGGGAACTCACGTGGACCTTTTTGCCACTTTGGAGAGACGGTGGAAAATTTTCCGGCGCAAGGAAACGGCCGTCCACCCTCCCGTGACAGCCTTTCCCACGGGACAACACGAGGAACAGCAGCGAAACGTCAAGTCGAAAAAGGAAGAACGAATCAGCTTCGGCCAAATGACGGAAAACATGCTGCTGAACGATTTCGCTCCCCCCGGCCTGCTCATCAATGAAAAAGGTGAAATCCTGTACGTCCACGGGAGAACCGGAAAATATCTGGAGCCCGCCACTGGTATAGCCAAAATGCATATTGCGGACATGGCGCGGGAAGGTTTGAAATCAGAAATTCCGTACGGCATCCGCAGGGCCTCCACCCAGAAAAAAGATATCACCTACAAAAACCTGCGGGTGAAGACCAACGGGGAGTTTCAAAATGTCGATCTGACGATCAAATATGTGAACGAACCGGAGTCCATGCGCGGTCTTATGCTGGTGGTGTTTCAGGATGCCCCGGCCACCGAGGAGAAAACCGTTCAAAAGACGAAAGACAAGACAGATAGGCATGCAATTTCGCGCATCGACCAACTGGAAAAGGAGCTTCAGCACACCAAGGAGGATTTGCAGACCACCATCGAGGAAATCGAAACGTCCAACGAGGAGTTGAAATCCACCAACGAGGAATTGCAGTCCACCAACGAGGAATTGCAGTCATCCAACGAGGAACTGGAGACGTCCAAGGAGGAGCAGCAGTCACTCAACGAGGAACTGACCACCGTGAATTCCGAGCTTCAAGGCAAGATCGATGAGCTGTCCTCCACCTACGACGACATGAAGAACCTGTTGGAAGCCATCGAGGTGCCCACTATTTTTCTGGACAGCGACCTGAATATTAAACGTTTCACCGCCCATAGTTCAAAACTGATCAATCTCATCAACGCCGACCACGGGCGTCCCCTGCGGCATATCGTCTCCAATTTGAAATATGACGGCCTGGTCGAAGATTGCAGGACAGTTCTCGCCACTCTGAACCGGAAACAGAAAGAAGTGCAGACCGAGGAGGGGCGTTGGTATTCGGTGCGCATTTCCCCCTATCGCACCATTAGCAATGTGATCGACGGTGTGGTGATCACATTGCTGGACGTACATGAGCAGAAACAGGCCGAAGAGAAAATAGAAAAAATGAAGGACGAAATACAGGAAGCTCGCGACTACGCGGAAAACATCGTAGATACGGTGCGGGAGCCCCTCCTGGTGCTGGATAACAACCTGCAAGTAGTTTCGGCCAACCGATCCTTCTACGATACGTTTCGCGTATCGGCCGAAAAAACCAAAGGGACGGTTGTGTATGAACTCGGCAACAAGCAGTGGAACATCCCCCGGCTGCGGGAGTTGCTGGAGGAAATCCTTCCTAAGAACAGTGCCTTTGATGACTTTGAGGTGGAGCACGATTTTCCTAAGATAGGAAAACGGAAAATGCTCCTGAACGGCCGTAAAATGAAGCAGCAAAAGGATGAGCAGGAACTGATACTCCTGGCCATCGAGGACGTGACGGACAACGCATAACCGAGAGGAAAGTACAACAGGGAAAGGGCCAGCCCATGCCTAAAGACGGGAACGTCATTCATTCCGCGGAAACTCTGCGCGAACAGGCGGAAGAACTACTGAAAAAAACTCCGGAAGATTTTACCATCTCCGCGATCCAGGACATCAACAGGCTGGTCCATGAGCTTCAGGTGCACCAGATAGAGCTGCAGGTACAGAACGAGGAGCTTAAGCGGGCGCATGAGGAGATCGAGGAATCAAGAAATAAGTATTTCGAATTGTTCGATCTGGCTCCAATCGGGTATTTTACGATAGACCTCAAAGGAATGATTGAGGAGGTGAATCTGACCGGCGCTTCCATGTTGAAAATGGAACGCTCCGGAATTCTGAAAAAAAGCTTTTCCAGCTTTGTCGATCCCGACTACCAGAACGCCTATTTCCTGCACCGTAAAAAGGTTTTGGAATCCCAAACCAAACAAACGTGCGAACTGCGGCTTGTGGATAGCGATGGATCCTTAATTGATGTGCAAATGGATTCCGATGCTGTTTTGGATAGCGATGAAAAAACAGTAGGTATCCGCTCGGCGATCACTGACATCACGAAGCTCAGAAAAGCGCTCTTGGAAAAGGAAGTGCTGCTGAAGGAGGTTCACCACCGGATTAAAAACAATATGCAGGTGATTTCCAGCCTCTTGAATTTGCAGGCCGCACGAGTTCAGGAGCCGACGCTCAAGGCCGCGTTTCAGGAAAGTCAGAACCGGGTCAGGGCGATGGCCGTGGTTCACGAAACTATCTACCAGTCGGAAACGTTTTCGGAGATTAATCTCAAGCCATATATCAGAAAATTGGCTCAAGGTCTTTTTCAAAGCTATAATACCTCCGCCGCTCGCGTCGTGTTGAGGGTGAATGCTGAGGATGTTTTTTTGAATATTGACGAGGCCATTCCTTGCGGACTGATTCTGAATGAACTCATTTCCAATTCTCTGAAACACGCTTTCCCGGAGGACTGTGAGGGCGCAATCATCGTGGATTTACATCTAAACGATCAGAAGGAAGTCGTACTTTCTTTCAGAGACGATGGAGTGGGGTTCCCGGAGAGTTTCGACATCAGGAAAGTGGACACGCTCGGGCTTTCTTTGGTGATGAAACTTATGGAGAGGCAGCTCGACGGTAAGATGGAGATAAGCCAGGACAAGGGACTAAAGTATACCTTTACGTTTAGCCCACGTCAAAACGGATAGACTGCCATGAGCGTTATGCTTTTGGAGACAGTGTTCAGATATATAACTTCAGACGTCCAGAGGCTTAGGAGGACCTGCCATCGCTGAACAAATGACAAATGATTTTCACTTCAACTTATTCTTTTGGAGTAATTTTTTCTTGCTTTTAAGGCTGCGGGGAATACTGTAGATCCTTTGCCAGTATGTGCAACAAAGCCTAGATATCAGGCATCACAACGATTGGATTAACTGAACCAAGGAATATCTTTCGAAAGAGTCGAATTAGAACCTCAATGACATCAACCGGACCTGGAAATGTCTTCAAGCAGCCGGCGATATAACCGGTAATGGGCGAAGGGGATGTTGCTGCGTGGTCTGTCATCCAGGCAGGGAAGATAATGACCTTTTTCAAGGAGAGCCGGAACGGTCTCTGCTAAAGCCTTTTCTATTGCCGGTTCATCCTTGGCCAGCGCAGTTGAATCGATTCCTCCGATCAGAGCCAGTTCAGATCCAAACCTGTGACGAAGCTTGCCATATTCCATGTGGGCGCTCATGATATTGCTGATCCAGAGACCGTTGATACCGGCGTCAATCATAGGCGTCAGGATCGATGTCAAATCCCCGCCTGTGGTACAGAGAATGCGAAGTGGAACATGATATTTTTTCAAAAGATCATTGACTTTCCTGTAGCCCGGTATGGCAAAGCGCTCAAACATCTTTGGCGAAATCACGGGTCCGATGTTGGATGCAATGGGCTCATAAAATGAGGCGTAGTCGACCGTTACCCTTGAAAGGACCCGTTCGAGGCATATGCAATAAAAATCGATGGTCTTCTCCACAAGCTCCGCCACCTCTTGGGGTCTTTTGACCAGAGCGAAGCAAGCCGCCTTTAAGGATTCCCAATCTCCCACTCCCAACATCTGCAGAAGTCCCCCACCCGAGGCATCCACATAAAGCACCCGGCCTTCCTGGTAAAGGCGCTGGCTTTGTTCCACAAAGTCCATTTCATAACGGTCTGCCTGATCCGGGTCGTAATGCCTGTCGAAAGCTGATGAATCGTGCAAGAGATCCGGGGCCTTCTGAAAAAAGGGATAGCTTCTGAGCATGAGCCCAACGGAATGGTGAGTCTCCAAATCAAAATAGTCTGAAAAGGATTCTCCCGGAGGAAACCCCTCGCTATGCCACCGGCTGAGGGTGTCATTGTCGGGTTCCAAGTCGAAAAATGGAAACCTATCGCTCCCCTCCCCCAGGAGGGTTTCCAGGAATCTTTGTCTCTGACTCACACTACTCATTTCAAACCTGTCCGGCGCAGGCTCTCAACGGCCTCAGCGATCTCAGATTGTTCTTTAAGTGGAAGTGTTTCAGTTTTTTATATTTCAGATAGACATCTATCTTTGATACTCCTCTAATTTGGCCCCTGTTTCCGCCCACCTTTTAACCATATGATTTTGACTCCCTTATGATTCGAGTGTTCGTGCATGATACCGCAGTCAGGCCAAACTCAAGAATTGGATCGGCATTCTTCAGTCTCATCGGCAGCTTGAGAAGCAAATGATGGCTGCTAAAATTCTCTTATCAGGGATTTGGCACATATTAATAGAATTGGTTTCACGATTGCAAGTGACAAAATTTATCAGTATTCATTTGGCCTGCAATGTGCGTCCCGGTCTATCTCCCTTGCGGATCATGGAGACCGCCACAAAAGCGGGAACCTCCTCGAAAACATGCTTCACCTATTTCGAAAAATGAGTTACAGGTAGGGCTTGAGAATTCTGGATGCTTGCGGGCGAATCATGGAGACTGGGAGAGCTAATCTTTGAATCTTGACTTGAACTTATTTCTGGGTTGTTTTCTGTTGATTTTTCTTCCTGGCTACGCTGCGTATTACGCAGGCGAGCTAGCGTATTTTTTCCGTTCTCTCTCTTCTAACATTCTGGTGTTGGTAGGGTTTATGGCATATCTGCCTTTTCACGGATTCGTGAGGCGGAAATGGTATGGGCTGCAGACCTTGGATCATGAACTCGCCCATGCTGCCGTCTCCTTTCTGTTTTTTCGCAGAGTTGAGCGGTTCATTGTAACAAACAGGAGGGGTGGCCTTGTTTCCCACTCTGGCGGTTTTGGCGACGAATTCGGCGACATCGCGATAACGCTTGCCCCATACTTTTTCCCAACCATAACTCTTGGGCTTGTTCTCGCAAAGCCCATCTTTGGGCAATATGGGTTACTCATTAATTTTTTCATCGGGCTGACATTCAGCTTTTTTGTCTTGAGAGCGATCAGTGACGCAATGCAAGGGTACCGTCTTCGTCGTTTTGTTAATGTCCAAGGAGTGTGGGCCAGAAGCGACGTTACCGTAAAAGGAGCGATCTTCTCATTCATTTATATGATCTTTTTCTCGATTTTCTTTCAGGGAATCATTCTGGCAGGCCTAAGAGACGGTTACGGGGGGCAATGGAATTTCGTGAAAGGCGGAGCGCTTGCTGGAGTCAGGACCATTGAAATAATTGGATCAACTATCTTCAGGCTCGTCGGTAATTAAATTTTTTACGCCGAACAGCTCTTCCAAAAGAACATCCGCTTCCCTTTCTCTTCGAAGCTCATCGATCGCGTCCTGCGGAACAGCCATGATCACCTGCTCATATTTTGTGCGCGCCATTCCCGCAGCTTTCCAAGGTCGGGCCTTCAAATAATGCTTCCTGCTGATTCCGAGTTTGTGCCACGGCTTTGGGATCATTGTATTCCTTCAATTCACTACATTCACGGTTCCTATTATTTGGGTCGGCACTTTTTCTCTTCCGGTCTCGTACTTGTCTCGTAGGTCGCCGTGATTGTATGCGGGACCAGAGATCGTGATAACGCTGTACGTTCCTGGCCTGTTCGGGGCGAGCAGAGCGAAGGTTGCTGATCCTCCTTTAGCTCCTCCCCGGCATTCTCCGGGAATTTGTGGTCCAAAAATTGTTTCTGTGTGTCCTACGAGCTTTCCTTTCTGGTTCACCACTCCGACGATCATGACGTTTAAGGAAGTTTTTCCGCCGTACCGGTTCCAGACGAGGTACTGGAATTCTCCTATGATATCTTGATTGGGAGTTACCTGCCACTGTGTTGGGTTTGCGCTGACTATTTCGTGGCCGTACCCACACTTTCCTGAACCCGCTCCAGATCCTCCGCCAGTTTGTTTATCATTGGAGACAAAGTATGCGACCATGATGCTGCACAAAATGAGTATGAAGATGATTAGGGATGTGTTGAGTCCGCTTTTTCCTGTGCTTGGTAGCTGCTTCATTACGCCTGTTCTCTCCGGTGATGAGTCGATGGTTCGGTTGCTTCTTTCCTATAGCATCGGTTGTTGGATTTGAAAAATGATAAAAAAGTAGAATTAACCTGATTCGGAATATGTTTTTTGGGGAAGATTCCTTTCAATCAGAGGAATCTTCGGAGGTGTAGCAATGGAGACCGTCAAAGAGTACAGCGAGAAGACTCGGATTTGTGAAGCAGAAGCTGTCTTCAACGAGCTTGCGGACATTAAGGACGAGAAAAAAGAGCTCTTCGTCGTATTCTATTTGGACACGAAGAACGTCATCATTTCAAGAGAGATAGTTCATATTGGGACGCTCAACTCTATACATGTTCATCCGAGAGAGATTTTTAGGGGAGCTATCGTAAAATGCGCGGCCAGTATAGTTGTCGCTCATAATCATCCTTCAGGCGACCCGCAGCCGAGCGACGAGGATAGACAAATTACGGACCAACTGAGAAAGGCTGGGAAGTTGCTGGGGATACCTGTCTTGGATCACGTGATCGTTGCAGAAGGCTGTTTTTACAGTTTCGAAGCCTGAGAATAGCCTTGGTGGATGTCTTGCTTTTCTTCACGGCTAAAGGTTTATGGACGGTTCGCTCGTTCGCGAGCCTGTTCCTAAACCTTTCCCCCTACGGGTCGCCTAAAAACTTGCGTTTGAATGATTCTAGCTTTTACTGTTTCACCAACGAAGATTCCTCGAAAGACTCGAAGAAATCTTCTTTTGGTGAGGTGAAACGAAAATGAGATCAACTATCGAATACGAAGAAATTGACGATTTGCCGCTGAGCGCCGGCCTCAAGGTCGAGAGATTGAACGATTCGTGGGCCGGCTATGATGAGGATGAGCGCAATGAAGCGCAGGAGTTCATCGCATGGTATCTGCGAAACGAGCACGAGGCTCTTTTTCTTATACCGTTGAAATCCTCTTATTCGGAATTTTGGGTGGAAGGGTTCAATGAGTCAGCGTTTAACACGTATGACTTTGATGATGCGGTCGGCGCCTTTCAGTTCGATACTCGGGCGTATCGCGAAACGAAAGCGCTGGAGCAGATCGAGGATCTGGCGGTCATGCACTGCTGCATTTCCGATGCTGTGGGCAGGGCGAACGTCAAGAGACGGTGCAGGGACCTCGTGGAAAGCGAGTTCGTCTATGACCTGGTTCGTCATATGCGCCTTGCGAATCTTGCGGCTGATAGTGAGCGTTATCTGCATCACCGCAGAGAAGTTCGGCGATGTCTCGGCCTTATTGAGAGGGCCGCGAAGGTGTGGCGGGATCATAATCCCGCCTTTTCGACCGTTCAAAGAGGCGGTCTACGATGAAGTTCATCTATGTTCCGTCTCACCTTTTGGAAGGGAGCCGTTGCGCGTTTTGCAAAAACGCGTCGAGACAGACGACGTGGTCTGTCATCGGTGTTTAGAAAAGCTGAAGCTTTTAAGAGGGAATCCTCTCAGGTTTTCTAAAGCTTTGAGGATTCAAGATTGAGAAGAATTGAAGTGGGGCCTTGAATGGCCCCTTGGTCACTTCTTTTTATGGAGTGCTGTTTTTTCCTGTCTCCGGGCAGTCGTAGTGATGAATAGGATTGGCCTCACTCTGGACTTTGCCCGTTATAGTTTCACTGGAAAGTTACTTTCCATGATGGAGGTATGGTTTTTAAGTATTTAAAGTTATCGGTTTTGGTTGGTGGATATTGATGAGGGTGGCGTTGCTCCAAGGCCTGAAGGCCTTGATTTTGATGTCTTGGTGATACGCTGTCGCGTATCGAATTGATTTTGTCTCGGGCTTGCGAGCCCTCGCTGCGTTTATTCTATATGATTTTTAGAATTGGCTTGAGAGATTTTATTATGATGGTTTTATAATATCGATCGTTATTATAGTGCGATTTGAGGGTATGATCTTTTAGGTTTGGAGTGTGGGAATGGATTGCTCCAAGGCCTGGGGAGGCCTTGGGGCTGTGTGTTACTCTGGTTTTGGATTGAGAGAGATATTGAGAGATATATAGAGTTATTTTGGCTAAGGTTAGGATTGAGAGTTTATGTTTCTGTTATTTGGTATAGTTTAGTTTATGCTGTCTGTAATGGGTTTATGCTGGGTATGGTGTAAAGGAATAAGTCACTATACCAACCATTTATGCCTGTTCGTTGGCGGCCTGCCCAAGGGCTTCTGAGCTACAAATAAGCTGTTACTATTTGCATGTCGCTGCGGTGGTGTGGTCGGTAACCGAGACCGCTTGGACCTATGAATGAGAAGTCCTATGATCACGGCCGCTAGAATTCCCAAAGGAAAATAGACAAAATAGAGAAGCGACACCATTTCCCATCCTTCCTGTTCCGCCATTCCTATTGTTCCAAAAACCATGATTGGTAGAGCGACTACCGGCAAAAATTTTTCTCTTCTCGCTCTCCCTTGAGCGACACGGGGAGGCATTGGATCGCATTGGTTGAACCACTGCGTCCATGTCATGTGTTTAGGTTTTTGTCGTCTTCCTCTCCAATATTCAATGAGGAAAGCGATGACAAAAATTGATCCAAATATAATGGAGTAGTTGATGACCGCTTGATCACTCAATGCGCCAAAAGGATCTATCATGGCCTCCTCCCTTCCACATCATTTATTTTTGGCGATGCATTGATCAAACATTGAGGCTTCGGACAGTTCGTTGAAGCTTCCGCCTGCGCATTTTGACCGATCGCTGGCATGCTGGTCTGAGGAATCATGGGATCAACCAGATCACCTTTTCCTAAGAACCCTTCCGATTGGCACGTCATGCATTTCGTTTCCATGCACCCGGACGCCATCAATTTATTTAGCGTTTCATCATAGTGTACCTTAAAAACTGCGCCCCTTCCGGTAACGTATTTGTTGAACTGGCTATACCCCACTCCCGCAATGACGGAATCAAGGTACATGACCGATGGATCAGGAACTCCATCATCGCCTTTGATATAGCCCTGACTAATCTCGCGCTCCC
>ENA-OSEO01001137-OSEO01001137.1-sediment-metagenome-genome-assembly--contig:-NODE-1137-length-53250-cov-5.784345_pt1 | contig 53250 bp, 45 predicted proteins | sample MGYA00237883_ERZ534232 | MGnify/ENA metagenome assembly ERZ534232
GAACGGATGGGTTGCCCTTCGATACCTCAGGGCAAACGGCTGTAGAGCGACACGATCACGCTAATCCGCGATGAGCCAAAGAAGGGACAGGGCTTTTCTTTTCTGTCCTCTGTCTTCTGGATTTTTATGGGAGGATTTCGTCGAGATGGCATTGCTTAGAGTCGACAAACAAAAGTGTGAAAAAGAGGGCATCTGTGTAGACGTTTGCCCGCTGGGGATTCTTGCCCTGGATGCGGATAAGGGGCCGGTCGTCCGGCCGGGTATGACACGGTTTTGTATTGCCTGCGGACATTGTTCGGCTGCTTGCCCGCATGGTGCTCTGGACAATGTGCGCAACCCGCTCTCCCGGCAGGAATTGCTAGAGCATTTTCCCGTTATCGACCCCGGGACGGCGCTCACATTTCTGCGGTCTCGACGCTCAATCCGCTGCTACAAAGAGGACCCGGTGCCCCGTGAACTGACACTGCAGCTCCTCCAAGCCGCTCGTTATGCTCCTTCCGGTCATAACTCGCAAGGGGTCGGATACCTCATCGTGGAGTCCCGAAGAGCCCTGAACCGAATTTGTAAAATTGTCCTGGACTGGATGGGCGAGATGGTTCGAACCGGATCTGAGCTTGCCAATCGTTTGCACATGTCGGGAATCATCAAAGCTCACCAGCGAGGAGAAGACCGCATTTTGCGAAAAGCTCCGCAGCTCATTGTGGCAACGGCGCGCAAAGAGCTGCGCGCCGCCCCGGTCACCACTTGTCTGGCACTGGAGTATGTGGAGCTCTATGCCACCAGCCTTGGCCTGGGAACCTGCTGGGCAGGATTTGCCCAGATCTGTGCCCAGCAGTATCCCGCTCTGCCGGATTTTTTGAAAATTCCTGAGAATCGCGTCATCACCGGCATGATGATGGTCGGCTTTCCAAAGTATGCTTTTCATCGCATGCCTGAGCGCAATCCACTTGAGGTTGCGTGGCTCGGCGAGTAACAAACGGGCTAAGGGTTACGGGCTACCGGAGTTCGGGGCAGAATTATCCAGCTGAGCCTGCGTGTGTGTAAAATTCTCTGCATCGCCGGTCAGTTGCACCTGTAGCCCAGAGCCTGAAGCCTGAAGCCCAAGAAACGAGGTTTCCATGTTCAAATTCATCCATGCGGCCGATATCCATCTGGACAGCCCATTGCGCGGTCTGGCGCGTTATGACGGGGCGCCGGTCGAGAAGATACGAGGAGCTACGCGACAGGCATTTAAGAACCTGGTGGATTTAGCCATAAGCGAGGAAGCGGATTTTCTGCTCATTGCCGGTGATCTCTATGACGGCGACTGGAAGGATTACAATTCCGGACTGTTTTTTGCCTCGGAAATGACCAAATTGAGAGAAGCTGGTATCAGGGTCTTTGTCGTTGCCGGCAATCACGATGCCGGCAGCCAGATAAGTCGACAGTTGCGCATGCCCGATAACGTGGTGCGGCTTTCGACAAAGAAACCGGAGACGATTGTCCTCGACCATCTCGGTGTGACCATCCACGGCCAGGGATTTGCCAGGGCCGCAATCACGGAAGACCTGTCGTCGGCTTATCCGAACGCCGTTGCCGGATTTTTCAATATCGGCATGCTGCACACCAGTGCAACCGGCCGTGAAGGGCACGAAAATTATGCCCCCTGCACGGTTGAGCAGCTTCTATCGAAAGGTTACGACTACTGGGCGCTGGGGCATGTGCACAAGCGTGAGGTGCTGTGCGACAACCCCCCAATCGTTTTTCCGGGCAATATTCAGGGGCGACACATCCGCGAAACAGGGGTAAAAGGATGCAGCCTCGTGATAGTGGATGAGGGGCGAATCAATCTGGTCGAGCACCGCGCCCTCGACGTTTTGCGCTGGTCCCTGCAGGAAGTGGACGTCACGGGAGTGGACAGCGCTGAAGAAGTTGTCGATGCGATTTGTTCTGCAGTGAAGGGCCAAATGGACGATAGCGACGGACGGCTTTTAGCACTACGCCTGCGGATTTTTGGACTCTGCAGAGCACATTCGGAGCTCATGCTGCACACCGACCGGTGGGTTAATGAAATGAGAATGGCCGCAACGGATATCAGCGGCGGCAATGCCTGGATTGAAAAAATTCAAATTCAAACCCAATCCCGCTCCAGCTTTGATGAAATGATGAGGCGCGACGATGCCGTAGGCGGCCTGCTCCGTTCGATTCAGCGACTCGGGGCGGATGACGCGGAATTCCTCTCGATATTGGATGAGCTTCAGGATTTCAGGCGAAAACTCCCCCCCGAAATCCAGTACGGTGATGAGGCGATCGATTTACAAGATCCCGAGTTGCGCAGGGAGATCATCGAAGATGTAAAGCAGCTCCTGGTTGCCAGGCTGCTCGCGCAGCACAATCCCATGAGATAGAAAAATGAGAATCCTTGAAATTCACTTGATGGCATTCGGCCCATTTACCGGCCACGTCCTCGACCTGTCGGCGAGTGCAAACGATATGCACATAGTTTATGGGCCCAACGAGGCCGGCAAAAGTGCTGCATTGCGCGCTCTGGTAGCGTTGCTGTACGGCATTCCCGTTCGTACCGCCGATAATTTCTTGCACGACAACCAGAATCTGCGCATCTGCGCCCGCATAAAGCATTCCGAAGGCGATGAGCTATTTTTTATGCGCCGCAAAGGTCGAAAAGACACCCTTTTGGATGAGAGCGCAAAGCCCATTCCGGAACCTTCACTGGATAGGTATCTCCAAGGTGTCGGCGAAGAATTCTTTACCAGCATGTTCGGAATTGGTCATGAGACTCTGATTCGCGGTGGCGAGCAGATCCTCAGAGGGGGAGGCGCCATCGGTGAAAGCCTGTTTGCCGCCGGCATGGGCGGCACAAATGTTCGGGACGTGATAAAGGGGCTCGACGATGAGGCCGGCAGGCTCTTTCTTCCCAAAGGCAAGGTGCAGCTGATCTCCAGCAACCTGAGTGCTTACCGGGAAGCCAGGCAAAGCAGCCTGCGAGCCTCCCTCTCCGGGCGCGAATGGGCGGAGCACGATCAGGCCTTAAAGAGCGCACAGTTGGAAAAAGATCGAATCGAACGGGAATTGCGCCGACTTGAAAGTGAGAGAGCCAGGTTCCAGCGTCTGCAAAAAGCACTTCCCGGGATAGCTGAACGAAGAGAGCTCTTATTCAAGCTCGAAGCGCTCGGTCCGGTCAGGATACTTCCCCCTTCGTTTGCCAAAAAGCGGCGAGAGGTGCTGTCGAGCCTGGATAAGGCAAAAGAAACGGAAAAAAACGCCGCAGACGCTCTGGCGAGAATTAATGCCAAGATCGACACCCTGGTCATCCCTGAAGGATTAATACAGCAGGCGGAAAACATCGTTCAATTGGTAGAACGGTTAGGCAGCCATCGAAAGGCATTTAAAGACTTGCCGCGTTTGCATGGTGAGAAAGCCCAGCTCGAGACGGATGTTCACAGTATCATGAGAGAGCTACGGCCGGATGGGGCAATGCAAGATGTTGAGAGTTTGCGGCTTGCGGCCCCCAGGCGCGCCAGGATAAGAGAGTTGGGGAGCTGTTCTCAGACTTTACAGGATAGACTGAGACGGGCGACACAAGAAGTAAAAAAATGTGAAGCCCGGCTGATAGCCAAGAAAGAAGCTTCAGCTGCCATGGAGATTCCGCGCGATGCGGCAGAATTACGAGCGGCAGTATCGCGGGCACTGCAAGAGGGGAAGATAGAAGAAGAATTGTCGGCGGCATTAAACGAACTGGAGACGGGAACAAGGCTTGCGGAAGTCGAACTGAAAAAGCTCGGCCTATGGTCCGGGACACTTGAGGAGCTGGAGGCAATCCCTCTTCCTTCTCCCGAGACGATCAATCGATTCGATCTGGCGTTCAATGAAATGGAAAGAAGGCTGCAAGGTGTTCTGGACCGGATCAACCAATATCAAACCCAACGAGCGGATTTGGAGGCCAAGTTCAGTGAGCTGCAGCTCACTGGACCTGTGCCGACCGAGCAAGATCTGGAAAATGCCCGCAAACGAAGAGAAAAAGGCTGGAGACTGATTCGTCTGGCATGGCAGGAGGGTGCCCAGGATTTTCGGGCGATACAGGCTTTCGACCCTGACAATCCTCTTGCCGCCGCTTATGAAAAAAGTGTCGCCGACGCCGACCAGATAGCGGACCGTCTGCGCAGAGAAGCCGACCGGGTAGCGCAGCAGGCCGGTCTCGTTTCGCAGCTCAAAAGATACGCGGAAGAGCTGCAAACCTTTGAGGGGGAAGAGCGAAGCATCAGAACAAAAATCGACGGGTTGAGCCGGGAGTGGCTGGATACCTGGCTTCCCATGGGTATTCGGCCGCTGACTCCCAACGAGATGCGCGCATGGTCGGCCAGGCAGGAAAGGCTGGTCCAGCAGAGCACCAAATTGAGGGAAGGACGGAGACGAATCGGCACTCTTCAGAACCGGGTCGAGCAACACCGGTCCGCGCTGGCCGACTGTTTGAAGGTGTTAGGCGAACCGACGCCAGCATCTGAAGAAGCACTGGAAGCCATCGTCAGCCGAAGTCAGTCACTGATCGAGAGCATCGACGAATCAGCGAGAAAATATAAGTTGCTCCAGGAGACCGTCCAACAGATCCGAGAAGATCTGCTGGCCGCGCGCCAGAACCTGGAATGTTCCAGCACTGACCTTGTCCGCTGGCAGGAGCAATGGACTGATGCGGTGAAGGATTTGAGGCTGCCCGCAAATGCCTTGCCCGTAGAGGTGAACACCGTTCTTGACAGGTTGGAAGAGCTGTTCAAAAGAATCGACAAGATCACGGTTCTGGACAGCCGAATTTCCGGCATCCTGCGCGATGGTGAGGAGTTTGAAAAGGATGTGGCGGGGATGACGGGGCTGGTTGCTCCGGATCTGTCCGGGCTGCCGGCGGAACAGGCAGTGGCTGAGCTGAACAAAAGGCTGCACGATGTGCGAAAGGATTCGGCAACCCTTGCCGAGCTTATGGATCAGCAAAAAGAACGGGAAGAGACCATCGGCAAGGCACGCACCGTCATCCAGAGCTCCGAATTGAAATTAAGAGAGCTATGCCGGGAGGCGAATTGCTTTGAATTCGATGAGCTGGAAGAAATGGAAGAGCGCTCGGCCAAGGCACAAAAAATCATGGATGACCTGAACAGGATCGAGAAGCAGCTACTCGATCACAGCGGAGGTGCGACCCTGGATGCACTCATTCAGGAGACCGGGGAGGTGAACGCGGATGTTTTGCCGGCGCAGATTGCCGGCTTGACCCATCAAATCGAAGAAATGGAAAGCGGCCGGGCCGAGCTTTTTGAGAGCATCGGCACAGAAAAAACCCGGCTGGCTATGATGGACGGGGGTGCTGAAGCTGCCGAAGAAGCCGAAAAAGCGCAGACTGTTCTGGCGGAAATCCGCGAACATGCCCATCGTTATATTCGTCTCAAACTTGCTTCGACCATCTTGAACCGTGAAATCGAGCGCTACCGGTCTGAAAACCAGGATCCGTTGGTAAAAAGATCCGGCGAGCTGTTTACGCAACTGACGTTGGGATCTTTTGTCCGCCTCCAGCCGGATTTCAATGAAACGGACGAGCCCGTTCTTCTGGGTGTGCGCGCCAACGGAGAACGGGTGGGGGTTCAGGGGATGAGCGACGGCACCCGTGATCAGCTCTATCTTGCCTTGCGCCTGGCCAGTCTGGAAAGATATTTGGAGCACAACGAACCGATGCCGCTCATTGTGGACGATATCTTGATCAACTTCGACGACCGCAGAGCCGAAGCCACCTTGCGAGTGCTGGCCGATCTCTCAAAGAGGACTCAAGTCATCCTTTTCAGCCACCATGTCCATCTAATCGAGCTGGCACAAGCAGCCGCCCTGCCATGCCGGGTGTTAGAGCTTGCTCCCTAGTTCGCTGTGGCTCCGGTCTGAGTGGTGTTACTTCACAGGACTCCCAATCCTCGATGCGAGGATTTCTCTCACGTGCTTAAAGTTCTCCAGCCCGTCATCGAGGACCTTGGAGAGCTGCGAGAAAAAGAACTGCTGCTGGCTGCTGCGCTCTATCAGGGGAAGATTGGCACAGGCTATCTGAAAGGCCCCGTGCAGGGCGGCGCCTAGCAGTTCTTGAGCCACGTGCAGGTCTGCGATAAGATGTCTGCGACAATGTCTGCCGATTTCAGAACAAACCAGAAGAGCTTGTTGGGCCGTTCTCATGATTTGCTCCGGGCATTTGACCAGATCAAGTATAAAAGGCGACAGCTCATCTGCACTATTTCCTTGCTTCCTGGCTTCTGTAAATTCCAGATAGGCTCGCACGTCATGTTTCCTTCCAGTGTCGAATTGCTCCGCCAACCGGCGTGCCTGAGCCAGCAATCGGGTCCAGAATGAATGGGATTGACAATTCTCCGGATGGCGTTTGATTTCCAGGCGAACAATTTTTATCATCAGCGCGCAAGCGACCGAAGCTCCATAGGCAGCCGCAGCACCGCCACCCGGATCCGGCCGGGGTTCTGCCAGTGCCTCAAGAAACGATTCGCTCATTCGGGTCTCCGTTAGGTGTGAGGTTCCCGGCAGGCTGAACATTGCCCGTGGTTTTGCCCGGGTTGGGGGCAGGGGCAGACAACGGGAGCTGCATGGCTTTTTTCGTAGAAATCGGCGGGTCATGCCGGGATTCGAGCACGATTCGCAGCGTTTCGCCGAGATCGTTCATGCTGTAAGGTTTGGCAATGACCCCGCTGAACCCGTATTGCTTGAAATTTGACATGATTGGGTCTGTATGATAGCCGCTGGAAACAATCGCTACTATTTCGGGGTTGGCTTGTCGCAGTTTTTCCAAGGCGTCCTTTCCTCCCATGCCGCCTGGAACAGTTAAATCCATGATAATTGCATCGAAGGGCTCACCGGATTGATTCGCCTGCGTATAGATTTCTATGGCCTCGCTTCCATCCCGCGCAAAGCTTACCTCATAGCCCAGCAAGTCAAGCATTTGTCCCACCAGATCTCTTATCGATTCCTCATCGTCCATGAGCAGGACCTTCCCTTTTCCGGCACCTAAAGCATAGCTCTCGCCTTTTTCCGTTGCTTTGAAGGGACTTCTATTGCTGGCGGGCAGGTCGATGTAGAAAGTTGTGCCCACGCCCGGTTTTGAATCCACTCTCATGCGACCATCATGTCGTTTGATGATGGAGTAAGCCATAGAAAGTCCCAAGCCGCTGCCGCCAGGTTTGGTTGTAAAATAGGGATCGAATATCTTGGCCAAATTTTCTTTAGGAATGCCAATGCCCTCATCGCGGATGGAAATTCGAACATATTGGCCGTGGTCCGAACGACCGTCATCGGTTTTATTGTCTTTCACGTTTTCTGCGTTTTCCAGGCCGATTTCGATATCGCCGCCGTTTGGCATAGCCTGGCAGGCGTTGATGATCAGATTATTGATGACTTGACTCATTTGCCCTTCGTCGATCTCGACCGGCCACGGATTCTGGCATATCTCATATTTACATCTGACGTTTGAGCCCATCAACGCAAACGATGAAGATTCCTTGACCAGATCTGCAATAGAGGCTGTTTTCTTGATCGGTGCTCCGCCTTTGGAAAAGGTCAACAACTGGTGAGTGAGGTCCTTCGCCCTGAGACAGGCCTTCTCAGCTTCCTCCAGTCTTGATGAGGCTTTGTCGCCGGAGCCGGCATACATTTTAGCCAGATTCACGTTGCCTAGAATGGCGGTCAAAATGTTATTGAAATCATGGGCAATTCCTCCGGCCAGTAAGCCTACCGACTCCAGCTTCTGGGCCTTTGTCAGCTCTTCCTCTATCTTGCGGTTCTCAGTGATATCTTTCGCGTAGTGCACAATGCCGCTCAATTCACCATTCTCATTGAAAATCGGCGAGGTCGTAACGAGAAAAGTCTTGCCCAAACTGTAATGTTCGATCTCGCAGGAATGAGGTGAAGAATCTTTGCTGGTCAATCGCTGCGGGCAGTCCCGGCAAGGTTGCTCGCTGTTGGCAAACACCTCAAAGCAAAGCCTCCCAATCAGTTCTTGTGGTTCCAGGCTCAACATGCGTGCTGCTGCACGGTTCACACGCAGCATGCGCATGTCCAGATCCTGAATGGTGATGGCGTCGTCGAGGGAGTCGAAAGTTTTTTCCCACTGTTCCTTAGCTCGACGTATTTGTTCCTCGGTACGTTGTCGCTCCGTGACGTCGGACAACGTGACAATCACTTTACCGTCATCCAGGACGGCTCTGCGAAATTCGACGTCTTTAATAGTTCCACTTTTGCAGGCCACGCTGAATACTTTTTCTCTCTTTTCACGCGGGGTTTGCAGGTTCCAATTCGCAATGACGTTCTGCCGTTGCTCTGCTGAGGGATAAGCTTTCTCCAGCCAGGCGCTCAATGTTGGGATTTCGTCCAGTGAATAGCCAATGATTTCGGTGAATTGTGGATTGACGTAAACCATATTTGCGTCTTTATCCAGCATGCCAACGCCGTAAGGCGCCTCCTGCAAGATGGTCAAAAAGGTCTCTCTTTCTTTCTGCAGTAAGCGTTCAGCCTGTTTCGATCGAGTAATGTCCTGTAGAATCATCATGACACCGGCCGGCTTTCCCAAATGATCGGCGTAACAGGAAGCGCTGAGGGTGACGTCCAACTCCCTGCCCTGTTTGTTGATACGCTTTGTCTCAAGATGGGAAACGGGTTGTCCGGCAAGAACCTGCTCGATGACGGCATCGCACTTTGCTCTCTCGCTCGCCGGAACAAAAAAATGCGCGTCTTTTTCCAGCACATCGTCCCGAAAAAATCCGAACACCTTCGAAAATGCCGGATTGATATAAGTGATTTGACATTTAAGATTGCAGATAGCCACCGCGTCAGGGGTGGAATTCAGCAGTGATTCGTACAATTGCTCTCGCTGGCTGGACTGATGATAAAGCTCGCGATAGCTTGTCTGAGATTCCACAAGCTTCTGAATCATCGCCTCAATTTTTACAAACTGTTCCACCACGAGCCGGGCGGTAATATCCGAGGCTCTTCTTGCTACTTTCACTTCTTCCCGAAGCAGGGCGTTTTCTTCAGCGATTGCCGTGAGAAGATTCCGATTTTTTGCGGATTGTCTTGTCATATATGAATTCCGGACGGGTGATTCATGTTTTCCGAGATGACGTGCACGGCGCACACCAGGCAGGCGTCAAAGGACCTGACGATGTGCCCTACTTCCAATGGGTTGGCAGGATCCTTTATGTTTGCTCCGATGAGAGCCTCCTCCCATGGTCCTCTGGTTGCGCTTGTGTCGCGTGGCGAAGCGTTCCATGCGGTAGGCGTAATAATCTGATAGTGTTGGATCTCGCCTTCGGCCACTTTAACCCAATGGCCCAAAGCCCCTCGAGCGCCGTGGGTCAGGCCCATGCCTTCGCCCTCCTTGATTTCCTCGACAAAATTATAAAATGAATCTCCATGCGAAGCCTCGGAAAGCCACTGCTCCATTGCGGGCAAAAATTGCGCGGGCCGAACAATGCGGGCCAATTGTCGTACCAGAGTATTCGGCCCGTGTGAGGAGAGAAGGTCCAGGAAAAGAGGATTTCCGGATACTATCGTTTCCGCCAAAGGACCCGTTTCCGCCGGTTTTCCGTCGTAGCGAGGCGCTTTGACCCAGGAGTATTTTTTCCCTTCGTTTCCTGTCGCATAGGGCTGAGTGTCACCGAGGAAGGGGTGTTTTGGCCCACCATTATCTCTAAACCATGCAAAGGAAACATCTTCTGCTATTTTTCCCTGGCTGAACGACTCAATTTGAGGGCCACTGACGAAGCCGGGAGGGATCAAGTGGCCGGATCCCTGTTTGCCTTCAACCGATGTGCCTTCGGGCAGTGGCAAGGACCCATAGCTTATGAAATTAGCGTGACCTCGCCCCATCGCCTGTAGACCGATAGATCGAGCGAAGCTCAAATAGAATCCGAGCTCGCTCTCTTTATGTGAAGGTTTTTCTTCAAGCCAGGCATCTAAATCCGAAGCGCTCCTCACTTCCGACCATCGGTCAAGATCGCAGCCAAGGATTTTAGCTTCATACCACTTACGGAACTGCGAGAGCAAAATCCGACATTGCAGGAGATCTGATTTGTTCGGCACCGAAGTGATCCCTCCGGGCACCATGTAAGAGGAATGCGGCCATTGTCCGCCTATCAGGGCGATGATTTCCAGTACTTTTCTGGTCTCTTGAATGGCTTCCAGCGTGGTTTTGCCCTTGAGCGGCTGATACCGGTCCACGGCTTCCCGGAAAAGCGGATTCGTACTGTAGGCGGGATTGGCAAAATCGGAGCAAAACATCAAGAACGTATGCCTCATATCGCTTTGCAGCTGTTCGGTCATGAGCAAAACATTGCGCAGTCTGACCGCGTTTGGCGCCGGTACGACTTCTGCAATCATTTCCAGGGCCTGGCATGCTGCGGCCAGCTGTGCTGTGGAGCAAATGCCGCAGATGCGGGGTGTTATCACGAGGGCGTCGAGTGCCGCCCTTCCGAGCAGAATCCGCTCGAAGCCGCGGTACATTATACCGGAGCTCCAGGCATCCGTAACGGTGCCGTCTGTTATTGCCACCCGCACTTCCAGGTCGCCCTCTACGCGATTCAGTGCGATATTCAGTATTTCCGTTCGGGCCATCGATTTCCTCTCTAAACCCAGGTTTTTCTGGTTTTCAATCGCAGTGGGGCCGCGGCAGCCGCCATCCCTTTATAAGCGAGATAGTGCGCGCGATCTATTCCATCGGGCAGTTCAAGGGGAATGCCTTCAATATTTCTGGTCTGAAAGAAGGGGTAAGCCTGGGGGAAGTCGGGCCGCGTGCAGCCAAAGCAGGGGACGCCGACGCGCGTCTTGGAGCTGCGCCCGTTCCACAACAGTTTATTGCACGAGCCATATACCAGCGGTCCGTGGCAGCCCAAATGGAAAAATAGGCAACCTCTTTCACCGAAATTATGCTCTTCTACTCGATATTCGTGATACTCGTTTCTCGTGCATCCTTGATGGACTGTCATGCCATAATATTCAAGCGGCATGTTGTGAGCATTGAGCGGGATTTCCGTGCCGGAAACGATCGCCGCGAGCACTCCTTTGACTACTTCACAGTGACATGGACAGCCCGGCAAATTGATCACCGGGAAGCCGCTTGCGGCTGTAAAATCTTCGCTGAGAAATCCACCTTTCTCACCTTTATGAAATTGAAGTCCGGTTGCTTCCACTTCGCCGTCCGCTCCAATGCCTCCGAATCCGGCACAGGTCCCGACGGCCAGCACCATGTCCGCCTGACTGACCAGCTTGCCGAGAAGATCTTTTTTTGGCTGTCCAAAGAGAGTGTCATACATTCCGGTGCCTCCGGGTCCTCGAATGAGAGATCCTTCAACGCACAGAAAGTCCAGTTTACGGCTGCCGGAGCAAAGTTGTTCAAGCAGAAGCTTATGTTCCGAAACGCTTTTATTGGAAAAGGATGGGTGCCACAGCAATTCGATATCGAATATTTCAAAAAATTCTGGCAGATCGGGGGATTCGGAATTGAGCATGGACATGCTGTCGCCCCCGCAGCCACCGCATTGCAGCCAAAAAAGGGTTTTGGTCATACTATTCTCCTATTCGCTTCCGACCAAATATTTGCCTTGTTTAACAGAGAGCTCTTTCGATGTTGAAATGCGGGGAAAAGTATAGCAATTTACTTTTCTTTTGGAAACCTCACGACCAGGTGCGTGCTTCGCGACTTCAGCTGCCTTTCCTTGACATTTCATTCGCTATAGTTAACATGTGCTCAGTTTGCTCGGAAGCATTAAGAGCTTGATTCCAGGGCGTGTTTGTTATTATGGATCCTTGTCTCACATTAGACGGGTAAGGTATGCCGACTTTTTCTTACTCTTCACCACACATGTTATCTCCCTGGGAGCCTGGACTACTCAGCCTGGCACTGTTCACATTCGTGGTTCTCGTTTTGATGGGGATTATTTTGTTCCTGACGAGTTGGTTGGGGGTAAGGAATGAAACCACAGAAAAGCTAAGACCATATGAAAGCGGGGTCATACCGACTGGTTCAGCGCGATTTCGCTATCCAGTGCCTTTCTACCTGGTAGCCACCTTTTTCTTGATTTTCGATGTAGAGGCCGCCTTCATCTTCTCCTGGGCGATAGCTTTTGAAGAACTAGGATGGGAAGGCTGGCTGCGAATTTCCTTTTTCATCATCGTTTTGCTGGTTAGCTTATTCTACATTTGGGTTAAGGGAGGCCTTGAGTGGGGACCGGCGACGCGCAGGAAATGAACACCTCCGAAGGTCTAGCTCTCTCCATGACCGACACCGTCATCAACTGGTCGCGCAAGAACAGCGTGTGGCCTTTCTTTTTCGGCTTGTCGTGCTGTTTCATTGAGATGTCTGCCGCCTTTACTTCACGCTATGACATCGCCAGGTTCGGCTCCGAGGTTTTTCGTGCATCGCCCCGCCAGGCAGATTTATTGATCACCTCCGGTACGATTTTCAAGAAAATGACACCACCTCTGCTCAGGCTTTACGAGCAGATGTCGGAGCCCAGGTGGGTGATTTCCATGGGATCGTGCTCGAATTGCGGCGGAATGTACGACGTTTATAGTGTGGTTCAAGGGGTGGATCAAATCCTTCCCGTGGATATTTACGTTCCTGGCTGCCCCCCGCGGCCGGAAGCCCTTTTGCAGGGGCTGGTGCTGCTGCAGCAAAAGATCGCCGAGGAAAGACCTTCGCGCGCGGTTTTCCACCTGGGAGGCGGCAATCAGGGGACGATCAAACCGATTCTACTACCGGGCGAGTCCAAGTCGCGAGACCCTCGTGGTCCCGGCTACGACGGCACGATGTTCCGGGGGGCATCGGTCATCCCGCCCTACTTTTGGGGAAGCCGCTCCGATGTCATGTGGACAGCTCCGGCCCACCGAATCGAGATATCCGAAGCGGATGGTTCACTGGTAGAAACCCTCAGGGCGCGCTTCGGCGAGGAGATCAGACAGGTTCCCCATACCTCGGATATGCTCTCCTTGCACATCGGCGCGGGGCGATTGAAAGATGTATTGCTGTTCTTGAAGAATCAATCCAGACCGACATTCGTCCGGCTGGAAGACATTACAGCCATCGACGAATCCGCCCGTCGAGACCGCCAGCCTTATCGCGACTTGACAAACAGCGGGGCGGTCCCCGATTTCGGCCAACAAAATGTCGATGCTGACGGGCAGCCCGGGTCTCCGGATTTCACATTAGTGTACCATCTCCTGTCCTTCGACGATGCCAGCCGCATAAGGCTCAAGGTGCCTCTCACAGGGGCACGGCCGCTTGCCCCCAGTGTCACGGGCATCTGGCCGTCAGCAAACTGGTATGAACGTGAAGTCTATGACATGTTCGGGATTCGCTTCGAGGGACATCCAAACTTGCGGCGGCTGATCATGCCGCATGATTGGGAAGGTCATCCGCTGCTTAAAAGCCATCCGGGGCGAGCGACCGACATGCCGCCATATCTTCAAGAGGACGCCCGGATGCACCAGCCTCTCGATGCCGAGGCCCACCTCGAAGGCCGAGCGGAGGATTACGAGCTCATTCTCAATTATGGCCCCCACCATTTTGGGACCCACGGCGTTTGCCGGTTCATTCTGGCTCTTTCGGGGGAAGAAATCACCGATATGGACATCGATATCGGCTACCATCATCGGGGGGCCGAAAAAATCGGGGAACGTCAGTCCTGGCATCAGTTTATTCCCTATACGGATCGAGTGGATTACTTGAGCGGAGTAGCCAACAACCTGGCGTATCTCAGTTCCGTTGAAACCCTTGCAGGCATAAAAATTCCCGATAGAGCTCAATATATTCGCGTGATGCTCGCTGAGCTTTTCCGTTTGAGCAATCATTTACTCTGGCTTGGCACGTTCGTCCACGATATCGGCATGATGAGCGCCACCTTTTATACATTTCGCGAACGCGAAATGGTATTGGACATCATTGAATACATCACCGGAGCGCGGCTGCATCCGGCGTGGCTTCGCATCGGAGGCGTGGCCGCCGATCTACCGTCGGGCTGGAAAGAGCCCATCGACCAGTTCGTGAAAATTCTTCCCGCTCGCATCAAGGAATACGAAGCTCTTTTTAACCGGAATCCAATATTCAGAGCCCGCACCCGGGGAGTCGGAAACCTCTCCCTGCAGGATGCCATGGAATGGGGAGTGACGGGACCCAATTTGAGAGCCTCGGGTCTGGAATGGGATTTGCGTAAGAAGCTGCCTTACGCCGCCTATGAAGCGTTTGATTTTGAAATTCCGATCGCCACCGAGGGAGACTGTTACGCCCGCTATCTGGTGCGAATTGAAGAGATGCGTCAAAGCCTGAGGATCATTCAACAGGCTGCAGCGCAGATGCCTCCGGGTCGATACGTGTCGGATGACTATCGCTATTCGATCCCTCAAAAAAAAGATACTTTGAAAGATATTGAAAGCTTGATTCATCACTTCATCAATTCCACCCGAGGTCCAAAGATGCCCGCAGGAGAAGCTTACCATGCTATTGAAATCGCACGCGGCGAGCAAGGTTACTATGTGGTCAGCGACGGTTTAAACATGGCCTACCGCATGCGCATCAGGACTCCGGCTTTCGCCAACTTGCAGGCTGTTCCGCTCATGTCCGTCGGTAGAACCATAGCGGATCTCGCGGCGATCATCGGTTCCGTTGACTTCATCATGCCGGATGTGGATCGATAGGATTTTTTGACTATGTTGCCGGACGCACTGAAAGAATCACTTGCGCGGAAAATATCCGAAGCGGAATATGCTCGCGAAAAAGCCATCGATGTCATGTATGAGATACAAGAGCACTTTGGCTACATGAGCGACGAAGCCGTGTGCGAAGCAGCAGAGCTGCTCGGTCTGACCCCTGTCGAACTGGAAGAGATTGCCACCTTTTATGATTTTATTTTTCGCGAACCGGTCGGCAAATATGTGATCCACATTTGCGACAGCGCCATGTGTTGGCTTAACGGGTATGAGTCCATCCTCGACCACCTGTTGTCGCGCTTGAACATCAAAATGGGTGAGACGACGGCGGACGGCCTGTTCACTTTGCTGCCCGTTTGCTGTATCGGCTATTGCGATCGGGCGCCGGCGATGCTGATCAATCGCAAAGTGTACGGAAATTTAACGGCCGAAAAGATCGATGCGATTTTTGACAAACTGGCTGACGAAGCTCGCTCCTCCTAGCCGGAGACCGTGGACGAGGACAGAGCAAAAACAGGATCGCAATGCCATCTGAATTCTGGCTCCTGCATTTCCACAGGGATTTAATTAATCAACCGGCGGGCTAAGAATATGCATCCGCAAGTGCTTTTCCATAACCGCAAACCGGATCGGATCACAACGCTTGAGGAATATCGAGAGAACGGTGGCTACGAGGCCTTGGGTTCAATCCTTAAGAATGAATCTCCCAAGCAGGTGATCCGACGAGTGGAGGAAGCAAACTTGCTGGGCCGGGGCGGCGCCGGATTCCCGGCCGGAAAGAAATGGGACCTGGTGCCCGATGGCGCCCCATTTCCGCGCTATATCGTGGTCAACTCGGACGAAATGGAGCCCGGCACTTTCAAGGACCGGGTGCTGATCCACGCCAATCCGCACACCATCATCGAAGGGATCGCCATAACCGGCTACGCGGTTTCGGCCAAAAAAGCCTTCGTGTTTGTCCGACCCTCCTATGAAAGCAGTGCCGTCATCCTGGAAAGGGAACTGGAAAACGCTAAGCAGCGCGGGTACTTGGGAGAAAATATCCTCGGCAGCGATTTCTCCTTTGAGATCGTGGTGCACCGTAGCGGCGGGCGCTACATTTGCGGCGAAGGGACGGCCATATTGAATGCCATTATGGGCAAGAGACCCAACCCTGTAAAACCGCCCCCTTATCCGACCGTGAAGGGACTTTGGGGACAGCCCACCATTGTCAACAACGTTGAGACTCTGGCATTTGTTCCTCACATCATAAGAAACGGAGCGGAGTGGTTCAAGAGTTTAGCAGCCACCGAAAACGGCGCGGGCACCAAGCTTTACTGTGTCAGCGGCAAGGTAAGACAACCCGGTTGCGTCGAACTGCCCATTGGCACCCGGTTGAGTGAAATCATCGAAGAACATTGCGGAGGTCTGTTGGACGGCTCCGAATTCAAGGCTTGCCTGCCTGGCGGGGCCTCCACCCGCTACCTCACTCCGGACCATTACAATGTTCCCATGGACTTCGACTCCCTTAGAGAAATCGGTCATCGACTGGGCACTGCTGCCATCATGGTTTTCGATCAGAAAACCTGTCTGGTTGATGTCACGTTGAATTTGATTCAGTTTTTCGCCCGCGAATCGTGCGGGTGGTGTACCCCTTGCCGGGAAGGGCTGCCTTACATACAGGATCTGCTGTGGCGCATCGAGCACGGGGAAGGCAGGGAAGAATACATCCCGATGCTGCAAACCATGTGTCGCCATCTGTGGAATGCTTATTGTGCTCTTGCACCCGGGGCGGCATCTCCGGTCGAAAGCCTGATCACCTTTTTTGAGGATGAGGTGCGAGAACACATCAGCCAAAAGAAATGCCCGTTTAAGTAGCCAGCACAAGGGAAGCCATGCCCCGCTTGATCATTGACGATTTGGCAATCGAAGTTCCGGCTGGAGCCAAAGTAATTGAGGCCGCTGAACGGCTTGGCATCATGATTCCACGGTTTTGCTATCACAAAGGACTGGGATCGGTGGGTGCCTGCCGCATGTGTGCGGTCAAGTTCCTGCAAGGCCCCTTCAAAGGTGTGCAGATGAGCTGCATGGTTGATGCTCAGGATGGCATGGTGGTTTCAACTACCGACGAGGAGGCCGTCGATTTTCGTAAACACGTGATCGAATGGCTGATGATGAACCATCCTCACGATTGTCCGGTCTGCGACGAAGGCGGGCATTGCCTGCTGCAGGACATGACGGTCTCGGGCGGTCACGGCATGCGGCGCTTCCCCGGCAAAAAGCGAACCTATCGAGACCAATATCTGGGGGCCCTGGTTCAGCACGAAATGAACCGCTGCATTCACTGCTACCGGTGCGTTCGATTTTACCAGGAATTTGCCGGCTACCGGGACCTCGGGGTCGTACAGATTGCGCACAAAGTCTACTTCGGTCGATTCAGCGACGGGCCCCTCGAAAGTCCGTTCAGCGGCAATCTCATAGATATCTGTCCAACCGGGGTCTACACCGACAGGCCGAGCAGATACCGGGCCAGGCGCTGGGACCTCGAACGAGGTCCTTCCCTGTGCATTCATTGTTCACTTGGCTGCAATATAATCTCCGGCGCCCGTTATCGTGAAGTGCTGCGGCAGGAGGCACGTCTCAACGAGGACGTTAATGGATATTTCATCTGTGATCGGGGGCGATACGGATTTGCCTACTCGAGCCATCTCGAGCGTCCGCGCCGGCCGAGAATCGGAGCTCTCGAAGTCGAATGGAAAGGAGCGCTGCAGGCCGCTTGTGAGAGGATGGCTCAGTACCAGCCGGATTCCATAGCGTGTCTGGGTTCGATGCGCAGCAGCATTGAAACCATGGGAATGCTGCAGCATCTGGCTAAAACGATGGGCTGGTCCAGCGTCGATTATTTTCTGAATTCCGCGCAAAGACATAAAGTGAAACAGGCGGTGTCAAGGTTGGATAAGCGTTTGCAGGTTTCCATGCGAGACATTGAGCTCGCCGATTGCATTATAGCTGCAGGTGTAGACCCGATCAATGAAGCTCCCATGCTGGCACTTGCCATGCGCCAGGCCTGCCGAGCGGGTGCGGCAGTCGTAGTGATCGATCCGCGCCCGGTTTTTCTGCCCTTCGATTTCGAGCACTTGCCGCTTCCGCTTGAGCAGTTGGAGGCTTGCCTGGCGGCATTGGTCAGGTCGACTGTGAGGAGAGAGCACGCCGCGAATTATGGCGAAGCGGCCCTGGCATTTTACGATCTCCTCCCTTCAAGTTACCCTTTTGGGGCAGAGCATGCTGCGCACACTGTCGAGGAACAAATCTCCAGACTGGCTCCAAGAATTTCCAACAGCAAAAAACCTGTCATTATTTGCGGTACTGATATTGTGCCGGAAACAGCCCCTTCGCTGGCGGCCGATTTGGCTCTCTTATTAAATGAAGCAAAAGAGCGGGCAGGTGTCTTTTACGTACTACCCGGTGCCAATTCGTTTGGTGCCGCCCTTTTCGATGCGGTGAACGGACGCTCTTTCGAGGAGACTCTGCTTGCTATAGAAAACGGGACCGTCCGGGTCCTGATCGTCGTAGAGAATGATCCGTTTTGGCACTTTCATGATCGGGCAAGATTGGAGCGGGCTCTGGAAAAGCTGGAATTTTTGCTGGTGCTCGACTATTTGCCTTCTGAAGCAGTCCAGCGGGCTCACATCTTCCTTCCCACACGAGCTCTCTTCGAGACTGGATCGAGCTTCATCAATCAAGAGGGACGATTACAGTACGCCGAGCAGATCCACTTGCCCGGCACTCCCATCTGGCAGGTGAGTGATAAAAGTCATCCGCCGCGAACCTATGGAACCGGCATCCCCGGCGGCGATCCCGAATCCGCCTGGCAAGTGCTGGGCGCGCTCGCCTGCGGGCTTGATGAATCCGAAAACAGCATATCCGATCAAAATCTTTGGCAGGTAATTGCCAAGGAATGTTCTGTTTTTGGCGACCTAAAAGATGGGTCGCTGCCGCGCGATGTTTCAATCCTTCCCGCCAACAGCGGTGCACCGTTTTTCTCCAATGATTTCGCGTTTGATCGAAAGCGTCCAATGGGCGACCGGCGCGATCTCTTGTTGGTGGACTGGACATTCGGCACCGAAGAGCTCGCTTCCTATTCGGACACCATCCGGAAAGTCGAGCCGCTGCCGCATCTTTGCATGCATCCTGCGGATGCCGATGAATTGGGGCTGGCGGGAGAAAAACAAATCCAGATCAACCTTGGGAGTGAATCCCTGATAGTCGATCTGCAACTGTCGGAGAAAATGGCGCCCGGCACTTTAGTCATGCCCAGACATCGGCGGCTTGGCTGGCAAAAACTGGGTATTTTACCCCGGAAAATACCCGTGGAGGCCATTAAAAAGGTGACTGAAAACAGCGAAGAACAGTAAATGTGCAACAAAACTAGCCATGTGGAATTTTAGTTATGTGGTTTTTGGGATTTATTCTGCTACTGGCGAAAATTGGAGTTGTGCTCGGAGCATTGCTCGGGTTGGCAGCCTATCTGATCCTGGTTGAACGGAAGCTGCTCGGCCGGTTTCAGATCCGGTTCGGGCCCAACCGGGCGGGACCATTCGGCATCTGGCAACCGATTGCCGACGGGATAAAGATGATCCTCAAAGAGGACATTATTCCGGCCGATGTCGACCGGACTATCTTCAAGTACTCTCCGGCTGTGGTAGCCACGGTCGCTATTCTGATCGTTGCCGTCATTCCTTTTTCAAGCGATGTGGTTCTTCGGGGTTACGATATTCCCATGGTTTTCTCCGATCTCAATGTCGGTCTGCTCTATGTGCTGGCTCTTTCATCGCTCAGCGTCTACGGGGTCGCTTTGGGAGGATGGGCGTCCAACTCAAAATACAGCCTGCTGGGCGGCATACGTGGCGCCGCCCAGATGATCAGCTACGAACTGCCGCTGGGGCTTTCGCTGGTACCCGTCGTGATGCTGGCCGGCTCCTTCAGCCTGGTGGACATCGTGAACGCCCAGGACAAATATCCTTTCGTTTTAGTGCAACCGGTGGCCTTTTTGATTTTCATCTTGAGCTCGATTGCGGAAGCCAAGCGTTTGCCTTTCGATCTGCCCGAGGCCGAAAATGAACTGAACGCCGGCTATCACACGGAATTCAGCGGCATGCGGTTTGCGCTCTATTTCATTGGTGAATATGTTCATATGATCGTGCTCGGTGCTCTGGTGGCGGTCTTCTTTCTGGGCGGATGGCGCGGCCCATTGCTGCCTCCGGTGATATGGCTGCTGTTGAAAACGTTCATGGTTCCTTTCTTCCTGATCTGGACGAGGGCGACTTTGCCGAGATTGCGCTACGACCAGCTGATGCACTTCGGCTGGAAGCTGCTCATACCGGTCGCTCTGATAAACATTGTCGTAACGGGCGGCGTGGTTTTGTGGATTCGTTCGTAAGTGACGGAGGACAGACGACGGAAGAGGGAATTCGGGTGTGGATGGACGTCTTTGCGAGCTAGAGGATTAGGGGTCATGTTTCATAAGGGAGTGGATCTTGTAAGGGCCGGGTTTGAAGGGGTTATGGGCCTCGCCTGCGCCTATCTGGTCACCTTTAAGCATCTGTTTCGCAAACCCATCACCGAACAGTATCCGGAATACAAGCGACCGCTTCCGACCCGTTCGCGGGCGAGGATCATCCTCACCAGAGATCCGGATGGTGATGAGCGCTGCGTTGCCTGCTACCTTTGTTCGGCGGTATGTCCGGTCAGCTGCATTTCAATGGAGTCGGCCGAAAGGGGGGACGGACGCCGCTATGCAAGATGGTTTCGAATCAACTTTGCTCGCTGCATTTACTGCGGCTTTTGTGAGGAAGCCTGCCCTACGCTGGCGATCCAGCTCACTCCGGATTATGAATTCTGTAAACGCGATATGTTGAGCTTTGTCTACGAAAAAGAAGACCTGCTGGTGGATCATGGCGGCAAAGATGTTGAATATAATTTTTACGAGCATGCCGGAGTAGTCGTCAAAGGCGACAAAGGAACCCACATTGAGGAGGCGGAGCCGGTCAACGTGAAAAGCAATATGCCCTGAGGAGCAGGGAGCAGGGAGTGTCGATCGGGTGAACAAATCCTTAGGTTTGCGCGGGAGTCGTAAGGACATATGACGCTTTATACCTTCATTTTTTATCTCCTGGCGGTGGTCATCGTTGCGGCAACGGCCCTGGCCATTACTCGACGTAATCTGGTGCATGCGGTCATCTATCTGGTCTTTTCCTTTCTGGGAACCGCCATGCTCTTCTACCTGTTGGGCGCACCGCTTCTGGCGGCATTTGAAGTGATCATCTACGCCGGGGCCATTATGGTCCTGTTTCTGTTCATTGTCATGACGATCAAAGTGGACGCTTCGGAAGAGAAGATGTTTCCTTTCAGTCAATTGGCTCCAACTGCGTTGTTCGGGTTGATTTATATAACCATTGGAATCTTCGTTGTTGTCAGTGCTCCTGGCAGCTATGCCGTCCTGGAGACAGCTGTGGCCAGGCCCGAGGAATTCGGGCAGTACGTTCTGCAGAGACATTGGCTGACCGTGGAGATTGTTTCTTTGCTGTTGCTGATCGCGCTGATCGGCGTTTTGTGCGTGGGCGGCCAAAAACAGAGAGCGGAAATCGAGGACAAGAGATGATCGTCCCGTTCAGCCATGTGCTCTTTTTAGCCGGCATCTTGTTTTTGATGGGGATTTTCTGCGCGGTGACACGCCGCAACTTGTTTATGATCGTGCTCGGTGTCGAAATAATGCTGAACGCGGCCTCCATTGTGTTTGTGGGAGCGGCGTTGCGCTGGTACGATTTGGAGGGCCAAGCGTTTGCGCTGCTCGTTCTTGCAGTGGCTGCAACCGAGGTGTCCGTCGGGCTGGCCATGATTGTCTATGCCTACAGGCGGACAGGGTCGGTTGATCCGGGCGCATTCGACCTGCTGAAGTGAGAGCATTCGAGTAAATGGGAAAACCGGGTGATTTGAGCCGGAGGTGCGGGAGAAAAAATGGCCGTTTTGTGGACTAAGGATATCACCTTGCTGGCAGCTGTCCTGGCAACGCTGATGCCCTTTGCCGCCTTTGTGCTGATCATGGTCTTTACCCGTTCGCATCAGAAGCTCTCCGCCGCCTTGTCGATATTTGCCGCCGGCGTCTCCCTGATTTGTGCCTTGAGCCTCCTTGTCGCTCATTGGAACACGCCCGAGCCGATCCAATATAGCGGACGCTGGCTGGCTTCAAGTGACATTTACATCCCCTTCGGTTACCTCCTCGATCCGGTCAGTCTGCTCATGCTTGCCGTGGTTGCGGTAATCGGCTTTTTGATCCTGGTCTATTCGCTGGGCTACATGGCTGGAGACGCCGGTTTTTCCAGGTATTACGCTCTGATGTCTCTTTTCCTCTGGGCCATGATGTGCCTCGCTGTTTCACCCACCATGTTTCAGCTCTATATTTTTTGGGAGCTGGTCGGTTTGTCTTCCTATTTCCTGATCGGCTTTTGGTACGAGAAGTTCAGCGCCAGCCAGGCGGGCAAAAAAGCCTTTATCATGACTCGGGTGGGCGATGTGGCCATGCTCATCGGAATTCTTCTGGTCCTGTTGCATCTCGGCAATCTGAATATTTTGGAAATAGACAGTCCGAGCATCGCCGCGCGGATGTCCCCGAACCTGCTCACTCTATCCGCTCTTCTCATTTTCGGCGGAATTATCGGCAAGAGCGCTCAATTTCCTCTGCTGACCTGGCTGCCTGATGCCATGCAGGGGCCTACGCCGGTGAGCGCCCTGCTGCATTCTTCCACTATGGTGGCGGCGGGCGTCTATTTATTTGAGAGGCTTTTTCCCTTTTTTGCATTGTCTCCGCATGCCATGACTGTGGGGCTCGCCATTGGCACCATCAGCATGCTGCTGGCCTCCACCATGGCCATTGTCAGTCGTGACATCAAAGAAATCTGGGCCTACTCGACCATAAGTCAGCTCGGCTTCATGCTCATGGGGCTGGACGCCGGCAGTTTCTTCTCCGGTGTGTTTCACCTGACCACCCATGCAGCTTTTAAGGCTTTGTTGTTTCTTTGCGCCGGCGTGTTCATTCACAAATATGCGACAAACGATATTTTCGAGCTCGGCAGAAAAGGCTCGCGCAGGTTAAAAGTTCCCATGGCCTGCAGCATCATCGCCGTGGGAGCTCTTGCCGGGCTGCCTCCACTTTCCGGTTTCTTCAGCAAGGAATTGATCCTGGCAGGCCTGGCAGGCCTGGCCAATCCGCTCTGGCTGACAGCGGCCCTGCTGGGAGTGTTTCTGACCGCCTACTACGCTTTTCGGCCCATCTTTATCATGCTGTTCCCGCAAAATTCTGCAACCGGATTTGATGCCTCCTCCAATTCGGGTCATGAAGCCGGCCACGATCGGGCGACCTACTGGCTCATGGCCTGGCCTCTTGTCATTTTGGCCGGGCTGACTCTCGTCCTGGGATTTCTGCAGGATCCTCTACAGATCTTTCTTGCAGGCCAATACGCTTTCTCGGAAATGCCTGTGGAGTCGCATTACGCGTGGTTGCCCTATGTGGCGTCAATGCTGGCGATCGGAGGAGCGGGGCTGGCCTGGATGGAGTTCGGCCGACCGGGCGCCGGCCGAGTAGGTTTCGTGGAGCGTATCCCGGTCCTCTTTCAGCTTTTTTCAGAACGATGGTACCTGGACCATCTCTACCGATATCTTTTGAAAAGGGTGGTCGATAAGGGCCTTTCGCATATCTTTGCTCAAAACGACAATAAAGTGATTGACGGCAGCATCGATGGAATCAGCCATGGCACGGTCGAAGGGGGCCGCATCATCGCCTTTTTGAATACCGGTATGATCCAGTACCGACTGATGATGATTTTTGTGGTCATGGTGCTGCTGTCGCTCTACTTCTTTTTCTGATGCAAAGGTAATTCGCTGATGCAGGTGGAATTTGCCGGTTTTCCCTATCTTTCTGCCATACTTCTGAGCTGCCTGGCGGGGTTGTTGCTCATCCTTTTCATTCCCCGGGAAAAACAACAGCAGATCAAGCGGGTCAGTGCCATCTTTTCCGGCATAACTCTGCTTTTGGCCGTCTATCTCTTTTTTGCCTATGATAAGAGCAGGGGCGGGCTGCAGTTCGTTGAAAAGCTCGAGTGGATTCCTTATCTGGGCATTCACTATTTCAATGCGGCCGATGGATTCAATCTCCCCAATTTATTGCTTACCGGTATTGTTTTCTTTACCGGTGTGCTCACCATGTGGGAAATGCAAGTGCGGGTGAAAGAATTTTTCGCCCTCTACTTCCTGCTCGTGACCGGAGTTTATGGCTTGTTCATGAGCATGGACCTGTTTTTCATTTTTGTCTGGTATGACGTTTCCTTGATTCCCATGTACCTGCTGATCGCCGTATGGGGCACCACGCGCAAAGAATATGCGGCTATGAAACTGACCCTGTATCTTTTGGCAGGCAGTGCCCTGATTCTGCCGGCGGTCCTCTACCTGGTCGTCAACTCGGGCCTGAATACGTTCGACATCGTCGCACTCATGCAGCCGGGTACGTTCACTCCATTTCAGCAGAAGTTCGCTTTCATCCTGCTCTACCTGGGCTTCGGCATTCTGGCCGGTGTATGGCCCTTCCACACCTGGTCGCCGGTGGGGCATGTGGCCGCACCCCATGCGGTGAGTATGGTTCACGCCGGGGTGCTGATGAAAATCGGCGCCTTCGGCGTGTTGCGCGTTGCCATCTTCCTCTGCCCGCAAGGCTGGCAGCATTGGGCTCAGTTGATGGCTTTGCTGGCTGCTGTTGGAATCATTTACGGGGCACTGGTGGGTTTGAGGCAAACGGACCTCAAGTATGTGATCGGTTATTCCAGTGTGTCCCACATGGGCATAGTCGGACTCGGACTTTCAACCCTGACGGTGGACGGACTCAACGGGGCGGTGCTGCAGATGTTTGCCCACGGGGTGATGACTGCGCTTTTTTTCTCTTCGGTCGGCTACATCTATGACCGAACGCACACCAAGGCGATTGCCGAGCTCGGTGGTTTGAGTCGAGTCATGCCGGTAGCATCGGCCTATTTTATTGTGGCGGCCCTGGCAAGCATGGGGGTGCCGGGCCTGGCAAATTTTTGGGCGGAGCTGCTGGTGCTTATCTCCGCGTTTCGTGTCTATCCGGTGCGGGGCATCGTTGCGATTATCGCACTGGTTTTTAGTGCACTCTTCATGCTGCGCGTGGTGCAGCAGACATTTTATGGTCCGCACAATGAAAAATACGCTGCATTGCCGGATGTCACTCTTGGCCTCGGAATGCCCCGGATGATTTTGGCTGCGATCCTCGTCCTGTTCGGACTCTATCCATCGCTCATGCTGGATATGATCGAAACGGCATCGATTCCATTCATTGACGGATTGCCAAGATGAACTGGATGCTCATCAGCCCCGAGCTCTACTACTTGATCGCGGCCTTCTGGTTTCTCTTCGCGTCCATGATCGGGTCGCCGAATCCAAGAAGGGATTATTTTACCGCCTTATCGTTGGCCGCGGTAGGGGTAATGGTGTGTCTGGCGGCTGTCAACTTGGAGGGAACCCTCTTCTATCGAGCCTACCGGATCGATCTCTTTGCCCAGGTCTTTAAAGTGATGCTTTCGGCAGGGCTCTTTCTCATCATTTGCATCTGCACGGAGCTCAAGGGAATTAAAGAACGTTACCAGCGCGAGTTTTATCTTTTGCTCTTCGTCTGCACTTTAGCCATGCTGCTGCTGGTCAGCAGTGTTCATCTTCTCAATATTTACCTCTCGCTGGAGCTCTCCAGTTATTCTCTGTACATCCTGGTGGCCCTCAGAAAAGAACGAAACATAGGGGTGGAGGCGGGAATCAAATACTTTCTGATAGGTATTTTCGCCTCAGCGCTGATGCTGTTCGGAATTGCCATGCTGTATGGCACAACAAGGGTCAGCAATGTAGAAGACCTGATTGGGATCCTTCCAGGTTTGACCGGCAATCCTGCGGTCATCATCGGCCTGCTTCTCACCCTGAGCGGGTTTTTCTTCAAGCTTGCGGTTTTTCCATTTCACTTTTGGGCTCCGGACGTCTATCAAGGCGCATCGAATCAGGTCACAGCCTACATCGCGACCGCTTCCAAAGTCGCCGCCATTGGCATTCTGCTTCGCCTTATCGCTTTGACGGGAGATGGCAGCATCTATCTTGTCCATGTCCTGGTGATACTCTCCATCATTTCGATGACCATGGGGAATTTGGCGGCCATTGTCGAGCAAGATCTGAAACGGCTGCTGGCCTATTCCACGATTGCCCATGCGGGCTATGTGCTGATCGGTATTCTAAGCATGAATGACGCCGGCTACACGGGCGCCCTCTTTTATGCCCTTTCCCTGTTGATAATGAAATTCGCGGCGTTTCTGGTGGTGGTGCAGGTTGCCAGTGACGGCGGAAATCTCCGGATAGAGCAATTGGCCGGTCTGCACCGACGCTCTCCCGTTTTGGCGCTGACTCTAATGATTTCTGCTTTCAGTCTGGCCGGCATTCCCCCTACCATCGGGTTTACAGGAAAATTCCTGGTCTTTGCGGCAGCGATGCAAAGGGGTTACTTCACTTTGGTGCTCATTGCCATGATCAACGTGGTCATTTCTCTTTACTACTACCTGCTGGTGATCAGAGCGGCTTACCTGCTGGAGCCCCGAGAGGAGCTTCCAAATCTTCAAATATCGTCTGCCATGAAATCACTGAGCGTAGCAATGGTTTGCCTGATGGTGGTCGGCGGGATTTTTCCTTATTATCTCATTGAGCTCGCCAGGGCCGCGGTCCGGGTACTGATGTAGCACCCGGCCCCCAGCGCTTTCATATGAGCGCGGTCGAGCTCTTATGCCTGTTAATTTGAAGCAAAGCAAAAGGCGTTAGCAGCCTCTTGGACAATTTTGCATATTCGATACCGCACGAACAGCTGGTCTCCATCCGAAAACGCAGGTTTTTTGAGTGCCAGCCGGCAACCCTTCGACGGGCTCAGGGTGACAGTTCAGACGACTGATTCGAGGGTTTCCGGATGGGAACTAATCAGGAAAGAGAGTTTGGCATGATCGGCTTTGCCAAGAAAATCACGTTACCGGCGGCAATGCTTGTAGGCCTGCCGATGCTTGGCGTCTACCTGGCGGGGCGGCCGCTGAATCGCTATCTGGAGTTTCCCCCCAAAACTCTTTATACGACCCACGCGCCCTTTTCGTGGATCGTTTTTACCTGCTATGCGGCTGCCACTCTTTCGGTGATCGGGTTCTTGGTGTTCCATTGTCTGCAGGCTCGCAACGAGCTTTCAAATGTTGATTCTTCTCCCGCCGGGTCTTTCCCGTGGTGGGGATGGGTTGGCGCGACAGCCTTGGTGTTGAGCTGGGTGCTCGCCTGGTCTCGCTTCAGTTGGTTTGCCTCCTGGCAGCTCCACACCTTCACTCCTTTGTGGCTGTCATTCATCGTGGTCGTCAACGCTTTGACCTACAGGCAGAAAGGAAGATGCTTGATGACGGGCAGAAGGAAATTTTTTCTTCTGCTGTTCCCGGCAAGCGCCTTGTTCTGGTGGTTTTTCGAATATCTGAATCGGTTTGTGCAGAACTGGCACTATCTCAATGATGACTTCACTCCCGTACAATACTTCCTGCTTGCGACCCTTCCTTTCTCAACCGTACTGCCTGCAGTGTTGAGTGTCCGTGAATGGTTTCTCAGTTATCCCCATCTAGATATTATGTTCCGACAGGCCATATCGTTTCGGCTTTCCCATCCAAACGCATTGGCCTGGTTAACCCTGGCGACCTCCGCTTCGGGACTCACTGCAATCGGGCTCTACCCGGACTATCTCTTTCCCCTGCTGTGGGTATCTCCGCTACTTATCATAGTCTCTCTGCAAACCCTTTGGGGGGAGAGCCATATCTTTTCCGCCGTAGTCGACGGGGACTGGTCGATAATCCCTGCATCCGCCCTGGCAGCTCTTTTCTGCGGCTTTTTTTGGGAGATGTGGAACTACTACAGCCTGGCCAAATGGAAGTACAGCATCCCGTATGTGGACCGCTTCCATCTGTTCGAGATGCCCGTATTGGGCTATGGGGGCTATCTTCCGTTCGGGGTGGAGTGTGCGGTAATCGGCAGTCTGGTTTCCCGCCTGCTGTCCGAATCCCACGATTCATTGGGGCAAAGCGCTGTTTCAAATCGCTATCCAACCGAGCAGCACGATCACCTACACGATGAGGAGTCTGAATCATGTCTAAGGACCTGAAAGTGCAAAAGCTAAAAAAGCTGGCCGAACTGATGCGCTACTACATTCTTGCTTCAACGACTCAAGCCGGTTCCGGTCATCCAACATCCTCCCTGTCGGCGGTGGAATTGATGGCCGGTCTGCTTTTTGGCGGCACTTTCAGGTACGATGTTGACGATCCCGACAATCCCAACAACGACCGCCTGGTTTTTTCGAAAGGCCATGCGTCCCCCCTCTTTTATTCGTTGTGGGGTGCTGCCGGCAAACTCTCTGAAAGCTACCTCATGACCTACAGGCACTTCGGCAGTGAGCTGGAAGGACACCCCACTGTGGCCTTCCGCTATGTGGATGCCGCAACCGGGTCTCTGGGTCAAGGGCTGGCCATCGGCCTGGGCATGGCCCTCAATGCCCGGTATCTGGATAAGCTGCCATACAGGACCTATGTTCTTCTCGGCGATAGTGAAATGGCGGAAGGTTCGCAGTGGGAAGCGCTCCAGCTTGCGGCCCATTACAAACTACACAATCTTATCGGCGTTCTCGATATAAATCGGCTGGGACAACGGGGAGAAACCATGTACGGCCATGATCTGGCGGCCTACGAGAGAAGAATCTCTGCGTTTGGCTGGGAGGCTCTTGTCATAGACGGACACTCTTTCCCCGAGATTCTTGATGCATTTCAGACGGCCATGCATGTTATAGACAAGCCGGTCATGATCATAGCAAGAACAATCAAGGGCAAAGGAGTCTCACTGGTCGAGGACAAGAACGGCTGGCACGGTAAAGCTCTGAGCAGGGATCAGTTCGAGCAGGCATTGAAAGAACTGGGCGATATCGACAAGTCGGTCCGGGGAGAGATCGGCAGGCCGGAGCGTTTGCAGCCGCAAAAGCAGGTTGTCGGAAAGGTCGAAGAGTTGGACTATAGAATGGGTGAGTCGGTTGCCACCCGCAATGCCTATGGAAATGCTCTCAAGCGGCTTTATCCGAGGTTCCCCCAAATAGTCGGCGTCGATGGCGAGGTGAGCAATTCCACCATGGCCGAAACATTCAAAGATGCCTACCCGGATCGGTTTTTCGAGCTGTACATCTGCGAACAGGCTATGGCAGGTGCGGCTTTGGGGCTCGCCTGCCGAGGCAAGATTCCTTTTGCTTCGACCTTTTCGGCCTTCATGAGTCGTTGCTACGACCAGATCCGTATGAGTCAGTATTCAGATGCCAATATTAAGTTTATCGGCTCTCATGCCGGAGTTTCCATCGGGGAAGACGGTCCTTCGCAGATGGGGCTGGAAGACATAGCCTTTTTCCGAACCATTCTGAACGGAGTGGTGCTGTACCCGTGCGACGCAGTTTCTACTGAGAGGCTGGTCGAGGAGGCAGCGAAGCATCAGGGCATAGTCTACATCCGTACCACTCGAGGCGCAGCTCCTGTTATCTACAGCGCTTCCGAGGTGTTCCCGATCGGGGGGTGCAAGGTGTTGCGACAGAGCGACCAGGATGCTGCGACCGTGGTTGCGGCGGGTGTCACCGTGCACGAAGCGCTCAAGGCATACGAGGAATTGAAAGGGGTTGGAATATCCATCCGGCTGATCGACCTATACAGCATCAAACCGATTGATCGGGCGACACTCGGAAAGGCTGCGAGAGATACCGGCGCCATCCTTACCGTGGAGGATCATTACGCCGAGGGTGGTTTGGGAGAAGCCGTACAGTCCGCTCTAGCGGAGGCCGCCGTACCGATCTATTCTCTGGCGGTAAGGAAGAAGCCGAAAAGCGGCAAGCCGCGAGAGCTCCTTGATTTTGAAGAAATCTCCTGCAAGGCCATTGTGGCGCGGGTGAAGAGTCTTAAGCCATAAAAGGTACGAACTTCATAGCTCATGTACTAAAAAGAAGGAAGTGCGTGATGCGAATCGGTATCGCTGCAGACCATGGCGGCTTTGAGCTCAAAGAAAATCTGGCCCGGCAGCTCAAAGCTTCCGGCCACGACGTGGTGGATTTTGGAGCATTCGAGTTAACCGAAGGGGACGACTATCCGGATTTTGTTATCCCCCTGGCAAGAGCCGTTGCAGATGGCGGAATAGCAAGAGGATTGGCAATCTGCGGCAGTGGGGTCGGCGCCAGTGTTGCTGCCAACAAAGTGCCCGGAGTGAGGGCGGCATTAGTCACCGATGTCTTTTCGGCCCATCAGGGAGTGGAAGACGATGATATGAACGTGATGTGTCTGGGCGGCAGAGTGATGGGTGATGCGCTCGCATGGGATCTGGTGCAGACATTCTTGCACTCGAGCTTCAAGGGAGCCGAACGCTTCCTGCGCCGCTTGAACAAAGTAGCTGCGCTGGAGAGGGAGAAATGATAGAGCCGCGGAAAACGAACACACCTTCCCTTTATTTCCTCCCTTTCGTAGTTTCATTCTTTCGTATTTTGGTGATTAATAATAGGTATATTATGAAACGGATTGCTTGAGAAAATTCCCAAGGCGAATCAATAAAGGATAGCGATGTGAGTGTGACTTCAGTGGGTGTTGATTTGGGGGGGACTAAGATTGCACTGGCTCTGGTTGATGAATCAGGCCGGATCTTGAAGGCTTCCCGTGTTCCAACCGATGTTGAGGGTGGAGCTTCGGCTGTTATCGAGCAGATCCGAAAAGCCGCCGGTGCGATACTGAATGCCTGTGATTCTGCAGTCATCGGGATAGGCGTTGGCGTTGCCGGGCAAATCGAGGCTGCAACCGGTTTAGTGCATTTTGCGCCCAATCTGGACTGGCACAACGTGCCCTTGCAGTTTGAGCTCAATACGGCCTTGAACCTGCCCGTGGTTATCACCAATGATGTGCGGGCCATAACCTGGGGGGAGTGGCTGTTCGGGGCCGGCAAGGGTTGCAACGATCTGATTTGCATGTTTGTGGGCACCGGAATAGGTGGCGGAGTCGTCATTAACGGGGAACTGGTGAGCGGTTGCTCGAACACGGCCGGGGAGATCGGGCATATGACCATAGACTTGCGCGGGCCGCAATGCACCTGTGGCAACTATGGCTGCATGGAAGCTCTGGCCGGCGGCTGGGGAATTGCCTATCAGGCCCGTCTAGCCGTATCTGCCGATCCCGTTGCGGGCGCCGGACTCTTGCAGATGGCGGGTGGTAAGCTGGAAGGCATCTCCGCAAGGATAGTGTCACTTGCTTACAAAGAGGGGGACACGCTGGCAAAGAGACTGATAAATCAGGCCGAAGAGGCCCTTATTGCGGGCATGACCAGCTTGGTAAATGCTTTCAACCCGTGTCGATTGATTCTAGGCGGCGGTGTGATAGATGGTCTGCCGGAGCTGGTGGAGCGACTGGATCGGGGGGTGCGGCTGCGGGCCCTGGCTGCGGCGACCGGCTCTTTGCAGGTTCTGCCCGCCAAACTGGGGGACGATGCCGGGGTTGTCGGCGCAGCGGCTTTGGCCATGCGATTGTTTAAGGGAAAAAGCTAACAGCTGGAGAAGATATGGGAAAACTTTCTGCGTCTATCCTCTCGTCGGATTTCGGCAAGCTCGCGGATGAAGTGCAAGCTGTGGAACAGGCGGGAGCGGACTGGATTCATGTGGATGTCATGGATGGCCATTTCGTGCCCAATATCACCATAGGTCCGGAAGTTGTTCGCGCAATTCGCAAAGCAACCAACCTTCCTCTCGATGTCCATCTCATGATCGAAAAACCCGAACGGTATCTGCAAGCATTTGTGGACGCCGGCGCCGACTGGCTCGGTGTGCATGTCGAAGCATGCGTGCATTTGCACCGCACCGTGCAAAACATTAAAGAGCTTGGCATCAAAGCGACAGTGGCTCTTAATCCTGCCACTTCCCTGGCTGGTTTGGAATACATGCTGGGCGACGTGGACATGGTGCTTCTGATGACTGTCAATCCGGGCTTCGGCGGTCAGAAGTTCATCCCTTCGGTTCTGCCCAAAATCTCCGAGTGCCGTCGCTTGATCGATCGAATGCAGGCGGCCGTCGTCCTGCAGGTTGACGGTGGGGTGCACCGCGGCACCATAGACGAGCTGGTGGATGCCGGGGTGGATATCTTTGTAGCGGGCTCCGCCGTTTTTGGAAACGGCAATTACGCGGCAAACGTTCAAGCCTTAAAGGAACGCATGGCAAGCAGGCGGATTTGATCGGGATCGCTTTTCTTGAGGCTTCACCGGGCGCAAAGAGAGAGCCTAGGCCGCCTTGATAAAAACCCCCAGGATACCGATTTTTTTTATTTCCATGGCGTCCTTGATGGTGAGCTTTGCTCCGTGCAGTGCTTCTTTAAGCTGATGACCGAAAAAACGATCTTTTTCAGGATGCAGCAAGATGTGTTTGGTGATAAAGTTTTGATAGAGAGAGGGATAAAGCTCCTCGAGGTAGTAAACACCACCCGCCTTTAAGACTCGCGAGATTTCAACCACCGTGCTTCGCCAGTCGGGGATGTGATGCAGGACACCAAAGCCGAAGACGGCATCCAGAGATGCGTCCCGATAGGGCAGATGGAGTGCATCCCCGGCAAAAAAGGAAATTTTCCTTCTCTCGGCAGATGAAAGGTAATTGCCGGCCTTTCGAATCATAACGATGTCGAGGTCCATGGCGTGCAAAACAGCCGGCTGAAATTCGTTGAGGATCATAGCTGCGCCGGCTCCTCTGCCGCAACCTATTTCGAGCACTGTGCGACCGGGACTCAGGGGCAGCATGCTTTTCAGCAAGCGAACCAGAATGCGCTGCTCCCCGACTCGAACCGGATTATTGACTACCCATCTTTCCGCCCAGTTCAACTTCATCGAGTTGCTCTCATTTTTTGGTCCCGATGTGAATGACGGCAATGCCGTTTGTGAGTCTGCGAAATTTCACCTTGGTGAAGCCGATCGCTTGGAGTTCGATAGCCAGTTGGCCGGGGCCGGGAAACATGCGGATGGATTCTGGCAGGTAGCTGTATGCGGGGGCGCAACCGGCGAGCAGTCTGCCCAGGCCGGGCATGATGTAAAACGAGTAAAAATCGTAAAGTGCACGAAACCAGGGCGTGACCGGTTCGGAAAATTCCAGGCACATCATCTTGCCGCCGGGTTTAAGCACTCGATGCATTTCTCTGAAGCCGTTTTCCGGGTTCGTCAAATTGCGAATTCCAAAGCCCACCATGGCGGCATCGAAGGAACAATCGGCGAAGGCTATTTGTTCGGCATTTCCCTGCACGTATTTGATGTTTTGCGCATACGGGGAGCGATCCACCTTCGGTCTTCCAGTTTCCATCATGGCCCAATTTATATCGTAGAGCACGATGCTGCCGTTCGCTCCGATCTCTTTGGCTGCCATCAGGGAAAGGTCTGCCGTTCCGCCGCATACGTCGATGACTCGATCGCCGGGGCGAAGCTCCATCATCCTGATCGCCATCTGTTTCCACAGATAATGGGTTCCAAAGCTCAGCAGGGTGTTCATGAAGTCGTATTTAGGCGCGACGGTATTGAAGTGGCGACGGACCCACTGAACCTTCTCGTCCTTGGGGATCTGCAGGTATCCAAAATGAGTCAAATGCTCACTTTTTTTTTCGTCCATCTGCTTTGCTGGCTGCATGTGTCACCGGTTAGATCAATGCTCGAGGCCATGTTCTTGGCAAAATGCCATTTCGAACAAAGAAGCGAGGTGTCAGCTCTGTTCGAAATGGCATTTTGTGATCGGATCTTGCACGGATGCGTTTTGGCAAAACCTGGCTGACTGCCCAACTACGGCTGGAGCTCGGACGCTGAGGGCTGAGCAGTCCTGTGTGGCGAGCAAAACTCAGGCAGGTTTCACGACCAAGCCGGTGCGAATACAGCGCGTGCAAACGCTGATGCGGCGTACCCGCCCGTCTCTTTCCCGATGACGCACAGCCTGCAGGTTGGGATACCATACGCGTTTGGTCTTGTTATTGGCGTGGCTGACGTTATTGCCTTTGTGAGGTGTTTTTCCGCAAAATTCACACGTCCTCATGACAGCTTTCCTTTCATGCGCAATACGAATCGGATCTCGAGATCATGAAGTGCTCGGATTCACTCCTTGTTCAGCGAACCACTTTCTTTAACACAACCGACAAAACGAGGCAACCACTTTCCTGACTGCGTTCTATATATCGCGCAACGAAAGAAAGACCTATTCAATCGTTCTTTCATCGTTAAGGGACAAGCTCCATCTTCCTTGCTTCCCGCAGCAGCTCTTCGCGAAAAGACGGGTGAGCCAGTTCGATTATGGCAAGAGCTCTCTCACGGCTCGACTTCCCTTTCAGGTTGCACATACCATACTCGGTTACGAACCACATGGATTCCATGCGCGTTTCCGACAGCAGTCCATCGATCCGGGGAACTATTTTTGAAATGCTCTCATGCTTGGCTGTTGAATAGAAAGCGAGAAAGGACTGGCCTCCTTTGGAACGGAACGCGCCGCTCATGAAATCCCTCTGTCCCCCCACACCGCTGAACTCGTGTCCGTCGGCATACTCGGAATTCACCTGGCCGAAGAGGTCCACCTGCACAACTGAATTTATCGAAACGACATTGTCATTCATCGCAATAACTGCGGGGTCGTTGATATGGCTTGCCGGGTAACTCTCAACCGAGGGGTTGTCGTCTATAAAATCGTACAAACGACGATCTCCGCAACAGAGCGTGAAGACCGTTTTGTTTCGATGGATGCTCTTGCGGCGGTTGGTGACGGCGCCCGCTTCGTAGAGGTCAACAACCCCGCTTGTCAGCATCTCGGTGTGAATCCCGAGATCTTTGTGATCAGCCAGAAACCTGGTCATCGCGTTGGGAATGCCGCCGATGCCCAATTGCAGTGTGGCGCCATCAGGCACTCTTTCAGCGATAGATCGTCCAATGATTTCATCGAGCTCGCCGACAGGGCGTTCTAGAAGTTCTGCCAGGGGTGCGTGATGCTCCACGATGGCGTCGACTTCAGAGACATGAATCAGGCTGTCACCAAAAACGCGCGGCATATTTTCATTAACTTCGACCAGCAGTAATTCACAATCGCGGGCCACCGAAGATGCGTAGTCGTTGCTCGTGCCGAGGCTGAAATAGCCATGCCGATCCATTGGTGAAACGGTGATCATAAATACGTCCATATGCACAAACTCGGTAAAAATGCGAGGAAGCTGCCATAAGTAGCTTGGAATGAATTCGACCACCATGCGCGGCTCCGCGGCTTTCATGAGGGCTCGGTCCAATCCGGTGAGAAAGTTCGGCCGGGGGTGCAGCCGATCCATCAAGTCCAGTTGCAGGAGAGGCGCTGCCGGGGCCAGGGCCAGTTGATAGTAAAGATTCAGATCCTCAATTTCCCGGGCTCGAGCACGCTCGGCCAACGCGCGGCAAAGTTCGGGTGGGGCGCCTGCACCCAACCCGAAGGAAAGGTTTCCTCTCTTGGGGATTAGATTGACAGCCTGTTCGGGTGTCGTGAGCTTCCTGCAGTATTCCGCAGCATAACCCGGCGGCATAGGCTCCCTCCTTCCGCAGTGTGTTTGAGGACCGCATTGAGCGATACAGGTGGAATCTGTTTGTTTTGGCAATGTCTGGTTAGTCCACATGGTGCCAGTTTTGAATCTCCCGCTCTTGGAATAGAGCGAAATCCTGCGTGTTTCGTGTCACCAGTATCAGTCCGTTTACCTCGCTGGTGGTAGCAATTTGGCTGTCGACCGAAAATGCTTGAGGACTTCCCAATAAGCGGCTCTGCCGCGATTCAGCCTCTCATAATGCTTTAATGACATTAATATGGCAACCGGTCGTCCGTGACGGGTCAACCTAACGGAAGCTCCTTTCTCTGCGGCATCAATAATTGCCGGCAACTTCTTTTTTGCTTCGGCTATACTGTATTGATTTTCCATCAGCATAGCCCCATAGCAAGTGGATTACGGTTTGTTTTCTGACAGAATAGCTATATTTACGGTCAGAAACAAGAGGTGGAGCACAACATCCAAGGTTCGTTAAGGGCGCTGATCGGAATATCCTGATGTCTCCAAATGCAAATAACAAGTATATTGTCTCGATTGTCATCTTGCTGCTCTCGTGCTGTACACCGGAAGGCGCGAACGAGCACGGTCTTGATCCAGAAGTCATTGCCGGGCGGCACCGCTCAGCTATTCGGGAATGGTGGCAGAAATACGATTGACGGCTGGTTGGGTAGTCGTCTACACCAAGAACGAGGCACTGGTATTTCAAAAACGTTTTTTTGGTTGGCAACTTGCTGAGCATGTTGCTCGCGATAATCAGCTCCGTTGTCACAGAATCATATTGGCAGGCGTGAGCCGCAATTAATCAGACTTGGGAGGAGCATGAAATGATGAACAGCAAAAACCTGCTTATGACCCTGTGTTGTTTTCTCTCTTTGGCAGCTTCTGCCGGTGTGGCACGGAGCGATTTTTACGTGGTTCCTGTGGCCAGGGGCGTAGGGACTCCGATTGAATCGTTGCCCTGTACCATCTCTACCTCAGGCCTATATTATTTCACCAGAGATCTGACCTATGCGGCTGCCAGTGGAAATGCGATCAATGTGGCAGTGAACAACGTGACAATAGATCTAATGGGGTTTAACCTGATTGGACCTGGCAAGGGATCGACAACCGGTATCTACATGGCTTATCGCTCCAATGTGGAGATTCGCAATGGAACAATCAGCGGATTCACCGATAACGGGATCCGCGCGGCAGGCTCCGACACCAATCACAGGATCATCAATGTCCGGGTCTCGGGAGTCGGAACAGAATCGTATGTCGGATCTGGCATTATGCTGTTTGGCTCATCCCATCTGGTAAAGGACTGCACCGTTTTTGGAAAGTTTTACACCGGCATCTGGGTTTCCTCCGGCTCCAGGGTCTGCGGCAACATGGTGTATGATAATGGCCAGGGGATTCAAACGGGAGCCGGCTGTTCGGTAGCCGACAACACCGTTTATAACAACCAGTATACGGGCATCTACACCAGCAGCGCTGGATGCACGGTTTCAGGAAATACCACGTACAGCAACAATTACGGTATTTGGGTGTCCTCTGGCTCTACCGTGATTGGCAATACCGCATATGCCAATGAGTTAAGAGGCATTCAGTTGAATCCGTACTGCCTGGTCGATCAAAATACCGCTTATGACAATGGCCAGTACAATATCACATCTTGCCCCACCTGCCAGTTCGGCAAAAATGTTGGATTATGAACTCTCGGTGCGCTTCTCAACGCTTGAGGTCCACCGTCGCGTTGTCACTGTCGTCTACGCAGAAGGGCACCGAGATGTGTTAATGAGTGATCAGATCCTTTTCGCCGATCTTGCGCAAGCAGACGGTCATGCGCATCAGGTTCAACCGTCAGGCGGCCTCCCTCTTCATTGCCTTCCGGGTGTAGGTCATCTCCATCATCTTGGTTTCTTTGCCGCTCTTGTCGGTGGCGTACATTTCAAACATCAAGGTATTGTCATCCAAAATCTTGCTCACCGACCGATACTTCATGGGACCCATGACCGGATCGTCGTAGCGGCTTTCCTGGGTTATGGTCTTGCCATCCTTGCCGGCGGTTCCTTCGAAGAAGTAGATGCCGGTGCTCATGGAGTCTATCCAGGTCGACACAAACTTCTTGGTATGGTTGTCGTAACCAACGATACCCATACCGGTGAACGGGCTTCCCATCATGTCGCCGCTATACTCCTGCTGCAGGTAGCGTCCGCCAAGGATCATTTTCTGTTCGCAGGTGCCTGTGGATTCCATGGGAGGCTTGTCCGGCTCCATCCAGCTTTTGCAGTTGGTGTCCCAGCTTCCCGCCATTTTTGCCAGCGATTTATGGGGATCGCCCGGAGTTGCGAGCTTCTGGTACACCTCCATCATCGCCTGCATGTCCATCTTGCCTTCCTGTTTTTCTTTTTTTTCCATCTCCAAACTCCTTATTCACTTTCCAGGTGCGTGAAGACCCTGCAAGGTCTCACGCATGTGATCGATGTGAAATCGAACGTGAGACTCCTCCGAGCCCCCGAGCAAGCCGATCCATGTCTCCAGTGTCGGATATTCTCCAAATGGCGTGCCTTTAAGCAGGGGGATGCGCGCCTTCCGGTCGAGCTGGTCTGCTGATAGGCCCGTCGCGAATTTGGAGATACGATCGTATTCCCTTTCCACCTCTGAGAGGAGTTGAGCAAAGGTCATCCGGGCCCTCTCTTCGGAGAAGAAAGGATTCTCGGGTTCAATGTCGATCGTGGGGATCTCTTGGTCTACAAAGGCCTGAAGGGTCGGCAACATGCCGGATCCTTCAGGCCCCAAAAGGTGGGAAAGGATTTCTTTTGGAGACCACCGTCCCGCGGGCGCAGTGGAAGCTGTGCGCTCATCAACCCCTTCGCATGCTTTCTTCAGATCTTCGATCTCCCGATGGATGCTTTGAGCCAATTGAATCCCAGTTGAAGCTGCCATATCTTTTCCCTCTCTCTCGCTTGTCATTCATTTGTCGTTTCATGCATTATAGATAATCATTTACTTACGTTCTTACAAACTGCCCTGCCAGGATGGCATCGGTGACTTGGCATCGGGACTGAATCTGTTATCATTCACCCGCAAAGGAGAATGAAAATCGACGGGCCGTATTTGGTTCACCGGATTACCTGTTATCGTTGGGACTTAAACGATTGCTCTTCCGCTCTATAAAGGGATAAATTAAAATATTATCCTGACAAACGGGAAGATCGACAGTCTCGTTTTGCACCCCAAGAATGCTTCAATGTTGTTGAATGTATTGTTGGCATGAGCTTTGCCATATATGACCTGTTTCCGGATGGCTTCACAATAAACTGGAGCGACAGCAAGAAGGTTAGACACGGACCCATCTGCCGCCATTTACGGAAAAGTTGCGTTTAGGGAGCTGTCCGAGGCATATGCAATCAAGGTTGGAGGTTCTGTCGCCTTGACGAAAGGAGATACTTAATGCGTTGGTATGCGATTGTCTTTTCTTTGTGCCTGGTCCTGACCGCTGCGAAAACTTTCGCCGTCATGACCGCACTCTCAACCGACCAAATTACGAAATCGTCAGATATCGTAATCCGGGGCGTCGTTCAAGGAGTGGAATCTTACTGGGCTGAAGATGGCAAGGCCATCATGTCCAGGGCGACCATTTCGGTTGTGGAGGAGGTTCGCGGACAAAACATTCCCCATCAGGTGGTGGTTGAGTTTGCAGGGGGAGAAATCGGCGATCTTGGCTACAGGGTGTCGGATTCTGTGGTTTTTGAAGAAGGAGAAGAGACGCTTCTGTTTCTGAGGCGCCCGGCGAGAGTGAGCAAAGCTGTTGAATCCACTCCCGGCGGCAAGGACCAGCTTGGCGACCAGCCATCCGTGTATGAAATGGTTGGAAAGGCGCAAGGCAAGTACACCATCGATCGTCTGGGCATTGCAAGAAAACGGGGCTTCTCGGTAGTGGGGGAGCCGGGTGCCATCGACAACAACCTACCGGTTGAGGAATTGATCAGGAAAATAAAGGAGGCGAACAAATGAGAGCAAAGGACGGCCTCCCATTCCCAGCGGCGATCGTTGCTTGCGTTCTTATGGTTTCCGTTATGTACAACATTGGAGAAAGCTTCGCCTTCAAGGTCACGCAAACCAAACCCGTTAATGGCATTGACATTAAATGGAGCTCACCCACGACTTCGTATTTGATCAACGAGACCGGCGGCCCGGGCGGCTCCTTAAATGCAGTTTTAGCAGCCATGCAAACCTGGAGCGATGTCTCCGGCTCTTCGTTTGTGTTCAAATTTTCCGGGCAAACAACTGCACAGACTCAATTTACCCCCGATGGCAAAGGTACCGTAATGGATCAGAGGAATATTGTCTCCTTCCAACTGCTGCCAGCGTCGGAAGAAGGAGCGCTTGCAAGCAACCACTTCTGGTACGTTCCTTCCACTGGAGAAATGATCGAAAGCGACATTATCGTCGATACAAGCGACTCCTGGCGCACAGATGGAGCAGCCGGAGGGTATGATGTGCAAAATGTCATGACCCATGAGCTCGGACATTCTCTCAGCCTCGACGATCTGTACACTTCCCCCAATTCGGAAAAAACCATGTACGGTTATGCCCTCAGCGGAGAGACCAAAAAAAGAACGCTGCACCAGGACGACATTGACGGAATCCGGTATCTCTATCCGGGGCCGGGCAATCAATCGCCGGCCATCCTCTCCTACGATGCCTATCCCACTGCAGGAGTGTCGCCTTTGACGGTCACGTTCAATTGTTCCGCGGTCGATTATGACGGACTGGTCGCGCAGTATTATTTCGACTTCGGGGATGGCACGTCTCAGACCCTGCCCGGTGGATCTACGACTCATACCTATAGCGGAGTGGGAAGCTATCAGACATCCTGTGTCGCTTTTGACAACAATGGTGCTACGGTCGCCAGTCCAACGATTTCAATAACCGTTTCCGATCCGCAGGATTGGATACAGATTCCGGGACTGCTAAACCAGATCACTTGCGGCGATTTGAATGGCGACGGTTTCTGTGACATTGCCGGTGCAACCAGCTCGGAACTGATTTTTTATTCAACGGATCTGCAGATTTTCAACTATCTCCCGGGTCGATTGCATCAGCTCACTGCGGGTGATCTCAACGGAGACGGCTTAGCCGATTTGGCCGGGCTTACCGGCGACGGTCAGATCTTTTATAGCACCAATCGGTCGGATTGGACCTTCCTGCCCGGAACCCTGAAGCATCTTGCCTGCGGCGACTTAAACGGCGACGGCCGGGATGATCTGGTTGGGGTGGTCGCAACCGGACAGATCTACTACACCTTGAATTTGTCAACCTGGCAGATTGCGCCCGGCTTGCTGAATCAACTGGCGTGTGGAGATCTGAATGGCGACGGCAACGACGATATTGTCGGCCTGACTGACTCCGGCGCTATTTTCTATTCTCTGGATCGGTCAAACTGGGCTATGGTGCCGGGTGCTTTGGCCCAGTTGGCGACGGGCGATCTGAACGGCGACGGCCGCGATGATCTGGTTGGGGTCGTCGGCGATGGTCGAATATTTTACACGCTGAATCTTTCCGCCTGGCAGACCATTTCCGGCAGTCTCAAACAAGTGGCGAGCGGGGACCTGAATGGTGACGGCAAAGACGATCTGGTCGGATTGACGAATGCTGATGCGGTTTACTACCGGTTGAACCCGGTTGATTAGCGGTCCTTAATCTTCGAGAATCCGGGTATCAGGGTCTTGGTGCTCTTGACTCCGGGGAGCTGGCGGATTCTATTTTGCACGAAATGTGAGATGACTTCGGCATCGGAGCTGAGCAGATCGCGGGTGAGGTTGATTTTCACCAGCAGATCCACATCCCCGTGCACGCTGTGAATTTCCCGCACCTCATCCGATTCGAACAGCTTTTCAATAATCCTGGATTCCCTCTTGGCCTGCACGTTGATGAGTACGAAAGCCGTAATTGTGCGATGCATGTCCGGATAATCGTGTTCTCCAAGTTCCTCCATTCTTTTTCTGAATTCCTCCATGTCTTGCGGGATGAGTTTGTCAATGCCGATGTTGTATCGGCGTTTTTCGCCTGTTTCCCACAGGTGAACCGATATGTAAGTGTAAAGATCGGAGATAGTCCTGCCGGGAAACGATTCAATCAATCGTCCCCGATTGATGATTTCACAAAGAGGCCGATAGATATGCCGGTACCAGTCTCGAGCCGCATCTTTTAGGGAAACAACCCGCTCTGTGCCGACACCCTCCAGGTGAACCTGGTGTTTCTTTATCTGCTCGGTCAACTGGTCATACTGGCCGATCTCCGTCAGATTGATTTCACTCGGAAGCTGGGTTTGGTCGCAAAATTCCGCACGCTGCCGACAGAGGATATCTTCAAGACTGTTGCCGGACGGGATAAATTCCACAATGTGGGCCAGAATTTCGTCATGTCCGAGCTCTTTGGCGGCAGCGATGCGGTGGTTGCCGTCCTCGACGTAGTATTCATCTCTGATCTGGCAGAGCTTCACCGGGGTTAGAGGCCGTCCCTGGCGCATCGCCTCCTTTATGTGTTGGAGCCTTTCTGTCGGCAAATGAGCTTTTAACCTGAACCTGCTGTCAAAGTCCTGATAGCGACCGACACTACCGACAATGCGGTCCAGCGGCACCGTCCTGATACCACGCACTCGACTGTCAAAGGCGGCCGCTTTTCGCTGGCTTTCGCTGAAGCTTTTGAAAGCAGCCGTCTCCTGATCACGCTTGCGAAATCCGATCAGCCTATCGAGGAGAATCTGGATTTTCGATTTCAAGGATGTAATATCCATAAGTATTGATCACTTTGGTGGCGTCTACAACCGATACACGTTCGGCCGGATCGGCGAAAATCTTGTGAATGTGCCCGTGGATAAAATAACGCGGCCTGTATTTGCGGATCAGCCAGCGGAAGCTCTCGAATCCCTGGTGGCATAAATCCTCCCGATCGTGAATGCCGCGCGGCGGTGCGTGGGCGATGACCAGATCGATTCTCCCTCGCCACCAAAGAGAAGAGCGCAGTCGGCGGATCATGCGGCGCATCTCTTGTTCGGTATATTGATGCGGTCCGCCATTATACCAGATGGAACCCTCCAGGCCGAGGATGCTCAATCCGCTAAAATCGACCAGGCGGCCGTGCACGTCGATGCATCCTTCCGGCCGTTTGTACTCGTAACGAACGTCATGGTTCCCCAGCACATAATAGAGTGGCGCCTGGACGGCATGCACGAGAAAGGATAAATATTCAGGCGGAAGATCGCCGCACGCAAGAATCAGGTCAATGCCTTCAAATCGTTCGCCGTCAAATTCCGGATATAAGGTGGGTTCAACCACGTCGGAAACTGTCAGAACTTTCATCGCTTTAAGAAAAACCTAACCGTGACCGGGCCGAAGTGTAACAAGGTCACTTTCGGCTCGGCCGCCAGCGCTCGGGCAAGTGCTACGCGTTGCTGCCGACCGCCGCTCAACTTCGTGGCCGGGCGGTTCTCAAATCCGTCGAGCTGCACAAACCGCAATGCTTTTGCAACTTCCCCTGTTATTTCCTCTTTTGGCTCCCGTCGGGTTTGAAGCGGGTAGGCGAGCGCGGTTAGGAGCCCTTCAAGGGATTTGAAAGATTTTTTTGAGCTCGCCGCCCCAATGGCGAATTTCAGCGTCGGACAACTCCCGGATGGGTATGACTTTCGCCTTGTCGATGCCGTCAATAGGGGGAAATATGCCAGGGGTAAGCACGTATTCACCGCCTTCATCGGCCAACAGCTTCATTGAATGGTAGGAGAGCCAATAATCCAGGAACAGCTTGCCGGCGTTGGGATTCGGGGAGCCGGCGGTTAGAGCGATTCCTCTCGGGGTGCCCAACAGGGGCTGCTCGACCCGTGCCCAACCCAGAGAGGCAGGCGCCTTGGTGATGATGTACTTGGGCATGGAGATGGCGATCAGCTTCTCGCCGCTTTCCACCGGTGCCGGAGTCGCGCCGAAGGACTTGACGAACATCGGTTTGTTGGCTGCAAGTCCATTGACGAATTTTTTCCACGCTTCATTCGACTTGAAAACGTTCTGCTTCAGTCCGACGAGCCAGGAAATGGTTGTTGCATGGGAGGAGGGATCGGCCATAACGATCTTTTCTTTCCATTTGGGGTCAGTCAGATCCTCGTAACGTTTGGGAACGTCGTCGGCCTTAACCAGATCCTTGTTGTAAATCAGGGCTACATATTCGATGCCGAAAATTTGAATTTTGTCGTCTTTTCCGGTCCATTCCGGGTAGGGGGTTGCGTTGGGAGATTGATAGGAGGCCAAAACTTCTTTTTCCTTCAGCATTTCCAATACCGGCAGAGGTGCCTGCAGAACGTCTGCCCGCAGCTTTCCAGCCTGATGCTCGGCCAACACGGTCGCGAAAAATCTCGAAGTGGAGACCCTTGTATAATCTGCCTTTATGCCGTATTTCCGGGCAAAAGCTTCGATGATAGGTTCGATGGCAGTGATGTTTGCAAAAAAGGCGACCTTGCCCTCCGCTTTGGCTTTGTCAACCAGAGCCTGGTCTGCCGCCAAAGCACCAGAAGCGATGAAGATCATCAACAACAGAGCCACGAGCTTTTTCATGTTTTCTTCTCCCTTTTGTGAAACAAAAATAGCATAGCTGTGGAAGCAGCCGGGCAGGAAAGGCTCTTTTACTCTTCGCCTGCACACCTGGTCACCCCATGCAAGAATGTGTAGCAGCGGGCCGACACATTTGTCAATTAACCGTTACGTAACGAGTGATAACTGTAACGCGGCCCGGCATGAAGTGCAGGTTTGCCCGTGATAAATTTGCTAGAGCAGCTGAAAGAGGGATGATGAGATGCACGGTGCCGGCTTCCAGTCATAGAAACGATGCCGATCGAATGTGAGTGGTAGGGGTAAATGTCTATTGCTCATCCCGAGGTTTCCAAATCTTTGATTATGAGGTGGCCTTCCGCATTTTTCATGGTCTTGAACCAGCCCTTTTTTTCAAATTCCTTCGCCAGTGTCGTCATTTTCTTGTAAGAGGTATTTTTAATTTTGAACGATTTGTCCAACTGCCTCATTTTGTTGGCAATAACGTTCAAAAAATGCTCCTCGCTCGGGTTAAGGCTCCTGAGGACTTTCTTGAACAACTCTTGTGCGGTTTCATCTTTTGCCTTCTGGTCTTCCTCTTCTTTTTGAGGTTGGATCAGTGCGGTTTTGCGGCTCTCCTCCGGCAGCTTCGTATCTTTCTTTTCTTTTTTCGGGCTCGGCTTTTTGGGTTGCGGGAGAGCAAGAATGTTATCGGTGCAGCTCGTAAAGATCGGTCGTTGCGCATCGCCCTCCTTGGTGATCAGCCAGACTTCCTTGCCGTATTTTCGCAAGATATCCATGATGACTGAAAAGTCGGAGTCCCTGGTGGCAAAGACAAACCGGTCGATGGATGGTTTATCAAGATACAGCTTTTCAAATGCATCCAGACTAATGATCAGATCCGCTCTATTTTTCTTCCCCGAGACATGGGGAGCTTCTCGGATGTCGAAATTTTGGTTGATCAGTTGCGCCCTTAATTTTGCGATGGAATTGGTGTTTCCACAGGCAAACTTCACGGCAAAAATATACTCTTCGGGAGCTTCTCTATCTTCCTCCAGAATGATGTCCTGGAGCATCCTGTCCAAATCTAGAATTCCGGCGACATTTTCGAGATCGATATAGACCGCGATAAACTTTCTCATGACCGTATTCTCCGAATTTCAATGGCAGTATCCCTGTATAATCACCCTCAGCGGCACCTCATTTTCTGCCTGGCAGCTCCGCAGGCAATTCCAAAGGAGGGAGACATCGCGAGGACACCTGCCCGGGCGATGTCCAATGAGTCCAGCATCGCTGCAATAGGATCGTCCTGCTGATTTACACGCGTGGTGCTGATCCGCCTTGACCCTTCCATTATGCACTTCCTAACCGTTCGGTTTCAATGAGAGATTTGCAGTGCCGGAGATTCTCGCGGGAAAGGTCATCGGACGGGTCCATTTCGACAGCCCGCTCTAAAGCTTCTTTCGCCTCAAGCAGGTTTCCCGCCTGCAGAAGGCTCCATCCAAGATCATTCACGAATTGCTGATTGTGGGGCTCCAAATTGAGAGCGTGTCTCGAAGCTTGAACTGCTTCGTCGTGCAGACCCTCGTGCCCGGCACAACATCCCAGCCCCTGATACAACACAGCCGCATCGGGAAAGCATGTGAGAGCCTTCCGGTATAACTCGAGACCGTCGGCGTATTCAGCGATTTGGATGAGGAATGTTCCCGCTTTGTCCACAATCTCGCAAAGGTCTTCTGTATCTCTCGGAAGAGTCAGCAACTTAAGAAAGAGTTTCCTGCCATCGGGCTTTCTGTCACGCTGATATTCAACAGATCCCATGCTCAGGATTGCAGGAGCATAAGCGGGCATCAATTCGAGAGCACTCTCCAAGCATGACACAGATCCTTCAATATCTCCAAGTGCTGCGCGGAATATGCTATCCGCGTATGTCGCCTCCGCCTGAAACCGGGTCCAATCTTCACCACTTGCTGATGCTCTCTTTTTCCTTCTGCTCATGTTCGATCTCTCAAATTCCCACATTTCCAAGCCCGTGACTTGGCGTTAAGGCCGCACCGTTTAACAAAGCGCACTTCCGTATTGAAATCTGTGCGTGAACGGTCTTTTTGTTCGAATTCTTCGTTATCGTTTTCCAAGTACTTCTCTAGCGCGTCATCCCGGTTGGAATACTCAGCCATAACGGTGCTTGCCGGAACAAGACGGAACCTGGTATCAAATCTGTTATTGACCTTACTTTTGAGGTTTTCGAGTAAAATGCCCACAGAAAACCCCTTTATGATTATATGAAGTCTCCTTTACATGCAACTATACCACGGTACAATCCATTGTGGAACCTCGCTTGGCAAGTGCCACATGCCATGCATTTCGACCGATAAATTCGGGAATTCGCAACTTCTGAAATCCGTTGAGATTTCACCCCCTGCAGCTTGCAGGCGGAAAATCTGAACATTAGCTTTTCTGCAGCAAAGGAGCCGATCTGAGCTGTACCATTACGTTGCTGAAAATCTGATGCAACATCCATTCTTCAACTGCTATGGAGCTCAGGGGCCTTTCTCAATCTGCACAAGAAGGAGCCATGCAATGGATCGACGTGATTTCCTCAAGAAGGCGGGCTTAACAGCAGGCATGGTGATGTCCGGGAGTCTCCTGGATTTGGCAGCCATTCCGGGCGCGTTTGCCGGAGAGATCGAAAGGCGGGGCGAAATGATAGTCCGGCCACTGGGCCGCACCGGGGAGAAGATCTCGGCCATCGGCCTCGGCGGCCATCACATCGGCAGAGCCCAGAGCGAAGAGGAGAGTATTCGTCTCATCCGAACCGCCATCGATCGAGGCATCACTTTCATGGACAACTGCTGGGATTACCACAACGGCAGGAGTGAAATCTGGATGGGCACTGCCCTGCGCGACGGTTATCGGGAGAAGGTTTTCCTCATGACCAAGATCGACGGCCGAACCAAAGCCGCCGCCGCCCGGCAGGTCGATGATTCGCTGAAACGACTGCAAACCGACACGGTTGACCTGATGCAGATCCACGAGGTGATCCGGTTGGAAGACCCGGACCGGTGCTTTGCCGAGGACGGTGCAATGGCAGCCTTGCTCGATGCCAGAAAGGCCGGGAAAATTCGCTTCATCGGTTTTACCGGCCATAAGGATCCGCTGGTGCATCTGCGGATGCTGGAAGTGGCCGCCGACCACGGATTCCGATTTGACGCGGTACAGATGCCGCTCAACGTCCTTGATGCCCATTTTCGCAGCTTTGAAAGGGAGGTGCTGCCCATCCTGGTTCGAGAAGAGATCGGCATCCTCGGGATGAAGTCCCTGGGCGACGGTTTGATTCTTGCGTCGAAAGCCGCCACTCCCATTGAGTGTCTCCATTATGCGCTGAATCTTCCCATTGCGACGGTCATCACCGGTATCGAACGGTTGGAGATTCTCGATCAGGCGCTGGAGGCGGTAGGTGCGTTCAAGCCCATGGGCCGGGAAGAGGTACAGGCACTGCTCGCCAAAACCTCCAATGCTGCCGTCGGGGGACGTTTTGAGCTGTTCAAAACCTCGGATCGCTTCGACGGCACGGCCCGGAACCCGCAATGGTTGGGTTGAGCTGCGGAAGACTTCAGATCGAGCTGTTAAAAGAAATGCAAAACATGGGGCCTCGGGACGGCCAATTTTCCCATTCCTTTTAGCTTGCTATTCCAATATCCTACGTATGCCACATAAGCTTTTTCGCTAATCAGAAATCTCATGTGCTGTTCAGCATTCAGTTTGTATGCTCGGATACTACTTTTCCCCATCCTGCGCGCTTTTTCCATTCTGTGGTGGCCATCAATCAAGTCGTATCGTCCAGGAGATATTTCTGCCAATATCACCGGTTTTGAAAGCTCAACTGAATCCACATGGGATTCGTTGATGGATGAAAAAGCTTTGGGGAAATCGCCCACAGCAACTTCTTCAAGAGCAATGCTATCAGGATTCTTCTGAATATACGCCATTATCGCGGTAACATTAAATACGAAAATGCCGTTTGGGAACAACTCGTCGCCGGCAGCAACGGGGCACGGAGTGAAATCATCATCTATTTTCAATGGTTTTTCCAAAGAGTATTCCTCCACCTAATTGTTTCAGCATCGCAGACCCGCCAGTCTCTCCGCAACGGCAGCGATACGATCGCGCCTCCCTACCTCGAAGCCATACTGAAGGCTCAACCGCCGGTAGTCGGCATCCTCGAGCGGAAAATCTGAGAAGCAGCTCTCGTCAGTGACGAGGGCTTCCGGGAAGCCGATATCTCGCAAGATCCGGTCGACCTGCTGCCGATGATCGATGATCTTGTCCTGCGGTGCGATCTCCACACGTCCTTCGCGGGCGGCTCTACGAATACGCGCCGCCGTCACCACGTCTACGGGTTTGCCCTTCATGACAACATTCCCTTGAGAGGTTCATCTCCTCCATTTTACTGAACCGTGAAGACTGGAATAGTGGTATCTACCAGGCCATGCCTTTTCACCAGCGAGCCGAGCCCCATTAACCAGGATAAGCAGGTCCCGGTCTGATTCTGCGAGAGCATCTCCACGAGAGCGAAAACCGTAAAGAGTTATCTCTGCCTCAGGTTCCGCTTCACGGACAGCTTTCCGTATTTGCTCCAGTAATTTATCTCGATTCATATGAATACCTCGGTCCCCTCCCATTTCTTGGCTTGCAGATAGAAGACATCCAGTCCGAGTCGATCATCATTGATTATGCCATCGATACCTTCGTCTCGAGTGAGCCTGGGGTCACTTGAAATATAATATTATGTGAGCTATATGATTTGCCAAGGCACGACCTCTGTGAATCGAATATCCCGGCGCGGTGTACCATGTCACCTCACGTGGAAATGCACGGGCGGACATCTTCCTTAGTCAGCAAGATAGTGGCCGGTAGCAGAAAAAAGTGATCTTTCAAGACCCCAAAACTAATGGGATACGATCCTTGAGATATAGACTTATGGCCTTCCGAATCTGCCAATAAAATATGGTTCAGCTAAACGGCAGCCTGAAGTCCAATGACCAGCTTCTGACCAACTGCAGCCAGTGCAGCTTCAATGCGTGGCAGTTTTGATGGATGACGGGGATCGAGAAGACGACGCACTTCTTTCTCATCACAATGCAATCGCCTTGCAAGCTCCACCTTACTGATATTTGCCTCACGAATGGCAATGTAGAGTGCTGCCTTTGCAGCCATCTGAGCAGGGAGCGGCACAGGGTAATAGCCCTTCTCGATACGCGAAGGCTTTGGGATATCCAGTCCCATCACAATACGATTGGCAATGGCCTCGTCCAGACAGTCTGCTGCCTCTCTCAGGGCATCTTCCATGTCTTCCCCCTGGGTGATAGCCTCCGAGAGATCAACATATCTGACGGTGAACCCTCCTTCTTCTTCCGGCGTGAGGATGGCAGGGTAGATAAAGCTGTACATTATAGTCTCCTAAATATCATCTAAGCTTAGACCAAGCTGATCGAGCATGGCATGAAGTGTTCCCTTCTTGAGTTCATCCTTGGGGTTTCTGACCACAGTGAAACGGGAACCATAGAGAAGAGTTCCATGACTGCCTTTGCCACGGCGTGATATGAATTGAGCTGGGATACCATTCTTCTGCCCGAGCTTCTTAACTTTTCGGATGAATTCGTTACCCGTCATGAGATGTATATCGGACATTCATGCCCGAGTGTCAAGAGCCTTCGCGTTTTGGAGGAGCAGAATCTGCGCGGGTGGATATAGCACGTTCTCAACCTTTAAACAATTTCGTGGCCGTTCATTTTGACCAACTCTTCTCCGCGCTCCACTAACTTCCTTACCGTCGTAATTGACAACGATTCAAGTTTAAACATAACGTCCCCTAAATTCCCGAGAGCGAGAACCGTAAATTATGATCTCTGCGCCAGGTTCCACTTCACGGACAGCTTGCCGTATTTGCTCCAGTAATTTATCGCGATTCATATGACTACCTCGTATTCTCTGGGGCGGCTAATGTAATCGGCCGGCACCACGCCGCCATAAGCTTCGAAATTGCATCACCAGAAGGTCTCTGATAGCAGGGCGCCGGATGAAGGGTTGGGATTGATGGGTCCGGCGAGGTGCTGCTCCGACTGCATGTGGCCGTTCAAGTATTTCATGACTGTATATCTCGGAAAGCGGCTGATGCGTTCTGAGAAGTGAATGGTTCTGCATGGGATTTTCCAGCCGGCATGAGAAACGATACGGCGAAGGCCTCGATTGCTGCATGGCCTAACGGCCTAACGTTCAGAGTTCTGTTGGCTATTGCCTATTCCTATTTGTCTTGCGTACGGACTCGCATGTCCATAGACCCTGTTGTCGTCGAATGTTCAAATCCTCTTCCGTGAAAAGACAGTTGTAATTGCGCCGTATTCTTTTTATCAAATCTGCCTCAACATTGATTTCCTCAAACCGACTCACAATATCCTCTACCGGCCCCAACTCAATCCCAAGCCACCGACGCCGCTTGATTTCAGCAACTACATAAGTCGTTCCTGCACCGCCAAAAGGATCGAAAACTATGTCCCCTTCGTTAGAAGACATCTCTATAATTCTGTCCATCAGCTTAACCGATAGCTCATTTGAGCCCTTGCGTTTTTTGTACTTGGAATGTCGCACCGGCGCGATGTCCATCCAGACATCCGTCAAATTGACCCCTTTAGGGTTCATCTTGTCCTTATACCCGCCATAGTCGCGCAAATCCGATTTACATGCGGGGCAAATTTCCATCGGCAAACGATCCGGGTGGAATGTATTTGGCTTTTCACCCTTACAGTAATAGAGAAGAGAGTAATGGGACGGATAGAGCCGCCCTGAAATAGGGAGGCTGTATTTGATATCCACAGAGATCCAATGCCGAAAGTTGAGACGGGCATTGAGGAATGCAGAGAGATGGGTATTCCACTTGGGGATGTTCCAGATTAACAGGCTGCCGCCCGGCTTTAACAACCGAATACCTTCATCGGCCCATTTCTCACACCACTCCAAATATTGTGCATCATGGAGATCATCATTTACCCGCGAAGGATACAGCTTTTTAAGATTGAACGGCGGGTCGGCAAAAATCATGTCGATGCTGTCGCTTTCCATGTGTCTCATGAGCGCTAGACAGTCCCCGTTATGAAGTCTCCCAAAATCGGTCTCAAAAACCACGGGAGGGCACTCTCCAGCATTTCCCGGCTGTTCAATGTCCTTGCCAATCAGGTCAAGAACCTTGCCGGCATTGGCTTTCAGTGCCTTCAGGATGCGACGGTCCAGGACTCCCATCTTCAGCATCAATCCAATCGGAGTAACTCCTGCCGCCGAACACATTTGGTCCAAGTCGTGCCCTGACGGCATTGTATCGCTGAAGTTGTAGTGCCGCAGCCGTTCTACGGAAATGCCGGCGGCGTCAGCAAAACTCTTGACTGCAAATCTATCGTTCTCTGGTATTCCCAAAGCTTTGAACAAATCAGATCGACTCATCAGTAACTATCCTCGAAACCGTTCTTCCGACTGTGCGAATACTATAGTCTGTAGACTTTTAGTCTACATCAACCTACACGCCGAAGCAATAACCGGAAAAGTAAAAATCAGGAGATGTACAGTTGACCATCGAAGAAGCATTCGGATTGACCTTACAGGATCTGCGCAAAGCGTGCAAGCTGTCTCAGGAAGCACTGGGCTTTGAGAGCGGGTATCATCGCACATACATCAGCCAGCTTGAACGAGGCAGGAAAAGCCCTTCCCTGAAGACGATATTTCAATTGGCCACAGCTTTGAAAACGACGCCTTCAGGTATGGTCGCACGCGTGGAACAATCCCTTCTTTCCTCCGGCCAAAATTATGGTCAAGTAGGAGCAGAGCTTAATGAAGATAATCCGGGTTGAACGCCTGATCGATGCAGGCGGATTCTCCTCTACTCAAGAATGGAAGAAGATCGAAAGCCAGATCGCTGACGCAATACAATCCATTGAATGGCCTCCCGATTCAGGAACTTTCACGCTTCGTGACGAGTCGGGCAAGAAACGCGGCGAAGGAAGCGGTGTAAAGACGATAAAGGATGCTTGCATGCGCCACCTGAGCTCGCTTGGCTGGGGACTTGAAACTTGTGTTGACGTTGCCACACTGCGTCGACCGGGTCCGATTGATGCAACCATTCCCGTTGGCAACCGTCTATTTTGCATGGAGTGGGAAACAGGAAACATCTCTTCAAGCCATCGCGCATTGAACAAAATGGCCCTCGGAATTCTGAAAGGTTTGTTGATAGGCGGAGCTTTGGTCCTCCCTACACGGGCCATGTACAAGTACCTTACCGACCGCGTCGGCAACTTTGCCGAAATCGAACCCTATTTCGATCTCTGGAGAGCATTGCGGGTTGAAGTCGGTCTTTTGGTTGTCATCGCAATAGAACATGATGCGGTGAGCAGCTCGGTGCCTCGTATCCCAAAAGGAACCGACGGAAGAGCACTTCAGTAACGAACGAACACCCTTTCCATATCATTTCCGCTCCAACATGATGATGTATTCCGTCCGCATCGTATTTGCGATTCCTGTTACCTGGCGGCCTAAGCGCAGAGCCAGATGGAATCCATATCTAGAGCTTATCTCCACCAGCATTTCATCTATCCCGGGAACGCTACTCGGAGGGGCACCCAATATCCTTCCAATTTGATTGTCGTTGGTTCCAACTACAATAGTGCAGAATCGACCGTATCGCAGGACTCGCGCACACTCCGACAGCACCGTTTCCATGTCGGCTTTATACAGGTCGAGTTTCTGACGGGGATTTCTCCCTCGCAATCCAATCATCTTTTCACGCAATGCGTTGATGTCTGCACCGAGCGACTGCAGGTGGAAGGAGTCGTTTTTCAGATAGTCGATGGCAAAGCTGTACGGAGGTGAAAAAAGGATGCCATCAACGCTCGAATCCTGCAGAGGAAGAAACCGTGCGTCTCCCTCCAATGGTTCGGCCGGCGCGAGCTGGAAGTCCACCCGCGCCAGGACTTTTTGAATCTTTTCAGCAACAAACAGGTAACGTTTGAGGATGGATCGAAACTGTTCGTAGGGAGAATTCCGTGTGCTTCTTTCCGAGTAGCCTGCGCTGTCCAAATAGGCGAGAAGCAGGAAATTCCGAGCCGGACCGGAATCGCAGCCTTCAGGCAGACTGGAGCTGACGGCGTCAGGAGTCGTGTAATCCGGTCCAGGTTCTTGGAAGGATCGAGGAACGAACCTCGATTGAATCTTTG
>ENA-OSEO01001141-OSEO01001141.1-sediment-metagenome-genome-assembly--contig:-NODE-1141-length-53148-cov-15.278683_pt1 | contig 53148 bp, 52 predicted proteins | sample MGYA00237883_ERZ534232 | MGnify/ENA metagenome assembly ERZ534232
ATTCGCGGTATTCCTGCAGGGTCTTGCCTTTGAATTCGGAAACATCTATTCCGGTGCAGAACGCCTTGCCCGCACCCTTGATGACGACAACCCGGATACTCCCGTCCGTCTCCAATTCCAGAAGGGCCTTGCACAGGTCCTGGGCAAGAGCCGAGTTGAAGGTGTTATACTGCTCCGGCCGATTCAGGGTAATGATACCCACCCGGTCCTTGCGTTCCATCAGGATGAACTCGTAAGGCATATTGAATCTCCTCTATCAGGGTTTCGTCATGGTAAGCCTTTTTGTCCCCTTGATCTGCCTGAAGTTCGCTCCCTGGCTGACGCATCGCAGGGCAAGGTCCGGATCGATGACCCTTGTCCCTGAGACGGCGTCCACACCGTAATCGAATAGAACGGAAGATAAAGGAACGGTGTCTCCCAGCATGACCACGAAGGATTTAGGATCGCACAGCTCCAGCAAATGGACAAGTGTATGGTTTGTCAGGGAAGTCCCGGTGATAGCAACCACATCGGCCTGTGGGAGGAGCCGGTCCGCATCTTCCTCTTTGAAATCGCCCTCCCGCTGGTTCTTCTCAATCACCCAGAGCCGTTTGGCTTTCTCGCGGATCCTGGGAATAAAAGGGAAATGCCCTACAATGGCCACAGCCCTGCCCTCTCCTTTCTTCAGGATGAGCTCCGCTGCATTGAGCTCCGTGCAGGTTTCAAGATCCACTTCGAGCAGGGAGTTGATCGCAGCCATCCCGATAGCCGCCTCGAGAATGCTCTCCGAGTACGCCATGTGAACAAGATCTCCTGGAGATTTGTCCAACAGGAAGCCGGGCTCTCTCACCAGAGGACCTTCTTGTGCCAGTGCGTCCCTCGGAAGAGTAGCAGCCAGCCCGCAATACCGCGTCAACACACCGGTATGGAATACTCCCTGACGTATATCCTTAACAGGGGCATTGAAATCGAGAGTCGAAATCAAATCATCAAGCGCTTTCATAGAGCCTCATATCTGTAAAAATGCGTCCGGTGTCTCCGCACACCGTGCAGAGTAAGGGATTCTCCTGAACAAGCCCCCTAAAAGGGAATGCCGGGCTTCAGGGTGGGACCTTGGGCGGAAAAGCCAGCGGTTGTTTGGAAGGAGGCATCAGGAATGAAATGGGTTCCGCCCAAGGTCGACTCGCGTTCTGAAGAATGGAAGACCCAAACACACCGCGCTCGGCTTCGGGATCGGCAGCATAAAACCAGGAGATCCTCATCCGAATGCTTTGATCAAGAACGCAAAGGACGTGCCAATGGTTGTATCCAAGCGCTATCCACTGAATTCAACCACATAGAGATGGAAGGAGAAATCGGCCAAAAGGGTGGATCTCTTACGGCTTGCATTTGTGCAATACAGCCGATCATCTATTTTGCGATATTGCATGAACAACTTGCGGCGTGTGTTTTTCCCCGAAAAAGATGATATGCTGGTGATCGGTTGTCAGGGTTGCGCGCCCATCAGAAGGAGATATCGCTCATGATGCGAGAAGTGCTCGACTATAGAGGAGATTGCTGAAAGGCATATCTGGACGTAGGTTTATGTCTCAGAATGTTGCCCCAGGGAGAGTCATTTGAGTTCATGATCGAATCGGACAAGCTCGAGAAGATCAGGCGCGTAATTGCCCATAATGGGGGGGAGGTCATTGTGGAGAGCCGGGTGGGTGAAGACGTTCGTCTCCAGGTAAGCAAACAACGGATGCCGGAATCTGATTGACCAGAGACTGTCCGTTGAATCCCTATCCCCATGTGATGGTCTGTCATTTAGCCTCATGGGGCGCTATTGTTTTCTCCGGTGCGGCCCAGTAGTAAAGAGACTTTCTCGTGCGTTTCACGCGGATTCGACCCTCCTGCAACAGGCGCTCCAGATATTTGGGCGCTTCGTTGATATGCATGGCGAAAGCGCCGGCAATGTCTCGGGCTGTGCAGGGCCGCCTCTTCAGCATGGAGATGATCGCCTCCTGAGTTGCCTGCATTTCAATACAACCGTCCTCTTTGTAGTCCGCAATACATTCAGCCGGCGGCCGAAATAGATTGCACAGGGGTTCCATCCGCTCTATGGGAAGGGGCGCAACAAAATCCTCTGCCGGGGGGCGGCACGCCGTATTCAGATGAACCTGATCCGGCCTGAGCAGATCCGCCAAGGTCGCAATCTTTGCCACGTCGGAAGGAATCGAATTCATCCCCGCGATAAGGAACACTTCTATCCACATCCGTCCTTTGTACTCGTCGCGGAAAGCCTTTTGCCCTGCGATGGACTGCTTGAAATCGAGATCCGGATAGGGTCGGTTCACCCATCCGTAGGATGACTGATCCCAGGTGCTCAGGGATACTTTCACGATGTCGGCAAGCGCGGCCGCTTCCCGCACTTCAGGATGATTGAGAAGCGATCCGTTGGTCAATAGAACCGAGGGAATGGCGGTATTGGCTCGTATATGCGCGAGCACTTCCCCGAATTTCGAATGAAGCGTGGGCTCCCCGGAACCCGAAAGGGTGATATGGTCCGCCTTTCCGCCTGTTTTCAGCCAGTCATCCAATTCTGCAATGACACCGCTCGTTGGGACATACTCCTCCCTCATGAGCGTCTTGTTCGTGGTTCGTCCGATCTGACAGAAAACGCAGTCCTGGGTGCATGTCTTATAAGGGGTTAAATCCACTCCCAGGGAACGTCCCAGCCGGCGTGAAGGGACTGGTCCGAACAGGTATTGATATTTCGTCGTCCCGCTCTGCATTCTCTCCAATCCATTGTGCAGATGGTCTCTCGTGTCATGACTCAGCTTCTCGAGAGAGCCGCTCAGAAAACCATTCAGAACCTCATCGACTTGGCCCTGGACAAAAGGAATCAAACGTATGCCGTAACCTTGGACAAGGCTGCTGTAAAAGTCGCTTATAGCGCCGCAAATGAGGGTAGTGACGGAAAGCTCAGCCAGTTTCCCGGCGCGATGAAAGAGAGAGTCATCCTCGAAGCATTCATGCCACCGACTGATTATACTTTCGGCCGCTACGTCCACCACCAGCAGCTCTCCGGCAGAATCTGCGACCGGAGATACCCGGTTCTCCCAGATGGTAATCGCCACCCTCATCAGCGGTCCTCGGATAGAAACGTTTTCCACAAAGCCTAAAGCAATCCACGTGCCGCTTTCACTGAAAAGGGGTTAAAACCGGCAACCTTTGAATTATTAGTGTGTTAAAAGCGTGAAACGCGGAGGCAGGCAATAGGGACCATGATCAGGGTTGCATATTCGCGATCATCCCTGCTTGGGAAATCGCGAGGACGCTACCTCAGCGGAGGGTACACGCCTGCGGCTCCAATTCTCCCCGCCCAGTTCTCAAACCTGTTTGAATCGAGGTGGGCATACGAAAACATCCAGGGGGAGCGTCGGTCTTTATTCCTCGATAGTGAATCTCCAGGCACAGTACCAACTGTCGGGGTGCGCATCGGGGGGGCACCCTATACATTCTGTTTTGATCCTGGGATCAATGGATTCCGCAAAAGAGGGATATTCAACCATTCCTCCGGATTTGCAGGGATAGTCTTCCAAGCCCTTGCGCTTCCTGGCCGACTGCACGCGGCAGTCATTCATCTGGAAAACAAAGCTTTCGGGAGACTCATCAATGATGGACTGGATATTGATCGTGGCATAGAGGCGGAAGCGCAAGGCTTTCTTGAGTCCTTCAAGGCCGGGTTTCGGCTCCAGGTGAAGGAATCGTCGGATGCTCCACGCCTCAAACGGGGAGAAGCAAGCCCAACAGGAATCGTTGCACCGCTTGGCATCGAACATGTTTCTACTGAATTCCACAGCCTGGAACCAGACGCCGTCATTGGCAATCCAGCTGACGGCGATGTTCTCTTTGACGCTGTTCAAAGCCTCCTTGGAAAGGTCGAGCAAAGGTTGGGGAATGTCCCCCTGCATCTTAAAGCCCAGCGTTTTGGCGAGCCGCTCCATCTGGATCCCGTAGCTTCGCTCGTAGGCTTTCGTGAGCACCTGTTCCGCCTTATCCCGACCGAGTTGATGCCTTACCTCTGCGTACCACATGGCATGATGCATCAGCATTCGGTGAATGTAATCGATGACCAGACGTGCGGTTTCCTCGTGGTTCAAATCTTCCGGTGATTGAATCTCCTGGCGCATGTGTCCTCTCCTCTTTATTCTTGCAGTCGAACCGACTGCATGAACTCACGCTCACCCTACGGTCATTAAATGGATCGTATCTCCATCATGGAGAGGGGTGTCCATTCGAGTGTCATACGACAATGGTGAAAAATTGACCGCTACTTTCAATCCCATGTCAATTGCGCCGGTCTGGTCCAGCAGGACCTGATCCACTCCGCGGCCGTATTTCCTTGCCAGGCCGACGGCAAAATCTTTGATCGTCTGGCCCGCAAATTCAAAATCCAGGGCCTTTTTCTTGTTAAAGATCTTGTAGAGCTGGGGCAGGCCTTCAATCTTGAGATGGACTTTCATTTATGGATCTCCCTTCTCCCGGATTTCAGGGGCAGGCTCGCTCCCGCCATAATGTCGCCTTGTTGCAGTCATTCGCTGTTGTCCGTCAGGAGCGTCCGCCCATCTACAGACGAGAACTCCTTAACTTGTTCCGCAAAGTACGTGCCAAACGGCGTGAAATCAAGAATGCATTATCTATCTGTAAATTAGGGGTTTATATGCAGCAGAACTTCTTGCGAGTCCACCTTGCGTTGCACCTGCGCAATCAAAGGGGCAATTTTTTTTGCAGTATTGCAACACTCGACTAATCGAAGATAGCCTGATCCTCTTCCATACCTTGATTGACATGGGGTAGATTTGGAGTGAGCGCAATGTGCGCCACGAGAGGAGCGAAGCAGGATGAAGGATCAACCCGGGACCTCAAGATCTCTTCGCGGGCGGATGGTTGATCGTCGCTTCCAGGACACCGGCCCTTTCCATTGTGAGCGGTATATAGACATACGTCGAACATCGGTCCCTGAAGGTTTCAAAATCGATCTCGTTCCCGCCGATGCTCACGCTGTGGACATGGCTCTGCCGCATTCTGAGACACAGGGCGAATTCCATGGGAAGATCATCACCGAAATAACGCACCCTCGCAATGGTGGTATTGAGGTCCACCATTTCGCGTTGCGGATAATTGAAGTGATTTCTCTCTCCCCAAATCCTGACTCGGGAGGCCCGGCGTTCGGCGGCATTCTTCCCCACGGGTCTTATGGAGACCCGGAAATCACCGTGCAGGATATTGACAGGATACCCCGGGTCCCTTTCCCAGGCAAATCTGCCGCTGCCCATTTTCAAGAGCGCTGCGCAGGGTGCCAGGCCGCTTTCCGCCACATCGCCGGCATCTCTGATGGCGCCGTGGTTCGTCTCCACCCCAAAAACCAGGGAATGCCATTTCATGTAAGCGGGGCCGCAGGTATAATTCGTGTACGTGGATTGCCCTGCCTGAACCGTGGACGTGTTCATGGCAGCCGCTTCAGGGATGTCATAGGCATCATGGGAATCCTGCATATGGAGCAGAAACATCTTCTCTTTCAACGAGGTCCACGGCAGATTGCCGACTTCCCTTTCTCCGAAATAGTAGGTCGCCAGATCCTCCAGCGTGTGTATCTCGTAGGGCCAGCCCGCCTCCTCTGCGGCATCAACCATTCTTTGCGCCACGTGCAGATGGATTTGTTCGTCCATAGCCCACCTGGTGGTATTCGCGGGAAGGATCACTTCCATATCTCCGATGTCGACCTTCGAGCCGCTTCCCTCCCCAAGGCTGTGATAATCGATGATCATATCCGGTGGATAGGTCCGGAAAAGGCCGCCCAGAATGAAACGCTCCGTCTTTGTGAGGCTCGTTCTGGATGAACGGAACTGATTCGCGACAAAACCCTCCGGGTTGACGACCAGGACCACGATGACGATCTGGGAATCCCGTATCTCACTGGCTTCATCACCGGTCAGAAAACGCAGGATTTCCGGTGCCACGACCCTTGCTCCAAACTCCTGGCCATGTCTCGCCGCGGTGACAACGGCGACTTGCTTCTGTTCATCCGCCATATCCCTGTTGGTCACAAAAATCGCAGGGATCTCCCAATGATCGGGGGATTTGCCCAGGACTTCTTTGCGTGCGATCCTTTTGTTTTCTTCCACAAAAGCATCCAGCCAGCGATAAACCTCCTTGAGGCCTTCTTCTCCCATCGGCATATGGTCAAATACTGACACGGTGAATCCTCCTTTTCCCTAATCGGCTGTGATGATGAATTCGGGTGGGTTCACGATGTGGCGCTTGACGGCGCAGAGGTCCATGACCCGGATGACGGCCTTTTTGTATTTGTCCGGAAACCCCGGTGGCAATCTCAGGTTGATGTTGAATCTCTCGCAGAGTTGTTTTCTTTCATCCCACTCATAGGTCATGGTCAGCGCCATGCCCTCTGCCGGAATCTCGCGGGCCTGGCAGAACTCCAAGGCATAGACGCCTGCGCAGGTGGCTATGGATGCCACAAAGAGATGAAAAGGTTCGGGCGCGGTACCTTCTCCACCGTTCTCCATGGTTTGGTCCGTGTGAATAACCCTGTCATTGATTCGGGCATAAACCTTTTTCCCGCCCGGGAACGTCACATCGACTTCGTTCATGTCTGGATCTCCTTTCTCATTCCTTTCTCCGCACTGAGCGAGCGAGAATCGCTTCCTCGACGGCTTCATCCATATTGTTCTTCGAAGTGATACCAACCCTTATTCCTGCATTTGCCATGACGTACCCCGGCCCTTTTCGCGAGAGGTCCTCCCTCATCAGGACATCATCGACATTCTCTTGGACCAGCCATTCGGCTACGCGGATTCCTTTGGCCACATCCACCTTGCAATGGGGGTTCTCCCGCACCTCCCGATTCTCCACAACACCTCCCTCAAGTCGCACCGTCACAAAGGCAAAGTAGGGAGAGTCTCCGAAATGACCGCTCACCGATCCTTCCCGATCAGCCAAGGGTATGGCTATCCGCGCATGGGAACGGGCCTGCGGCTCATAGTGGATGGTGACCCGTTCCACATGAGGGATCTTTTCCTGAATCTCGTGTTCGAGGGCTTCGCTGATCTGGTGGGCCCGCTGGAGATCGTCCGTTCTCAGTCTCACGTTTGCCTGGAGAAATCGAAAGCGTCCCGCGTTTCTGCCCATGAGCGATGACACCTCTGCCACCATGGGGTGATGCTCCAGGATCCCTCTGACCCGGGCCAGGGTATCGAAATCAATGGAGGCGTCGAGGAGTACCCTCATGCCGTCGGAGAGCAGTTCCCATCCTGCCCAGGCGATGAATATCAGCACCAGGGCCGCTGCGAGCTGATCGATAGAGATCCCATAGACCGCAGGGTTCCATCCAAAATAGCCCGGCAACACGGACCCAAGCACCACGATGGAAGAAAGGACATCCACCTGCCTGTGTTGTGCCTCGGCAATCAGCGTAGGGGACTCGGTTTTTCGCCCCACCCTGACGGCATACCGGCCGAAGAGATAGGTTGCCACGACCCCGAAAAGAAGCATGATCACCACGCCCACGGAGATCGCGGGTGGAGCAACGGCCCCGGCAAGGACCTCCCGGGCAATTTCATACCCCGCGAAAAAGATCGACAAGGCCACAAAGACCGAGATTAGGTTTTCTATCTTGTACAGGCCCAGGGGAAAGGAAGGGGTTTTTCTTACGGACAGCCTCAGTCCTCCCAAAAGCACCAGGGAGGCCACGGCGTCGGTTCCCGAATCGATGGCGCCGGCGGTCACGGCCAGGCTGCTCGAATAATAGGCAAGGACGGACTTCATGAGCGCGAGAGCGAGGTTCAACAAAAAGGCATACAGGGCAACCTTCTGTATAAGATTGGACTCTCCGGCGGCTTTTCTCCCGGATTCTGAATCTGAGTGGACAGATTTCATTGCAATCACGTGATTCGAATGGACATCGTATTCTTTTCTCCTCAATGCTGAAACCAGGTCCTTCGATTCCCCGTCCCCTCCGCCATGCTCGCACCACCACAGACTACCGGAAAAGAGAGAGGAAAGGAACTCTTCCGGCAGGAAGGCGCTGAAAAGACCCGCCAAAAAAATTACCCCTATGGTCACAGGCAACAGGTTCTTGATCTGCCTGGAACCGCTTCGAAACGCATGAGCAGCGGCTTCGCGTAGCAATCCATGTGCCGTTTAGAAGTGAGAAGGAGCCAGGATCGTAATCTTCTGGTTTCAATAGCCTGGGAGCGGCGGGAGCAGAGGGCAGGTCTGAGAAGCAACATGGAGAGTCGCATCTTGGCGACCATCCTTGCTTCGGAAATCGCGACGGCGCGACTTCTGTCCAACCTCTCTTCCGGGACGATTTCATCCCAATCCATTCAATAGTGTAGAATCCGCCCATAGACACTTTTTTGAGCATGCGCTCAAAAATAAGCATTGACTCCTTGTTTTATAGCATTATAATTTGAGCGTACGCTCATAACTGGGGGACCGATGCCAAGACCGAGAAAGATACGTTGGGTGCAGGGACGTCCGATTGTCGCCGCCTTCGTTCCGGATCAGATTCCCCCCTGGGGAAGGGAAGAGGCGATTCTTCCCCTCGAGGGTCTGGAGGCGATCAGGCTTTGCGATCTCCAGGGAATGGATCATGAGTCGGCGGCGAACATGATGAACGTCTCGCGTCAGACCTTCGGCAGGATCCTCTCGGAGGCGAGAGCGGTTGTGGCGGATGCTCTGGTTGCGGGCAAGGTTCTCAAAATCGAGGGAGGCCATTTCGAGATGCCCCCTCGAGGAAGAGGACGTCACCGCCGCGGATGGCGCGGTGGATTTTAGAGGAAAGGAGGTGTCTTCCATGCCACGATTCGATGGAACAGGTCCAATGGGCGCAGGCCCCATGACAGGTGGAGCCCGCGGGTTCTGCAACCCTGCCTCCGCAGGATACGCCGGCTGGGGCAACAGGGGTTTCGGCTACGGTCGAGGACGGGGCCGGGGATTCAGGAGAGGGTTCGGACCGGGCTTCGGTTTGGGTCCGGGGTATGGCCGAGCGGCGGCATCACGAACATTCTACCCCTTCCAGGGCGCCGGTTATGGCCCGGCCTACGGCCCACGTTACGGGAATCCCTATGGGATGAACCCTGAAGACGAGCTCCAGGTGCTGAGGGAAGAGGCCGATGGCATAAAGAGCGAGCTTGAGGGAATCAACAAACGCATTCAGGAACTGGAATCGAAATCTTCACAATCGTAAAACTTCATGGCAAATCCCACTACCGGCCTCTCCTCGGATTCAGGGGAGAGGCCATTGTTTCGGTTATTGCCAGATACGACCATTTATCCCCAATGGCAGAGCATAATTCGTAAAGGTGTCGTTGCGTGCATAGTCCATAATGTCCGGAGTGCAATCCCGATTCGTCCTGTACTCGCACTCAGAGCAATCCAGATGTGGCCAGAGCTTCTTCGCTGCCTCATTGAGGCAGATTGCATAGTGAGGGCAAAAAGGATTCCTCGCCCCTTTTCTGTTCTTAGGACACCTTTCCCGACTCATGACCAAGCCTCCCGATGCTCGGTATTCCTCTCTTCGTCAAAAAGAATCTCCATCCCTACCCCCGCGTCATGGTCGATCCGCATTTGGGGCACCTCTGCTGATAACAAGGGCTCCCCATCTGATGGGCTGCCCTTTCACCACAGTTCGGGCAAACACAATTCCCGCCGGGGCCTGCGCCAAAGCCGCCTCCTTGCCCTTTTCCCCCGCTCCTTCCGCTACTGCCGCCTCCGCCCTTACCCATTCCCCTGCCTGTTCCAGGGCCCTGGCCCCTTGGGCCGGTTCCGTCTCCTCTTGGCATTTTACTCACCTCCTTTTTGGTTAACGGTAAAAAACTTTTCAGATCTCCATGGCTTTCGCCAGATTCTCCCAGATATTTCTGACTGCTCCCGCGCCCTCGGAATCTCCGTCATATTCGAAAATGGTCTTCCCCTGAACCATTGCCTTTGTAAAGACGGGATCGAACGGGATTCGGCCCATCACCCTTATGTTTCTTTCCCGGGAAAAGTCTTCTATGGCCTGTGCCTGTTCCGGATTGAGATCGAACTTGTTTACGCAGACCATGGCCGGAACCTTGAAAAAGGCCGCCAGCTCCGCCACTCGCTCCATGTCATGCCTGCCGGAGACTGTGGGCTCCGCCACGATGAGGACCGCCGTGGACCCTCCTAGGGAAGCGATCACCGGGCATCCTATTCCCGGAGGGCCGTCTGTGAGCAGCAGATCGAGGTTGTTCTCCTCCGCAAGCTTCTTCCCTTGCTGGCGGATGAGCGTAACGAGCTTGCCGGAGTTTTCTTCTGCAATGCCCAGTCTGGCATGGGCCATGGGGCCGAAGCGGGTGTTGGAGATAAACCACTCTCCGCATGTCTTCAGGGGAAAGGAAATCGCTTCCTCAGGGCAGAAATAGTGACACACGCCGCAGCCTTCGCAGGCGACAGGGTCCACTACAAAATCCTCATCGATGGCTTTCCACCTGCACAGACCCCTGCAAAGACCGCATTGGGTGCATTTATCCTGGTTGATTATCGCCGTATGGCCGGAGTCGAAGTCGTGACGCTCCCTGACCTGGGGGTTCATGATGAGGTGAAGATCGGCTGCATCCACATCAGCGTCGCAGAGCACCTTCCCCGTTGCGAGAGCCGCGAATGCGGCCAATATGCTTGTTTTTCCCGTTCCACCTTTGCCGCTTATGACAACCAGTTCTTTCATCGGAGCAACCCCGCTTCATCTTTTCTGCCATGTGAGACAATATGTTCGATTTGATGGTAAAGGTTGAGGAATTTCTCTTTCCATTCGGGCATCACCTCAACGATCATCTGTCCCCTCGAGTAGGCCTCCGCAATCAGCCGATCAAAGGGGATCTCCATGAGCACGGGGATCCCCTCCTCCTGTGCATAGATTCTTGCCTGATCATCGCCCATGTCCGAACGATTGATGATTAGCCCACAGGGAATTCCCAGGATTCTCACCGCCCCAACAGCAAGCTTGAGGTCATGAAGCCCGAAAGGGGTAGGCTCGGTTACCAGGAGAACGAAATCCGCCCCTTTCATGGCCGCGATCACCGGGCACGACGTACCGGGCGGGGCATCGATGATGGTCTGCATCCGCGACTGCGTATATTCTCGGACTTTTCTGATGAGAGGCGGAGACATGGCCTCTCCCACCCTCAATCTGCCGTGCACGAATTCCAGACCGTTTCTATAACCAAACTCGACTACACCCAGTTCGCGCCCAACCTCTGTAATAGCCTTCTCGGGGCACACCTCCATGCACCCGCCGCAACTGTGACAGAGCTCATGAAAAGGCAGCACGGTTTCGCCGATAACCACAATGGCTTTATATTGGCAGATCTCTCCGCATTTCCCGCACAGGGTGCACTTTCCCGCATCCACTTCAGGCACAGGGGTGGAGACGGTTCTGACTCCATCCATGGTAGGGTGGATAAAGAGATGTCCGTTGGGTTCCTCTACATCGCAGTCCAGGAGTTGAACATTGGACTCAAGGGATACCGCCAGATTGGTGGCCACGGTCGTCTTTCCGGTTCCTCCTTTTCCACTTGCTATGCTGATGATCATTTGTCGCTCCTATTTCCCTTCAGCTGTTTCTTCATATATTTAGATACGGTTCATCAGTGATCACACACGTTCCCTCCTGTTTCGAGTATGCCCGCGAGATACTGGCTGACCAGTGCCTCGGGTGGATCCATGGGAGCACCGGTGATCACCTTGATTCCGCTTTCCACAAATAGCTGCTGTGCTCTGCTCCCCATCCCACCTGCTATGATCACGTGTGCCCCAAGTTCATGCAGCCATTTTGGCAATACCCCGGGCTCGTGGGGCGGAGGGTTATGCATCATCTTGCCTTTGATTTTGCCGCTCTCCGTCTCTACCAGGGCAAACTGCTCACAATGCCCGAAATGGGAGCAGAGCTTCCCTTCTGCCAGAGGGACAGCAAAGATGATCTTGTTCAAATCGCCCGTCCTTGGGACGTCTAAATCCGATTCACCACCTTTTGGTTCAGGAAAGACACGGCGATCGGAGGTCTCTTGGGTCGAAGCGATCACCTTGTCCACCATGGCGTTAAGGGCCCTGGTGAATGGTGACCGGTCACTGCCCAGGCCGTTCACCCTGCCAGCGTCCCCTTGTCTGACGACTTCAGGGTCAAGGGGCAGTTTTCCCAGGAATGTCAGGCTCTCCCTGAGAGCAAGCAATTCGCCGCCCCGTGCCCCGAAAAGGTCGATCTCTTTTCCGCAGTGCGGGCAGAGCATCCCGCTCATATTCTCCACGATCCCGAGAATCTTCATGTTGACCTGGCGGCAGAAGTGAATGGACTTCCTTACGTCGGCAAGGGAGATCTCCTGAGGCGTAGTCACTACGAGTGCTTCTGCATCAGGAACTGTTTGCGCAACGGTCAAAGGCTCATCTCCTGTTCCCGGAGGCGAGTCGATTATGAGATAATCAAGAGGCGGCCATTCCATATCAGAGATGAACTGCCGGATGACGCCTATCTTGATGGGCCCTCTCCATATGGTCGCCAGGTCTTTGTTCTCGCCCATAAGGGACTCAATGGAAATCACCTGGAGATTGGGAAAAAACTGAACGGGTATCGCTTTTTCTGCGTGAAAGGATGGCTGGACGGATCCTTTCAACCCCAGCAGCCTGGGTATGCTCGGGCCGTGGAGGTCTACGTCCATGAGACCGACCTTTAGTCCCCTCCCGGCGAGAATCACCGCCAGATAGGCAGCCACAGTGCTCTTGCCCACGCCGCCTTTCCCGCTCATCACAAGGATCTTGTGCTCGATATGGCTCAAGGTCTCTCTGATCTCTGCATCCTGGATCTTGTGCTTTTCATCCTGACTTATCGTTTCTCTATTTTTTACCATGACAATGCTCTCCTCCTCATGCATTTCGTCTTTTTCGATAGCACCTTTGTTCAATCTTATTTCTTCATTCTAATTTGTATGCATCTCATACATCATGCAGATGCTCTCTATGCAGATGTTCTCTGACGACTCCTTGGATTCACCAGAGCGTTGCTCAGGAAGGCGTTCAAAACATCGTCGACCTGTCCATCGACAAAAGAGATCAATCGTATGCCATAGCCTTCAACAAGACCGCTGTAGAAGTCGCTTATGGCACCGCAAATGAGTGTCTTAACGGAAAGTTCAGCCAGCTTCCCGGCGTGATCAAAAAGGGAGTCATTATTGAATTGCTCATGTCTCCGATGGATTATTTTCCCGCCTCCTACGTCCACCACCAGCAGTTCCCGGGCCGAATCCGCGACCGGAGATATCCGGTTCTCCCAGATGGTAATCGCCAACCTCATAAAGCATCCTTCTCGGGTTAGAAACGTTTTACTAAAGCATTCAGCAATCCATGTGCCGTTTTGACTGAAAGAGGGCACGAATCGTCAAATTGTCATATTTATCAATTGATTGAGCGCATAAAGAAGAGGAGGACAAGAAGGAAAATCACCGCCGAGAGTCGCATCTTTGCAATTATCGGTGCTTGGCAAGTGCGACAGCGCGACTCGGTCACCAGGGGGGCTCAGCCTCTCCCGGACCATTTTCATGCCACGGTCTTCATTCTTCTGAATAGCGCCCTTATAAACAGGTCCCTGAGAAAAGTATTATGCCTCCAGGAGTCACCACATAGCCGGCCGGGGAAAACCGTATCAAACAAGTTCCATGCCCTTATCTAAGTATTTTTTGGCGAGATCAATATAGAGTTGTTTGCCCCAGTTCCAGAACTTCTCGTCCTTTGAAGTTATCTCTCGAACGATTTGTGCCGGATTACCGGCTGCAACCACTTTCGAAGGAATTTTTTGCCTGGATTTTACGACACTTCCTTCTGCGATAATTGTATTTTCTCCTATTTCAGACCAGATACTGAGTATGGAGCCCATGCCGATAACTGCCCGATCGCCTATATGTCTGCCGTGAACCACTGCACCATGACCGATGGTGACCCTTCCTCCAATCCGGTTTGTTTCGCTTGGAGGAGCGTGAACAATGACTCCTTCCTCCACCGCCGTACCGTCTCCAATTTCAATTCTGCCGTAGTCTCCCCTCAGAATGGCTCCATGCCCGATATAGCAATTAGCACCTATAACTACGTCACCGATGACTCTCGCCAGATCACTGACATAGGTTTCTTTTCCCACTTTCGGCTGTCTGCCGTCGAACTTATAGAACATGGATGATCCTTTCTACCAAGCAAGAGTAAGGTGGCGTCTATGCGCCTTCTGCGCCACCAATAGTTGCATCAATGCTACCGTTCAAGCTATCTTCAAGCCTGCGCCTCTTTTCGCACCATGTTCCAAGTGTTTCTCATCCCATTATTTATGCTCCTGCTTGATTGTGAGCTGGTCCGGCATATATATTGCTAATGGAAGAAGTTGCATGCGAGACATCGTCTCGGCTTGGTCTTCGGAAGAATATCTGAGGTACGAATAAGGTGGCAATTGCCTAACGGGCGGGCAACGGTTTGCAAAGCCGTTTTATCTGGTTCGACTCCAGATGCCACCTCCAATTGAATCTCCCCATGCTTCGGTGGGGCGAAATGTTTCAGTATTCTCAAACCCGCCAATCTTTCCTTCCGGGTCCCAGCCTTCCTCGTTTTACGTGAATCATTTCAGCCACTATGCTGACCGAGATTTCAGCTGGCGTCTCGGCCCGAATGTCAAGACCAATGGGCGCATGGATTTCATCCAGTCGCTCTTTAGGGATGCCCTCCTTCAGGAGTTGGTTGAAAACCATCGCCTTTTTGCGCTGACTGCCTATCATTCCAATGTACAGGTGCGATGTGAATCCGGGGACAGGAGTTCTATGAATATCCTTGCCTCACCCCCGCAAATCATTTCCGTTTCAACCAGTTCTTGTCCTGTCATGGAAACATCAAGGAACCGGCGACCGGAAGTCTGGTGAAGGGTTGCCGCTGCTTCAAGAGTCTCAGCTTCAAGTTTGCCCCCGCCGACGGACCCCAAGATGTTTTTTCTTCCCCTGATCAACATCCTTGCGGCGGCTTTGCGAGGAGTGGAACCCTTGTGTTCAACGACTGTGGCCCATATTATGGATTCGCCTTCCTCCAACAGCCGTATCGTTTCCTTCAGTATTTGTTCCATCGTCACAAACTCTCAACCAACCCTCAAAAGTTGAATTTCCGGCAGATCCCTTCCAGAACGGACCCGCCTATAGCACGAGCTTTCTCGCTTATGGTATCGACGTAAGATTTATCACCTCGGGGATCGATATCGCCAACCTTGAGCCCCCTGCCGACTCGGGTGCCGGATCGAATAAGTCCTCTCAAAGTCCCTGCGATTCGGGCCACCACAGGTTCTCCGGCAACCATCCCAACCACCTGGCGTGCTTCAACCGGATCACCCAATACGAGCTTGGCATCGAAGATTCCATCAGCCGGAGCCCGCAGAACGCGTTCCACGCTCACACCGGAAATATTGCCGGGGACCCCCGTGTTTGCTTCAGCATACCCTGATGTATATAACCGCCCCAAATGATGCCCTCGTTTTGTTTCCACAACAAAATGGGCGTCACGACCGGCTTCATAACCCGGCCCCAACGCAATCACCAGCGGTGCATCATTTATGGTGATGCCTGTATTGTTCTTGGCCAAAGTGGCCTCAATCAGTACATCCGGCCTGGTGATGATCATGCCTTCCAAAAAGGGATCGACCATCAGTGGAATTTTAGAACTCGCCCAGGCTTCATCCGCTTCATTTGCATGATCTATCAATACCGCTTCCACGCCCTCCACCGTTTTTCTCCCCTCATGGACCGCCTCGCAAAAAGCGACTGCGCGGCGAACTGCCAGCGGCGACGGGATCTCGGTCATCAGTACGTGGAAATGGCTCTGGTAAAGACGCCAGGCCACGCCTGTCGCCATCTCTCCTGCGCCCTTGATGAGCACCTTGAGATTCGGTTGCATTTCAATCTCCTCTACAGGGGCCCTGCGCTACCAGACGGTCCCCAAAATCCAAAACAATATCAAATGATCAAAATCGAAATGACCAAAACGGGAATCGGCAAAACTCTATTCTCGCCCAGAAGCAGAGCGCAAAGAAACGAAACCATGATTTGACCGCTGAACGGGAACCCTGAATCTTTGAACCTTTTCTGCTGTTTTGAACATTGGAACATTCGGGTTTTGAATTTGTTTCGGATTTCGGAATTCGATATTCGGATTTTTCAACCATGGCTTTTACCCCGGATCGGTAGAACCTCTCCGGGGTCCTCCACCAGAGGTGGGAGATCGTTTCGTGTGTTCCTTATGCCGCTTCCAGCTTCTGCCGTGCGGCCATATCCATGAGCACCCTTTCGCGCCGCTTGTCGAGCCCCAGAGCGTTGCGCTTCTTGTTGATGTGGGCGATCATCTTCTGCGCATGCTTGATCGGATCCGCTTCAAGGTCCCACATGCCGCCGTAAATCCCTTCAAGCTTGTTGTAGAGGTAGTCTTCAAACACGGGCGAGCCGCTTACCGGCAGTGTCACCCCGAAGACCGTGTACACGCCCGATACCACGAAGTAATGGCCGATACTGATCGCCTTCTCACTCATCCACTCTGGGGCCGAACCGGCCGCCGGAAGATCGGCAATTGTTTTTCCAAGCCCCCCGGCCTTCACCACCTCGGTAGCGGCCATGAGGATCCGGCTGTTGTCCACGCACGATCCCATGTGGAGGACGGGTGGAATGCCCACTGTCTCGCAAACCTCTGCAAGGCCCGGTCCGCAATAGACACCCGCCGATTCGGGTGTGAGGAGCCCGGCCTTTGCACAGGCTATGGCATTGCACCCTGTAGTGAGGACGATCACGTCATTCTTGATGAGTTCCTTCACCACGGTCAGGTGGCCCTCGTCATGCATGGTGCGGGCGTTGTTGCACCCGACCACGCCGCCGATGCCTCGGATCCGGCCGTTGATGATGTTGTCGTTCAGCGGGGTATAGGATCCTCGGAAGGTGCCTCCAAGGTGATAGTTGATCGCCTCATAACTGAACCCTGCAATGAGGGGGGAGCTCAACTTCGGGATGATGACCTCCTTGTTTCGATTGGGGAAATTGTCGATCGCGGTTATCACGATCTTCTTGGCATCCTCAAAGGCCGTGTGCTCGTCGAACTCGATGTGAATGGTATGCCCGGAGGCAATCCTGGCCTTCGGGTTGGTGGTGATGATCTTGGTATGGAAGCACTCGGCCACATTGGCAATGTTTTCCATGATGCACTGCACGTCCACCACCATGGCATCGACCGCGCCGGTCACGATCGCTAATTCCTGCTGGAGGAAATTCCCGGCCAGGGGAACGCCGTGGCGCATCAGTATCTCGTTGGCCGTGCAGCAGATTCCGCTCAGTTGGATGCCATTGGCCCCTTTCTGCCTGGCGTACTCCACCATCTCCGGCATTTCAGCGGCAGTGACGATCATCTCGCTTAGCAGCGGCTCATGGCCGTGGATGACGAGGTTGACATGATCCTCCTTGAGCACGCCCAGGTTGGCTGAGCTTTTTACCGGATAGGGACAGCCGAAAAGGACATCCTGAAGATCGGTGGCGATCATGGAGCCGCCCCACCCGTCGCCAATGGCCGCCCTGGTTGATTGGGAAATGAGGTTCTCATAGTCCTGGTCCACGCCGATATGGGTCCGGTGCATGATCTCCACGATTTCACGGTCGATCCCTCTCGGAACCACGCCGAGCCTTTTCCAGTTCTCGTAAAGGGGCTTGGGCGCCCTTTTGGCCGTACAGACCTCCCCCTCCTGCTGCCCCCACTGGGCCAGGGCCTTCTCCCCCACCTCCACCGCGATCTCGTCGATATCGCGCTGAAGCACTTCGCCGCCTTCTCCCTCCACCGTGATCTCTACGTCGAAATCAGGTGCGATCTCCAGGAGCTTCTTGGTATCCTTGATCTTGTAATCATGCGTCTCTTTCCGGGCTGCCGCCAGAAAGGTCTCGGCAACTCCTCGCCCGTGATCGGAGTGGGCTGCCGCGCCTGCAGCGACCATGCGGGCAAAGTTCCTTGCCGCTATGGTACTGGCGGTTGCACCGCAAAGGCCTTTTCGCGTGTCTTCCCCTCCCTGTTCGACATCTTTGGTGAGCGGAAGCCTGCAGGGTCCCTGCGAACAGTTCTTGCAGCAGGTTCCCTGTACCCCGATGTTGCACGGTTTCATGGAAGCGGCGCGGTCGAAGATGGTCTCTACCCCCATCTCCCGCGATCTCTCGATCATCATCGCGGTTGCAGCATCCGCGCTCAATTCGCTCGGCTTTGCCGCCTTCTTCACCTTCTCCTTGGGCTCCGCCGATTTTGCCTTGACTTCCTCTATCGTCATTTCACGTATCTCCTTTCTCTTTCCTTCTCCAAACGATTCCGGCCTCTCTTCTTCAAAAAATTCTCGAGTGTCTCTTGCAGCGTCTCCGCAGCAAGAAATGCGCAGTGCCTGTCCTCTTCAGGCAAATTTCCGGCAATTCTCAGGATGGTCTCACCTGTAATCAGTGCGATCTCATCCGGATTTTTGCCAATGCTCAGCTCCGCAGCAAAGGAACCGCACACGATGCTGGCACCACATCCGTTGGTTTGAAAGGTTGCCTCCTTGACCCGCTCCCCTGCAAACCTCAGGAAGATCTCCATGGTGTCCCCACATGCAGCGGAAACCCTCGCATAGCCGTCCGGCTTTCCAATGGTCCCCACGTACAGCGGCTTGCGCCACCTTTCGAAGGCCACCTGCCCGTATGCCTTTCTGGTTTCTTCCAGGATCTGAGTCTGGAGTCCACGCGCAAAATCATCGAATTCGTCAGTCATCCTTTCTGTCCTCATTTATCGGCAAGTGCTTTAATTTTGGATTCGATAGCCTCCATTTGTCGCCTCAGATCATTGGCCTGCTCCTTCAGAAGGGCAAGATCTTCTTTGCCGGACAGGTACCCGGCACCAGATTGTCCTGTATCCTGTGCCGTCATTCCGCTTCCCATCCCGCGTCCACCTCCCATCCCGCCTCCGCCTCCCATTCCACGTCCGCCGCCCATCCCACGCCCCATGCCGCCTCCCATCCCAGTTCCGAAATGGGCTTGAACATTAGGCGTTGATGAAGAGCTCAACTTGCCTGACTTGAATAACTCCACAGCCTGGCGAACCCTCCCGCTCACACCCGTTATCACACGGACCCCCGCAGCGCCGAAGGTGCGAAAGGCATTGGGACCGCAGTTCCCGGTGAGCACAACGGAGACTCCTCTTTCCGCCATGAGCTGAGCAGACTGAATTCCAGCGCCCCCTCCCAGCGTTCTGTTCGAGTTTTCCACCGGCTCGAATGCCAGCGTGTCCGAGTCAATGATCAGAAAGTAGGTGCAACGGCCGAAGCGTGGATCAATGGTGTCATCAATGCTGGGGCCGGACGATGTCACTGCAATCTTCATGTGATCCTCCATCTAAATATTCTACGGTTGAAATTGCGATGCCGCCTTGTCATATGTTTTGGTAACGACTACTTCCATTTCCACCTTCGGCAGCCCATGCCTCTTCCGTTGCAGCCGCCTCTTCTCTGCATCCCGAAACCCTGCTGAAAAAAGGTGCTCACGTTGCCGGCAAGGAATTCATCCAGGTCATGATCCCGGAGCGCGTCCGATCCGGAATTGCGCTGACGGAAAAAATCGTACAATCTTCTCTTCTCGTCATTGCCAAGAACCTGGTAAGCCTCATTGATCTCTTTTAACCGCTCTTCGCATTCAGGGTCGTTTTCGTTTCTGTCCGGGTGATACTTCATGGCAAGCGCACGATAAGTTTTCTTGATCTCTTCGAAACTGGCCGTATTTGTAAGTCCGATGATCTTGTAGTAGTCCTTGTCCATCAAAGCCTCCACTTGCTTTTTCTTTTTCCGCTGCCGCCCCCGACCTGGATGCGGTCAGGTCCCTATTCACGCATGAGTAGAAGGCGCGCAGCATCGCCGCTGCGATGGCAGGCATAAGAAACGTCTTAGCAATCTCTATGCCTGGGACGGATCATGAGTGAGCAGGAGCAGAATCAATGAATTATTAAACACTTGGAGCAGAGCGCGAAAACCGGCAGAAGCTCAAGAATACTGGATGGGGTAGCGCTGATGCAATCCTGAAGGCGTAGAGGAGCAGGGACGCCACGTTATCCTTGCTGGGTCCTGCCATCGGCACGGGGAAGGTCTATCCTGAAGCGTTTGATCTTTCTGAAGAGGGTGCTCTTATGCATCCCAAGCTCTCGCGCAGTGACAAGCCGGTTGTAATGATTTCGCTCAAGAGCCTCCAGAATCACACGGATCTCCGTGGATTGAAGGGTGGCGTCCATGTTTCCGCCTGCGGTCTGAACTGCAGCAGTAGCTTTGAGGCTTTCGGGGAGACATTGGGGCTCGATCTGACCTTTGGGGCAAAGAACAAAGGCGTGCTCGATAATGTTTTCCAGCTCCCGTATGTTCCCGGGAAAATCATGGAACATGAGAAGCGAAAGAGCCTCCTGGCTGATAGCCGCCACTGCCTTGCCCTGCAATCGGTTGAGCCGTCCGATGAAGTGTTTCACAAGCATCGGAATGTCCTCTTTGCGCTGTCGTAGAGGGGGGAGGTCCAGCCGCACCACATTCACGCGATAAAAGAGGTCTCTCCGAAAAGTACCTTTTTCTACAAGGTCGGTAAGGGAACTGTTTGTGGCGGCGATCACGCGCACATTGGCCTTCACCGTTTCCGTGGCGCCAAGAGGCTGATAGATTCGGTCCTGCAGTACGCGGAGCAGCCGCACCTGGAACGCGGGGCTGAGGTCCCCGATTTCATCGAGAAGAATGGTTCCCCCTTCAGCGGCGGCAAAGTACCCCGGTTTGTCCTTGGTTGCGTTGGTGAATGCACCTTTCTTGTATCCGAAAAGCTCCGATTCCAGCAGGGAGTCGGGAAAAGCGCCGCAGTTGACCGCAACAAAAGGATGGTTCCGTCTCGGACTCAAATCATGTATGGCTCTCGCCAGGAGTTCCTTTCCGGTTCCGGTCTCGCCCTGAATTAGTACCGTGCTCTCGCTCTCCGCCACCTGGGGGAGGATCCTGAAAATCATGTGCATGGCCGGATTCCGGCTGATGATGTCTCCTACCTGAAACCTACCCTCCAGCTCTTTGCGGAGTTCCTCCACCAGGCTCATGTCGCGAAAGGTTTCGACCCCTCCGAGGATCTCGCCGTCCATGGCCTTGAGCAGGGCAGTGGAGACCACGACAGGAATGCGGCGGCCGTCCTTTGTAAAGATATGCGTGGAAGTGTCGATCAGCGATTTCCCGTGCTTCATGGTTCGCCGAAGTGCGCAGTCCCTCTCACACATGTTGGAGCGCAGAATCTCCCAGCAGTATTTCCCGATCGCCTGGTCCCGGGGAATCCCCGTGATTTTCTCCGCAGCGCGGTTAAACGATGTAATGTGCCACTCATGATCGACGGTGAACACGCCATCGGAGATACTCTCAAGAATAATCCCCGTGACATGTTCCGGGATCTGGTATTTTACGCTTCTCACGTGCTTGCTCCCGGGCTCGGATAATGTAACGGCTACCTTCCCTCGCAAACTGTATGCCAACCCGGGGCATGATATAAATTGGAACGTTTTCAGGTAATTAAGAGATATGGGATAGCAGCCGCACCTTCGCGAGATGTTCCGTGGATTGCATTTATGCACATATAGACCAATTTCACTTGCAGAATTGCAGCGCAAAGTCGTGTTGAATTGTACGATACAAGTGCGTTTACTCCCTGTTTCTAAAACGAGGGATCCGCACTTCAGAATTCGGCTGTGACTCGGACGCCCAAGATCCACCCCTTGCGATTATCGCCCTCATGGTAATCGTCTTTCATATACTGCACGTCCGCTGTGGCGGAGAGGATTTCATTGAACACAAGGCGGTAGTACGTCTCGAACACATGGGTTTTGTCTATGTCCTGGTTCCCCCTGCTCAAGTGCCCGTAGCCGATTCCGATGTTGTCCTTCTCCCTGTTCCACCAATTGCCTTTGATGTCGATGCCTCCGGAGTAAAGATTCTTCCAGACAAGGACAGGGCCCTCGTCGCCCCAACCGAAGCGGATCCAGGCGCCGAAGATCTCTCCCAGTTCCTGGTCAAAGGAAAGAAGCGTCGCCTTTCGGGCCTCCTTCTTCTCTTGTTCGGGATCAAGGAAGTCCTTTGTGGTCGTGGCGAAGATCACCCTGTAATTTCCCTCCCCCAGGCCGGTTTTCGGATGATACCCGAGCTGGGCCGCGTAGTAGTTGTAGGTATACCCATCCTCGTTCTCCCCCACCCCCATTGCCACGCCTTTGACTGAGAAGGCGCCGAACTCCCATTCCAGAGCACCACCGATGTCGTAAGAAGGGGCAAAAACATTGGGTCCATTGGACAGCGCCTCGTTCATGAATTGCGTGAATTCATCGTTGGCATACGCGTTCTCATCCACGTAATCGGTGGCATCGATGATTCCGCCGGTGATCCCTAAGGAATGATCTTCGGCAAAATCGAATGCACGCTTGTACCACGCGGCCAGCAGGTAATCCCGGCCGCGGCCGTTGATATTTCTAACATCATCTTCCAGATCCGCGGCCCATGGGGAGAGCGCAAAAGAGGGCTTTTCGGGGTCGATCTGCTTAAGTGCATTGCCGGCGCCGAACCCGAGTTTCATAAAGAACATGTCTTTGTCGGTAGGCCTGAAGCTCACCTCCGGCTGAAAAGCGGCCCCTCCACGCCCAATATTTTCGAAATCGGGAATCTCGTCTGCCAATATTCGGTATTGATAAGCGCCGGCCATAGTGCCGCCGACGGACAGTTTCTCGCTGATCTCGTAGGCTTTTCCGTATCCGGCTGTACCCGTCAGGCACGCAAGGGCAGTCAGACTGCATACACTCCATTTCATCCACCTTGCCATGAATCCCTTCCTCCCCTTCCTATCAAGCCCTCCTTGTGACCGGATTCGCGTCAATCCTGCAATCCCTTATGACCGGACTATTATGTCTCGATCACAACTGGGAAAATGCTTCTCGCAGGTGATCCAGCCACACCTTCAGGATTTCCGGATCATCGGCCGTTCCCTTGAGAATGGCCTCGCACTGGAACCCGTTGCGGGTGAGGATCGATTTCCAACTCTGCGGATCCTCTCCGGCCATGTCGTTGCGGGCGTGGTCCCCGGCGACCGACATCAGCGGGACGAGGTACACTTTGCCGACGTTCCGGGTTCGCAGCTTCGGCATTACATGCTCCAGGGAAAGTCTCCCTTCCACCGTGCCTGCGAAGGCATTGGGATCCAGGTCCTGGAAGACCTGGTTCATGGCCAGATAAATCGCATCCGCCGGATGGCGCTCTGTGCCGTGCCCCATGAAAAGGACTCCGTCCGAGGGTTTTCTGCCATGGATGTTCTTCAGAAGCGCTGCGGCTACCCTATCCATGTCTTTGGGCGAGGAAAGCAGGGGCTTCGCCACCAGTATCTTCTCGAACCCGCCCTCCATCAGACCATAAAGATGGGCATTCCGGTAGAGTTCATGGTATTCCTCTCCAGGGATGGTGTGAAGCGAAAGCACAGCCACATGTGTGGCTCCCTCATCCATGAGCTTTGCCAGGGCCACTTCAGGAGAGTCCAGGTCCTTCCCCTCTCTTGCAAGCTTCTTGCGAATCATCTTTGAAGTATAGGCCCAGCGGATCTCCACGCCGGGAAAGGTTTTGCGGGCCTGTTCGTCAACTCGGAGGAAGGTCTTCTGCGCCTCCGCATCGCTGGTTCCGAACGCCACCAGAAGGATGGCCTTCCGCATCTGTTTCTTCCCACCATGCACCGCAAGAGCATGGTTCTGAGCACCCATGAGTAAAAATGCGATCATCACCGGCACGACCCAAACCCATCGCTTTATCATCGCATGCCCCTTTCTCCAAAAAAATATCCCTAGAGCTGTTGCCCTAGGGATTGCACCCTGATTTACTTCATCCCAGGTCGGTTCCGCCGGTATGCCCACGCACCGGTTCACCTATCCACATCAGGCAGGTCTTCTGACTCCCCCTCCCCTCCAGCGGCCTTCCCACTCCTCTTGAGGAACAGTGGCACTCATTGCTGAAAGAGTTCCCTTTTCACAATTCAGAAAAGGGCGGGGTCACAGCGGCGGGACCGTTCCCGAGTTGCACGGGATTCCCTATTAAACAACGTTGTACCTGATGATTATAGCCGCGTTGATACTACGTGTTTGCCTTACCTTAACCTCCTTGATCTTGTCAAGGGGATTTAATAATTCACCGACGGGAAGAGTCTCCTGTCCGTGTGCGGCAGAAACATGGCCGCAATATACTCATCCATGAAGGGCTGATAATTGGAGAGCTCGATGTTGGTCATGCTCCTTGCGATCTGCCTTGCCCGTTCAAAACCGTGGGTGGACAGCAGACACATGCGGGCTCCCATCAGGGAACTGTTTCCGATAAATTTGATCCTGGATCGATCGATGTCGGGCAACAGACCGATGCCGATGGCCTTGGGGATGTCCAGATAACTCCCGAACCCTCCTGCCACAAAAATGGTTTCCACATCCTGAAATTTCACACCCACATAGTCGAGAAGGGACTTGATCGCTGCAAACACTGCGCCTTTTGATCGTATGAGATGCTGGATGTCGGACTGGGTAATGACGAGTTCACCTCCGATTTCCGTCTCTTCCGCCGGCGCCAGGATGAACGAGACCTCGCCGTCCTTCTCCAGCATGCTTCCATGGTCGGAAGCCAGGGCAAACTTGCCGTCTCCGACGATAATGTGATTTCGGGCAAGTTCGAAGAGGCAATCGATGAGCCCTGATCCGCAAATCCCCTTCACCTTCGACTTGCCTATGGTCTGGTAACGGACGCGCCCGTCCGAGATCATCACCTTTTCCACAGCGCCCCCGGTCGCACGCATTCCATGCTTGATCCCCCCGCCTTCAAAGGCGGGACCTGCGGAAGCCGAGCAGCAGACCATCCATTCATTGTTGCCGACCGCAATCTCTCCGTTTGTCCCCACATCGATCAGTACCCTGATCTCCGGTCGATCGGCCATTCCACATGCCAGGACGCCTGCGACGATATCCCCCCCTACATAGCTTGCCACACCCGGAATCAACTCCACGATTCCCTTGGGATGAATGTTGAGGCCGAGTTCTTTGGCAGGAATCTGAGGATAAAAATTAGCCGTGGGCACATAGGGGTCGAGACGTATGGAACAGGGGATGAGGGACAGGAGCAAATGGCTCATGGTGGTGTTCCCTGCGGCCACCACGCCTATAATCTGCTCATGATGAATCCCTTTTTCCTTTGTTAGTTTGTCGATGAGCTGATTGATGTTCCCGACGACCGCATTGTGCAGAGAATCGAGACCTCCCTCTTTGTCGCAGGCATAAATCATTCTCGAAATGACGTCCTCTCCATAGTGAGCCTGCTGATTGTGACTTCCCGCCACGCCGAGAACACTTCCGGATTTGAGATGGATCAACTGTGCGACTACCGTGGTGGTGCCCACATCGACCGCCAAAGCATAGTTTTCCTCAGTCGTATCTCCCGGCTCCACCTGCATTATTTTCAGGATGTCGCCATGTTTGGCCAGGGTGGTAGTGACCTGCCACTGGTTCTCTCGAAGCTTCAGTGCCAGTCCCTGAAGACATCCCAGGGAGATCTCGAAATCCTTGTACTCTGTTTTCCTCTTCAGTTCCCTGACGATTCGATCCATATCGCTGACATTGTCTTCAAGCGTCGGAGGACTGAGCTCAAGATGAATCTTCTGTACCAGGGGTTCGTAAAGACTCACCGGATCGGCCGAGACCCGATGGAGCGATATCTTTTCAGGTTCGCTGTAATCCACAGGTATCCCGTCGAGCAGGATTTGGGATTCCTGCAGAATGGATTCGGCCGGGATAAGGATCTCCAGGTCCGAGTTCACCCGCGTCTGGCACGACAGGACATATCCTTCCTTGATTTCATCCCCGGAGAGAATGCTGATGGAGTGCTTGTCAGCATGAATCTTCCCGTTCAGCACCCTGACACGACATTTTCCGCAAACCCCTTTCCCTCCGCAGGAGTTGCTGAGGGGCACGCCGGCCTTTGCAGCCGCTTCCATGAGGGTCGTCCCCGTTTCCACCTGAACCGTCTTCTCTTCCGGAAAAAACTTGACCTGGTTAAATCCCATAACGACTTTCATCCCCCACATTTTCTTTTTGGCCAAGAGGCGTTTCCTCTCGCTACTCGTCTCTTAACCTACCACCTCCATGACCGGTTGTCCCATAAGATTTTCATGCGGTCCTCCGACTTCGTCAAGCGTCTGAGAGCATAATGTCTGCGGGAATCATTCTCAGCGCAAGCGCAACTTCGAGAGGAATCAGGACAAGGTCGTCCAAATAACCCAAAACGGGAATGGGATCTGGAATCAGGTCTATAGGGCTGAAGGCGTAACCGACTACGCATGCTGCGAAGACGCGCGCGTACCAGGGAACGCGCGGATCCTTGTACGTGAGGTAGAGCGCATACACCTCAACCTTGAGCTTCCTGGCCCACTGCTTCCATCGCTCGAGAGTCCGACCAGCCATGAGAGCACCTCCAGTGCAACAGGTGAAACAGTGATGCGCAAGGTTATTATGACCTTTCCCTGAATTCTATGAGAATTCGGCTGAGCCAACTCTCTACTGTGACCGTCCCTTGAGGAGTGACTACCAGGTAGGCTTCCCCTGAAACGAGGCTCTTTGAGGCGCAAATCCGGATGAAGTCCTCAGGGGTTTTTATTTGGGACTCGAAGTGTTGGTATTTCCGGCGAATGTGTTTGCTTCTATCCTTTTCCTTCATGACGAGGGAAGTGTAAAATGCCTTGTCACAAGTTCTTTCCACGTAGGATTCACATGGAATTCCTCCTTTTGGCTTCATAACTGATCGCAAGAACCTCCGGGTATTCATGGCTTCTGAAGCGTGAGTTCGGTATCTCCTGCCTGCTCCGATGCTTCGGCAGGCGGCAACTGGGGTTATTACCCAATTCATTACCCATTTGATTCGACATTACCCAATTGCCACTTGGCGGTTTTAATTAATCGGGCAGATGGAATTTCCGGCAGGACCAAGTACAAACCCCATTCCCTGTTGAGAGGAGTGGGGTTCTCGTTCATGAGTTCATGTTACAAGCTTCCTCAACGTGAATTCCCTTCATTCCTCCGCTGGAGCCTTCTCGACCGGTTAGAAAACGCCTAATCTAAACTCATTCTGGTTTAAGATCAACACGTTTCAAACGCAAAGCGCGTTCTTCGGCGGTCCGTTTCCTCTAGGCGTGCGGAGTGAACCGAGGTTCAGCGACCGCGCTTTCACCCCTCCTCAAGAGGATTGCAACCAAAGCCAGGGCACTGAAGACGCCGCTCGCGAGAAAAGTAGACGATGCTCCCAGTTGATCCCACAATAGCCCCGCGATGGCGCTGGCCAGCAGCATCCCGAGCCCGCTCACCAAATTGAAAAAGCCGAAGGCGGTTCCGCGCAAATCGGCAGGCGCCGTATCGGCAACCATCGTGGCGAGCAACCCCTGCGTCATACCCATGTGCAGCCCCCATAAAGCAATTCCGCCCCATAGCAGCCCGCCCTGGTTGCCGGAAGCCAGGGCCACGTCCGCCCCGATCAACAAACCCAACCCCCATGCAAGCATTTTGGAGTGGCTTCTCGAGTCCGAGAATTTACCGAAGGGATAGGCGCTGACGGAATAGACCACGTTCATACCGATCAGCACCAGCGGCGTTAGGGCGAGCGGCAGGCCGCCTTGTTGGGCGCGCAACACCAGGAAGGCTTCGGAAAAACGTGCCAGAGTAAACACCGCGCCGATTCCAACCACCCACCAGTATGCAGGCGACAGGCGGCGCAGGTTCTCGCGACGGATGGGATTGACGGGCTTCGCGCCCGCTCTCCGTTCAGGTTCCTGCACGCCGAAGAAGAGCAGCGCCACGGAGAGGAAAGCGGGAACCGTCGCCACCCAGAACACCGTGCGGAAATCGTTTGCCCAGAGCAACATCAGGCCCATCGCCAGCAACGGCCCCAGGAAGGCGCCGATCGTATCGAGCGATTGGCGCAAGCCGAAGGACGCGCCTCGCAGTTCCGGCGGCGCGAGATCTGCCACGAGCGCATCGCGCGGCGCGCCGCGAATGCCCTTGCCGACACGGTCGGTCAGGCGGGCGGTAACTACCAGGCCGGCGCCTGCGGCGAGTGCGAACAATGGTTTGGACGCCGCGCCCAGGCCATAACCCAGCACTGCCAGCGGCTTGCGCTTGCCCCAGTAGTCCGAGAGCGCCCCTGAAAAGATTTTTACGATCAACGCCGTCGCTTCTGCCGCACCCTCGATCAGGCCGATGGTGAGAACGCTCATCCCCAGCGCGGTAAACATGAAAACCGGCAGCAGGCTGTGGATCAACTCGGAGGAAATATCCATCAGAAGGCTGACAAAGCCGAGCGCCCAGATGCTGGGGGGGATCCGTCCGTTGGCTTTGATCGGCGGGTTCATTTCAGGTTCTCCAGGTGAACGCCAAAACCCAGCAGCGGCAGCAAGCTATATTTCCGTCGTTCAGGCAAAACTTTTCATATCCTGCAGATAGGGCTGATTGCTTGAGAGATAGAATGACAGTGCACGCGCGAAATCGTGTCCGAGAATGCCGTCAATGAACATCTGGCTGATCTCGCGCTGTCGCAAAAGGGTGAACTGGGATGTGATCCAGATGTTGCGCTCCTCTTCGGAGATCGAATCGAGGAGTTGATGCAGCGCGCTTTGCGCCCTAGGCTGAAACATCCAGAAATAAAGGGCATCCAGGGAATGGATGCAAATCACCTTTTCCAGGTCCCGAGCTTCTTCGTTTGCCTTTTCACGAAAGGCCTGATGGTTTCCAAGCAGTTCCAGGGCCGGCGTTTCCGGGAATAACAACTCGAGTTTTGCGTAGATATCCAGCAGATCGGAGAGTTTCTTTCTGTATTCCCGAAAGCGCAACCGAATATTGTTGTAACGATCGGCAGTTCCCTCGATCAATCCGGCAACGAAATCAGATGCGGTTTTGGAAATGATGGCCGCCCATTTCTGAAGCACGTCGGTTGCCTCCGCCGCCCCGAAACCTGTCAGCAGCCCGCCGGCAGCATAGTTAAGGAACACGGCCAATGGGATGGAAAGGATGGTGCGAAAAAGATTCCCCAGCACCGCTCCTCTTGGCAAACCACGGAAGGCATTGTGGCTGGAAATGTAAATGCCATTGATCACCGCCATGAACGTATATAGAAGCAGCGGGTCAGTGGTGGTATTGATGCCGAACATTCTGTCCAGGAAGACCGTTTTCACAAAGTAATCCAGCAAGGGCACGGAGAACCCGGTAAAAAGCAGCGAATCCGCAATGCGATCCCAGCTGACGTAAGCGTTCCATCTCAGAAGGGGGGAGCGCCGAAAGCCGCCTCCGCCCAACACCGATTGCAGGATATTTCGAAGTCCCGTAATGGCGAACCAGATGAAGGCTCCAAGGTAAGCAAGCAGCCACCAATCCTTGGTGAGGGCGAAGGTGGCAAACGCGGGCACGAAGCCGATAATGACCTTCAGGACATTTCTCAGGTGGGAGTTGATATAAGGAAATCCGCCCCCTTTTGCCACTTTATGGCGGAGAGGAGGGTTCAAGTGCAGATCGTTCGTGATCCTTTTCTGCTCCCCTCCGAGTGTGATGACGTTTCCGCGCTCGACCATGCGGGTCGCGTCGGCTTGAACGGCCCAGTCCTGTCTTCGGGTGTAACCGAAGTTGCGGATTGCAGAGGCCGTTCCGGAAATGTACTGCGCCGCCCGGAGCCACCAAGGGATGTTCTCCATTGGCAGAAAAGTCACTTGCTTCAGAACGGTCATTCGAATAGGCAGCACGTCTCGGCCGAAGCCGATATCCCGCTCGATCTCTTTGCGGGCTCTTCTCGGCAACGTCTCGATCACCGCAAGTCCCATTCCGTGTGATTGCTGAGAACCGGTCGAATCGCTTCCTATGCGGGCCTTCAGGGGTTTGCCCTTGTACATGGTCTGCAAGGAGAGGATGTCGTGGAGGATGGTGCGCAGTTTGTCGATCTGTTCCTGGTCCTCTAGTTTCCGTTGGACCTCCACTTTTTGAATGACTTCGAGGATCAACCGTTTGAGGGCGATCGGACTCTGTTCGTTTATTGCATGTTGAAGACGACTGATGTCCTGTATGTGATCCGTCCTCCCGGCGGCCCAGTCCTTCAGATTGAAAAGCTCAAGCCTGGAAATCATTCCGTTGGAGTCGTAAAGCAGTTCCAGAACATCCTGAACTTCCAGGTTTGACAGGTTCAGTGTAACCCTATATCCAGGCAGCAGTCCTGCCAGTCGGCTGAGGAGTTCCGCAGGGGCCAGCCTTAGAAAGGCAGGCACATCATGATCATCACGAGGTTCCAGCCGGTTCACCACGTCAGGATTGCGGGAGGGATGCAGGAGGTCGAGAATCAGCGGTTCCAGGTTGAGGTGATTCATTTCTTCAAACCATTTCTCAATCTGAACCTGCTCCTCTTTTCCAGCCCCTGCGTAACGGGCACGAAGCTCATCCGATTTATTGTGAAGAGCATGGTGCACCTTCTGGTGTATGAATTTTTCCAGATGCAGGATCGATTTCTGCCCGATTCCGACGAAGGCGAGAAACTCCTTCTCGTCAACGGGTCCGAGATCAATCTCTAAGAGGTTTCGGATCGCAGCCGGACCGTTTCGGTTGAACGCCTCCAGCAGGTCCATGACATAACCTTGCTGATAATTCGAGACTTCCTTCCCGTCGCTCATGAGCTCCGCAATTGCCGGCTTCTCAAGAAAACGCAAAAACGCTTGTGCATCAGGAAAACCACGGGGGGCCCAGATGAGATTGACAAACTTCTTCCGGAAACGTGCAGAAAACTCGATTCCGATCCGTATGTCGATATCCATGACCCTGGCGGCTTCCAGAAGCTCGGAAGCTGAGCGCCGATCGACGTAGTTGTAATGGACTACCCTCAACCGTCTTATGCCCTTTATCCATGCGTCCATGATCAGGTGGGTGGAAGACTTCCGCCCTTTGGTATTGGCATCGTGGACATGATCGTCGAACGAGATTTGATTCCACTCCTCCGGCATTTCGAGAAGGTGGTATCTCTTGAGCTGCTTGCGCACAATTCGGGGTTTGCCTGAGGTCGTAACCCGAAAATCATGGGCCAGTTGAAGTTGCCGCCGGTAATCACCCCGTGTGCGGATGATTTCCTTCATGATCTGCATTAAGACGCGGGCTGTATTTTTAGGCATGGACCCTTCGGCGCTATCCAGCACTTCAGCGCGTAGCGAACGAAGAGCGCCCAGACGGTCCTCGACACCTCCGATTTCCAAGGAGCTGAGCAGGTGGACCATAGAGTAAGCGATCCGCAAGCTCCTGGACTCCGCCATCTCTTTGATTCCGTGGGGGTGAAAGTAGGCATAATACTGCCGGCGGGTATACTCCAGGTCTTGAGCCCTGGAGCAGACTTCGTTCACGATGCGAATGAGCTCATGATCCCTCCGGTCAAAAAAAAACCACGAACTCCTGTAGTATGGCACCACATCTCTGCCCATTCCGAAGATTTTGTCCATCTCCGGCTTATTTGAAAAGCCATTAGCAGGCGTCATTGGGCAAGAATACATCGACTCGGACTTTTGTCAATTGTCAATTTCTTTGGTGATTTATCGGTATCTTATGATGTGGGCTTTGTCCTGCCTTCGACACCGGCGGGTCCGGGCTCTTCAGCTCTTCTACCTCTGGGGTTATTGCTACTTTAGGCAGGGTGGAGAGAACATTTGGGGCGGTGCTCGGCTTTGCCGCCTGAAGAAGAGCGGCTTATCAGGAGACCTCAGGAAGGATTTCGCAGGGGATGGGTTAGCCGTATGAACAGGTCATTCTGTCAAGAAGATGTGGGATTTGAGTCTGCTAATTAGAAACGGCTTTGATCTTCTCACGCCAGCGCGAAAGAACATACCGCATCTTGCGGAGAAAAGTTCTCAGCCGCGCCTTCGGATTGGTGATGACGGTGTCGTCTTCCTGTTTGTCCAGGATTCTCTCCATGGTGCTTCTATAGACCTTCATAAGGATCATCCTTTCTGCGAACTCACCTTCAATCTCTCTTTTTCCAGCGCCTGGGCCGCCTTGAGGATCGTATCGCGGATTTCACCCAGCCGGAAAGGCTTTGCAATGAACTCGAAAGCGCCTTTCGTCAGGGATTCCCGGGCGAGTTCCAGGGTGGCATACCCGGTTATCATGATCACCTTGGTCCTCGGCGATCGAGAAGTTACGGTTTCCAGCACCTGTATGCCGTCCAGTTCGTCCATGCGAATATCCGTGACGACGATATCGAAATTCTTTTCCTCAAGCCGGCTCACCGCCTTTTTCGGATCCACGAATATTTCCACCTGGTGCCCGTCTTTCTTCAATGCGGGCAGAAGGCGCTTGCCCACGATGGGCTCATCGTCAAGGATCAGAATGTCCATACTCTTTCCCATATTCGCTCCTTATCTGGTAAGTACACCTTTTCGCCCCAGCCCCTGGGCAGCCAGAGGCTCTGCCATACCGCCGGAGAATTTTTGCGGCTGTACCGCTCCTTCCCCACCGAAGTGCAGAGACCGGTTCAGCTTCCTTCTTCTCCGATAAGCGCCTATTACATGGTACAGAATCAGCAGGCATCCGCCAATACCGCTTGCGAAAAGAAAGAACTTGCTGGTCCCGTTGAGGTAAATTTCCCATCTCGGATCCAGGCTTATCCAGGAAAGCTGGCCCAGGTACACGGGGACTGCAATGACCCGGCTCACAACACAGAGCAGGATAATGACGCATGTGACCATTCGGATATACTTTTCGTTTACCACCTTGACGCCGTAAACCCCGAGGTAGATGCCCAGCAGGGACCCCAGGTAGAGCAGCATGGTCAGGCGGATATCCACAAAGCCCTGATATGCGTAGCTCAGCGCACCGTATGCGCCCATGAAGACCGCCAGGTAGAGCTCTGTGCCCGTAGCCACCGCCGTCGGCACCCCGAAGACATAGATCATTGCCGGCACCCCCACAAATCCTCCAACACCGATTGTGCCTGCGAGATAGCCCGTGGCCGTTCCCATCAGAAGAACGATCCAGAGGCTGACTCTGGTGTCGGCAACTTTGAAGTAGATCACGGGGGGAAGATTCAGCCGTCCAATAAAATCTGCAATACGCCTGGAGGGGCCTCCCGAAGATTCCCCGTTTTGCGAGGGCCTCAGGACATCCTTCAGCATGGACAGGGCGACAAAAGTGAGGACAAACACAAAGACCAGGCTGATGTAAAGATTCGATCCCGCCCCTTTGGCGGCCCCGTGCCCGTCACCGCCTTCTGCGAAGAGCTTGCTCGCGACCCACACGGCCAGCTGAATGCCGACCACTGCGGTGATCAGCATCAATGCGGCCAGTTTCTTGTCAACGTTTCCCGCCTCCCCGTGCTTCCTCGACCCTATCATGGCCTTGCCGAATTTGTGGGCGATATTGCTGGCTACCGCCACCACCCCTTCCACGCCGCAGTTCATCATACCCGGGGTCATGAAAAAAGCGCCGCCGCTGCCGATAAAGCCGCTCAGGACGCCGCCGATGAAACCGAGGAGAACCACCTGCAGAGCGATCATCAAGTCGATATCTATAAAATAGCCGAATAACATGCATCGCCTCCGTCTAGATTGGAATGTTGGAATGATGGAATGTTGGGAAAAGCTGTTCTTCCGGACTTCAAATGATCTTTTGAATCCCTGGTCTCTTGCCTTGAACCCATTCTTCCTTTATTCCAAAATTCCATTATTCCGGGATTGTTCCAATATTCCATCATTCCAGTTCCCCTCTGGTGCCGACACTCAGTCGATGTCGATCAGCTTCAAAACCAGGCCGGTCACCGAGCCATAGATGTAGGCCAAAGCGGGAATAAACGAAGCGACGATGATCGGTGACAGCCACTTGGTCTTCTCATGAATTTCTCCCGCCAGAAAATTCAGGATGGGTTGCTGATTGTAGAAAACCAGCAGATAGATCACCACGGTGAGAAGGGCATAAGAGACGAGCTTCACCGCCTGCTTCTTCCCGAAGAGATATCGCGATTTGAGCTCACTGGAGGTAATGACAGGGGCCTTTACCCTTTCCTGGATGGCCAGAGCCAGTTCCCGGGTCTGACGCGTTCTGACCAGATGATCCTTGGACAGAAACATATCTCCAATCAAGACCAGGGCTTGTTTGCCGTTGCTTCTGAGCGTTTCCAGGATCCTGTCCTGACCGCCTATGACGGTGTGTCCGCCTCCTGACCGGCCAAGCGAGACGAGTTTCTCCAGTGTGGTGGAAAGACCTCCGTCTTCCTTTTGATCCTCAACCGAATCATCTTCCACTCCGCCACAGTCCTTCAGCGGCCGGATGTTTCCCGTGGGGGAAGTGCCGCCGAAAGCCGGTGAACAGGGGCCCTCTTCGCAACCCGGCGTGCCCGGAGGCACCACTCGCAGCAGCTCAACCGCCGCACCCCAACGCTGTGCCACCTGGTTCACCTGATCGAAGGTTTCCGAAACCGGGTTGAAGGCTTCCTGCACCCACAGCACATTCGTCTCTGCCATGGTGCAGGTGATTTCACGGCAGCCTTCCAGGCCGGCCAGCACACGGGGAATATCCTCTACAAAGGATTCCTGGCGCGGCATGTAGGTGACCGTCAGAACACCTTTATCCGCCTTGATTCCGAGATCCGCGCCGGCCGTTTTCTGGTCGAGTGCCAGGCGCAGCCTCGCCCTGGCCGAGAGGTCCAGATCGCTTTGAAGCGCGCAGGACGCCGGCGTAGGCTTGAAATCGGGAAGCTCCGACATGCCGCACAGCAAGGAGGCCGCATTCTCCAGGCTCAGGTTCTCGGTGTTGAGGACCAGGTCATACTGACCCCTTTCTCTTGGATCCACTCCGTGCATGAAGTGGAACCATTTCTCAATGTCCCCGCTCAGCCGGTCCAGGTATGTCCACGCCCTGTCCGCGCTCAGGTTCATGGAAAGGCGCACCTCTTCGACCATGGTATCCCTCGGAACGAGGAGGCCCACCCGAATCCGATGGGATACTCCCGGAAGGAGCAGATGACCCGCCCGCCCGGAATAGATCAGGTTTCCGCCTTCGGCTTTCCGGCAGATCATCTCGGTGAGGAAAGCCAGATAAATCTGTTTCTCCCGTGCAAGCTTCTCTTCATTCCCGGGCTTCTTGATCATGGAAGCTTCCAGCCTGCCGATCTTGATTCCCTTTGCCACAGCCTCTTCGAACACCTCCTCGCGGCTAAGACAGGGCCACCCCGTTTTTTTTGCAAGGGTTGAAGACAGGGCAATACGCCCGGTTTTTGAGATACTCGATATCATCACAATCGCCATAATCAGCTCCTCTTTGCCTTGGGATGGACGTTTGCATCCCCCTTCTCTTTCACCCGGATGATTTGGGAAGGCAGGCCTGTTTTCACCTGAAGCAGGTCCTTCCCCCATTGGATTTCTTTCTCACCGATCACCAAAAGATCGGGCCCCTGTTCCTGAATAAAACCGAGAACGGCCTCCCCGGAGCGACTTCTCAGGGAATTACAGGATACCGCTATGTCCGCTTCGCGCGCACGGTTCATGATCTCGATCACGGCATCATCTACCCAGCTTGTGAATGGAGTCCGTTCCCCCGGAGGCTCGATCCTGAGGAGTATTACCTGTGCCCCGATTCTTTGGGCGAGGGCAAGGGCATGGTGCAGCGGGCCCAACTCCTTGCTCTCGGAGTCCAGGACTACCAGTATCTTTTTTTCAACCGCCATCTTCGTCCAGACATCTTTCATAGGCCGTCGCATATGTTTCTCCCTTCGGATTACAAGCATTGTGCCAGATAGATGATCCGAGCAATACCAAGGGCTTGCGCTCGATGAAGTGGGCTTGGAAAGAATTCGCGTTTCATATTGGAACCAATAGGCCGGATCAGGAAACAGATAACCTTCCGCTTTCACGAACGAAAAGGGTATTTGCTCAGACGTTTCGCTTTGGAACGCATTCGTCGGGAAAGGGCTTTTGGGGAAAGGAAGGGTAATGAAGTGCTACGGGGAGAAGCGGGGCGTTGGGAATCGGATCAATCGAGGCCAAGCCGTTTCATTTTTCGCCACAGGGTCGTTCGCGGTATGCTCAAAATTTTTGCCGCCTGCGCTCTCTGATAATTGGTCTCGATCAGCACCTGTCGGATATACTCCCGCTCTTTTTCCTCCAGGGTAGGCAATCCCCCGTTCTCGAGGCTTTTGACCGAAAGTCTTTGGAGATCTGAAGGAAGGTCCTTAAGCCGAATGGTCCGTTTATCCGCAAGGGCTACGGCGCGCTCGATGATGTTTTCCAACTCACGGACGTTCCCCGGGTAGGGGTAGTTCTGAAGGACCTCCAGAACGTCGGGATCTGCGCCCGTAATCTCCTTTCCAAAAGCCCGGCCGTACCTGGAGAGGAAATAACGCAAGAAGAGAGGAATGTCGTCAAGCCTTTGCCGAAGAGGCGGGATGGGGATGAGAACGACGTTCAAACGGTAATAAAGATCTTCTCGAAACTTCTTTTCCCGAACAGCCTCCGAAAGGTTCTGATTGCTCGCTGCAATGATGCGAACATCCACTTCGATCGGCCTTGTGCCTCCCACACGGAGAAAGGAGCGCTCCTGAATGAATCGCAGGAGTTTAACCTGCATGGTCGGAGGCATCTCTCCTATTTCATCAAGAAAGATCGTCCCGCCCTGGGCCGCCTCCAGGAGGCCGATCTTCACGTTTACAGCACCGGTAAATGCGCCCTTTTCATGCCCAAAAAGCTCGTTCGCGATCAGTTCCTCTGTGAAACCGCCGCAATTGAAGGGCAGGAAAGGCAGGTCTTGTCTGGGACCCTGGAAGTGAAGCGCCCTCGCCACCAATTCTTTTCCTGTGCCGCTCTCGCCCTGGATGAGGATATTGCAGGTCAGGGGAGACATCTTCTCGATGAGGCGAAAAACCTCCTGCATGGCAGGGCTGTGGCCGATGATCTGTTTTTGTTTTCCATGATCGTAAAGGGCCTTCTTCAGAACCTCCTTTTCCTTGATCAGCCGGACCTTTTCCAGGGCCTTGCTTGCCAGACCCCTCAAAACGGCCTGCTTGATCGGTTTGGTCACATAGTGAAAAGCGCCTGACTGTATGGCTTCGATTGCCGAGTCCAGGGAGCTGTGGCCTGTAACGATAATGAACTCGGTGTTGGGGTTTTGTTCCTTTGTCCTGCGCAGCACCTGGAGTCCGTTCTCACCCTGGAGTTTCAGATCGCATACGACGAGATCGAACGGGGCCCGCTCCATTCGTTTCAGGGCAGCCTCGCCGCCTGAAAAAGTCTCCACAACATAGGGGTCCTTCTCCAGGGCGCGCTTCATTTCCCGGCAGGCGATAGGTTCATCGTCTATTACCGCAACCCTAAGAGGCTCGCCCAAATCCATTTTCATCAAAGCCCCTCCCGATCGGAAGAAAGATAGAGAAAACCGTGCCTGCGCCTTCGGTGCTCCGGACCTCCATCCGTCCGCCGTGATTTTTCACGATGCTGTAACTGACCGAGAGACCCAACCCGGTTCCCTCCCCCTCTTTCTTGGTAGTGAAGAAGGGATCAAAGATACGCCCCAGGTATTCATGGGGAATGCCTTCCCCGGTATCCGATACATCGATCTTCACCTCGTTCCCGACCCGCTCGAGCTGGATCTTCAACTCCCCTCCTTCCGGCATTGCCTGGACGCTGTTCACGAAAAGGTTGACCAGAACCTGTTGAAGTCCTCCTTTGTCCAACCGCAGGTGGGGTAATGCGTCGCGGGTGATCTTCGCGAACTGAACTTTGTGTATCTTGAATTCATTGTTGAAGAGCCTGGCGGTCTTGTCAACCACCTCTTCGAGATTCACCTCTTCCAGCCTGGGATGGTTGGCCCTGGAGAACTCCAGAAGGTTCTTGACGGTGTCGCTAGCCCTCTCAGCCTGATCCAGCGCCTCCTGATACAGCTGCATCCGTTCCTCAGGGTCCATGGACGAGTGATCTTCGATCAGCGATTCCAAAGTCAGAGAAATGTTGTTGATGGGGTTGTTGATTTCATGGGCGATCCCGGAGGTCAGGGTGCCTACCGCCGCAATCTTTCTTGACTGCACCAGTTGTTCCTGGCGGCTTTCCAGTTCGGTCATCATCCGGTTGAGGGCTGCAATAAGACGGTAGATCTCGTTCTTTGCATTTCCAAAGGGGGAAATCATCCCATGGAAAACCCCTTGCGCAATCGCCTCGGACTCCCTCGTGATGCGGGCGAGAGGGCGGACGATCTTTTCTCCAATGAAAAAGACGACAAACCCCAGCAGGATGATCAATATCACCAGGTTCAGCATGGGAAAGGAGGCCATGTTCTCCAGAAGCCGGTGAATCACCCTCCGTTCATTGCGCACCAGCTGATCCGTAAACACCAGGAGATCCTGCCCGCTTCTCCGGATGCTTGTTTGCGACTCCAGAAATTCCATATTTTTACCCGAGCTCCCCCTGAGGCCTTCTATCCGGGAGGAATAGTCCTTCGCGTATTCCAGGAACTGGTGGTAATTGCTTTTTCCTATGGCATGGAGCAGATTATCTCGCTCACGAAAGAGGAGCAGGTTCAAGCGGTTCGTGTAGGAGATGTTTTCCTCGAGGTCATGATCGCTGTGAAACAGGAAGAAATTCTTTTCATACCGTCTCATCTCCAGAATGGTGCTGTTCAATTCTTCAGAGATCTCGAAGAACTGCATGGAAGAGATGAGATTGTGAAAATTGCGGTAATTCATGGCAATCAAAAGAGCCATGAATACGAAGCAGACCGAAAAGGCCACCACCACCTGGCCCCGGATTGTGGATGGAACTATTCTCATGAAATCTCCTTCATGGTGCTTTGTGAAAGACTGCGAAAATCTCTTCCCGCACCTGCCTCGCAAAAGAGATGAAGGTATTATAGAAGCCCTTGCCGAAGGGATCAAACAGGATCTTCAATGGGATTGACTTCATCCGATGTTTTCGGTTAGGTAAAAAGGCTGCCACCAAGTCACCAAGCCACAAAGAATTTATAGTTATTCATGAAAATCTCTCTTGCGTCTTGGTGTCTTTGTGGCCGAGTTCGATTAAAAGGAGAAGCCATGTCCATCATCACCATATCCAGGGGAAGTTACAGCCGGGGCAAAGAAGCGGCCGAAAAGGTGGCCGAGGAACTGGGGTATGAATGCATTTCTCGTGATATTCTCCTTGAAGCGTCGGACCGGTTTCACGTGCCGGAGGTCAAGCTCGTTCGAGCTATTCATGATTCGCCATCGATTCTCGGTCGATTTTCCCAGGGGAAAGAAAGATATGTCGCCTTTATCCGTGAGGCCCTTTTGCGGCATGTGCAAAAGGACAATGTCGTTTATCACGGATTGGCTGGACATTTTTTCCTGCAGCAAATCCCCCACGTGCTGAAGGTGCGGATTATCTCGGACTTTGAGGACCGCGTAAGAGAAGAGATGAAGCGGGAGAACATTCCCGAGGAAGAGGCTCGTTATACCCTCAAGAAGGATGACGAGGAGAGGCGCAAATGGGGCTTGTCTCTCTACGGCGCCGATACCTGGGACTCAAGCCTCTATGACGTCGTTTTACACGTAAGAACGATGAAAGTCAGAGATGTAGTCAACGTATTGCTCCATACGGTGAAACTTCCATGTTTTCAGACCACAAAGGAATCACAAAGAGTTCTTGACGATTTGCTGCTTGCCAGCCGCATGCAATTGTCGCTTGTTCTTCAATTTCGAGATGTGAATGTGACGGTCAAGGACGGAGTCGCGTTCGTCAGCGTCAGGGCGAATCTGGCTGAGAAGAAGAAGGTGACCGCCAGAATAAAAGAGGCGAGCAAGAAATTGGGAATCAAGGAAACCAAAGTTAACGTCATTCCTTTATCCACGGTCGATTCCCTGGATACCTACAAATTTCTTCGTTTCGATTAGCCGGACATAAATCCTCCCGTACGACTTCTTACGGGTTCATCAAGGTTGATGGCCTCGTAAAAAGTCGAAAATACCCCTTTTTCGTCATTCCGACGAAAGCCGGGTGATTTCCTCAGAACCAACAGCTCGCTCGAACCAGATTCTCTGGTAACGTCCATCCTGGATCTGGCCGGAAGCCAGACCGAAATCCCCCTTTGCAACGAACTCCACAATCTTTATGCGCATGGTGGAATCCGGGTCCAGCAATCGGGTGAGAGAGCCATCGAGGAAGATCTGCCCGAGGCTGCTCAGTGGCCATGCGCCCGAACTCTTGAGCGCGGGGCGTGAATTGCGCCGTATTCAGTTCTGGCATACAGCACTTTTCCTTCCTGCACACCCGTCCGCTCAATGGTGCCGACAATCTCTTTGCGCCACTCAAAGTCCTCGGGAGTGGTGACAATAATGTCCTTCGGAAGAGGAATGTCATGCAAGGCGACGCCGATCTCAACCATCTTGTCTCTCTTTGAGCCTGAATCGCGGCTTTGTGCTTTCATGATGGCCTCGACTTCAGCCGAATACAGAGGGACAGCCTTACGGGCAAGCTCTTGGGAGCTCTTGGCCAGTTCGGCTATGCGCTGAACGAGATCATCCTTCCGCGATTTCGTTTTGCTCTCCATATGCTCCACTTCTTGCGAGCGGTTGCCGTCTCATCCCGTGCGATGTTGACCTGAATGGCGCGTGGACTGTTTAACCCGCTGGAAAGCGTCGCAACGCCCTGCTCCGTGAAGGCATAGACTTTTTTCGAGTACTTCAATTCGGAGGAGGATATCACAGATTGTGATATCCTCATGATTTCATCTCGGGTCAACGCTGCTGATGCCGCTCGCCTGAGCCATGCGCTGATCAGAGTCAGTATCCTCTTCTGGTTTCTGCCAACCTATCTACCAACTCGTCCATGGGTAACGGTCTCTCGTTCCAGGCTGTCGATATCAACAAGTAGCTTGAAACCTCGGTCCTTTTGCACTTCCCAATACCCACCCTTGTCGGGACCAACACCGCGGAGCAAGCCTTTGTCCTCCATCTTCTTCAAATGACACTTCACTCCACTATTGGTAATCCCAAGTTCTGTTGCCAGCTGCTGGCGGGTTATATCCGGGTTCCCCTGGATCAAGACAATAATTTTCTGGGTAGTCTTCTGGGCAGTTTTGCTTCTGCCAGTTCCCCCCAAAGCCTCGGGGTCGCATTTCCAGGGCAGACTCTGCCAACCTTTCTACCAACTCCTCCGAACTTTTCTCCGAACCTCCCTTTCTCTGCTCATTGAACAACCTCCCAGTGCCCGCCCCTGTCAGGACCGATGCGGCGGATTCGGCCTTTCGCCTTCAGGTTCTTAATCTGTTTCTTGACGGCCCGATCCGTGACGCTTAAGGTCTCAGCAAGGGCGGCAATCGTGATCGTCGAATCCTCCTGCATGAGCTTGATAATTTTCTGGGAACTTTTCTGGTAACTCTTGTGGGAACTTTTCTGTGTACTTTCCTTCTCCGAACCTTCCTCCGAACCTTTCAACGCCCTTCTACAGCTTCTCCGAACTTTTCACCGAACCTTCCTCTTTTTCCTTCAAGGCGATTTCAGACAATTTTGGAAGGCAGATCCGACCCTTTATCTCTGGGCCAACTTAAGACCTTTGCTGGTGAGGTGATATCTTTGCTTGCTGCTCCTCGGCTTTTCCGGAATCGTCATTTCAACCAAACCTGCTTCAATAAGGGGGTTCAGAACTTGGTCCCTAAACTTGGTCCTATTCGTTCGGCCGGTCACAGCCATCAAGCTTGTTACACCTTGATCTGTAATTAGCTTCTTCATTATCAGTTGTTGTTCGGAACTTAGTCCCAACTTGGTCCCGACTTGGTCCCTGGTTCCTTTTGATTTTCCTGCCGGCCTTCTTACCAACTTCTCCAAACCCTCTTTTTCTTTCAAGGCGAACTCTGGAGAACGGTGGAAGATTGCCCGGAAAAAGGAATCCGTGGCAAAGGTCGGCTCGCCTAGTCCTGCGGCAATCATCGCCTCCTTCATCTTCCGGATACCCATGCCAATGCGCTCGACCTTGTGCAATCGGAAGAACAGGTCCGCGATAAGCTCGTTCCTCCGGATCGAAACCGTGCCGAGGTCACGCAGAGATAGCCCTTTCGGCAGGCCACCGGGATTCACTATCTCCACCCGGTCGTCATACACCTCGACGCTGATCTGGGTGCCGGTGATGCTGTAGTCGCGGTGCATCAGGGCATTCACCAGGGCCTCGCGCAAAACCTCTAGCGGGATCTCGTAAATGTCTTCTCGATTGATACCGCGAATTTCGCTGCGGACGTTCAGGTGTTTCTTGAGGAAGGCAACACCCTCATTGAATTGGGTAAGCAGATCGTCGCGCACATCGCGGCGGTCATAGATGTGGAGTCTATTGGTCCCCTTGAAAGCCAAGAGCGTCATCTGCACCTGGTGCAGGTGTTCATAGACATCTTTGGCAAAGAAAAGAATACCAGCGTTCTTGACCCATTTCTCGTCGGCAACTTTGAGGCTGAGAAGGAAGTCCGGAACTGAAGTGGCGCCAATGCGAATCCCGGCTTCCTTTGTGAAGGCGCGTATTTTGGGCTTGAGACATCGTCAAAGGTGAACCCCTTGACCGTTTTTTCCTCAAACGGCAGGGGCTCGTTTTCCGCAAACATGATGCGCAGTTCGTCGTGGCTCATCTTTTGAGTGGTGCCGTCAAGCCGTCGGTAATAGCCGGAGCCACAGGAATATGGCTTCTCCACGCCTTCCTCGACCTCGATTGTCACGACTTCTCCAACCTGGGCCAGGCTTACGGCAACACTCGGCTTGCAGTTCCGCGCCAGGCTGTTGATCCGGCCCTTGAGATCGTTCGTAAGAGTTTCACCGACAACTGTGCCGTTATCCCGGACTCCCAAGAGCAAGGTCCCACCTTTGCCATTGGCGAAGGCCACGATGTCTTCGTCAATATGGGCCGTGTATTTCTCCTTAAATTCAGTAGTGAGGCCCTCACCCTCACTGACGAGGAGCCTCACCCTGTCACCATTTGATCCTGCAGATCCCATACGTTACGCCTTCACCTTATTGTTCCCTCTTGCCGTAAGGCACTTCATCCTCGCGGACCATCATCGGTTTCGTCATAGCATTCACTTCCAATTGGTAATGAGCCACCTTGGTCACTTCGCGCCAGGCGAACCTTGCCGGGTCTTTAATCGGCTCCTGAATTGTGCATCGGGTTCCCTGGCATTTTCCTTATCCCCGAGGGAAGAGGGTGATCTCTGACTGGTCAGAAAGTACAAAACCCCATTCCCTGTGGAAAGGAGTGGGGTTCTGTTTCTATCTTCCTGTTTCAAGGTTCCTCAAGGTGTGTCCTGCATTCCTCCCCTGAAGTCCACTCGACCGTTTTAAAAGCGGGCCTAATTTATACCTAAGATGCTCGAAGATCAATAAGTTTCAATAGAAGCAGCTGTCGCGCCGGAAGCGCTATGGCGCGCGCCCCGAGAAGTCAGATATTGCAGGATCGAGTGAGAGGAAGGACTAGCGTCCCCCGTTTTTCCACTTGACACGTTTAGATTAGGAATATATAAACTGACTGAGCACTCAGTTAGGAATTATTATGACCGCACGAAAAGAGGCCATTCTAAAAGCAGCAGCAAACCTTTTTGCTGAAAGAGGTTTCAACGAGACTTCGATGGCGGAACTTGCCAAGGTCACGGGGGTAGCCCAGGGGACGATCTTTTATCATTTCAACAACAAAGAGGAACTTTTCCTAAAGGTCCTGGATGACTTCAAGACAAGTATCACCCAGGAATTTGAAAACCACATCAAGGAAAAGAATTTCACGACAGGTCTCGAAAAGGTGGAAGGGGCTTTGAACTTCTACCTGTACCTGGCCGGGTCCATGGAAGAGCGTTTCCGGATCCTGCACAGACATCATGCTTATGAGCTTGCCCGGATTAATCCGGTTTGCAGGGTCCATCTTGAGTCCATTTACAGCTGTTTCGCCGATATTTTCGAAAGTGCGATTCTCTTGGGGCAACAGGACGGGTCAATCAGAGAAATGGACGCAAGGAAGGCTGCATTGATCATCTACACCATGGTTGATGGTTTGGTGCGTTTCAACACGTACGATCTTTATGACGGGGGCGTGCTGTCCAATGAGCTATTCGAATCATGCCGAAGGATATTGGAAAACAACAAATCCTGCTGAGTTGGGAAAGAGCGTGATCAAGCTGGTTTTTCCTTTCATAAGGTGGTTCGAGAATTACGGAATAGGGAAGATTCGGCAGGATCTGATCTCCGGTCTCACGGTTGCACTTGTGCTGATCCCGCAGTCCATGGCATATGCGCAACTCGCCGGGCTGCCTGCCTATTACGGCCTTTACGCATCTTTTCTTCCACCAATGATAGCGGCCCTGTTCGGCTCCAGCCGGCAACTGGCGACCGGCCCGGTCGCGGTGGTTTCGCTCATGACCGCTGCGTCCCTGGAGCCAATGGCCACTGCGGGCAGTGCAGGATACATCGGCTATGCAGTCCTGCTCGCCCTCATGGTGGGGGTCTTTCAACTGGCCCTGGGAGTGTTGAGGCTTGGGCTTGTCGTGAACTTCCTTTCCCATCCGGTGGTGAACGGTTTTACAAACGCGGCCGCCATTATCATTGCCACATCACAGCTTTCGAAGCTTTTCGGAGTGTATGTGGACAACGCTGCACATCATTACGAAACCATTCTCAGGGTCATCCAGGCGGCACTTCACTACACCCACTGGCCTACTCTTCTCATCGGCGCCTTTGCCTTCGCCATCATGTACGGGCTGAGACGGATGAACCCCAGGATTCCCAATGTGCTCATTGCCGTGGCGGTGACTACCATCATCTCCTGGGCGACAGGTTTTCAGAATAATGTAACGGTCGGCATGGAGTCCATTCAACCGAAAGAGGTCCGCGGTCTCATCCTCGAGTTCAACCATGCCTTCGGAGAGATTTCAAGACTCGCAGAGGAGCGAACCCACATCAATGAGGCTTTGGACAAAGCCGGCACAGGTCGCGACATCGTGGGCGTACTTGAAGTGGAGCATGCGGCAGCCGTTCTCTCCATTAACATGGAACAGATGAAATCAGCGCTGCAGAATACGAAAGACAGGATCCGTTCAATCCTTCTGGTACGCGTCCCCGCACCAGGCGGCATAGATCGATTCTACCTCAAAGGGAGTCTGCCCGAGGGGACAAAAGACGACGGACGCACCTGGCGCATCCGGGTGGGAAACAAGTCCCTTGACCCCGACAGCCTGATCCTGATGGGCGGCGGCGCTGTTATCGGTGCAATCCCCGGCGGCCTGCCGTCGTTTAGCATGCCCGGCATAGATCTTCGCATTATCGGGCACTTGCTCCCGTTTGCCGCGATCATCTCGCTTCTCGGCTTTATGGAGGCGATCTCCATTGCGAAGGCAATGGCGGCAAAAACCGGGCAGAAACTCGATCCCAACCAGGAACTGATCGGCCAGGGCCTGGCCAACATCCTTGGGTCGGTTTCCAAGAGCTATCCTGTATCAGGATCGTTTTCGCGGTCCGCGGTCAATCTGCAGGCAGGAGCGGCCTCGGGAATGTCGAGCGTATTCACCGGTCTCATGGTTGTAATCGTCCTTCTGTTCTTCACGCCTCTTCTTAAACACCTCCCCCAGTCCGTTCTGGCCGCGGTGATCATGATGGCGGTGATCGGCCTTATCAATGTCTCCGGGTTTGTTCATGCATGGCGGGCCCAGTGGTATGACGGGGCCATATCCATCATCTCCTTTTTATGCACCCTTGCCTTCGCTCCCCATCTGGACAAGGGAATTATGGTGGGCGTCGTCCTCTCGCTCCTCGTCTTTCTTTACAAGAGCATGAGGCCGAAGGTGGTTTCCCTCTCCAGAGCCGAGGATCAGGCCTTGAGGTGCGTGAGCACCCACGGGCTGAGGGAATGCGAGTATATCACAATGGTCCGCTTCGACGGCCCCCTCTTCTTCGCCAATGCGAGCTACCTGGAGGACAAGATCATGGAGGTGATGCGCAACAGAAAGACCCTGAAGCATATCGTCCTCGTCTCCAACGGGATAAACGATATCGACGCATCCGGCGAAGAGATCCTCTCCCTGCTCATTGACAGGGTAAGGAGCGCCGGACTGGATATATCCATGAGCGGGGTGAATGAATCGGTGATGAACGTCCTTCGGCGCACTCACTTCCCTGCAAAGATCGGGGAGGATCATATCTACGCGACCATGGAAAAGGCAATCGGCGTGATACATCGGAAAACGCATGACTCGAGCGAAGAAAAGAGTTGCCCGCTGGTGGCCTGCAGCGGTGTCTCCCCATAGGGAAAAGGAGGATAGGAATGGCAGTGATCACGGTTTTCAGCGGTACCTTCTGTGGGGTGGAGCCCATCATCCGGGCGCTCTGCACCGGAACCGGTTACAGGAAGATCGGCGATGAGGATATCGTCGAAGAAGCTGCGAAGCTTTCGGGCATGCCTGCCGCAAAAATCGGACGGGCGTTTTCAGCAAAAGCTTCTGTCTTTAACAAGTTTACACACGAAAGGGAACGATCCCTCGCCTACCTCAAGCTGGCGTTGGCACAGATGCTTACAGGCGACGACTTCGTTGTCGAGGGATTCAGCGGGCTTCTCGCGCCAGTGGATCTGACGCACATTCTCCGTATCTGCTTCATTGCCGACCTGCCCTTCAGGATATCGGCGGCAAACCAAACCCAAGGTCTCGAACAGGGAGAGGCGGCAAAGCTGATACGAAGGCAGGATGAAGAGCGAGCCGCATGGGTTCAAATGCTCCTGAACAAGAAAGATCCGTGGGATCCTTCCATCTACGATATCCTGATTCCGACAGACAAAACGAGCCCGGATCGTGTCTTGTCGCTCGTTCGGGAGAATTTAAAAAAATCCCTCTTCCGCTCGACGCTTCAATCTCGCAAAGCCTTGGAGGATTTTCTCCTCTCCGCAAATATCGAGGTGGCCCTGGCAAAAGAAGGCCACAATGTAGGCGTCTCCGCCAAGTCCGGGGAGGTCACCCTCACCATCAACAAGCATGTTCTCATGCTCAGCCGTCTGGAGGATGAGCTCAGGGCCATTTCAAGCAAGGTTCCCGGTGTGCGCAATGTCGTCACCAAGGTAGGGCCTGCCTTCTATCAGGCGGATATTTACCGGAAATTCGATTTTGAGCTCCCTTCCAAGATTCTGCTCGTGGATGACGAACGCGAGTTCGTAGAGACCCTTTCCGAGAGATTGTACATGCGGGATATGGGCTCTGCCGTGGCATACGACGGCGAATCCGCACTGCAGCTGATAAAGGAGGATGAGCCGGAGGTCATGATCCTCGATCTGAGAATGCCGGGTATCGATGGTATCGAGGTGCTCCGGAGGGTAAAGGCGAAGCAGCCGGAGATCGAGGTGATCATTCTGACAGGGCACGGATCCGAGGCGGATAAGGAAACCTGTATGGGTCTCGGCGCTTTCGCATACCTTCAGAAGCCGGTGGATATCGATCTCTTGAGTGACACCATAAAAAAAGCGAATGAAAAGATAAAGATCAGGAAAACGGTTTGAAACAGACAGCAAGCCATACCATGAGTTCCATCGAGCCGGAGCGGCGGTTCAACGATCCGCCGAACCCCTTGTGGAAAAGGGTGAAAAGGCTCACAGCCGGGGACGCTGCAGGGCCGGGACCCCGCCACCTCATTAATTACCGGCGCATCTGGAAACTCGCGGTTCTGCTTACGGGGGGCGTTTCGCTGATTCCCCTGATCTTTATCACCATCCTCGATTACCAGGTGACGCAATACGCGATAGAATCCGAGCATTACCTGCGCACCACGCGGATCGTCTCCAATACAAGACAGGCCATTTCCTTTTTTCTCACCGAAAGAAAATCAGCGCTGGAGTTCATTATTCATGAGAACAGCTTCGAGGCGCTGAATGACCAGCAAAAACTGGAAGGGATGCTGGAGAATCTCAAGAGAAGTTTTTCCGGCGGGTTTGTGGATCTGGGGGTGATCGATGCGTTGGGCCATCAGAGGAACTACGCAGGTCCTTATGCGCTGGGAGGAAAAGACTATAGCCGGCAAGAGTGGTTCACACAGGTCGTTGACCACGGAGTTCACATCAGCGATGTTTTCCTTGGCTATCGGAAGATTCCTCATATCGTGATCGCGGTGAAACGCGTTCTCCCAAATGGCGCCTTTTACGTTCTCCGGGCTGCCATAGGGATCGCCCCTTTCGAAAAACACCTCTCTTCCCTGGAAATGGGGGGAAAAGGGGATGCCTTCATGATCAATCACGAAGGAACCCTTCAGACCTCCTCGCGCCATTACGGCAATGTTCTGGAAAAGTTTCCTTTGCCTGTCCCTGCCCACTCCCCCAGAACAGAGGTGTTCAGCACCAAGGACGTGAACGGAGACGGTCTTCTCATCGGCTTCCGTTACATCGACGAGACCCCTTTCGTGTTGATGATCGTTAAAAACAAGCAGGAGCTCATGAAACCCTGGTTCAGCACCCGGTTGAAGCTTTTGATATTCCTGCTGCTCAGCGTTACGGTCATCCTGACCGTCATTCTCTCCACCGCCACATACATGGTCCGAAAGATCAAGATTGCGGACCAAAAACGCGTGATGTCCTTTCACCAGGTTGAGTACTCGAACAAAATGGCGTCCATCGGCCGTCTGGCCGCCAGCGTGGCCCATGAAATCAATAATCCTCTTGCCATCGTCAATGAAAAAGCGGGATTAATAAAAGACCTTTTCACTTACAAGAACTGCTACGCAAAAGATGAAAGGCTCCTGGGACTGGTCGACTCCATTCTCAAGTCCGTAAAGAGAGCCGGCACCATTACCAAGCGGCTGCTGGCCTTTGCACGAAACCTGGAGACGTCCATCGGGCCCGTTCACGTCAAGGATGTTTTGCAGGAGGTGCTCAGCTTTCTGGGAAAGGAAGCGGAACATCGGGACATCTCCGTTACTCTTGACGTCTCTTCAGGGATTCCCGTTCTTGAAAGCGACAGGGGAAAACTCCAGCAGATCTTTCTCAATATCATCAATAATGCCTTTGCAGCCGTAAGCGACGGCGGGCGCATAGACATCCGCGCGTGGGAAGAAGGGAAGGGGCAGGTTCTCATCTCGTTTGAGGACAACGGATGCGGAATCCCGAAGGAGGATCTCAATCGTATTTTCGAACCCTTCTTTTCCACCAGGGCGAACCAGGGCGGAACCGGCCTCGGGCTATCCATTACATACAATCTTGTCCAGGAGATCGGCGGGACCATATCGGTTGAGAGTGAACCGGGAAAGGGCACACGGTTCACCATCGTACTGCCTTCGGAGGCGAAAGGAGCATAGACCGCATGCGAGTGTTGCTTGTGGACGATGAAACCGAATTCGTATCCACATTGGCGGAAAGGCTGGACCTTCGCGGGATTGAGGCGGAGTGGGCGACCACCGGCGCGGATGCCCTGCGAATTGCGGAGTCCAAAGAGTTCGATCTCGCCGTTCTGGATGTAAAGATGCCTGAGACGGGCGGTCTGAAGTTGAAGGAGAAGCTCCAGGAGAAATGGCCGAAGATGAGGTTCATCTTTCTCACGGGGTACGGTTCAGAATCCGATTTCCATGCCATTGCCTGCCAGGCGGGCGAAGAATTCTGCCTCGTAAAGCCTGTGGATATAGAGATCCTGATCGAAAGAATGGACCATCTCCTTGAACGGGGGAAACAGGGATGAGCGATCGCATTGCAGCAGCTGAAGATGGTATTCGATTTTTCGGAAGGGTCACTGCTTCCCTATCTCACGAAATCAACAATGTATTGGCCATCATCTACGAGAATTCCGGACTGGTGGAAGATCTTCTTCTGGCCGCCGAAAAGGGAAGACCGCTGGATTCCTCCCGGCTCAAGGAGTTGGCCGGGAGGCTGAAAGCCCAGGTCAGGCGTGGAAAGGAAATAGTGGAGAACATGAACCGGTTCGCCCATAGCATTGACGAACCCGTGAATTCGTTGGATCTGAGGGACTTGTTGACCTTGACCGTCTCTCTTGCACGGCGGATCGTTTCCATGAAAGAGTTTGAAGTAGAGGTGGAGAAGGTCGGGAAAGCCGTTCATGTCAGGACAGATCCCTTTCTCCTGCAGAATCTCGTTTGGCTCTGCCTTGATTTCCTCATGGAAGCGGGCAGCTCGCCGGACAGCATCCGACTGATTCCGGAAGAAGCGGGTGACGAGGCACGCATCCGGTTTACGGGAATGAAAAGCGTACCATCAGGAGCCGATTTTCCCACCCAAGAACAGGAAATCCTCAGCAAGGCCGTCGGCGCCCGGCTTTCCATAATCGGTGGCGAGATGCTACTATCCATCCCTCAGGATGTAGCAGTTCCGCCACAAAGATACAAAGACACAAAGTAGCGATGGGAGATGAACCCGCGTCAAACAGATTTGAACTCTTTGTGCCTTAGTGACTTAGTGGCCAAATCTTTTTTCTGAAAGGAGGTGCTTTATGCGAACACGGATCCTGATGGTGGACGATGAAAAGGAATTCGTGGAACCCCTGGCCGAGCGCCTTGCTCTCCGCGACTATGATGTGACTACTTCGCTGAGCGGTGAGGAGGCGATCGAAAAGATCAAGGCAACCCGCTTCGACGTGGTGGTGTTGGATGTGTCCATGCCGGGAATGGATGGGATCGACACGCTTCGCGAAATCAAGAGGCTGAGACCTATCCTGGAGGTCATTCTTCTGACCGGCCATGCCACGGTGGATTCGGCCATCGACGGGCTGAAGCTCGGCGCCTTCGATTACCTGAAGAAACCTTGTGAAACGGAGGACCTGATCGTCAAAATCGAACAGGCCTACAAGGTGAAGTCCGATCGAGAGGAGCGGATCCGGGAGGCCAGGATCAAAGAGATCATCCAGTCCCCAAGGAGCGTCTTGAGGAGAAAACCCGCGGGGGATGGATTCCTGGATGATTGAACGCATTGACAGCGTGAATCTGCCCCGCCTGGGCAACAGATCGAACAGGTCGATCTTTGTGCAAGTAACGGGGTCACATCTTGAAATGGGACATCGGAGGCGGTGGCGGCGAAGCTGCCCGTGTTGACAGATTTCGAATCAGCGTCAGATGATTTCAACGGCGGGCAGGGGCCCTAACGATAGAGCTCCGAATCCAAGGCAGCAAATGACCGAAGTCACATTCGTTCCGCTCAAGCAGGCCGATCAGGAACTCATGAGCAGGCTTAGCCTCCACCCGCAGCTTCCAGCCATTCAGCCGAAGGAAGATGTCTGTCGCAAAGAAGGCGATGCGCTTATTCCCGTCCATAAAGGCATGGTTCATCAGGAGCGACTCGAAAAGGGCTGCCACCATTTCGGCCAGGTCCTTATAATAACCGGTCCGGGGGCGGTAGAGGGCGCTTTCAAGAAGCCCGAGGTCGCGGACCCCTTCCAATCCACCAAACCTTTCAAACAGACCTTTATGGATCGCAAGAACCTCATCGAGGGTGAGGTGGTGAACGATCTTACTTGGCAAGGAGTCTCCCCAGTTGCTCGTTTTCTTCCATTGAGTCCTCAAGATACCTGAGCACCACGGGGCGCACCCGCCGCCGCTCCACATACTCACGAACTGCTTCAGTCAGTAGCCCGGAGACGTTCTGATGCGTTTCATTCGCAAGATCTTTCAGATCACTCCACACTTTCTCTTCAATCTTTGAACTGATCTTTACTGAAGGCATGGTTTGTCTCCCTTTGTCTTGACAAGTCAAGATATAGCCAGACACTGCTTCTGTCAACAATTTACGGCCTCATGAGGGGCATAAGCTCATGGACGATCCCTGTTGTCCTCCTCCTATTAGGCAAGGAGGAGGGAGAGAAATGACCGACTCCAAAGGCTTTCTCTCCATCAGGCCCCTTATATCTCACGATTGAAGGTCGGTTGTGTATTGCGCGGCTAAAGAGGCTGCAAAGAAGCGGCCGCTTACTTCTCGACGGCAATCACTCCGACGCCTCATTTGCTTCATATCACCTCGGAGAAGGTCGTTCACCACCGAGGATCGATCGAGGCTTGGAAGCGATTTTATCCATGAACGCTGAACTTCCTCATCGAGATAAATGGGAATGTTCAGCTTCGCATCCGGTTGATATCGGAAGGAGGGACATTTCGTGAAGGGGAATCTCGCATGTCCCGTCTACAGAGATCCGGAAGCGCCTTGTCTTGAAGGAGGGCTCGCCATCGGTCGCGGTGGGCGAAAAGGACACTGCCCATCAGCAGTTCATCGGGGTTAAGCGTCCGCCCGACCGTTTCGTTGGTCTGTAGCCGCAGCCCAAGGCCTGATTTTGGCGAGCTTCGGCCCCAACTTGCGCTCTGCAACCTCAGTGTCATATGCAGCCTGGGCGCGCAACCAGTAACCGTTCGACAGACCGAAAAACCGGCATAAACGAAGGTCGGTATCTGCGGTGATAGAGCGCTTACCGGCAACGATTGCGCTGATGCGCTGAGCAGGAACTCCGATCTCCTTGGCTAGACGATATTGGCTCACCCCCATCGGCTTGAGGAACTCCTCTTCCAGCAATTCACCGGGGGTCACGGGTTTGACCTTGCTCATGATTGACTCCTCAAGGGTAATCTACGATCTCAACTTCCTCTGCACCCGCTTCGGTGCGATTCTCTCGATGTTCAGGAACCGCCTCACGCGTATCCCTTTCGAGAGCGCTTCGGTATCGGCACACTTGAACGATATGATCATGAGGCATAGTAACGCGTGGCGTTACCAACGTCAAGCGGGATTATGATTGTATCCGCGAAGGCCCAGGTTTCGCCTTGGTTCTGCGAAACTGTGCAGACTGGATCGTGTGGAAGCGCTTGCTCAAAGGGAATCTTCAGTCCTTCGATCGGGAGCGTCGAACAACGGCGGCCCGGTCCCGTTTTTCACCCGAGGATCTCCTTCAAATCGTCCTCCGGAGGGGAGATGGGTCGAATGTGGAATTTTTCGACCATGTAGCCGAGCACGTTCGGAGTGAGAAAGACGCCACCGGCATGGTCAGCATGGTTTTCGGGCTCTCCGCAGCCCTGATGTCGCCGGTATTGGCCAGCCTGCTCCTCTA
>ENA-OSEO01001143-OSEO01001143.1-sediment-metagenome-genome-assembly--contig:-NODE-1143-length-53024-cov-4.764651_pt1 | contig 53024 bp, 56 predicted proteins | sample MGYA00237883_ERZ534232 | MGnify/ENA metagenome assembly ERZ534232
CCTCCACGTAAACCTGCTTGACCTTGCTCCCCCTCTCGTTGCTTCGCATCTCGCACTTTCAGTGGGCTGCGCACGAGGTGCTAAGATCGCGACCGTCGCCGTCATAGACAAAGCCCCACACCTTAAGCGGCAGATTATGTTGTGATGATAGATTCAAAATGCGAACCCATCCTACGAGACTGCCATGAACCGCATGGAACAGCACATGGAATTAATAGATCAAACGGTTGAGATCAGACCTTCAATCATGCAGCCTCAATTGGTCTATCTGGTGGAACAGCTCTTTACTCCGTATTTGTCTGAGGAGAACCGAATTTATATTGCTTGCCAGATGAAAAAGATGATCTGTTGTTCTAATTTGACACAAAGTAAGTTTGATATCGTTCTGCTATAGTTCTGTTTTCAATTATTAAAGTGAGAGAACAATTTAATATCTTAATAAATCCAAATTTAAACCATTGTTATCATTCAGAAATGATTTTCTCCATTTTTAAATCAATTGTTTTTACAATATCTCCTACATCTTTGAGTGTCAGCCTATCTGGAACCAGCCATGCATCAAACACAATGATTATATTTTTATATCTAGCAGTCCAATGGCATATTGGAAATTCGTCATATTTAGTTTTTACACATGAGAATATTGAGTCGTCAGCAACTTTGCTTTTTAAAGTCCATGTTTCTGGTAGAAAACCATTAGAGTAATAGTCTCTATTGTAAGAAAAATCGTACTTTGCAATATATATTGATGAAAACCTATAAACATCCTCTGAAACACCAAATGATTTTGGATATTTGTCAGAATAAAAAGTTATTCCAATGGAATCCGTGCTTCTATCTTGATCTATACCAGGCCCTGTTTTTAATTCGGTCCAATAATTTGGTAGATCGATATTAGAAATTAATATTGATTGTAAATCCAATTCTTCTCCCTTTTCAATACCTCTATATTGACAACCAGGGCAAGTAATCATAATCACCACACAAAATAGAAAGTAGAAGTATTTTCTAAACATGTTTACTCTCCTATATAACCGGGACTAAGAGGGTTTGGTGATTGTCCATTTTTTAATATATACTTATTTAATGAATTTCGTATACCATTATTTGTATATGTATTGTATTTTCCAATAGAATATCCAAATTTTATCCAATAAGCATCTGCAGGATCATCGAAAAATGTGTTTATTGGGCCAACATTTCCTTTAAATCTTCCCCAATGTGAAATAAGCTGAAATGCACCTGCACCTGCTAATGCAATTTTTTCTGGAAGACCAACTTTATATGCAAAAGTTCCGTACGTTAAGTTCGCAACTGCTTGAAAATTAGTCGAAACATCCCCAATTTTCACATTTGAAGATCCTTGTTTTATTACTTTAGAGTCGATTATATCTTTTTTATAATCCCATATTGCATTACCTCTTACTAAACTAACCCATGATTTCATTGCACCCAGTTGTTTTATTGGGTTACCACTAGTTAAATTTTCTCTTATTGCTATTGTTACAGGGGCAGCGGAATTTTCATTCAAACGATCTACAGTCCAGTTTGTTAAATCATAACTAGTGGGTTTTGGAGCTCTTAATGAATCATCAGTAACGGCCGGTGTCACTGCAATATCATAAACAACAGCACTTAATATTGAAAAAGTAATTACTCCAACAACTATATTTAATAATATATGCCCTGATGGATCAGTATTATTTATCGCATTTCCATTGACATACGCATACCTGTTCCAACTTTGCGGATTATAGGGGTCAGGTATAATAGTGTCAGGCTGCGTCCAGCGGTTAAGATAAGGATCATAGGCGCGTGCATCATAATCCATCAAACCGGTATCCATGATCATTTGCTGGAAGGTATAGCCGTAATCTGTGCCTGCAATCGTCCCCACATCGCTGCGCACTTCACCAAATGGCATGTAGCGCGTCTCGGCGGTCAGCGCGCCAGTGTTGTCGGTGACGCCCACCACCGAGCCCAAATGGTCCGTCAGGAAGAACGACGAAGCCGCGCCGGAGCGCATGGTCGAAGATGCCCATAGGGGTACGAAGGTCATGCCCGCAATGGCATAGTACTGCTTTACGGTCTCCGTGACACCATCCGTTTGCACCTCGTACGAGCCCCTCTCACTACGTTCGGGGGTGCAAACACCGCGACCGCCGGCAAAGTAATAGGTTGTCAGCGTGCTTGCCCCCTCGGTGTAGACCTGCTTGACCTTGCTTCCCCTCTCGCAAAGAACGCTCGGGGTGCAAAGATCGCGACCGTCGCCGTCGTAGACAAAGCCCCACACCTTGAGCAGGCTGCCGGGCGTATCGCAGTCCCCGTCAACCTGCGAGACGCCGCTCATGCCCCCTATGCTCACATGTGGGGGCTGGCGGTTCTCGGCGTTATAGCTCTGCATGAAAGTGCTGCCGTTTTGCACTCGGCAGGTCATGTTGTGATGATTGATCAAAAGCATGAATCCATCATCACGCTGGGCATAACATCCCTAAAAAGAGAAATAAAAATTGAATTTATTCTAATGGGAGAATTACAAGTTTTTTGAGATAATAAAAACTAATATAACAAATCATTTTACAAGGTAAAGCCATAAATCGATTTGAAATAATGAATTCGAAAAATCCAGCAAGAATTTTGAATTGAAAAAGAGATACTGATTCATTATACTTAGGGTATGAAAAGAGAAGAAGTTCTATATAAACTGGCGCCTTATTATCAGGAATTACGCGAGCGTTACGGAGTTTCTTCATTATTTCTGTTCGGATCGGTTGCGAGAAACGAAGCCGGCCCCGACAGTGACGTGGATCTATTTGTAGAATTTGAAACGCCAATCGGCCTTTTTGATTTTGTTGGACTGCAACAAGATTTGGAAAAGTTTTTAGGCTGCAAAGTCGACCTGGGGACAAAACAATCCTTGAAACTTCACGTTGTGGATAAAGTTTTGGAAGAGGCAATCCGTGTCGCCTAGAGAATGGCAAGCAAGAATTCGCGACATTCTAACGTGTTCGAACAATATCCTTTTATTTATCGACCAGATGGATTTTTCAACCTTTGTTGCTGATTCAAAAACAATTCGAGCAGTGGCTTTTGAATTGACCACAATCGGAGAAGCAGCAAAGTCAATTCCAGTTGAAATACAAGAACAATATAATGAAGTACCGTGGTCCAGATTGCAAGGAATTCGAAATATTCTTGTTCATGAATATTTTCGATTAGACGAGGAAATTTTGTGGAAAACTGCAAAAGAAGATATTCCGGTTCTAATAACAAATCTTGAAAAGATACTCTCACAAAATTCCTGACATCCCCTACTTGTAAAAACAATTTTTCAAAAAAATTCTCACGCTATTGAATAATTGAAGATGGAAAGTCCTGAATTCTTGAAACAGAATTCTGGACTTTTTTTTGCCCAGCCCTTGACAGCCCAAAAAAGCAATGATATATTGTGTATATACAGTATACACAATTATTCAAAGCAACGTATTGCAAGAAAAGGAAGGCTGGAAATGGAATCTCTCTTTGTTGAAAACCTGAGTAAGCGCTACGAGAACTTCAGTTTGAAGAACGTCTCGTTCTCACTGGAAAGCGGTTACATCATGGGCTATATCGGCGCAAACGGCGCCGGCAAGACGACCACACTGAAATCGATCCTCGGGCTGGTGCAGAAAGACGGCGGCACAGTCCGGGTGTTGGGTATGGATTTTGACAAAAGCGAGCTTGAGATCAAGCAGCACATCGGTTTCATGTTCGGCGGGGTGGACTATTACGCCAAAACCCGCATTCGCAATATCACCGGGGTTGTACGCAGGTTCTACACGGACTGGGACGACTCGATCTACGATAAATACATGAAACGCTTTGCGCTGGACGAGAACAAGCGTCCCTCGGAGCTCTCCAACGGTATGCGCATTAAATACTCACTGGTGCTGGCGTTGTCGCATCACGCCAAGCTGCTGCTGCTTGACGAACCCACCAGCGGACTGGATCCCGTGGCGCGCGACAACCTGCTGGAGCTCTTCCAGGAGTTCATCGAAGACGGCGAAAGGAGCATCCTCTTTTCCACGCACATCACCAGCGATCTGGAAAAATGCGCCGACTTCATTACCTATATCGAGAACGGAAAAATCATCGAGAGCCGCGCGAAAGACGACCTCATTCATGCCTACCGCGTGGTCAAGGGCACAAGCCAACAGCTACCCGCCGTGCAAGCAAAACTGATCGCCAGTAAAAACCACGCGTATGGTTTTACAGGTTTGATGAAAACCGCCGATCTTCATTCTGAAGACCGCCTCGAAGCTGAGGCCCCCACACTTGAAGATATTATGATCTATCATGCCAAGAAAGAAGGCTTATATGTCTAACCTTTTATATAAAGAATTTCGCCTGGTCATCCATCCACTATTTCATTTGATGCCCCTGTTCGGCGCGCTGCTGCTCATCCCAAACTGGGTATATTTTGTGGCCCTGATGTATTTTTTGTTCATCGCCGTCCCCAACATCTTTACCAATGCCAAGGCGCAAAACGACACCGGATTTTCCGTGTTGCTGCCCGTCAGAAAACAGGACGTGGTGAAAGCCAGAGTGTCATCGATGGCCTTACTTGAGGTCATGCAGATTGTGGTGGCTGCCGTATTTGTCGCCATCAACGTCAACATCTATCCAAAAGGAAATTTCCTGATCGATGCGAATATTGCTTTTCTTGGCTGCGTTTTTGTGATGTACGGCGTTTTCAATCTGATTTTCTTCCCGATGTTTTACAAGACCACTTACAAAATCGGGATTCCCCTGCTTGTGGCGTTGACAGTGACGTTTCTATTTACTGCTGTCATTGAATTGTTGGTCGTTTTGGTCCCCTCGGTGGCCTTTATGCTGGACGGCGTAACCTCGGCGGCCCTGGTCCGGCAGATACCGGTGCTGATTGCAGGTATACTTCTCTTTGCATTGCTGACAACACTGGCTTATCAATGGTCCAAAAGGAAATTCGCGGAGGTTGACCTCTAGTGTCAATGGATATCGTCATCACCGGCTCTTCAGACAAACCGATCTACCAACAGCTTTTTGAACAGATCTCGGCACAGATCATCAAAGGTCAATTAGCAGAAGGATTTTGTCTGCCGCCCATCCGCACGGTAGCCAAAGAACTGCGCATCAGTGTGATCACAGTCAAAGCCGCCTGGGAGGCACTGGAACACGAAGGTTTTATTGTGACGATGGTCGGCAAGGGATGTTTCGTTGCCCCCTTAAAATCCGCCGAGTTGTCCAGCAAACGGGATGAGATGGCGGTAGAGAAACTGAGAAAAGACATCGAGTATTACAAGACACTCGGTTTAAGCGCCGAAGAATTGATCGAAATGATAAAGAAAGAATACAATACTTGAATTGGCGCATTGAGAATGCACCCTAGAGGAAAATAGTTGAAATTGAAAAGTCCCGAATTCTCAAAACAGAAATCGGGACTTGTACTATCTATACCTCTAATCGGCTTGACGCATGCCGAGTTGGTGGTCGAGCATCATCAGCGCGGATTCCTTGTTCTCGACGGCGTTGACCTGATAGATCAAATCGCCGGCGTTCTTTTCCTCTTCCACCTGCTCGGTGACGAACCACTGCAGCATGATCTGGGCCGGATAATCCTTCTCAGACACGGCCTGCTCGTAGAGGGCATTGATGGAAGCGGTGACAAACTGTTCATGCTCAAGGACCTGTTTGACCACATCCAGATTGGATTTCCAATCCACCTGGGGGGCTGCGATGGCCTTCAGTTCGACCTTGCCGCCGCGGTCCGTGATGTGGCCAAAGAATTTCATGGCGTGTTCATATTCTTCCTCAGCTTGCACACGCATCCACTTGGCAAAACCGGACAGGTTCTTGCTCTCAAACCAGGCGGCCATAGAAAGATACAAGTACGCCGAAAAGAGTTCCTTGTTGATTTGTTCGTTCATCGTTTTTTGCATTGATTGTGAAATCATAGATTTCTCCTTAATTTAATCATGATCCAATTCACCTTGAGATTACTTCAAGATCTTTTTCTCGATGGTCTCCTTGTCCAGTTTCTTGGTGCAGAAGAACCAGTCGTAGCAGTGCATCTCACCTTCCTTGCCTTCCATGCGGTTCTTTGCGACACCGCAGGAACCGGCGGTGGGAACGATGACTTCGTCGCCGGGCTGCCAGTCTGCAGGCGTGGCCACGGAGAATTCGTCCGCGGTCTGTAAGGCAACTACGACACGGTAAAGCTCCTCGAAGTTGCGTCCGAGGCTGAGCGGATAGTAGATGATGGTGCGAATGATGCCCTTGGGATCGATCACAAAGACGGCGCGCACAGCCTTGGTGTTACTCTCACCGGGTTGGATCATGCCGTACGCGTGAGCCACTTCCATTGTGATGTCTTCGATAAGCGGAAATTTGACTTCCACATCTTTCATGCCCTTGTATTCGATCTTGTCCTTGATGGTACGCAGCCAGGCAATATGGCTGTACAGGCCGTCCACGGATAACCCCACCAGCTTTGTATTGGCTTTTGCAAATCTATCTTCCATGGATGCGAATGTCATGAACTCAGAGGTACATACGGGGGTGAAATCGGCAGGATGGCTGAACAGGATCACCCAACTGCCTTTATAGTCTGCCGGGAAATTAATCTCTCCCTGAGTTGTGACTGCTTTAAATTCGGGTGCTTTTTCTCCGATACGGGGCATAGATCCAGTTTTTACTTCTTCGTTTTCCATTTTTTTACTCCTTCTCTAGATTTTGAATTTTGATTTGACAATCCGGACAGATTCCGAAATAAAGAATGCGTGATTCCTCAAGACGATAACCGCTCTTCCGGCTTAATTCCTCATCCAGATCATCGACACAATCCGATTCAGTGTCCACGACCTTGTGACAATTCGTGCAGACCAGATTGATATGCGGAGACAGATTCGCATCAAAATGCACGCGGTCATCTCCGATACTTCCCAAAGCGTTCACCAACCCCATCCCCACCAACACGTCCAGGGTGTTATAAACCGTCGCCAGAGACAGCGAGGAATATTTTGGTTTAAGAACTGAATAAATGTCTTGCGCTGTGGGATGATCTTTGGAATCAGCCAGTATTTCACAAATGGCTTCTCTTTGCGGGGTTGCCCTTAAACCGGCTTTCTGTAATACCTCTAATATTTTTTCTGTCATCATTTTAGAACCATTCCTTATTTAGAACTATTATAACTATTTAGATGTAATTTGTCAAGTTCTAAATTTACAAATATGGTCTATCTTGTCGTTTTTTAAGGTTGAAATTGACCGAAGACAAAAACAAAAAAATCCCCTGATAAGGTTGTTGCTTAGTCAGGGGATCTACTTACTTTTTTAAAAGACTCAGGAAATTAATCCCTCCAGTTTTTTCTGAGAAAATTCAGACAAATCCTTTACGATCAGGTCGGCGTTCGTTAATTCAGCGGCAGTGTTGGTCGTTAGAACAGCCAGACAACGGCAGCCCGCACGTTTGGCGGCTTCAACCCCCGCGATGGAGTCTTCGATCACCAGACAATGTTTTGGAACGACGCCCAGAAGCTCAGCCGCCAACAGAAAAACCGCCGGGTCCGGTTTGCCCTTGAGAGAAGAACCGGCAGCTTCCGCCTGGAAGTATGAGCGGACCCGCAACTCGTCTAACAATGCATCAATGTTCGCCTGCGGCGCGGAAGAAGCCACCGCCTGTTTAACACCCATCACCCTAAACTTTTCCAACCAATCCAGCACACCGGGCAGCGGTTGAACAATCCCTTTGATGTCCTGGCGGAAAATTTCTTCTTTGCGAGAGCTGGTCCTTTGAATGAAATCTTCTTCCAAAGTCCGGCCAAACAAGGTATTCAGGATCAAACGGTTATTCATTCCAAACGTCCTGCGGAACATATCCTCGTCAAAAGGCTGGCCCACTTCTGCCAGGGCTTGCAGCCACGACGAATAATGCCCTTGATAGGTATCTACGATCACGCCGTCCATATCCCACAAGACGGCTTCAAATGTCCATCCATCTTTCATACAACAATCCTCACATTGCAAGAATCAAAACGTAAAACTTTAGCATTATAGCGGATTTTTAAAACCAATTTGTGTGGATATCGAAAAATCTTTTGCAGGTGCAGATTATTAACAAATAAGTTCCTTTCAATTAATGGAAGCAAAACTATTGACAGCATACTACTTATCTAGTATGCTGGAATTAACTAATAGGTTACATATTTTTCTATTGCTTCATTATCAGGACAGATTGATGGATCATATTTTTAACGAGAATCAACCGATCTATCTGCAAATCATACAAAAGATTTATTCCAAAATATTGTGCGGTGAATACCAACCCGGCGATAAACTGCCTTCTGTAATTGAAGCCGCAATGATATATAAAGTGAACCACAATACCATTGCGCATGTCTATTCCGAGATCATTCATGCGGGAATTGGCGTCACACGGCGAGGAGAAGGCACGTTCATCACAGAAGATCAAACCGTCTTGAAAGAATTGCACAACTCGATGCGCAAATCATTGCTGGACAACTTCGTAGGTGAAATGCGAAGTTATGGATATAACTCCTCCGAAATCCTGGAAGCTTTGAAGCAGACCCTTAAAGAGGAACCGAATGACGAAGGATAATGCGTTAAATGCCCGAGGAATTTGCTTGTTGGCTTCGCTGTTAGCCGTCTCATTCTTGTTTAGTGGATGCAGTACATACTATGCTCCACAGGAACACTCCGTGAATGCTGTTCCCCTCTCACCCATTGATGCGACAGCCCCTGGCATTTCTACCAACATTGGGACTGGCGAAACCGGATCCCCCGAAACAAGCACCATGGAGTTACCAACCGTTGCTCTTCAAACCATTACGCCTGAGAATATCCGCCAAATTGATCAAGCAGCCATTCTCGAAGACACCGGCTATTTTGTCTATTCGGGCATTCTTTCCTCCAATGGAGAATTGATGGCCGGTTCCAACAAACAAACGGTTGAGGTCTATGAAGTAACCAGCGGGAACAAGAAAGCTGTTTTTTCAACCACGGGTACAGCGTATCTGTCGTTTTCTGACGATGGCAGCCGGCTGGCCGCCTGGTACGGCAAACCCTGGCCCGCAGAAGAGGTTGTTCTATGGGGAGATAAATCGGGCAATCTCGATCCCGTAACAGAAGAAAAAACATTAACCGTTTGGAACTTGGAAACCAAAGCGGTTGTCTTTTCAAAAGACACCGCGGATATTTGTGGAAACAACCTGTCCACTCAACTCTTTCAATTCATCCAAGACGGGAGGCTTGTCCTGGCCAATTTGGATTTTGACGCCGGTACTCAAAATATATGCTTCCTCTCTGCCGAGGACGGTTCCTTGCTCAACTCGATGAATATTGAAATGTCATACGGATATATTCGTCAGTTGGCATTGTCGAGCGACGGCCAAATTGCCGCTGTCGTTTTTTCATCCACGAGCAGCGGGTATGAAAACCCAACACTGATACTTTTTGCCTGCCCAAACGCGGAAATCCTAATGATTGAACAACTATCCGAAATGCCTGATTTGGCGTTCGTGCCTGACAGCCACACGCTGGCAGTCAGCGCTACAGACGAGCATATCGTTGAATTGATGAACGCGGACGGAACCCTTGCCGGCTCGATCCAACTGCCGGATGATGTTGGAAAAATCAGCTCCTTGCACGTCAATGCGCATTATCTGGCCGTTGAAAATGAACTGGATGAGGTGATCGTTTACTCACTGAAAAGCGGCGCCGAAATTGAACGCATTGCACTAATTCCTCCCGCAGCGCCTTTTTATAATTCGCAACTGGAAATTAGTTTTAAGAATGTTTACACCAACATCGCGGCCGAAGCGGACCGCCTGCTGGTAACCCAGTATTACCAGGGACTTTATGGAGACACTGTAAAGCGCGTAATTGAGCTTGGTGAACCGTCCAAAGAGATATTGAGGCTGGAAACCCCGCCGCCGATCGCTTTCCAAAGCGACCTCTCGCCGGACGGATCTTTGATTGTCATGGGCGGATTACCAAACGGCGAAACGCGTCTTTGGTCCACGGATAATTTTCAGCGAATCAGGACTCTTCAAGGTCACAAAAACACGGTAACACAGGCAGCTTTTTCGCCTGACGGATCCACTTTGGCAACAGTGTCAGCGGACGGCACCGCCCGGTTATGGAATACTTCATCATGGGATTGCACACACACTCTTAGCGGACATTCAGGCTGGGTTTTACAGTCTGCCTTCTCACCGGATGGCGCGATGCTGCTGACCTCCGGCACGGACAAGACCATTCGCCTGTGGGACGTAACAACGGGAGAAGAAAAGGAACTGTTTGAGAATCCATTACCGGAAGGCCTCATCGACGGGATATGGTTCACATCTGTTCATACCGCTTTGTTGACACTCAGTTTCGAGACCGTGGACCAATGCAAAAACTGTCCAACGCGCTCATTTCTATTGGACACCAATACCGGAGTCTATTCAGAACAACCCTGGCCCTGGTTAAAAGTCTTTGAAGGGCAAAATGGCCTTTGGCTTTTGAATTATGGCGTTTATCCGGATTATCGGATCAGTATTGGAACCATGTTGGAAGGTCAATTCCAGGTTGAAAACGAATTCACGTTGACCTCAATAACCAATAGCGACAAAATTGGCATCTCGGCTGACGGTCAATGGATTTACACAATAAATCTAAACGGGATCAATCTTATTAACCGTTTCAGCGGTGAACAGGTCGATCTGGCCGCTAACCATTTATGCAGAGAGTGTTCAAACATGGGGTTCTTAATCGTCGATCCCGACGGCTCTTTCCTGCTGGATAATACCATGGGGAGTTTGGTCGTATGGGGTGTGTCTGAATAATGGAGAAAAAAACAATGAGAAAAATTCTGCGCGAGGAAATGGATCGGGCGCTGCACTCGCCTCGCATTCTTCTGGCAATTTTGATGGCCCTGGGGTTCTTTTTCTACGGATATACATTGATCCTTGATCGAGGCTGGGTACCGGCCGGTTATTCTTATGCCGACCTTTGGTTCTTTGTGTACGTAGGCAGCAATTTTCCGTTCATCCTGCCGCTTGTGGCCGTCTTGCCCTACGCGGATTCTTTCGCAGTAGATCAGAGCGAGGGTTTCTTGCGCTACCTGGTGGTCAGAACGAATTATCGAAAATACATCGCGTCCAAATTCCTGGTCAATCTGATCGTGACAGCCCTGGCAATTCTCATTCCTCTTATATGTCTGTACATTTTCGCCAACATTGCCGCCCCGCGTTCGCTCGTGCCGATCAATCACTGGTCCCCGCAAATCTCAGGAAGGCCTGAAGGATTTATGAGACCGTTCTTTGAAGCAAATCCTGATGGCTTCATCCTTTGTGTTTCATTGCTGGCCGTGTTCACAGGAGCGGCATACAGCACTTTGGGGATCGCGATCTCACTGATCTATTCAAACCGTTATCTGGTTTGGGCCGCGCCTTGCGCGATCTTTCTGATGGCTCACTTTGTAGCCAGTAAAACCCATTTTTTTGGAATGGACTGGTCTCCAATCTCGGCGGTATACGGCAATATCTCAGCCGGCCAGCATAGTCCGGCCGCATTTTTTCTAAATCCGCTGGCAGTTTTTTGCCTTGCGGCATTGATCCTGCCGGTCTTTGGTCAACGAAAACGAGTCTTGCGCTAAAGGAGACATATTATGCGCTTTCAAGTTTTTTTCCGGATACAAATTCAGCAATTGATGTTACGCTGGCGATGGCTGCTTCCCCTGCCGGTATTCGGGTTCCTTGGATACCTGTTGGGTAACGCGATTATCGTGCGAAATCCGCCAGCTTTTTTGCAGCAAAGCGGCGCGGACAACATGGTGAACGCCTGGGACGCCCTGTTCACCGGGTTTGGCAACGCTTATTACATGGCTTTTGTGATCGCCAATCTCTTTCTTTTGCTGGTATGTGACAGTCTGCCGGAATCACCCATCGGGCAGTTGGCCGTTTTCCGTCTTGGGTCCCGCAAAAGCTGGTGGGCAGGCAAATCTCTCTCCGTTCTTGTGGCAGCCTTAATGTATACCCTGTCCGGAATGTTAATCCTTTTTACATTGACCAGCCTGCGCCTCGGCTTTTCCTGGGAATGGAGCAAATTCGGTTGGAGCGGAGATACCATCCTGGTTCCAACCTTGCTGCTCCGGCAGGTCAAACCTTTCATGGCCGCGCTGATCCTGTTTGGGATGGACGTGCTCGGATTCTGGGCGCTGGGGATGTTAATGCAAGTGGTGACTTTGCTCACGCGGCGTTTTCTCTTTGGCTATCTGGCCGCGTTGCTGCTTTTGATCGGAAGTCTGGGGGTCAGCGGTTCATTGGTCAACGTGCCGGATGTATTGAAACTACTGCCGCCCATCCGCAACCTGATCATGACATTTTATCCATACCCGTTCCGCGAAGTGGCCATGGGTTGGTCCTACCTATATTGGGGAATCGCGCTGGCAGTGCTTTTCTCTTTCGGATTGATCCTCAGCCGACAGCAAAATTATTACTCAAAAGAATAAGAAGTCTCTCTAGAAGGAGATCAATGATGACAATTCAAGATACTTCAATCGCGCTCGAAACCCGTGGGATTATGAAAAGGTTCGGCAAGAACACGGTACTGGACAACGTTGATTTCAGACTGCCAAAAGGCGTCATCTACGGCATCTGCGGCCCTAACGGGACGGGGAAATCCGTTTTTTTGCGTATTCTAAGCGGTTTGATCAAACCGGATAGCGGTGCAGTGGAGGTTTTTCGTCAGCTTATCGGCAGAGATGTAGAATTTGCGCCTTCAACCGGTATCCTGATCGATAATCCGGGATTCCTGCTGGCAAACAGCGGCCGACGCAATCTTGAACTGTTGGCCAGTGTGAGCGGGAAAGCCACAAAAGAGCGCGTCGCCGATGCCATCCGGCAGGTGGGGCTTGACCCCAATGATCGCCGTCCGGTCAGCACGTATTCCAGTGGGATGCGGCAGCGCCTTGGGCTGGCGCAGGCCATCATGGAAGACCCCGATCTGCTCATCCTTGATGAACCAACCAACGGGTTGGATTTTGAAGGCCAAAAAGAGATTTACAGTTATTTGATCGAATTACGCGCGCAAGGCAAGACCATCCTCATCACCAGCCATAATCGGGACGAGTTGAAAATCCTGTGTGATGAGATTTATACCCTCTCTTATGGAAAGTTGGTCATGACCCGGAACGACGGCCTTGAGTCATAAAACTGTTTTCAAAAAAAGCTCGTACAACGAGAGAAAAACAGAAAATATGAAGAAATCTTACGGTTCAGTTTTACGGAAAGCGTTTCTCATATGGATGCTGGTCAGCTTGACTGGCTGTACAGCCGAAATAAATAACCAGCCAGCAGCAAGTACGCAGGTCTTTGCTCCAACACAGACGGCTTCATTCTATCCGGTTGAGGATCCGATTGACGGGCAAACCCTTGAACCCATTACGGCAACGAACGCACAAAACCTGACACGGCTGGCCAGTTTTGCAGAAGGCGGCTTCGGAAATCAAATCGCACTTTCACCGGATGGCGCCTGGCTGGCCGTTGCCGCCTCGCGCGGTGTCGTACTTTATGATGCGTTGAATGGGAATCAACTGAATTTTTTCCAAACAGAGAGTGGAGTAAGCCTGGCTTTCTCGCCGGACGGTCAAAAGCTTGCGTATGTTACCAGAGTTCCAAGCGGGGATCATTACAGCGTTGATGATCCTGATATGCCGGGACAGGAAATTTTAAAACCCCAGCTTACCTTGTTGAGAATGCCGCAAGGAGACGTGCTTTATTCGTCCCCTCTCTTTGGACAAGGCTGCGGAGAATACGCTGCCAACGATCTCATTTTTTCAGAGGATGGAAAACAAATTTTCTTCAAGGATTACTTCGGACATAGCGGCCTTCCAAAAACCGGTTCACTTTGTGTACTGGACACCGAAAATGGCAGTCTGCTGAATTCAATTAAACTTGACCCTCCCTTGAGAATTACCAATTACACAATAGATGACCGTACCATCTGGATGACAGTCATGGATGATTCACAAAATAATGGGGAAATGACCACACAAAAACAACTCCACCACTATGACCTCGACAATGGCAGCACAGATATGTTACTGGATCTCTCTGATATAGAGATCTTCAGCCAATCACCAGACAAACAATGGCTGGCGGTTGGAGCAACCACTCTGCAAATTCGATCTGCCTTAGATGGCAGCCTAATCACTGACATCCGTATGGATGAGAACGAGAGGAAAGTATCGGCTGCTGCCTTTTCAGCGGATAGTCAAACTTTGGTGTTGGGGTGTTGGGATGGTTCAGTGAGTTTCTTCAGCGTGCCTCAAGGCCAATTTCTGAGAAAGATCGATCCTCCTTCAATTTCATCGATCCTTTCTGAAAATGAACCCTTGCACGTGGTTGACCTGCAATACACCCCGGACGGAACAATCTTATACATCATGCTGAACAGCTATTTTATTGAAACATCCGAGATCGTGCTGGCGATAAATCCGTCTGATGGAAGTGAGTTGTTCAGAATCTCGGGAAGAAATACAGTGGACCGCTACCCCTCCCTATCCCCGGACAATAACTTGCTGGCCTGGGGTGGGTATGAAGATGGCAGTACACAGGTCTGGTCAATCACTGAACAGGAACAGCTTTTCCGCTTGCAAGGACATACCCAAACCATACTCCAAACGACCTTTTCGCCTGACGGCCTACAACTGGCAACTGCATCTTTGGACGGAAGAATAAACCTATGGGACATGCAAGATGGTAGTATTCGGGCTTCCTTTGAGGCGCACAACGGCGGCATCTGGACAATCGGTTATTCCAAAGATGGCCGTTTTCTGGCGTCCGTAGGGATGGACGGGTTGCTCAAACTCTGGGATCCTTTTGACGGGAAAATGATAAAGTCACTTGAAACCGGAACGAACGGATGGCAGGTCAATTTTGTACAGATTTCATCGGAAGATCGGTTTGCTATAATTGGTTCCGGTTGTCTTTATCCACTCAACTGCCTGGCTCGTGGCAATGGCGATTTGCGCCGGATCGATCTGGAGAACGGCGATATCACCGTTTTGCTTGACCAAGCCGTGATTGCTTTCTCTTCAGCCTCAATCCAATCTGATATCGGGCTTTTTGGATATGGAGGAGCACAATATGGGCGGCTTGATAATGGCCTTGTGCAGGTTCAACAAACCCTGACCTCTCCCTTCGGTAACGGTGGATTATTCGGAGGCGCCATTTCACCTGACGGCAGTTTATTCGTTGCAGGCAATTTTTTTGGCATTCATGGCTGGGATGTAAAAAGCGGTCAGATGATCCTGCTTGTCCAGGATCAAAGCCAAATTGGAAATTATGGCACATTCCGGTTTTCGAATGACGGTCGTTTGCTGGTTGTTGCAGCCTTTGACGGAGGGATATCCCTTTGGGGAATTCCTACTCAATAGTTTTCTTGCCGTTTTTAAAAAGTTCGATAAAAATTCTTGACATCTTCACGGAAAAGACGTAATATATAGATATATATACAACTTGTTTTGAGGTATAAATGGACGAAGAAAAGCGCACCCTCTTCACTATAGATCCACAAAGTCCGCTTCCTTTGTATTATCAAATTAAACAAAATTTGCTAGATATCGTTACAAATGGAAAGTTTGGACCGGGGGACATGTTACCTTCTGAGAACGAGATGGGCGAGTTTTACGGAGTTACACGTCTGACCGTTCGCCAGGCAGTCGGAGAATTGGTTTCGGAAGGAATACTGGTTCGCGAACGAGGAAAGGGTACTTTTGTAGCTCAGAAAAAAATGACTCATGTAATGGACCGCGCAGATGGGTTCACTGAGCGCATTCGAAAAACCGGGCATAAACCATCCACAATTGTGGTTTCATGTGAAGTGATTCCGGCTCTCACCGAGTTTGCAGAACATCTGCAGATCAGCCCGGACGAATTCATTTACAAGTTGGTTCGAATCCGCTGTATCGATGACGAACCCAACATGATCCAGACCTCTTATCTCTCAAAATCAAAATTCCCGGGTCTTGATGAGGTGGACTATTCCAGCCATTCGCTTTACAGCGAATTGGAGCAACGATTTGGCACACTTATCGTCGACCTTGCAAGAGTTTTTGAGCCTGTATTGCTATCAAAGAAGGATGCTTTGTTGCTGAGCGCAAAACCTGGCTCACCGGCTTTATTAATGGAAGTGTACGCTTACGACCAATATGGACAAAGAGTAGAATTTACTCAATCCCTGGTCCGCGGAGACAAATCCAGAATAGCGATTAACGTAAGTTAGTCAATTCTATTAAGCAAATTCGTTGTTTTTTTTCCTGATGCAAAAGCATCAGGGTTGGTTTTGTGTTGATTTTTTCCAAGAAGGCGGCTTTAGAACAAAATGAGCTTTTGGTATCTACTTATCAGTCTGGTTGCATCCATTATTGGAGCGATCAGCGGCATCGGCGGCGGCATTATTATCAAACCTTTTTTAGATGCCATTAACCTCTTCTCTCTCAGTACCATTAACTTCCTTTCCGGTTGCACCGTTTTGGCGATGACCACCATGTCCATGCTCTTGACTCGACGTAATTCAACACCGATGAATTTTCGCGTGAGCAGCTTTCTTGGCATAGGCGCCGCGATCGGAGGGATTGCCGGCAAAGAGCTTTTTGAATTCGCAATCGAATCAAGCGGAAACCATACTGCAATCAGCATTATTCAATCCGCGATGATTGTGCTTATTACGATCACTGTTTTCTTTTTTGTACGCTATAAGTCGTCAATAACCACGCGGCACATCCAAAATACCTTTGTAGTTTTTCTGCTTGGGTTTTCCCTGGGTGTTACATCTGCGTTCCTGGGGATTGGCGGAGGTCCGCTCAATATCGCCTTGTTGAATTACTTCTTTTCAATGGATGGAAAAGCAGCTGTTATCAACTCACTTTACATTATCTTTATCGCCCAATTATTCAGTGTCGTGAGCATCCTGGTTTCAAATTCAATACCTCCATTCGATATGGACGTTCTCATCTTAATGGTTACCGGTGGATTGATTGGCGCATTCATCGGGCGCAAATTAAATCACAAAATGAGCAATCGGCACGTAGATAGCTTCTTCTGCATTCTACTCATTTGTATTGCATTACTGAGCATCTGGAATATTTTTCGGTTCTTCATTTAATCTTTGAAACGGCAATGAAAATAACAGGTGTTTTTAAAAATCAAGGCTGATATCTCATGAACATTCTCTTATTAATCCTGATCATTACAGCTGCGGCGTTCGTGCAATCGGCAGCCGGGTATGGTTTTTCCATGGTCGGCCTGTCACTTATGACTTTTTTCATGCCCATGCGAACCGGATCAGTGATTGCCGTTATGTCCATGCTGCCGTTGACTCTTTTCATCACATTGAAGAACGTACGAAAAGTCAATTGGCGTATCTTCATCATCCCCTTTATCACATCAATTCTCGCAACCCAGGTTGGAGTACGCATACTGGTTGTGTCAGAAAACAGCATCCTGCTAAAAATATTGGGCGGCGTTTTGGTTTTGTTATCACTTTTTTCAATCCTGACTGGAGCCAATTTCCGAATAACTCCTACAATTCCGGTGCAGATTGGCGCAGGTTTGATCTCCGGTTTACTCTCCGGTTTATTCACAATGGGCGGCCCGCCGATGGCAATGTATATGCTTTCGGCTTCTGCCGACAAAGAGGAATACAATTCCACTCTTCAAACATTCTTTTTATCAACTACATTGGTCGCCCTGTGTACACATTTGTTTTATGGGAATATTACAAGTGAGGCGCTGGAATATTCAGCATATTCGCTGATTGAGTAATCATCGGCACATTATTGGGGTTGTCTTTTCTCAAACGCCTCTCCAATGAAAAAACAAGAAAGCTAATTTACGGGGTGATGATGGTTATGGGAATTGTTCTCCTCATTCGATAAAAAGGTGAAGAAAATGGATTCTTTCTCTCTGATAAATAGCCGTGTGTGGGAAAACGAAAAACTTGTTTCGCGTGACTTGCATATCGACGGAGAACGCATTGTTGATGACTTGAAAACTCCCGGCTATGTGAAGGACCTTTCTGGAAGAGTGGTCATTCCAGGCCTGATCGACATCCATACGCACGGAGCAATGGGTATTGACTTTAATCACATTCAACCCAATCAGTTCGATCGTATAGTTCAGTATTACTTAACCAACGGTGTGACTTCCTTTTTTCCCACGATACTCTCTGATAGCGAAGAAATTATTGAACGTCAATTGAAGATCATCGCCGAAGCCGCAACAATACACCCGCAGATCGCGGGTATCCATCTGGAAGGCCCCTTTCTAAGTCCAAAGTATAAAGGTGCAATGCCGGAACAGTTTTTACGGCTGCCAGATATCGAACTTTTTGAACGGTTTCAAAAAGCTGCAAACGGACTGATACGGCTTGTAACCTTTGCGCCTGAATTACCGGGAGCCGAGGAATTCATCCGTACCTTCAGCGCGCAGGGCGTGACGATTTCACTGGGACACAGCAACGCCACTTACGCGGAAACGCAAAAAGCGATCGATGCAGGAGCAAAAGGCGGAACTCACACCTTCAACGCCATGCGCCTTTTTCATCAACATGAATCGGGCATTATGGGCGCACTCCTTGTCAATGACAGCGTTTATTGTGAGGCCATCTGCGATTTTAAACATTTGGCAGCCGATTCCTTTTCGTTTTTAGTAAAAGTAAAAGGAATGGAAAAAGTAGTCCTGGTAACTGACAGCATTATGGGAGCCGGGCTGGGCGATGGTGAATATCAGTTGGGCGCGAACACAATTACGGTCACGGGAAATGACGCGGTTATTAAAGGCACAGATACACGTGCGGGCAGCGTCCTCAAAGGATTTCAGGCAGTAAAAAACGCCGCCTATTGCTGCCAAATGGAACCACCAATGGCAGCCCTCTTAATGACCACGAATCCAGCCAATTACCTGCAGTTAGTGAATCTTGGCGATCTGCAATGTGGAAAAGACGCCGATTTTCTTGTCATCGAGAACGATGAGATCGTTGCCGTGGCGAGCAAAGGTGAATATCAGACTTTGGCATGAGTCTCTGAACGAAGGATTTTCAAGAACCTAGGTAAGAGAAATGAAATCGGGCAAGGGGTTGATCAGCGGACGAGCCCAGTCCAGGAATTCGGGGGTCACATCGTGACCATCTGCACTCATAAACTCGCCGGGGAAGAGGCGCTCCTTTTTCATGACCTCAGTCAATGGTATGTGGATCAGCTCCACTTTATAGGGATTGGAAGATAGACGTTTCAGCCCTACCATTACGCCGCCAAGTTTATCCAACGCTATTCTCGCTGCTTCACGTCCGAAATTCTCAGCTTCCTGAACATCAACATGTGAAACCTGGGCGGCTGCACATCGGTTCAGAATGCCCGGCTTTTCGCCGCGCGCCTTAATCCCCAGGTTTTTGATGATAATGTTGGCCAAGTGTGAAGAGACATCACCAAAGTAAACAGCTTCACCGATCCGGAAGATCGGTGGAACAACATGTGTTCCGTCGGATTGTTTTAACCCCTCGCTGGCAACAATAACCGCTCCTCCATATTGACGGTGAAGGTTTTCAACAGATGCCAGGAAATCATCCTCTTCAAATGGAATTTCCGGGAAGCAAATGAGGTGGGGTGCAAGCGTGTTGGCACTGCGAGCGAGCGCGGTAGCTGCTGCCAGCCATCCGGTATTGCGACCCATTACCTCAAGCACCACAATATGAATCGGGAGACTGAGCACATCTTGAGATAATTCTTTTACGGTATTGGCAATGTAATTAGCACAACTAGCGTAGCCGGGTGCGTGATCTGTCACCATCAAGTCGTTATCGATCGTCTTGGGCACACCGACTACAGTAATTCCGTCCGCTTTAACACTTTCCCATATTTTTCCACAGGCGTCCATGGAACCATTTCCACCGGTATAGAAAACATATTGAATATTATGCCGATGCAAATTCGCGACAATTTTTTCATATTCCGGCATCTCAAGCTGCGTACGTGACGTGCCGATAGCCGATCCGGGAGTATTTTTCAATTCGGATAATTGGGATTGAGATAACGAACCCAGGTCAATGAATTCCTCGTGAAGGAGTCCCTGAGAGCCAAAGCGCGCTCCCAGAATCTTCTCCTTAAATCCCTGCTGCTGAAGCTCTTCAAGGATGCCATACATGGATACATTAATAACAGCTGTCGGCGCGCCGCCGTGAACGATCAATACATTTCCCATATTTATAATTCTAACTTAAGAACAAATCGACGATTTCAAGATATTCTTCTGAATAGAAACCGAAATCACCGCTGAAACGTGTAAGAGCGATCAATCCCCCATCAAGAGACGGGATGGCTGCCAGCATTTTGGCATTTTCCTTTTTCAATCCACCGCCATATACAACCGGAAGATCTTGTGTGGTCTTTTTAACAAAATCAACAATTTCGCTCACATATTGTGAGTCAGGCGGAGTTTTGCCGGGGCCGATTGCCCATATTGGTTCGTAAGCGATCGTGATATCGCTGGAGTTTATACCCGCCAGGCCAATTTCCAATTGGTTCTTTAGAACAGTAAACTTTTGCGGCTGTTCTTCAGCGGTTTCACCAATACAATAAACGACCTTCAGCCCGGCAGCAATCGCACATTGGATTTGTTTGGTCAAGAGGCGGTTTACTGCGCTCTTATCTGGTGAATTCGCCTCATTAAGGATCTCGAGCTTGTCCCGGCGTTCCTCGCTGTGACCGATGATCGTGTAATCCACACCAATGGCCTTCATCGAAAGAGCGGTACGGTTTGATGTAAAAGCCCCGAAGTTTTTCCCGGCAGCCACATCATCCCGAAACACGCTTTGACAACCAATATGCATTACAGAGTTATATTCTTTTTTAGCGGCTATCGCTGCCGGCAGATGGGCTTCCGGTAGAAATGCTGCAAACTCGGCATCTTTAAGTTGACCGATCTGTACCGTTTCACGGATGATATCGGCAGCCCAATTTTCAACTTCCGATCGGTTGATCCCACCCATACTCACAGGAATGTCAAACCTTTTTAGATTAAGAAAAATATATTTCATCACTTCACTCACTATCACTGAATAAGGGATTTCACGCGTCTTTTTTCATACATAGATGGACGGCATTCATTTTAAAAGTACGAGGGAGCGCCAGAATATTCGGTTTCTCGCCAACAAATTTCTTTTTCGCGTCAGTCAGTGCTTCTTCAAACGTCGCCCTGGTTTTCAATCCCATGCCTCTTGCGATGCCCGGATTTTGAGCGCCAACGAGATAGATCGCTGACAGGTTCATTTCGGCGATTTGGGCGCAGCTGATCATCGAAAACCCGTGGAAGGGATGGTAGGCATTTTCAAAACGATAACGTCGGATGTATTCCTCATTAGTCGCAAAGGATGCTCCATAACCTTCCAAATCAGGCAATTGGTTCATCTGCTTTCCCTGAAACAGGTCATACAACTCCGGCAGATAAGGCCATATTTCTTCATTGAAAAACCCGTTGCAGATGGACGAGGCAATAAAAACACAATGATCGCTAAGAACGCGTTTGTGCCTGATCACCTGTGCTGAAATTGCCTGCATCAACATAACAGGGTTGGTTCCCATTCCATCACCGTAATGGAAGAACTGGGGCAGCCCAAAAACCACTATGTCAAACTTCTTCTCGGCCCAATCAACGTAGGTTCGTTGATCGGCGATCTTCCATGATTCACGTTGGACATCCGGACCGTAGCCGCTGAATATGGCAATCTGTCTGTTTTTGGTATCCAGAACTGCGTCGCAAACGAAGAATTTCTTGTTCATGCATTTTTCCATGTGCATGCCGATTTCATCAAACTTCAGACGCATCATTGATGAATGGCTGACCGGAAGGAAATCTGAACGGTGCATAACTTCAGGGCTGTGATGAGACGCAATGCTTTTCCAATGCGTAATACCTGTTGAACAGTGTTTATAGCCGCCGGAATAACCACCATAGGGATTTCCGAGAGCATGTCCAACCAGGATGGCAATATCTGCATCATAGACGTATTTATTCATCAAAACGGGGTCTCCACGTTCCGTGGTACCCAAATCAACCAAATGGTCATAGTCTTCGCTGTCGTGATTCATGATCTGGCCGGAGGGCCAAAATTCATTAAAAACATCCGGGCCAAGAATATTGAATATTTCTTCCTTGGTGTTTTTCCTGTGAAGGCCGTTTGAGCAAATTAACAGGATATCGGATTTATTAACGCCCGATTTAAGAAGCTCATCGATCAGGATCGGGATGGATACTTTTCGATGAGAGGTCGGCTGTTCCCCTCCTTTTACTCTATCAGGGAAGATAATGACAGCCTTATGGCCTTTTTTTGCTAACTTTGAGATAGGTTCCATTCCCAATGGATGGAGGATCGATTCACGAGTGCTGGCTACTACATCCTGCAAAAATGGTGGGTCCTGGGTGGTTTCTCCGGGCACAAACAAATCGGTTTCTTCCGGCAGATTAGCATCCATTAATCCAGTACCATATTCAAATGAAACCTTCATTTACAACTCCTATTCTTACTTGTTCGTTATTGCTTTTTCAAGAACAATTGGTTTATCTAATTTGAGGGAAAGGAAAGTAAAATTACTTTGGTCTAGTGTTCCATTAGACTCATTTTGGGTGTTTCCAAAGGGTGGGGTACCACCCTTTGGAAACAAAATGTTACTTTGAAACAGGACTAGTATCCTGCAGCTGCATTTTTTGCAAATGTGTCGATAAAGACGGTAGAGAGATCCTGAATTTCGTCCTCGGTGATCTTTCCACCTTTGATCTGGCTGGCACGGAGATTTTCGAGCATCGCCACGAAACCGCCATCTTCGTAATAGCTCTTCAAATCAGCACCGGTCGGCCAAATGGCATCGGGGATTTGAGAGTACAGATCGTTGGCTGCCTGGCCGGATTTTTCAGAGGCCCATTCACAGGATTCTTCCATATGGCCGGCACGATAATCTTCGGCTTTGGTCAAAGCATTGAGGAATTTCTGCACTGCCTCGGGATTATTTGCAACATAATCCTTGTTTGCAACCCATACACTCGGGAAAGCGTTGTCGGGGAAATCAGAATTGGACGCAAGGAGAATTCCGTCGTCGCCAAGTGAGTCCATGATTGCGGTGGTACCAGGTTTCCATCCAGCGACTGCATCCACTGCATCGCCAGAAGTGCTCATGATCGCAGAGGCCAGATTGTTATTATCCATATTAATAATGGTCAGATCTGACTGGGTGAGTCCGGCTTTTGCAAGAGCAAGGTTGAGGATGTTCTCACCTGCGGTACCAAGTTGGGTGGCGACTTTCTTGCCGCGCAAATCTTCCAGCGTGCTAATGCCGCTGCTTTGTTTGGCGATCACCTGATCGGTCAATGCCAGGTTATCAAGAGCAATGATATTTACATCACCGCGGAAGGCCAACCAGGCGGCGCCTGAACCAATGAAACCAATATCAGCACGGCCAGCAACCATGGCTGCGATTTCGGGAGGGCCGGATGTGAAGCGTTGATAATGAATTTCCAATCCTTCTTCTTCAAAGTAGCCTTTAGCTTCGGCAATCGCGATTGCTGTTGAACCGCCAATAGTCGGATGGTAGATCAAGTTGATGACGATAGGCTCGGCAACAGTAGGCTCTGCAGTAGCTTCAACAACAGTCTCTTCTGAAGCAGGCGCCTGGGTTGGGGCCGGGGTTTGGGCACAGCCTGCGAGGGCTGTTAGTGCTAGAACGGTTACGATCAGGGCTATTGCTAACTTCTTGTTCATCTGACTGTCCTTTTCTAATTTTTTTATCACGAGACTTTCCCTCAAATTACATACACCAATTTTCTTTTAGATACTCACGTTGTAACAACAATCCTTGTTTTACTTTGTCGGGTTTTAATTCAAATTGGTAATCCTCCATTTCAAAGCTCAGGTTTCCACTGTAGTGATTATTTTCCAATTCATTTTTGAATTTTTGCCAGTCGATTTCACCTCCTCCAATTATTGTGTGACGCCACCACTGATGTGGGTAAAAACCTCGTTCTTTACCAACATTGTGCAGAATACCAACTTGCTTTAGCACGTTCCAATCCAACGCGGTGTCCTTTAAGTGAATATGCCGGATCTTGTCGACAAATTCAGTTATCGGTGCGTAAACATCGATCATTTGCCATACACAATGGCTGGGGTCATAACACAGCCCCAGTCTTGGATTGTCGATTTGACAAAAAATTTCCCGCCACATTACAGGAGAAGTGGCAATGTTGCGGTACATGGGACAGTTCTCCATTAACAAGTTCAGATCCAATTCCTCCGCCAGGTTCAGGGCTTCCGACAAAAAATCAAGCGCCATCGGTAAACTGAGCAAAGGATCCATACCGCCGCTATCCGGCAAAGAGAGTTTGCGGCTGATGCCGGTTGAAATTACAAAGTTTTTTACGTTCAAATTTGCCGCAAAACGCATGCGTTCATAAAGTTCGGTGCGAAATGCCTTTGCGATCTCTGCATCATCATCGATGAAGTTTCGAGCAAAAATAAAGTTGGTAAAGGAGATGCGTTTTTGTACGTCCTTAAAAACGGATTCCTCCAAAGGAATACCGGGGCCGATTTCCAGGGCGTTATATCCGGCCTGCAGTGCAAAATCGGCAATGTTCTGCAGATCATTGATACCTGCCCAGACAAACGCATTCGTATGGAAACCAATTTGTGACATTATTTCTCCAGCTTTATCTGTTTATCAATGCTGGCCGTCTCTACAGCATCGATCAACGAAACCACATAATGACCCTGGGCAATATCCGGTGTGTCGTCGCGCAAACCCAAAAGTCCGTCAATGAAGGCAGTCATCTCGTTAAGGAATAATCCTTCAAACGGTTTTTGCGGTGGCACATCGAGCCCAACCCTTTCTCCGCTGTATTTTCCGGATGGAGCGGGCATAAAAGTGATTTTTTCAGGATGAGCCATGCTTGCGCGCACCAAACCTCCTTCACCTGAAACCACAAGGTTGATTTCATCCATACCTATGCGGCTGACAGTGAAAGAGCCCAGAACGTTGTCGTTGGTTTTGGCGGCAAAAACTGCCTGGTCATCGTTTTCAACTGTCGTTTGACCATCAATATTCGCTGGCCTTTGACCAATCATTGTTGAGGTCATTCCGATAACGGTTTCAAATGTCAAGCCTGCGATAAAGCTGGCATTGTCGACAAGGTGGCTACCGAAATCACCCAACGCGCCGCTGCCCGAGAATTTCCGTACCATGCGCCACTCTACGGGAATGGCGGGATTTGCCAGTCGAAAACCGCCAAAGGAAGCGTTGTAGGTATACACTCTGCCAATATCATTCTGCACGACCTTGCGCACTTCATTCATCAAATTGGAGTAACGATACACAAAGCCAACCATGTTGAATAACTTTTTGCCTGCCAGCGCTTCCACCGCCAAACGGCTTTCAGCTGAAGAAAGGGCCAATGGTTTTTCAACGAAAACCGCCCTGTCTGCCTGGATGGCACCCATCACGTAATTCATATGTGTGAAATTGGGCGTACATATATCCACTGCATCGACAAGCTCTAGTAATTGTTCATAGCTATCACAGACGACCGCGTCTTCCAACCCATGGTCCGCCAAAAATGCTCTTGCTCTCAACTGATCGGTGTCATAGACAGCAGCAATACGTGCGCGGCCATCGGCTTTGATGCCAAGCACGTGATAATGCGCAATACCAACAGTTTGTCCTGTTCCGATCAATCCTATTCTGGGTTCCACGAGCATTCTCCTATTTGTATTTTCCTAACAGGTCATACATGTTGCGCTTATAACTTTCCACTCCATTCTGTCCAAATGGATTCGCTCCAATCACCATAGATGAAACACAGCAACTCAGCATGAAGAAATAAAACAGTTCTCCAAACAATTCCGGGCGAATATTTCCGCAATGGAACTGAATGCACGGCACACCGCCGTTCTTATGAGCGTTGTAAGCCGCCTGATATACGGCACTGTTGAGCTCGTCAAAGGGTTTACCGTTCAGATAATCAAATCCGTCATTTATATTTGTTGGTTCAATGATCAATTCCGGGTTTGCAAAGCGTGCATCCAAAAAACTTTCGATGACGATCCGTTTTCCATCCTGGATGTACTGCCCCACAGCGTGCAGGTCTTCGGAATAATTACTGCTTACCGGAAAGATACAATTCTGGTTCTTTCCTTCACTCTCGCTGTACAACTGGTTCCACCAGCGAGCAAAATATGCCATGCTGGGTTCAAGGGTTACCATGTTTTCGATAGCAAAGCCCTGATCAAAAAGCAGGTTCCGACAGATGGCATAGCGGACTGCCGGATTTTCTTCCAACGAACAGTTCAGAAGCTCTTCCTTCGCCTTTGCAGCACCATCAATCACACCTCTGATATCCACACCGGCGACAGCCATCGGTAAAAAGCCAACAGCGGAGAGGACGCTGAAACGCCCAGCCATATCCGCCGGGAAGGGTAGGAACCTGTAACCCGTTTCTTTGGTTAATTCTTCTAATTGACCTTTTCCTCCGGAACCGGTGACAATGATGCGTTTAGCTGCCTCTTTTCCATAACGTGCTTCAAGGTATTCACGAAAATAGCGGAAATGAATTCCCGGTTCAAGTGTGTTAAAGTCCTTGGCTATGTCGTCGACGTAAACCGATATACCATCAAGAACCGCCAGGTTTTTACGCAGGTCCTGTGAAGAAAGATTTGTACCTGCATACAAGATCTTCACTTTTTGGTCGCCCAGGGTTTCAATAACACTCTGTGCACCACGATTTGACCCTCCCACACCGATGAGAACAAAAACTTCGGCTTCATTCCGTATCTCTTTCGCTATGGAAAGGATCTGATCAATCTCTGAGTGGTTCTGCCAGCGCGCCGGATTCATCCACCCCAATTGGCCAGCCTCTGCGAATTTTCCTTCCAATACAGAAGTTATGGCTTCTTTTGATCGCAATACCGCTTCGGTTATTTGCGATTCATTTAGATAAGAACGGATACCGGAAAGGTCAATTTGTGTGATCATTTCTTTACCGAAAGATATTCTTCGTAAACATTTGCCCAAATTTGATTTTTCAGCTCATTGAAACGCGGAAGGATCTTGGTTTCTTGATTGCGCGGGTATGGCAGATCAATGTTGATGATCTGTTTTACACGTCCAGGCCGGGCGCTCATTAGAACAACTCGTTGCGCAAGCAACACAGCTTCTTCAACATCGTGAGTAATGAAGAAGCACGTCTTTCTTTCAAGCTCCCACGTTCGCAAGAGATCTTCCTGCAATTGCGCGCGGGTTTGTGCGTCCAACGCGCCAAAGGGTTCGTCCATCAACAATACGCGCGGAGATGTGGAATATCCTCTGGCAATAGCCACACGTTGCTTCATGCCACCGGATAATTCCTTAGGAAACGCATGAGCGAACTCTGTGAGCCCAACGATTTCCATGTAATGCTGTACGATCTTTTTCTTTTCTTCCTTGGTCAATTTCAAATACTTCAAACCGAATTCCATGTTCTTTTCAACAGTGAGCCACGGAAAGAGTGCGTACTGCTGAAAAATAACTCCGCGTTCAATTCCCGGGCCAATAATGGGCTCACCATTCATCGTCACTTGTCCGGAATCGTAGGTCTCCAATCCAGCCAGAATGTTCAGCAGGGTCGTCTTACCGCAACCGGAAGGGCCAACTACGCAAACAAACTCATTTTCAGCAATATCCAAAGTCACATTTTTCAATGCTTCAACGTTTCCGCTGACGCCTTTATAGGTTTTGAATACTTTATCAATACATATCAATGGCTTTGTCATTATTTTCTCCATTATTGCCAGCGAGTCAGTTTCTTTTCAGCCAGCAAAAGCAAGCGGTCAAGTGTAAAGCCGATGATACCGATGCAGATGATGCCCAGCATTACTTTGTCCATGCGAAAGTAAAGCTGCGCTTCCTGGATCATATTGCCAAGCCCGTAAGTAGTACCTGTCAACTCAGCGGCTATCAGCGTCGTCAAACCAGTCGAAATACCCAGGCGCGCCGCCACAAGAATGTAGGGGAAAGACGCTGGAACAATAACCCTAAAGAGGATATCCACATCTGATGCGCCGAAAGTATAGGCAGCTTTGACTAGAGTAAGGTCCACATTGCGGATACCCTGATAAATCGTCACAACCATCACCAAAAAAGAGGTAATAAAAATCACGATGATTTTGGCTTGTTCACCGACACCCATAAAAAGAATGACCAGGGGAATGAGGGCAATAGGAGGAATGGTGCGTAAAAACTGCAACCAGGGATCAACGATATTTTTAAATTTGTTATACCAACCCATCAGGAAAGCAACCGGGATTGCAGTAACAAAGGCCAGGCTCCATCCGCCCAAAACACGCCACAAAGAAATGAGAATATTCTTTTGAAGTCGGCCGGCTGTCCATTCTTCGATTAATCCATGACTGACCACATCATCCGGGCCGGCCAGGATAATACCAATAACCGGCTGCTTGGAAAGAAAAAACCAAATTAGAAAACCGGCAATAATGGAGCCGACCATCATGATCAGGCGTACCTTTGGCGAACCATCAGTAAATTGCTTGAGTTTCTTATGTTTTGGAGCAACTTCTACGTTATCCGACACATTCACCTCTACTTTCTAGATAAGTTCATTGGGAATGGTGATTTCTACATCAGGGTGATCTTGTAAAAGCGAAACAGGGAAACTCGCCGTCTTCCTGCCAAAAGCCGCCTTTCGGATCACGGCTTTTTGCCAACTTCTAAAACAATACAACCGAACCTTTTTTGCCTGGAAGATTTGTTTGAAGCCGATCGTAATGCAAAGGTCAGGAACCAGATCGTAAGCCCCGCCCAAATCGTTGATCGAATTGATTACTTTTGTTTCGATGGACACTTTTTGCAATCTGACAGACAGGTTTCTATATTCCTGATCCGTGATGAGGCTTCCGTCTTCGGGAGGTTCGTTAAAAGCCACATGACCGTTGATGCCAATACCGCCAAAACAAACATCCACGCCACCATGGGCATTGATGATCTCATCTATTTGTTGCTCGTTATTAATGGAGGGAAAAATTCGCTGCGTTTCTGGCATCAATAAGTCATCATTGATCTTTTCATAACAATTCTCGCGCATAAATCTTCGGAAGCTCAGCGGATTCGTTTCTGAAAGGTAATTCTCCTCATCTTCCATGTATTCATCCATATTAATGAGGGTTACATTCTTTAAGGAGATCTCATCCTGATTAACTATTGAAACAAAATACGGATATTGCATCACCGGACCAACGGGGAGAATCAATAAAGTAGGTTTGTTGGCCTGGTTGTTTTGCAATATTTCCGAGCACATTGCCTCAGCCATATCTTTCATACACGCGTCAACACTTGGCAAAACCCGTATCCCGATTTTTCCATGAAGAAGCTGATCACCTTGCAGGCTTAAAATAGCTTCATCCGTAAACATTGGCTAGAATCCTCTCTTTGAGTAAAAATCAGCCATTTGTTCAAGAGTAATTAGTTCTATTTGATAAGCATCTCCGACCGATCCAAATTTAACGATCAACTGCCCAACAGCTTCAAACACTGCCTGTCGAATACTTGAAAGCAACTGCTGTTCATATTCGTCTGCTTCGTTTCGATCATCAATCAGATTTGCCGAAATGGAAGCTAAATATACTCTCGGATCAACCTCTCCGGGATTCTTCGTAAATACCGTCCAAATCTCGGGAAAGCGAACCTGAAACTCGGAATGATTTAAAAAGAGCTGTCGAATATTACGAGTAACCGCCAGACGGATATCACTGTCGATATTGATTTTCGAAATTCCGGAAGAAATAGCCTTGGTCAATTCCGAGATAGAAATTCCACCAGAATTACCAATTTTTCCACCCAGATTATTGATCTCCGAAACGATATATGCGGGGATTGTGGATGATCCATGCGAAACCAATGAGCCATCAATATGTTCATGGCGCATGTTTTCCATGATCGCAATCACGATCTCATTGCGCAGTTTGACATTCACGCCCTTTGCGATCCCATGCATTGTGCCATACGAAATGGCTAAAAAGTCACAGCCGGTTTGTTTAAAGAAATCGCATACTTTGTTGGGATTCGTATACGTAGAATTCTCTGAAAAAACATTATCTTCCACACCTGAGAGAACACCCAACTCCCCTTCAACGCTTACACCATATCGGTGAGCATAACGCACAACCTCACGTGTGATATCCACGTTGTCATTATATTTAAGAGATGAACCATCGATCATTACTGAAGAATACCCGGCAGAAATGGCATCCTGCACCATTTCAAGGCTTTTTCCATGATCCAGGTGCAACACAACCGGAACGTCAGTTTGCTCTGCCATCGATGTCACAATTCTTGCGAGACGCTCGGCACCCTGCTTTTTTTCCGCGCGCGTTCCGTTGAGGAAGTTCGTCTGCCCGCCAAAGAAAGCATTACTTGGTTCAGCCCCCTGAATCACAGCAGCGCTCCGGAAAATTTCATGTATTTCAATGACCGATTTTGCTTGAACAGCCATATTTACATTAAATGCACCATGCGCAAGCTGGTGGTTCCTTGCATAATCAAGGACAGGTTTCAGCGGTATCAGTGGCATATTTTTTCTCTTAAATAATATGTAAAGCTGGTTTGTGTTTTAAGTTGTATATATATCTACACATATATATTACAAAAAAAACACTGAAATGTCAAGATTTTACAGTTATTTAAGATATGGATGTTTCTTGAAAACACCAAATCCAACACAAAGTCTGAACTGAACCGACAAATTCAGTAGAGAATCTTCGTAATAAAAAAAATTTCTACAAAATCATCTTTTGAATGTTCCGTCTATTCAGCGAATGGTTCATTAGTCATCATGAAATGAGTTGGAAGAAAAATAAAACTTAACAACTTGAAATGCGCAACGTCTCAAGTAAATATTCAAAAATATGAAGGAGTATGCAGAATTATCGAGATGCTTTCAGTCTGCAACGATGCGGACGATAAATATGAGTAGAAAAACAAACAAAGCAGAGCACAGAAAGCCACAGAATGGAGTCATTATGGAAATCTCATCAATCAGCAGCAGTATGAATTTTGACTCGACCAGCCTGTTCACCAAATGGGATACCGACGGCAGCGGCGGCATAGATAAAGATGAATTCCTGGCCAACGTCAAACGGATGGACGGCGATACTGACGAGAAACTCGAGAAAATGTTCGAAGAAACCGACTCCGATGGAGACGGGATCATCAGTCAAGCCGAAAATGATGCTGCCATGGAGCGCATGGCTCAAGGCGGCCAGAAAATGCAAGGGCCTCCCCCGGCCAAACCGGCTGACAGCACATCATCCAGTTCCTCAACCACCACAACCTACGACGTACGCGACACCAATGAGGACGGTGAAGTATCCACCGAAGAAAAGCTGGAATACATCCTGAAACTCATTGAGGAACAACAGGAAACCGATTCAACACAGAATCAATACACTCTCACTGGAGCATCCACCGAATCAAGCAGCCTGGTTACCAACACATTCAGCGTCAAAGCCTGAAGTTTTTTCCCTCTGAATCAAATCTCCCCGCCGTCATCCGGGGGGATTTGGCTTTAAACTTTAAACAAAACAGAATACGCTTTATCTACTTTCAGAATATGGTTTGTCAACCAATCCTTCAGGAATGTGGCAATACTGATACTTACATTAAAGCTTCCATTTTTGATCTGCAACTCATACTCGTGAGCTTTGGCAACAAACGCTTGATCTTCAGCAATCTGGTCAGTCAAGCCTGAATAATTGTACTTTTGCATCATTTTTTCTTCAGCTGAAAAATGGACCTTGGAATAATCAACCATCTTTAAGACAATCTCTCCAACCAGTTTATTGCCCTTACCTTGCGTCATCGCTTCATGCAGTTCATTGATCATCTCGATCAGTTTTTGATGTTGCGCATCAATTTCATCATTGCCGACAGAATATTCGCTTTTCCAGGTTATAAAAGCCATTTCTCCTCCAATAATAAAAATATATTTTTGGTTTTCATGATCCAATATGCAATTGATTTTTTAATCGATTTGAATTTGTCGCCGTTTGCTTTTCACCGAATACAATTCCTTATCTGCCCTGCTGATCACATCATCAATATCGTGATCCACCTCAAATTGAAACTCAGCAACCCCGGCCGAAAAAGCCATGGGGATCTCAAAATCCTTGTATAAATACACATCCTCATCAGAAGCCTGCATGATGCGGTCGGCCACTTTTTGCCCTCCCACCAGACCGGTTTCTGGCAGCAAAACAATGAATTCATCGCCGCCATAACGCGCCAGTGTATCTATCTCACGCAGGTTCCTTTGTATCAAACGAGTTATTTCTTTGATGACCGCATCACCGGCTGGGTGCCCATAGGTGTCATTGATCTGTTTGAATCGATCAAGATCGATCATGATGATTGAAAAAGGATTGTGATATCGAATGGCTCTGGTGATTTCACGATTGGCTGCCTCAAAAAAAGCACGTCGATTAAACACTTCTGTTAATGGATCAAGAACTGCCAGCTTCTGAACCCGTTCGAGTAATCTCGCGTGTTCTTTTTCAATAGAAATATCATGGACAGTGAAAACTGAGAATTGTTCACCAGACAGTTGCACCGGTGTTGTCCAAACCCGCAGTTCCATCATTGACTGATCATTTCGACGGTCTATCTTGCATTCTTCAACATCCTTTTTCCCGTTCAAGCTTTCAAGGATGGCCTTTGCAGCACCACAAGTACTGCAAAACTTCGTCGTTCCACAGCCGCCTTTGCTCTCAAAAGCATGTTTGCAATTTAACAACTCCCCCGGCCTTAAACCCAGACATTCTGAAGTATTTTCCAAACGGCCAAATTTTACACAATTCCCGTTGGAATACACAATTTGCCGATTTTGATTCAAGATCAGGAGCAGATCAGGAATAGCATCGCTGAGAACCTGAGTGGACTTTTGCGCAGACCATTCTTTGTTCTGACGTATTAATTCTTCAACACTTGAACGTTCTGCAGATGCAAATTCGGTGCTGGATTCAAGATCTTGATTGTCCAACATGTGATTTTCCACATTGAGGGGGAGAAAGTCTTTATTTTTTTTCACAATATACCACTAATTATTTGATTTCAAATGCGATAACAAATTATAACAATTTCTATAAGATAAGCCGTTAATTGGATATTAATTTAGTAATCAGCACGGATAAATTTTTGATTAACTTCTACTTTAAATATTCAACAAAAAGTTACTTTATGCCTGGATCATGCATCGGATGGGAATAATCCCATAAGAAAGGCCAATCGACACTACAAGAATTATCTGTTTCCCAAAGAGGTTCGCCATTCTGCCAGCAGGTAACGTTGAAACATCCCGTTTCCTTTTGCTGTTCCGTCTCGTTTTCCAGGTGGATCGGGATCACTTCGCAATATACCCCGGTTGGCGAAGGGATCACCTCCCCATGGAGTGCAAAATCATAGATCACTTCCTGGCTGAACAGGAGTTCACCTGTCTCCCGGCGATAAAGCTGGAAGTTGATCCTTGAATACAGCGGAAGCGGTCCGCCGGCACAAACCAGGCGGTTCGCTATGGTCTGATGGAATTCACACTTGTATTGATACAGATCGCCGTCCTGGACTCTTGCCGTCCCATAGTATTCTCCCTGCTGACCGGACATTTCAAGCGTGAACTGTGAGCTTTCATTGTATACCGCATCAAAAGTAACCATGCGTGTGACTTCGACCCTGGGTGTGGGGGTCAAGGTGATGGTGGGAAGCACGGTTGGGGTTGGAGTAAGCGTTGGGGTTGCAGTAGGCTGAACCCTGGTGGGCGTGGGAGTCAATGAAGACAACTCAATTACTTCTTGCGCCGTAGCCGTCTGAGACTGATACTCGATCCTCTTGCCCCTGCCGGAGAATATCACGATCAATATAATCCCAACAATGACAATTCCAGATGCTGCCCAGACGTTTTTTTTCATTCTATTCCTGAACTTTAACTATTGTGAAAAAAACGTAACCTCAGGATTCCAGACTTGAGGTTTCCTTCAGATATTTTTCCTTGTTGGCCGTACGGGCGTTCTTGCCACTGCTGGTCTTGATCAGCCATTTGGCGCCCACCAGGTAAACATGACGAAGCGCAACGGCAGAACCACGCGTTACCGTCAATCGGATGGCATCGCCGATGGCATCCCGTTCTTCCTGGTCGTCGGTATCGACTTCGGCCACAATGACCACATCTTCCGTACCGGCTCTTTCATTAAAAACACCAAAAGCCACCACCCGTCCGGCATGCACACCAGGCACTTCCATGGCCAGTTCTTCCAGGTCCATGGGATAGACGTTCTTGCCGCCCACAATGATCATTTCTTTCTTGCGTCCGGCGACAAAAACCTCTTCACCAACCTTATAGCCGTAATCGCCGGTGTAATACCAGCCGTTCTTGATGGCCTTTTCGGTGGCATCTTCACGGTGATAATAACCGGTCAACATGCTGTCTGAACGCAGGATCAACTCGCCGATATGCCGGTCAGGCAGATCATTGCCTTTCTCATCCACAACCTTAACTTCCACGTTGCGGATCGGTCTGCCGGCAGAGACCATCTTGACCGACGGCTTGTCTGCATCGGCAGGTTCGGCAAGCTTGCGACCCTGCATGGCATCGCGGTCGATCTCGTCGATCACAAGCGGACGGTCGATGCCCCCCTGGGTAACGGCGAATACATTCTCCGCCATGGCATAGCAGGTGCAAAGCACGCTTTCTTTTAATCCGTAGGGAGTAAAACGTTCAAGAAATGCCTTCTGGCTTTCATAACGCATCGGTTCCGAACAGTTGGAAACTGCCCGCCAGGTTGAGAGATCCACACCTTCCAGGTCGCGGTCGCGCGTTTTTAGGGCACAGAAGTTATAGGCAAAATTCGGCAGCCAGGAGAGCGTGCCTTTATATTTACTGACCGCCTGCATCAAGCGCGCCGGCGCCCTCACCCATTCAAAGGGAGACAACAGCACCAGTGGGATGCGATTGAGGATGGGCATAAGAAAACCGGCGATCAGCCCCATATCGTGATAGAGAGGCAGCCAGCTTACGATCACATCCGTGTCGTTGATCTGCAGTGCCTCTGCGTAGCTGATCAACTGGTTAAGAACAGCACCGTGAGACAAGGCCACCCCCTTTTGTAAACCGGTGGTGCCGGATGAATGCTGAAGGAGTACGATATCTTTCTCGTTACGCTGCAGTCCCTTGAAAGCCGTCAGGTCGATGCTTTCAGGAGTACACAATTCATCAGAAACGATGATCTCGCGCACGGATGAACTTTCCGGTAGGGCAGCATGCACATCGGCTTCAAACTCCGGGTAAGTCACGATGCATTCAGGCCGGGTGATACCCACCAGCGCAGTCAGGTCCGCGCGGTATCTTTCCGGCTGCAGTTTCTCGGTTAGGAAGGGCATGATGGACGGGATGGCCCCATGCAGGATGGCCCCCCAATAAGCATAGATCAGATCAAACCCATGCTGCAGAATGAGCACGACCACCTCGCCGGGTTTAATCCCCCGCCGGTCAAAGGTGCGCGCCCACACAGCCGCGCCTTCCACCAGTTGGCGGTAATTGATTGGCTGGTCTTCCTGCCCGGAGAGCAGGACGGTGATGGCTACTATATCCGGACACTCGCGGTATGAGTCTATTAGAAGCTTAGAGAAAGTTGACATAAGCTCAGGCAGCTCTTGATTCGATCAAGTCTGCCAGTTGGTCGAGTGTATCAAAGGTCTCTTTGTTCAATTCAGAATCATCAATATGAACATTGAAATTATCCTCAACAAACAAGGCCAGATCAACCAGGCTGAATGAATCAATTAATCCGCTTGAAATGAGCGCCTGATCCGCTTTGATCACGCGGTTGGGTTGTTTTAAAACTTCACTGGCGATATACGCGCCGACTTTTTGAATGGTTTCTTCTTTCATGGGATCTCCGCAATTTGAGGATATCCGCAAATTATACCAAATGAAAAGAGCCCCTTTGATTCAAGGGACTCTTCGATGCAGTAATTCGATCCGATAATTAGCCTAAAGCCACATCCAGGAAGGTCATCAGGGCAAAACCAAACATGACGCCAATGGTGGCGATGTCGGTACTTTCATCGCGCTGCGATTCGGGGATCAATTCCTCGACGACCACGTAGATCATGGCTCCGGCGGCGAAACTCAACGCATAAGGCAAGATGGACTGCATCGATATCACAGCCAATGCACCCAAAACACCTGCGATGGGTTCAACGACGCCGGATAACTGCCCCATCATGAAAGCTTTACGCCGCGAGAGCCCCTCCCCTCTCAACGGCATGGAAACCGCCATGCCCTCCGGGAAGTTCTGCAGGCCGATGCCGAGCGCCAATGCGATCGCACTGGTGAGTGACGCCGAGGGAATTCCGGCCGCCACGGCGCCAAAAGCAACCCCGACAGCCAACCCCTCCGGGATGTTATGCATGGTGATGGCCAGTACCAGCAGCACGGATCGCTGCCAGTGTGTCTTGATGCCTTCCGCCTCGCTGGTAGCCAGACCCTGGTGCAGATGCGGAAGAATCTTGTCCACCATCCACAAGAAAGCCCCGCCCAGGAGAAAACCGACCACTGCCGGCAACCAGCCTGGAACGCCTGAACTTTCGGCCATGTCAATGGCCGGCAGCAGCAGAGAAAAGAAACTTGCCGCGATCATTACCCCGGCAGCGAAACCCAGCATACCGACCAACAGCTTGCGCGTGACCGTCTTGCCGATAAACACGAATGCAGCCCCCAGCGCAGTTACCGCCCAGGTAAAAATCGTGGCGAATAATGCCTGAATGACTGATGGAAATTGTTCTAAAAATGTGATCATCATGTTTTTCCTTATTAATTAGCATATACTAATTAGCATTATACACGACAATTACAATCCATGTCGGCGAGCTTCTTCGCGATAGGCACAGAATCCACATTTTTGTGCGGCCGGAGGAGGTTCCGGCTGAGAGAGCAAAGTCAGCACCCCGCGCAAGAACTCGAGAAACACGTTTTCGTCTTTGGGAATCTCCCGCCAGGTCACCTCGCCACCGTAGGTGATGCGCTTGTGGTCCGCGCCGTGGTCAATATCCACCGGGTCAAGGTAGAGCAGTCCCAGCCTGCTGATGGGCGCGACCGACAATCCCTTTTCACCCGGATGCTCGAGGGCGTAGGCGTAGGCACTCAACTGGCGTCCGTAAAAAGCCACGTGCATCGGACTGGGTGAGGAAGTCTTGAAATCCACCACCGCGTAACTGCCGTCCTCGAAGGCCAGCAGGGAATCAAAAGCGCCCTTGATGTAGCAGGAGGCTTCGATCCCCTCAAAGTGGATGGGAGCGGAGTTGACCCACTTGCCCTGCAGGGTCACCATGCCGGGCGGCAGGTCCGGCGAGATGGCGCTGGTGGGCTGCCCCGCGAAGAGGTGTTTCATCAGACTGTCAATGCGGCTGAACACCTTGGGGAAGGCCGTGGGTGGACGTTTGATGCCCATCACCACGTCCAGATAGAAGCAGCGCGGACATTCGTCCCAGGCGAAGGTCAGTTGCGAAGGGCTGAGTTTGTATAGGGTCATTACTACCTCGAAAAAACAGCGTTAGATGTTGTTTAAATAATACTTTCTTGCTATTTCGTATCATTTAATAATACCAAATGGTATCAGTGTATTAATCGAGGGAAAGCCGCGATAAAACTCCCCTCATGCCTGGCTTTTTGATATCTGATCGTTAATTGCCTTGAGAATGCTTTTTGAGGTCAGGAAGAAATCAAAATTGATCAATATCCTAAATCCATAAAGAACCAGAAATACTGCTGTCAAAATCCAGGAATACGGCTGGATAGCAGCATTAAAAGCTTCAGGATCATTCTTTAATATTGCAAGATTTATAATCATCAGCAACCAGGCAATAAAAAAAGCCACAAAAATTAAGGCTGTAAGAATCAAATAACCTAATGAGTATGATGGATGTGCCTTTCTCAACTTTTGTTGTTGTGAATCAAAATGCCTGGCAATAAATTTATTTTGATCTTTTGCCAACCCTACATAGGCCACGAAATACCAATAGATATTGAAAACGGGGATCAATAAAAATCCCACTGCTTTACCCGGCGTTGTACGCGCAAAACCGTCCTGAATGATCTGCCAGAATCGGTATATAAGGATAAAGTCCAGCACCAGACTGATCAGCATCGGAATCTCGGACAAACAAAGAAGACCAAAACCAAGAAGGAGATTTGCGTTGGTTAATAACTCTTGCGGAAGTAAAAATTGAATGGACAAAAAAGAACCGTATAATACGAACCACCACCAGAGTAATCGCTCGAGAGAGACCAGATATTCATTCTTGTTTTGTGAAACATTAACCGGCTTCACTGGTTGATTGACAGTCTGTGAGACTTCCAGCTGAATCTGCGCAGCCAAAGACAGTTCCGTTTCTTCCAGAAGTCTCCACTTGGACCAATCTTCACGCCTGACAAAAGTTGATTGTTCCAGCGCACCTTCTCTGAGCAGTGCGACAAGAGCTTCTTTGGAAACCGGTCCAATAATCTGATCCGTGGATCTGTAATACCACATTGTTTCCTCCCTTGGATATTTGCATGTTGCATTTATAACCGATTCAAGTTTATTACGCAATTCTTAAAATGAAGGTTTAGGTTTTTTTTCTGTGATACGATTCAGTCCCAACGGATCAATCAACCAGGAGGATTAATGAAAGTGATTGAACTGCCCCACAAGGTGCTGGACTATTCCTGTCCGATCAACGGACTGGAAGACCAATACGAATGGAAGACAGGCATACGTCTGCCCGGTTACAGTTTGATGGACCTTGCGACCGTCGGCTTTACCTATATCACGCAAAAGAACGCCCCGGCCCCGCGCATGGTCTTCTGGGGCAGCGGCATGGGCAAGTCTTTGTTCAACTTTCTGTCGGACGTGATGGGATTCGAATGGATGTGCATGGAAGACCGATCCTTCCGCAGCGCCTGGCAAAGCGCCTTGGCCAGCCTGAAATCAGGTGTTCCGGTAACGTTGGGGCTGCTGGATATGTACCACCTGCCTTACTACCGCAAGTTTTACCACAAGATCCACATCCCACAGCATTTCGTCCTGCTGGTGGGGTACGACGAAGATCACGACGCTGCCCTGGTGCAGGATAACGGGCTGACGGATATCCAGTCCGTGCCATTAAGCGACCTGCAGCCGGCCTGGAATATACGCGTCCCCGGCCAGGGAAAACCGAACACGCTCTTCACACTCAAGTTCCAAAACGCTCCGGCCGACCCTGAAACCATCTGGCGCAGGGCGCTCAAGAAACGCGCGCAGATGTTCCTGGAACCACCGGTGGGCTTTTTGGGGGTGCGCGGGATGCGTAAAGCGCAAAAGGAAATCTCCAAATGGATCGATGTACTGGAACCCTCCGCGTGGGAAGAATGCCTGCGTTCGCTGGCTACTTTCACCTGCAGTGTGGTGCCCAACCTGCCCCAGGCTCTGCTGCCCTTCCCACTCGGCTACGAGGATCCACACCAGGCCTGCCGCGACCGCTTCGCCAAGGAACTGGCCTCCGCAGCGGATGAATTCGGTGAAGAAAGCTGGGCGCAATCCGCAGCTCTTTTCCGTAAGAGCGGGGAACAGATCGGCCGATTGACCGACCTGGCAGTTGCAGCTCTATTGGGAGATCAAAAAGCCTTTTTAGGAGCATCCGAGGTCATGGGACAAATTGCAGAATTTGAGGAAGAGGCGTTTAGACTGTTTATTTAGAAATCCAGGATATGGATTCTTTTTACTATTGTTTACTTCATTGTTTCCAACACGTTTAAAACAGTTTGTATTGAATACGAAACATTGTTATAATGTATTACAATTGCAATACAATACTTGAGGTAATTAATGAACAAAACTGCAAATGTATCTATCAGAGTCAAACCAGAAATCAAAGCCAGCGCGGAACGAGTTCTTGATGATCTTGGACTGACCATTACTGATGCAATAACAATATTCCTACAGCAAATCAATCTGCGCCAGGGTATTCCTTTCCCGATTGAAATACCCAACGCGGAGACCATGAAAGTTATCGCTGACGCTGACGCAGGAATTGACGTTCATGAGGTTGACAGCGTTGATGCTCTTTTTCAAGAGATAAGCGATAGCTAAATGCGTTCCATTATTTACACAGGGCGGTTTAAAAAGGATCTCAAGCGACAAATAAAACAGGGCGCAGATATTGGTTTACTACGAGCGGTTCTAATAAAACTGCAAAACGGTGAAACCCTTGAATCTAAATTCAATGACCATCCACTTTTAGGCAAGTTGGCTGGTAAAAGAGATTGTCATATTACCTCTGATTGGGTCTTGATCTACGCATTGGATAATCAAAGCCTGACTCTGTACCGTACCGGATCACATGCCGAACTTTACGGATAAATAAATTTTATACTTACTGGATTTTTTGGGCGGGTTTTCGAACCCGCCCCTACTTATTAATAACCCACCAAAAACCCGGGTACCCAGAACTTGCCGTACCCCAGCAGCGAAAAAGCAATCGAGAAGAGCAAAACCACCACACCAAAGAGGATCAATATCTGGTCGCGCCGCCGATAGGTCAGCTTTTCCAGCCAGGTGCGCGGACCGACGCCGAAGGCGCGCAAGTCCATGGCATCGATGATATCTTCGCTGCCGGCAATGGCATGGATGGTGACCGGCACGATCAGGGGAGCCAGCTTCTTGACCTGGGCAAAAAGTCCGCCGCCCAACTTCTCAATCTCGTAGCCGCGCGCTTTTTGCGCATCCATGGTGAGACTGAAGTCGCGTCCAAAGGTGGGGATGAAGCGCATGGTCAGGTCCATGCCGTAGGCGATCTTGTCGGGCATCCCTAGTCCGCGGAAGGTGATACCATAGTGAGCCGGGTTGAGCGAATACGGGATCAGGATGGTCATACTGGCGATGCTGAACACGCGGATAAGCATGCTGGCCGCGAACATGGTGCGTTCCGCGGTGATATTGAGCGTGGGCGTCCAACCGAAAATATGGAATCCGGCCACCAGCTTGGCAAGGGTATGCTCCTCAGTATAAAGTTCCATGCCCCCGCGGCCGGTAAGAAAAGTCAGGAATGAGAAAAAGAGAATAAATCCGAGGATAAAAATCCAGGCGCGCGACATCTCCTTCCAGGGGATGCCGGAGGTAAAGACCGTGATCAACGCCAGAGAAAAGAAAAAGAGCAGGTAGCGGAAGTCCCAGAAGAACAGGGTGGACGCCAGAAAACAGCAGAAAAAGATGATCCAGGCGCGCGGATCAAAACTCTGCAGCAGTGAATTTCGTTTTTTATATCGCCAGGCAACCAGCATAATTCAAACCCCGGAAGGTCCGGAAGCATAAGCCCCCGGACCTTCCATAGAATAGTTTATCTTCCAGTCTGTTTTTGCACTGCGGCATAGGCGCCCACAAGGATGGGAACCAGGATGGCAGCGAAGATCAGGTTCGGTCCGGCAGAGGGCAGGAATTCACCCACCAGAGCCACTGCAGGAGAGTAACCGTTGATCCAGATATCAGAGACGGCCGCAAAACCGATGCCCAGCAGGTTACCCAGCATGGACCAGGTTACGGCGGCTGCCACATCGATGTTCTTGCCAAATACGAAACGAACGACTAACACGATGGCCAAACCGATCAATACGGAAACGCCGGCGAACATGGAGATAGGTGCATCACCGAAGATGCCGTTATCCACATCGTAAAAATTGATATTGGAGATATCGGGCTTCACAAAGTACAAAATGCTTGCTGCAACAGCCAAAACGGCGCTGATCAGGAGTACAACGTTGATGCTTTTTTTCTTGTCAGCGAAGAGCCAAACCAACCCGCTGATCAAACCAACCAGACCGTTACCAACACTCCACTGTGGAGAGAGACCGAAGCCGGTCAGCGCGTCGCCGAACATATTGCCCACAGCGCCGGTGAAGAAGCCCACCACAGGTCCGAAGGCATAACCGAAGAACATGGGGATGGCAATGGCGGGACGCAGGGCTACCTGGCTGACAGAGGGCACCACGAAAACGGTTCCGTTAAACAGATAAGAGAATACGGCAAACAACGCCGCGCCGATGGCCATATAGACCACCTGGCGGGTGCCGACTTCCCACATCTTGTTCTTGCTGGTCAGCAGATAGATCACCAACACGATCAAGAGACCGATGCCGACGAAGACGAAACGCAGCAGGGCAGTCTCATCCAGATCGAGGTTGGGATTGATCATACGGCCAATCAGCCAGACCCCAAAGAAGAAGGCCAAAACGGCCAGTAACGAAAGAACAACAGACCAAATTTTTTTCATACTATCCTCCTCTAAAAAATGACAAATCCATCTCGAATCCATCCACCACAACGGTGGAAAATTCACACAATATTACTGTACCACATGCGCCAATTCTTCGGCGCTGTAGAAGCGGCCAGTTTTCGGTAGCAGGTCAAGGTTGGTCTTTAATAACGAGGTCGGCACCAGCCGGTTGGTTCGCAGATAGTCAAAGTCTTTAAGTGCCTCGGCGGGAGGCGCGTCGCAAACCAGCGTGCCATTATTCACCATGAGGACACGGTTGGCGTAGATCACCGCCATGTCAATGTCGTGTGTGATAAAGAGGATGGCGTCAAAACCGGGCATCTGCAGGATAGCGTCCATGAAGCCCAGATAATTCTTGTAGTCCTGTCCCGCGGTGGGTTCATCCATGACCAGGATGCGCGACTGCATGGCCAGGATGGCCGCGATGCTGACGCGCTTCTGCTGCCCAAAGGAAAGGGCCAGCGGCGGGTATTTCTCATGCCCGGTCAGGTTGACGATCCCGATGGCCTGTTCGACTTCCTGCTTGATCTGTTCCTCGGGGTGCTTGAGGTTGGTGGGTCCGAAAGCCAGCTCCTCTTCCACGGTGGGGGCGAAAAGCATGTGACTGGGACTCTGGAAAACGTAACCCAGCGTCTGGGCAATGTGTGCCACGCTGGTCTCCTTGCTGTCTTTGCCTTCCACGATCATGCGTCCGGTCTTAGGCTTGAGCAGACCGATGGCATGTTTGACCAGGGTGGTCTTGCCGGCACCGTTGGGGCCGAGCACTGCGATCACGTCTCCCCGGTTAATAGCGAAATTCACATCGTGCAGCACCGGACGGCCTTCTTCATACCAAAAGCCGATATCTTCAAACTTGACCAGTGCTTCACCGATCTGTTTGCCTGCTCCAATGACGGATTTCTTGCGTAGGCAGGTCAATCTTTCAGGGGGTTCCTCATCTTTAGCGCGCTCCATGATCATGGGAGCGGGAAGTTTTACTTCATGATAATTGACAGTCTTGTCAAACCCGCTGGTGGGACCGTAATACTTGATCTCTCCGTCCATCATGAAGATGGCGTTCTCGGGGCCGATGCGCAACACGTCTTCGACGCGGTGCTCCACCATCAACACGGTCATGCCCTCATCAGCCAATGAGCGGATAATATCGAGCGCGTCTTGAGCGGAAGCCGGGTCAAGCGAAGCCAGGGGTTCATCCAAGAGCAGGATGGAAGGCCGCATGGCCAGCACACCGGCCAGGGCGACTTTCTGTTTCTCGCCGCCTGACAGGTGGAAAGTTTCACGATCCATCAAATGGGGGATGCGCAAGTGAGCAAGGGCTTCTTCAACCCTTTCATAGATCTCTTCACGGGGCAATGCCAAATTTTCCAACCCGAAGGCGACCTCATTGGCCACCCGTGTGCCGAGGATCTGGCGTTCGGGGTCCTGCAAAACGGTGCCGACGATCTGCGAGACCTGTGCCAGGGATAGTTTGGTGACTTCCCTCCCGTTCAACAATATCCTGCCTGTTATTTCACCTTTATAACTGCGGGGAATGAGCCCGTTGATACAGCGCGCCAGGGTGGTCTTGCCGCATCCGCTGGCGCCGGCGATGAGCAATACCTGTCCGGCATCCACGCTAAGTGAGATATTCTTGATCGCAAGGGTTTCACGGCTGTGGTATCGAAAATTGAGATCCTCAATAACCAGCGGTTTGAATTCACTCATGCGCCCTCCCCTTCATTTATGGAGAGCCGCAACTGTTCTCCTGAACCCGCGTTCAACAAAGCGGCCGCGCTGCCATTTACTACCGAGATCTCGAGGTGTCCGCCTGAATCCAGCATGGCGATCAGTTCCCCGGAAGGGCAGCTGCCGAAAGTTAGGGTCAATCCTTGTATGGTTCTGTCTTTCACATAAACTTTAACACTGCTATCCGCCCGAAGTTCTTTACGGGTGAAGTTGGTGATCAAATTACCGAAATGGTCCACGTGCAGTACCTGCCCCACCCAGCCGCCTGCGGTCTTTTGTGGAACAGGGATCGCAATCCGTACCGGATCTTCAAAAGGATTACCCAATTCTTCAAAAGGCACTCCGCTGGCCAGATGAGCGGCCACCGGGGCAAAAATATCACGTCCATGGAAACTTTTGGAGACCTGCGGCAGCCAAAAGCGCGGCTTGTTGAGATCAATAAAAACAGGCGCCGTGTTCAGGTCATCGACTTTATCGAACAAGAGGCTGAAAAGGCCGTTATCCGGACCGACGAAATATTGTCCGCCGATGACAGCCAGCATGGGACGTCGCACGGTACCGACTCCGGGGTCCACCACGCAAGTATGGATGGTGCCCGCCGGGAAGTAAGGCGCGGCTTCCGCAATGGCCATGGCGGCTTCCAAAACGTTCTGCGGGGGAATTTCATGGGTCAGGTCGGCAATTTTGGCGTCCGGCGCAATCGACCAAATCACACCTTTCATGACGCCAATGAAGGTATCGCTGAGACCAAAATCAGTTAAAAGCGTTATAACGGGCATAACGAGCCTTAATGGGAAGTTTTGAATAAGGAATTATAGAACAGGCAAAGGTATGCGTCAAGAAATGACTTTTCAGCAATAAATATGATGACATGAATTGAGACAAGCCGGCCTGGATCGGTAAGGAAACCGGATGTATCTTTTTACCATTTAGACTACCCGGAAGATTGGTCAAACTGATCATGCAGCATTCCTGCTTCTGCACAAAATGTTTATAAAACAATTACATATGTGCCCTATAATGATTAAAGGTTTTCTTCTTTTCTAGAAAGGATGAGAGATGGGACTTTTTAATAATTTACTTGAAAAACTTGGTATTAAAAAAGCGGAATCCACCAGTGCTGGGACTTCAAGCGGAACGGCGGCCAAGACTTCCGCGGCTGCGCCGGCCAAATCTGTTGCGGGAAGACCCCTTTCGGGAGATAATCCGCACAACGTGCCTCACGGGGCCATGCACGGCGGCCCCGGAAAACCTCCCGCTGGAGGCCCTCCCCCGCAAGGTATGCCCGCGATGGTGGATGTAGCCGGAAAGCTCGATAAGCTTGCCGCCGCCAGCCAGGAGAAACTGGACTGGAAATCGTCCATCGTTGATCTGCTCAAACTGGTGGGCATGGACAGCAGCCTGCAAGCCCGCAAGGAAATGGCCACTGAACTGGGGTGCCCGGCCAACCTGATGGGCGGCGATTATTCAGAAATGAATATGTGGCTGCATCGCGAGGTGATGCACAAGATCGCCCAAAATGGCGGCAACATCCCGCAAGACTTGCTCAAGAAATAGTCAATAAACACATGAACACCCTCCAGAGTTGGAGGGTGTTCGTTTTTTTCGTCAATTTTTACAGCACCTTACTCAAGAAGGTCCTGGTTCTTTCCTCTTTGGGATTGCGGAATAGTTCATCCGGCGGCGCTTCTTCGATGATCTGACCACCGTCCATGAGAATGACGCGATCAGCGGCTACCCAGGCAAAACCGATCTCGGACGATCTTTCTAGCTTCAGTTTTGCTATATCTACTGCTATTTCCTCAAAAGAAGCCTTGTTATAGCATTACCGGCAAATCAATCTTGATTCTGCACAGCCTTGCGTGTTTTCCGACGCAATTGCAGAAATCCTACCACAGCAAAGAGGCCGATCAACTTATCCAACAAACAAAAATCGGTCAACTTTTTACTTGCGGGTTCAAATTCTTTCCATTCTTCCTTTTCTTTGACTACGTCAAACTCTTCAACTTCACTGAATCCTTCTTCTGAGACAGCCAAAGTTTGCCCTTTATTCACTTCAAAAGCCCTGCCGGACTCAAGATCCGTCAACTCAACCGTGCCCTCTATTACTTTGATGCGCGATTCGGTGCCGGTTTCCTCTGCAACCAAAACCGTGCCTTTGATACCAGCCACCGCCTGGTTCATGGTGATGTTCATGCTGCCGTCTTTGAGTATCTTTTTTACGTTTGCCATTACATTGCCCCAAACCAGTCTTATTTTTGAATCACTTTGTGGCGGCGTTTCAAGAATTATTATGGATTCAGGACCCATAATAAAGGTGGTCATATCAGTAAATGAAAGAACGGCGGAACTATCTCTGCCAGTACGTATATGATCGTTGACATAGAGTGTCATACCAATTCGAGCGACGTCGTAGTCTTCAGGATCATCACAAGGAGCAACATCCACATTTCCGGATATCTCACTGAATCGAGTACCTGAGTCCATGTTCATTCCAGAGCAATCCAATTCATAATGGACAGGCGGTGAAAAGGGCGTCTCGGTTGGCTCTAGCATTTCACCTTCAACGGATTCTTCATTTTCAGCTTCATCAATAACTTCTTCTTGTTCATCAAGGATTTCTTCCTCGTCCTCTACTTCAGGATTTCCTTCGATCCAATCGTAGACGTAGCTGACCTGACCTGCCCGGGTCGTGATGATTAAATTGATGCGGTTATCTGCAGATTTTGATAAATCCTTCACATCGGGCGCAGTGAACTGGAGATCCTTGCTTTCCCCCTCCTGTGTCGATGCCTGAAACGCAGCATTCTCAAGGATTTTTATTATTAGAACACCGTCTCCTCCGGTGAGTTTGACGTCTACAAAATCCTGAGGTTGTTCCGTTGAATAGTTATAAACCAGGGCCATATTGATTTTTAAAGTGACTTTTTGTCCTGCTGATAACTCCTTGGGGGGTTGACTCCAACTATTCATGGTTGCCCATAAACAAGGCCAACCTTCTGTGCTCTTGTCCATACATTCATTGGTTACCTCAAAAAGCGAATAATTGGTTTCAAACAAAGTGGTTTCTTCGCGGCACCCGTCTGATTGATTGCTGTTCTTTTTTACATCCGTTTTAACTAATTGCCAAAAACCATCATCACTCTGCGCCTTCCCCATTGAGCCGGCAGGCAGTAATAGCAATCCGATAGCCAGAAAAAAACAAATCAACTTGATCAATAATCTGTTTTTCCTTTTCATTCTTCCCTCCAATCAAATGGCAATACGTTTTTTTCCCAATGGATATTACGAATAACCCGTTTACTGAAGTTTTAACTCTTTCATTTAAATTTCATCACAAAAGAAATTGCGATCATATGCGAAAATGGTGCATTCATATTTTTAGAAAACGTGACTATCATCTTTCCAAAGATGCCAAACAGAAAGAATTTGATCAATTCAAAATTCATTTCCACTTTGTTCATACCTCTGATGCAAGTAAATCCAAAACCGCAAAAGAGGTGCATATCCGGAAGGATGTTTGAGTATTCAATTGTGGTCACCCTTAAAACTACCTATGTCCAGTAATTACCCCTTTGCAATGCTGGACAATTCCCCCTAAAAGCTTTGCCAGTTTCTTTTCTTTGTTACAGGTCAAATATCAAAAAGCTGGTTTATCAAACGATAATATATTGATAATTTAACAGCGCTATTCAGACCATAAAACAAGATATTGCTATTAATGACTCTCCTCTTTTTTTGGTCAATAATTCATTCTTTTGACAAAAAAAAGTTACCTTTAAGTTCGGCCGCTTCTATAGCCCTGCTAAGTTTAAAAAGCTACAGCACCTTGCTCAAGAAGGTCTTGGTTCTTTCCTCTTTGGGGTTGCTGAACAGCTCATCAGGCGGTGCTTCTTCGATGATCTGGCCGCCGTCCATGAGGATGACGCGGTCGGCGGCTGCCTTGGCAAAGCCGATCTCGTGTGAAACCACCACCATGGTCATGCCGTCCTTTGCCAGGTTGAGCATTACATCGAGCACTTCCTGGATCATTTCAGGGTCGAGCGCCGAGGTTGGCTCATCGAACAGCATGATCTTGGGGTTCATCGCCAGCGCGCGCGCGATGGCTACACGCTGCTGCTGTCCACCCGATAACTGTCCCGGAAAACAATCTTCCTTTTCAGGGATGCCCACCTTTACCAGCAACTCGCGGGCAATCTTCTCGGCTTCTGATTTACTGCGCTTGCGGATGATCTTCTGCGCCAGCGTGATGTTATCCAGCACGGTCAGGTGCGGGAACAGATTGAACTGCTGGAAAACCATGCCCACTTCAGTGCGCACGTGATTGATGTTTTCGGCCGTGTCCAACGGAATATCATCCACCACGATCTGGCCGCTATCAAATTCTTCCAGGCGGTTGATGCAGCGCAGCATGGTTGATTTGCCGGAACCAGAAGGCCCGATCACCACCACCACCTCACCGCGGCTGACATCCAGGCTGATGCCCTTTAGTGCATGCACGGCGCCAAAATGTTTGTGAATATCCTTGATATGAATAATTGGCGTCATGTCTACTTCTCCATTTTATATTTACGTTCAAGCCAGGTAACCAGTCTGGCGGCCAACAGGGTCATCACCAGATAAAGCAAGGCGATCATCACCCAAGTCTGGATGGGGATAAAATTGGCCGCCATGAACTCGCGTCCGCGGCGGGTCATATCCGCCACGGCTACCACAGACACCAACGAGGAATCCTTGAGCAGGGTGATGAATTCATTGCCCACCGGAGGCAGGATCACCCTGACCGCCTGCGGCAGGATCACGTATCGCATGGCCTGGAAATAGTTCATTCCCAGGCTGCGGGCTGCTTCCATTTGCCCTTTGGAGATGCTTTGAATGCCCGCCCGGTAGACTTCACTCATATAAGCGCTGTAGCCCACCGTCAACCCAAGGATTGCCATTGCGACGGCGTTGGCGCGGTAATCCATCATGGATTGGACATGTAGAAGCTTTCCCATGCTTTGCATTACAGACGGAAAAGCAAAATACCAGAAGATCAATTGAACAAGCATGGGGATGCCGCGGATGACCTCAACATACACGGTAGAGACACCGCGGATAATACCAATTTTAGACAGTCTTGCCAAAGCTACTATCAACCCAAAAAACATTACCAAAACAAACGAAAAACAGGTGATATAAACAGTGGTCCAGATGCCTTCACGGACAAAGAGGAAAATACGCTTGTATGGATCAGGCTGGGAAAAAATCAAAAGAAGAATAAGGCCAACCACAGCTGCAACCATGATCCACCAGCGGTCAAAATACTTCTTTCCGGGGGCTTTGTCTTGCTTGTCCTCTGTTTTATCCATTTACCAATCCTTATTTATAAAATCAAAAAACAGGTCTGCGGAGCAACCTCCGCAGACCTGAAAAGGAACCACTACTGGATATATTTGGCAGCCAGTTCAGCAACATAACCGGAGTCGATCAACTCCTGTAAAGCCGCGTCCAATTTAGCCTGGAGATCAGCATTATCCTTGCAGATGGCAATACCGTATTGTTCACTGTTGACGATATCACCAACGATCATGATCTTTTCAGGATTGGCAGCGATATAGCCCATGGCAAGAGGATTATCGGCGACCACAGCATCCACGCCCTTGTTGGCAAGTTCGAGGAAAGCCAGTTCATATGAGTCGTAAGGCTTATAATCAACACCCTCGATCTCCTGGGCTACCATTTCACCTGTTGTGCCAAGCTGTGCGGCAACAGACTTGCCAACCAGATCATCAATTCCCGCAATGTCGGTAGTTTCTTTGTTGACAACAACCACAAGACCGGCATCCAGATAAGGAACGGAGAACAGCATGGATTGCTTGCGTTCATCACTGATGCTGATCGCGGCGATCGCTGCATCATACTGGCATTCCGACAGACCTGCCAGCACGGAATCGAACGGCACGTTAACCCATTCAAATTCAATTCCGGCTTTATCAGCAATTGCGTTCATGAGGTCGATGTCAAATCCAACCAGGTTACCTGCATCATCGGTATATTCAAATGGTGCGAATGTGGCATCAGTCGCGACTTTCAACCCGGCCGATTTCCCACAAGCGGAAAGCAACAAAGCCGCAACAAGCAGTACTGCAACAAACACGAATGTTCTCTGTTTCACTTCTTCTCTCCTTTTTAGGCAAAATTATCACTGAATACTTAATGATTATGAGACCTTTGCAACCAAAAGTCAAACATTTAATTAAGATTTTATAAAAGCAAACTGGTTATTGCGCAGTTCAGAATTGTTCTTGCGCCTTATTTGATCACGCCTGTTTCAATAATCTTTCCCGCTAAAATGGCTTCACCCTGCGGATCAAGATGGATGGCGCTGTTGGTGAAGCGTTCTTCGGGGATGACATCCCATAAATCCAAACAAGTCCAGTCATTGGCAGTACAGGTACTCTCAAAGGATGCGCGATATTGATCGTATGCCCAGCGCGGATAGTAAAAGTTATAGCGTACGTCGCTGTTGGCGCCCGCACTAACCAGTACCGGTTCATTGATCAATACCACGGGCACTTCACCCGCCCTCTGCATGCCGGCCGCAACCACGTCCCAAACCAGTCCGTCCGCGGGGATGGAAGGCGGCAGCCAGTCGCCGAAACTCTCGTCGGCTTCAAGGTCGCGCGCCGCCGGTTCATAATCTGTCGGGTACGTCTGGTCAATGCCTGTGGCGGACCACATGACCCCATAAAGCTGAAGCCGCAGCAGGTCAGCCAGGGCCCGGCGCTGCCCGATGATGGTACTATCCCAGAAAGACGCCTCGTTGACCGGCGCATCCAAACCGAGATCAAAGCGTTCGATCAGGTAAGCTACCCTGTCCGAATTATTGGCCACGATGGGTGATTCCAACTGGCGCTCACGAGGAAATGATTCAAGCGTTACCGGCCAGAGGATGAGGTCCGGCTCATACTGCATGGCTATATCAAGGACCATCAGGTCCTTGGTCAACGAAAGGGTCGGATAGCCCAGGTTATAGACTCGTACCGTGCGGCCGTCCTCAGTTGTCAGCCCTGCCTTATCCAACAGACCGGCCAGGGTTTCTTCAGGGCGCAACAATGTGCCCCAGGAAGATGAATCACCGATCACAAACACACGAAATTCGTCGGGGGTCTTCGGCGCGCCCGCAAGTCTCAACGATGCAAACATGGCGTCCAGATCATAGAGACTCAGGTTGTACGAACTGGCCGAATCTTCGCCGAAAGGCAGGCGCTCCCGTCCGCGAAGGATCAGGTTATACGCGGAGATATTGCCTGGAGATGGATTGAACGCCGCCCAGATAAGGTTAAAAGCCGCAAAGAGCAGCAGTCCTTTTATGAAAACGTTGCGCAGGAATCGGCCGTTCACAGCCTAACCTCCCATCCCGAACAGACGTGTGAACACGTCCAAAGATGTTTGCACGGAAGGCAGGGCAAACCAGACCCACCCCATAGCCACGAATTGAAAAGTCAACAAAGTCGTAAATATGGTCACGATCCTGTTCAGCGCCGGCTTCTGCTGGATACGAGTCGAAAGCGGCCTCGTCCAGTCAGACCAGCGGTTCTGGATGAACATCCCCAGACCGTGCCACAGCCCCCATAAGATGAAGTTGAGCGTCATACCGTGCCACAACCCGATCAGCAGCATGGTGGAGATCTGCGTGATCAAGATCACCAGCCACACAGGCACAGGTTTTTTCGCGGAGCGCAGCGCGCGTGTCAGCGGGTTAAAGAAATAGGCCCTGAACCACTGCGTAAGGGTCATGTGCCAGTTATTCCAGAATTGGGTCAGGTTGGGTTTGAGATAGGGCGCGTTGAAATTCTCGGGGAATTTTACCCCCATCAGCAGCCCCATGCCGATGGCAATATCCGTGTAACCGCTGAAATCGAAGAAAATTTGCAATGCATACGCGTAGACCAGCAGCCAGGCCCATCCCGTCGAGGTGAGCTGAGAGGCATTGGTTCCGTTCAGGGCGATCAAGGCCAAAAGATCGGCCAAAACGAACTTTTTGAACAGTCCGATCACCAGCCGTTTGGAAGCTCCGCCAAGTTCTTCCGCTGCGGGGATGAAAGGCTTGCGCAGATCGCGCAGGAAGCGCTCACTGCGGTCGATCGGTCCGGCACTGATGGCCGGAAAGAAGAGCACATAAATGAAGTACTCATCAAGCGCCATGGCCGGAAGCCGTCCGCTTTGGCGGTCGCGCAAAGTATGGATCAAACGAAAGGCAATATAACTGAAACCAAGCCAGCGCAGATCGATCGATGACGCCAGTTCACGAGACTGTCCGTTCCAGCCACGCAACACCTCGCTGATCCACTGCGTCAGGGCGGGAAGTTTGAGCACCACAAAGACCAAAAGAATTGCCAGCATAGCCGCAACCAACGCACCTGCCCCAAGTGGAACGCGGCGTGAGAATATGAATAAAAGGAAAAGAACTGCAAAGATCGCACACAAAACCGCTACCACGATTAGGGTTTGCGGCGGACGCGAAGGAGTGATCCAACCGGTCAGGCTTACATAGCGTGTAAGTGCGATCAACAGCACTGTACTAATGACCAGTCCGGTATTTACCAGAGTAGCGCGAACTTCGCGCTCTTCCGCTTTTGAGGTCAACAACCAGCCCAGCGCAACCAGCGCAAGGGTGGCTACAGGCAACCAGAAATCAAGTCCACGGATGGGCAGTGCCGGCTGCAGCCAAAAGATCACGCCAACGCTGAATACCAGCAGTAGCAGTTTGCGCAGGGCACGCGTCCGGGGCCACAGGCTGAGCAAAAAAATGATCAAAGCCAGCCCGACCAGGATCAAAATTGAGGTCAGCCACATCTAGAACCCCTGG
>ENA-OSEO01001144-OSEO01001144.1-sediment-metagenome-genome-assembly--contig:-NODE-1144-length-52963-cov-11.142174_pt1 | contig 52963 bp, 56 predicted proteins | sample MGYA00237883_ERZ534232 | MGnify/ENA metagenome assembly ERZ534232
CGCCCGTCGGAAAAAGTGATCACTCCAACCTTTCTCTTTTTCATTGAGCATTCCTCCTCTTTTCAATGTTTTCTTCGAGCTTATCTATATGAGCTTTGACACAGATTTTCTTTGAAGCAGTTCCGCCTTCAGCACAACTTTCGATTTCTCACCTCTTGTTCCGTCTATTTCGCTCAGCATAATCGTCGCGGCAATCCTGCCGATGTCCTTCACAGGCTGTCTAATCGTCGTCAAAGGTGGCTCGATCAGTTCATTCATGGAATGGTCATCGAAGCCTACAATCGACAGATCACCGGGGAGTTTAAGGCCCATCCGCCTTACGGTTGCAACTATGACCTCATTGAGAAACTGGTTTGTGGATATGATCGCATCCGGTCTCCTGTCCGATTTCAGAATAGACTCCAGTGACAGCGAAGCCCTTTCCTCGTCCACTGCATTCTCGATAATCCAGTCTGCGTTTATCTCAATGTCCAGCATCTTGCAAGCCTCCAAAAAGCCCACGCGTCTCTCTTCTATTGTATAGATTCCCTTTTTGTGAAGGACTATTCCGAGTTTCCTGTGACCGTTTTCCTTTAAGTGCAACACTCCCTGGAGAATCGCCTGTCGGTTATCGAGGGTTACCGAGCTTATCCTATCCAGTCCTCCGAGAATCCTGTCGTAGAAGACGACGGGGATGTTTCTCCTGACTGCCTCTCTGTAAAGTCGTGAGTTGTCTCTTCCGTCCTCTCCCCCACAGGGCGAGGAAAGTATCCCCTCGACGCCGTGTTCGAGGAGCCATTTGATGTAGACTCTCTCTTTCTCGAAATCTTCTCCGATGTCGCAGACGATGAATTGGTAGCCTCTAGGAAAGAGGACGGTCTCGATTCCGCTCATGAAATCCAGGAAGAATGGATTCCTGATATCCGACACGATGAGACCCACGGTCTGGGTCTTTCTTGTCTTAAGGGATTTTGCGGAAGAATTGGGAATGTAGTTCAGTCTTTCGGCCGCGTCGACTATCTCTTTCCTCAGGGAAGGACTCACTCCCGGCTCATCGGAAAGCGCTCGCGATACGGACGACGGTGATATGTTCAATTCCTTTGCTATGTCTTTTATCGTTGTCTTCTTCATCGCTGGGGATCGCAACCTTTCGCAAACGTTTGCGTTCATTTTCATTATACTATGGGGCCGTCCTTGATTGAAAAGCTAAGTGGTAGCAGAGAGTCGTAGAGAGAGCTCAAGTAGAAGAAGTCAGTCTTTGTGTGTTCTTCTTGACAGGGAAAGTATTCCGATTATATTTGGATTGGGTTCTATAGAGGAAAGCTCAATCTTTACCTTCTTTCCTGGAACTCTGTAGTAGTTCACTTCAATGGTCTTGAGTATTCTGTCGAAATAGTACCGGTTCTTCCCGAGACTTCCTCCGACTACCAGTACCCCAGGATCGAGAGAGTCTATGAGATTGCAGAGAAAGCGTCCAAGCGTTTCAGAGGCTTCGGTTATCATTTCTTTGAAGACCGGCTCGTTCAACTGTGCTCGATCTATTATCTCTTTTGTGCCGATCTTTATTCCAAGCGAATCATGTGCTCTAATTTCAAGGCCCCTGCCGCCTGAAATTGCTTGCAGGCAACCGCGACGACCACAAGTGCAAAGTGGGCCATCCGCTTTCACTATTGTGTGGCCAATTTCGCCCGCTGCGTTGTTTGCTCCCCGTAGGATTTTCCCCCGGACGACCATTCCCATACCTATTCCCGTACTGACGGTGACGTAGATGAGCGAATCAATTTCCTTTCTGAATTCCCATTCGCCGAAAGCGGCCGCATTGCAGTCGTTTTCGATTACACCTTCTGTACCGAGAAAGGAGGAGGTTCTTCTGAAGAGCTCCACGTTTTTCCACCCGAGGTTCGGCGACCAGATCAAATTGCCCTTTTCGGGACTGACGGCACCTGCCGTGCAAAGCCCCCAGCGGTTGATATTTCTACTTCCTTTCATGCGAAGACAGATGTTACTAAGTCGCTCGAAGAAACTATCAATTCCTTCAGCCGGTCTGGTGGGAAATTCCTCCGATGAATAAGGCTCCACTTCTTTCTCATTGAAAGCCGATACGAGAGTTTTGGTACCTCCAACGTCGATCGCTATTTCAACTGCTGGCATTTATGGCTCTCCGAATTTTCTGGATCCTTTCAAGAACCTCTCCTTCTCTTCCCTCATCAAAAAGGTTTCTGTTTGCTATGTAGGAACCGATTCCGAGCGCAACAGCTCCTGCTCGCATGTATTCTGTAGCGTTTTCGGACGTTACCCCGCCGAAAGGCATGAATTTGACTGTGGGAAAGGGACCCCTGAATGCTTTGAGCAAATTCAGTCCTTCCGCACCGCCGGGGAAGAGTTTCAGAAAGTTGAATCCGTTGTTCAGCGCCGTCTGTATATCTGTAGAAGTGTAGACACCGGGTATATAGCTTATTCCATCCCTTATCGACAACTTTGCGATTTCCTCGCTAAACCCCGGGCTGAGAACGAAATCGGCATTCGAGCGAAGCGCTCTCGAATATGCCGTATCATCGTATACTGTACCGGCCCCGATCACGAGCTTTCCGTAGAATTCCTTCTTGAGTTCGTGCAGTATCTCTGAAGAAGATTCGTCGGAGAAACTGACTTCCAGAATCGTCAAGTCGTTTTCCAGAAGCATTTCACATAACTTCCTCGACTGATCAAGCGTTAGACCCCTTATTACTGTTAAGACCTTTTCATTCATTAGTTTTTGAAACACGGTAAAATACCCCTCCTTCTCTTACAGTCAGAAGACAATCTCTGCATTTAGTATATCAGGAGGTATAGCCTCATTTCCTGTGGCCGATAACGGAGTCATTTATTTGAGTATCTAGTTCTCTGCGACCTATCTCCCCCATTATTGTAATCATGTACTGTCGAAAGCATTTCCCGATCTCTCATGACTATTCAACAGAGACGCCCGCGTACAATGTCGAAGCGGTTCCATCGTTCTCAACTGTGCTAGAGAACTCTAATTCTATGAGGGAAACACCTCTTTTTAGAGCTTCGAAATCGAATAACCGCTTTCCGGGTTCGGCGGTTGCCATTGGAAAGTTCGAGATGTCACCGGGAGAGGATTGGCTCTTCGAAGGGTCGTTGTACCTATCATCCATGAGTCTCAGAATTTCAGTGTCGCTCCGCACGCTCCATGAAAATCCGGCCGATGAGTCTTCCTCAGTAGTAACTGAGAATAGATCACCCGGACTTACGGAACCTGAAGAACTTCCAAGGACCGTTACATAATCAGGAATACACTCACTTAGAGTTCTGTCATCCACTTCTACATTGAATACCCTTATGTCAACAGCATTTTCTTCGCCTTCCCATTCTCTGTAGAGCTTGAAAATGATTGCAAAGCTTCCCAAGGATTCGGGACTGAATAACCAGGTCACTGTCGAACCGCCACCTTGGACGGCTTTTTCAGATTGGTCAACGGAGATTTCCTTCGAAAATAGTGAAAAGGCGTTAGCTTCTGATGAATAGTAGTGCCATGTATAGCCGGTCGAAGCGTTCTCCTCAAGTTGGACCTTCAACCGTTGTTCGTAGCTGACCCTGTTTATTATTATCGGGATCTCCGATTCTTCTGAATCTCCTATGCCGGCAAGAAGAGTTCCATAGAAAGCCACAAATACAATCGTAATTATGAAAGAGATTCTGTGATAGTTTTTGAAAGCCATAAGTACCTCCTATTCTGATTCTGTTAGAAAACCTATCGTGTAATGATTAGACGATCTCCAGTGAGAAAGGATCAGACGGGAAGAAATGATCCAGAAGAAATCATGTTTTCGGCTAGATTCTTCTCGTCTTTCATGGTTGAAGGTCATAGGAAGGGCCGAAATTAAACCGCAACTGCTAGTATAAGGGAAGGTCCGACCACGTCTCGCAGCTTTTTTGTCTTTCCATCTGACAATGTGGATTTTTCCACTCAACAAATCAATCATTTGTGTTAATATTTCTTCATGGTATAAAAAAGGAGGGAAAGTAAATGGAGTCCGTTTATAAAAAGCTTCGTATATACAACTTGATAATGGGTCTTCTGCACCTTGTTCAGGGAATCATAATGCTTATAGTAAGCAACGATTCTTCTTTGACGATTACGAGAAACTACCTGGAGTTCAATCAGGAGATAATGCGGCTGGTTCCCGCAACCGAGAACTTCATGGATCTGAAGATGGGACCTTTCATCGCGAGTTTCCTCTTCATGTCAGCCATAGCGCATTTCATAGTCTCAACCTTTGGCTTTGGGTGGTACGCAAGAAATCTTCAGAGAGGGATTAATTACGCCAGATGGTACGAGTATTCCATCAGTTCTTCGGTGATGATTGTTGCCATCGCTATGTTCTCGGGTATGCTTGACATAGTGAGCCTTATGCTGCTCTTCACTGTCAACGCTCTAATGAATCTCTTTGGACTTATGATGGAACTTCACAATCAGACAACCGAAAGAGCAAACTGGGCGGCCTTTATCTTCGGCTGTATAGCTGGGGCGGTCACATGGATAGCTGTCTTCATATATTTGTTCACATCTCTTGGAAAGGCTAATATTGAGTTCCCGTCTTTTGTTTATGCAATTCTCATTACTTTCCTCGTCTTCTTCAACAGCTTTGCGATAAACATGTTCCTTCAGTACAAAAAGATCGGTCCCTGGAAGAACTACCTTTTCGGTGAGAGCATGTATGTTCTTCTCAGCCTGGTTGCCAAGAGTGTCCTTGCGTGGCAGGTTTTCGCCGGAACACTCAGGCCAGTTTGATAGAAGTTTCTAAGGAGTATTATGAGGCCCCGAAAGGGGTCTCTTTGTTAGGATAATTCCAGGAGGGTATAGATGCCAAATCTCTATTTCTATGCCGGTTCAACAAATCCGGAGTTGTACGAGCTTCAGAATAAATTGATCGACCCGGAAAGGAAAATAGAGAAGGTCATGGAAGAGTTCTGCGATTTCGAAAGCAGTGTGATTGTAGATGTTGGAGCAGGCTCAGGCTTTCACTCACATATGTACGCAAGCACTGCCTCTATGGTTTACGCCGTGGAGCCGGATTCGGGAATGCTAAAGCAACTGATTTCAAGGCAAGCCCGTGACTTCAGATCTAACTTCTGTGTGGTGAAGGGATTTGCCGAGGACCTTCCATTTAAATCTGATCTGGCAGATATCGTGCACGCTAGACTTGCGTATTTCTTTGGTCCGCCTATGAAATACACCGAGAGTTGTGAAGAGGGGATTGAAGAAGTCAAGAGGGTACTGAAGACCGACGGGTATTTCTTCAACATTCAGAACAACTACTCTTCAGGCCAGTATGCGGGCTTTCTCGAGCTCTCATATGGTCGTGACCTTAAAGGGCTTCAAAAAGAGATTTCCGATTACTTCGTATCTAGGGGCTTTTTGGAAAGGGTTGTGAGAACAAAATGGAGAGCAAATAACCGCGGAGAAATCGAAAAGGCCCTTACGCTAGAATTTCCGATTGAGAAGGTGGGGCAAATCATGAAAGCCTTCTCCGGCAACGAGTTCTCACACGACTTTTCAATATTCGTCTTCAGGAAAAGGATCAGCGGCGAAAATGGTTAGACTCTATCTTTTGGGTCATTCGAGTTGCTTATTGAATTATCATAGACACATAGTTTCTTCCCGGATCGATAGGGTTTCGTCTGTTCAGTAATTTTCGGCTTATTGAAGTGGAAATGATGTGAAATTATGAAAGATGAAGGATTGTAATACCCTATACCGGGTTATGGTATGATACTTTTATTGGTAAGTGGAATATTTCACAAATTTCACATAAAGGGGTGGTGCAATGGCCCTGCAATTCATCTCTCTACTGGTAATCTCCTTTATCATCTGGCTGGGCTTTACTGGGAGTTTTGCTCTTGCCGAGATACTTCTTGGGCTCGTGGTTTCGTTTGTCGTTGCCATTGTTTTGAGCAAGTATTCAAGATTCCGGATCGGTCTGGATTTTCCTGTTCGCCTCTTCAGATTCGTGTTCTCCTTCCTTCCAATCTTCATTTTCGAAATGGTTAAGGCAAATATCGACGTGGCCAAGAGAGTCTTGAATCCTTCTCTTCCGATAAACCCTTCGATGGTCGAAGTTGAAACGGATTTGAAAGGGGAGATCTCGAAGCTCACTCTGGCCAACTCAATAACTCTCACACCGGGAACCTTGACCGTTGACATTGGTGAGGACCGTCTCTTGGTTCACTGGATAGACAAGAAGGCCGATGAGCCGGAGAGAATAAGAGAAGAGATCTCGGGAAAGTTTGAGAAGAGAATAGGGGGGATCTTCGAATGATAGGCTTCTCCATCTTCTTTTCACTAATACTCATTGGCGCTGGACTCACTCTCTATAGATTGTTGAGAGGGCCGACGGTTCCCGACAGAGTCGCAGCACTGGATATATTGAACGTGATGATTACAAGTGCAATAGTGTTATTTTCTCTAATCGACGGCAATCCTCTCTTTCTAGATATAGCGCTTGTTTATGCTGCGCTCTCCTTTCTTGAGACCATAGTGGTTGCCAGGTATCTGGAGGGGAGAAGATGATCATACTAGATATTCTGGGGTATGCGCTCTTATCTATAGGCGCATTTTTCTTCTTCATGGGAGGCCTTGGAATGCTGAGGATGCCCGACGTTTTCAACAGGCTGCAGGCCGGGACGAAGGCAACTACACTGGGCTCGTTCTCCGTGATACTCGGTGTAGGACTGATAAATCCGCAGTGGCTATTGAAGACTATAATAATAGTCGCCTTCATTGCTATTACAAATCCTGTAGGGAGTTCAGCGATCGCCAGAACGGCACTGAAGAAGGGAATAACACCGATAGCTTATGAGGAATCTCATAAGGAAGCAGACGGTCTCCCCGAAGGTGGTGAGGAAGAGTGAACGTATTCTCGTTCATAATCGGAGTAGTAATGGTGGGACTGGCTATTTTCGCGATTGAAGCGAAGAAGCTGCTGACTTCCGTGATAATGCTCTCCGCAATGAGTCTTCTGTCTGTCATACTGTTTGTTATTATGAAGGCTCCGGATGTCGCAATAACGGAAGCTTCTGTTGGAGCCGGCCTTACCACGGCCATATTTCTCCTCTCCCTTAGGAAGCTGAAACGAGCTGATGTAGAATGAAGCGGATGATATCTGCACTTATAGCACTTCTTTTCTTCTTCATGATCGTAACCGTTCTGAATTCCGACTCTTCCGATTCTATGGGGATTCCAAGATATGGTGAAGTGAAGCTCTCCGAAAGAGTCTCTGCGAAATACATCGAGAAATCGGTGAATGGGAATGAAGATGAGATTAACTTTGGAGTAACTGCAGACGCAGAGACTGGTTCGGCTAACATGGTTACTTCGATTGTCGTCAATTACAGGTCATTCGACACCCTCGGAGAGGTGACGGTACTCTTCATTTCAGCGACCGGAGTCGGACTGCTTCTTGGAGGGGGAAGAAAGAGGGTCGGTTCGGCAATATCCGTCAGTCCCGTTGTCAAGATCGCCTCTCGCGTGATTGCCCCATTGCTTATGGTGCTGGGGATATACGTATTCGTTCATGGCCATCTGACTCCGGGCGGAGGGTTTCCCGGAGGAGCGATAATCGCGGCCGGTTTCTTGCTGCTCGTTGTGGTCGACGATGAAAAGAGGGCTTCAAAGGGACTGAAGATACTGGAGGGTACAATGGGACTTCTCTACGTTCTCATAGGTATAGCCGGCCTGTTGATCTCGGGTTCCTTCCTTAAGAATTTCCTTCCCACCGGTGTTGTAGGAGAGCTTTTCAGCGCAGGAATTATACCGGTTGTTTACTCGGTAATCGGTCTCAAGGTTGGAGCAGAGCTTTCCGGAATTGTGGATGACTTCATTTCGGAAGGGGGCGATGAGGCATGATCCAGTACTTTTCTATGATGCTGGTCGCCGTTGGTTTATACGGCCTTCTTTCGCAGAAGAATCTCGTTAAGCTAATTATCTCTTTGAATATAGCAGAGATCGGAGTCAACCTCTTCATTGTCTCTATAGGTTACATAGAAGGGGGAGCGGCTCCTATTCTTTCTTCGGTCAGCGACAACTCGTCCCTTCTCTTTGTCGATCCTCTTCCCCAGGCTCTAGTTCTTACTTCTATAGTTATCGGGGTGGGCGTAACGGCCCTGGCCCTTTCGCTTATTGTTTCTGTAAGCAAATCAAGGGGCACGATAGATATCTCGGAGCTCTCGAGCGGGGGAGGTGATTCCGAATGAATCCCGTATGGTTAATAGCAATACCCCTCGCGCTAGCCTTTGTGAGCGCCTTCTGGAGAAGTGTCTCCGGTTGGGCTCTGCTTGTAGCTGCCTTTTTCAACGCCTTCGCCGGAGTCTTCGGGGTAATGTTCCTCACCGCTACAAGCTTCTCTATTGGCGGGTGGAAAGCTCCATATGGTATCAACTTGCTCGTTAACGACGCTACGAAGCTTTTACTTCCCGTCGCAAATATACTCTTTCTCTTTGCAGTGTTGAGTTACCTACGAAAAGGGGAAGAGACTAAGAAGTACTCGGTGGTTTTCTTGGTAGCTCTTGCCTCATTGAACGGGATCCTTTTGACCAACGATCTCTTCAACCTCTTCGTTTTCCTCGAGATCGCCGGAATCTCCGCCTATCTTCTGGCATCTACTGGAGAAGGCAGCGGTTCAAAGGTTGCGTCTTTCAAGTATCTGATGATAGGATCGGTAGGATCGCTGCTGTATCTTCTTGGGGTCGCTGTTCTTTACGGGGCGGCTGGCACTCTAAACATTTCCGAACTTGCTGCCAGGATATCTTCCGGTCAGATCAGCGGCGATGTCACGTTAGTTTCTTCACTTCTTATTGTTGCGGGTCTCGGTGTTGAATCGAAATTGCTTCCCTTTAACGGTTGGGTTCCCGACGTTCTGACGAAATCGTCGCGTATTGCTACGCTGGTTCTAGCGTCGGTCTATCCGCTCGCAATGGTGAATGCCTTTTCAAAGGTCTTACTCGCCGTAGGAGACGATCGCGTGATGAGTCTCGTCGTTCTTCTTGGGACGGCAACTGTCCTTGTAGGCGAGGTCCTTGCTTTCAGTCAGAAGTCGTTGAGAAGAACGCTTGCCTATTCAAGCATCGCTCAGTCGGGCCTGGCGATCTTTCTTGTCGGGATCGGGAGCGTTGAGGCTATTACGGGATCGATAATGCTTCTCATAAACAACGCTCTTTCGAAATTTATGCTCTTCTCCGTTGACGACAAGGTTATCGATGAAGTTGGTCGAGACGATAGAGATACTCTTAACGGGTTCGGCCGAAAGTCACCGATAGTCGGAGTAATATTTGTTGTCTCCGCGTTTTCTATCGCAGGTATGCCCCTCTTCTTCGGATTTAGGGGAAAGCTGAACGCGATATCGGCAAGCTTTGAAACCTCGATGGCCGTTCCTGTAATAATTCTCATTGCAGCGGCCATCGAAGTTACATATTACTTCAGGTGGATCTTCACCTTCTTCAAGCCGGTCGGAACAGCTCAGACGTCTGAGAAGAGAATGGTCCCATCGGTGGAGTTCCTTGCCTTCGGGCTTGTGCTAAGTACGGTCATAGTCTTCCTCGGGGTAAGCTCGGGGGAGGCCTTCATGATGTTTGAGAGAGCCGCGGATTCTCTTGTAAATGGCATTTTGGCAATTGGAAAGGCCATTCTGGGAGGGATGTAGATGAATATACTCTTTTTGATAGCGGCATCTCTCTTTGCCGCTCCGTTGTTCTTTCTGGTTTCGAAACTGAATAAGAACGCGGCGTATGTTGCTTACGCCGCGTTCCAGATATTCATCTTTGTCTATGTGTTTTTCTGGGGAGGAAGTGGAGCTTCATATGAAGTGGTCGGGATAACGGGCAGACTCAACTTCAACTTCTCTATGACCCCCGTTAACTGGTTTTTCGCTTCGATAGTGATGCTAATAATATCCACGACTGCGGTCTTCATGCTTCCTCTAAAGAAAAGCTCCGTCAAGGTCTTTTTGCTTAGTCTTGTAACTGCGGGAGCGATCGGAGCGGTCTTCTCGGCCGATTTCCTTACTTTGATGATCTTCTGGGAGATTTCCACATGGGCCTCGCTGATTCTCATAATTCAAGACAAGGAAAAGTCGACTGGAGAGGCGATAAAGTATGCCGCTATCGCAGCGGTGGGAAGTTATTCAATGTTGTTCGCGATCTTCTACATGGACAGCAGGCTGGGGACTGTCGAATTCTCCAGTGTGGCTTTGAAGATCGAGAGCCAACCGATCGGAGTTCAGCTCACGATTTTCACGGCCTTGGCAATAATGGTCCTTGCAAAGATGGGAACCTTCCCTCTTCATACCTGGCTCAGGGGTTCTCACTCTTCTGCACCGGACGAATTCAGCCCCATTCTTTCCGGAGGACTCACAAAACTCGGTGGTTTTCTACTCTTAACAATGACGATTGTGCTTCCCTCCTTTAAGGTTTTCGGCACTCTTCCTCTATTCAATGGCGTTCCGATCGTAAATTATGGATTCGCCCTCCTTGGTGGCATTTCGATAGTCGTGGGAACGGTTATGGCTATACGAATGGAAGACGCCAAAGAACTTATCGCCTTTTCGACTGTGAGCAATTCAGGCTATATAGTGCTGGCCCTCTCCATTGGTGGAACCTACGCAACTGCCGGCGGGATGATGCACATTCTCAACCACGCAATGGCATCTGCCGCCATGTTCATGGCGATAGCTGCGGTAGCCTACAGGACAAGGACTACGAAAATGCACGAGATGGGAGGGCTCATAGTTAAGATGCCCGTCACCTTCGCCGTTTATCTCGTTGCGATTATTTCGGTGGCTGGAATTCCTCCGACAAGCGGATTCGTATCAAAGTGGTTGATCTATCAGCAGCTAGTGCAGAACGGTTTGCCGTTTCTGGCCTTTGCCGCTTTCTTTGGAAGCATAGGGTCATTCATGTATGTCTTCAAACCTCTAGCGGGAATCTTCCTGGGACAGCTGAAGCCCGAACATGGAAAAGTCAAAGAAGCTCCATTTATTATGCTTGTTCCGATGGCCTTTCTTACACTTCTTACTGTTTTCTGGGGAGTCTTCCCGAGCAACGCCATCAGATCGATCAACAGGATCACGGAATCGATTGGCGGAGGAACTGTCGACGTGACTTTCTCGAGAATCGTCGCGCTAACTGGGGAATGGGATTCAGTATTGGTCACCACTGTCTTCGCGATAGGCTTCGTGATATCGTTGTTGATCTTCATGCGCGCAAAGAAGGCCAGACAGGTAGATCTTCTAGACAATTACACGGGCGGGGATTTTCTATACACCGCAGAGCTTTATCACTTTTCATACAGGATGTACAGACCGTTCGACAGGTTATTCGAAAAGTGGCCTTCGATGGAAAACTGGCTTTTATCGTCTTCTGAAAAGATTAAGGAGCTTGGAGCACTGTTCAAGGCAGTCTTCTTCAACCGGAATCCTCAGGTATACATTGCTTTGACTGTTATCGTGCTTCTTGGCGCCTTCTGGTGGTTGAGGTGATGACATGCTTATGAATATCGTAATCACGATACTTTCGGGGATCGCGCTTCTAGTAGTCGCGTTTGTATATACCGTAACCCTTGAAGGAATTGCAAGAAAGATAGAAGCAAGAATTCAGAGGAGATACGGCCCACCTTTCTGGCAGAACTTCATAGATATCTTCAAATCGCTGACGAAGCACTCGATTTCCCACGGCTTCATCTTCGACTTTGGAATACTCATGGCTTTGGGGGGGACAATTGCGACGGTTTTCTTCATCCCGGCAGGCAGTCTCGCCGTCTTTCCGGGAATCGACAACGTCTTTGTAGTGATCTATCTTCTGGCAATTGGTCTTCTTGGAATGGCGATGTCTGCCGTGGGGTCTGGAAATCCAAACGCTTCCATAGGGATCGGAAGGGCACTGGCCCAGATGCTTGGATATGAGCTTCCCTTCATGATAGTCATCCTCGGTGTCTTCTTCCACCATAGAACTTCATCTCTATCCGATTTGGTAAGCATTCAGATAGCGCAGGGCGCTTACAACGTTTGGTTAATGCCAATTGGTGGAGTAGTTGCCTTTATTTCTCTGATAGGGATGCTTGGAAAGAAGCCCTTTGACACGTTTATTGCACCGGCCGAGATAGCTTCCGGTCCACTTGTGGAGTACAGCGGAAAGTATCTCGGTATGCTGATGATTCAGCACGCATTCGCGACATTCATTGAGATCGGATTGTTTGTGAATCTCTTCCTCGGAGGCGGTAGGACTTTATGGGAATTCCTCTTGAAGTTCCTTATAGTGTACTTCTCAATAGTGATCATCTCCGCCACTATTCCAAGATTCAGGGTCGAGCAGGCGATCAAATTCTACTGGAAATGGCCGCTCATTCTCTCCTTCGTTCAAGTAATCATAGTGGTCTTTGTGATGGGGAGGTGACGGCATGAGCGAAGAACGCAAATCATGGGAAAAAGTGGCAAATATGCTCAGATCGCGCTCGCTCTGGATGCTTTATTACTGTACCGGATGTGGAGCTATAGAGCTGCCTCCAACGATGACTTCGCGCTTCGATATGGAGCGTCTCGGTATTGGGCCTATGGCAACTCCTAGGCAGGCCGACATTCTGTTAATCACCGGATACCTAAGTACTAAGACTCTCAGGAGAGTCATTTATTCGTACGAACAGATGCAGTCGCCGAAGTATATAGTTGGCTTTGGTTCTTGCACGTTGAATGGGGGAATATATTACGACTCCTACGCAACGATAAACAAACTGGATCTCTATGTGCCGGTGGATCTTTATCTAGCGGGTTGTATGCCACGCCCGGAGGCTATAGTAAGCGGATTCACCGCGCTGATGAGCAAGATTGACAAAGGAGAGGCCAACGGCTGGAAAGAGTATCAGGAGAAGAACGATTGGTACAAGAGGAATCAGATAGAGGCTCTCGGGGAGGTGTATGTACACGATGAATTCCATGAATGAGATACTGGGAGAAGTGACGACTATTGCCGGAGAATTATCGGTTAAGGAAGTAACTGCCCGTGAGTCAATCGTATCCGTTGAAGCTTCGAGGTTGAATGCGGTTCTTGAGCTCTTAAAGAGAAGAGGCTTCTCTCATCTCTCACTGATAACCGGCGTCGACAGGATAAAAGACGGTATTTTCGAGGTGTTCTACACCCTATTCAGATGGGAGACAGGAGAGACTCTGTTGGTGAAGAGCTCGATTAGTAGAGATGAACCCGTCATTAGTACCGTGATGCACCTTTGGCCTACTGCAAGGTTTTATGAAAGGGACGTTCACGAGTTCTTCGGTATAGTGTTCGATGGTAACCCCGACCTTAAACCACTCATACTCGAAAACTGGAAGGAAATGCCGCCGATGAGAAAGGACTTCGATCCGCAGAAATACTCAAACGAGCACTTCCCGGACAGGCACTACGAAGCCGAGTTTCTGGCAGAAGGGGGCGATGAAAATGAGTAAGGAAGTCAAGCTCTTCTTGGGCCCTAACCACCCCGGGATGCACGGCAATTCAAGCGTTCACCTTTACGTAGAGGGGGACACCGTCGTCAGATCTAGACTTGTTCCTGGCTTCCTTCACAGGGGCTTCGAGAAATTGATGGAGAGAAGAGGCTGGATGCAAAACCTGGCCCTGATCCCTCGAATCTGCGTGCCCGAACCGGACATTAACGAAATGGTTTATGCGATGGCAGTCGAGGTGCTCACCGGGACGGAAGTGCCAGAAAGAGCTCACTGGATTAGGATGATAATTCTCGAGCTGGCGAGAATCGCTTCCCATCTTATGGCTTTGGGTGGAGTCGGTGGATCTACCGGTCTCTACACAATTTCACATTGGACGCTTGCTGACAGGGACAGGATTCTCGATATCTTCGAGAAGATTACCGGCGCAAGGATTTATCACATGTATATCGTTCCTGGAGGCGTAAGAAAGGATCTGCCCGAAGGAATCGAGTCTGAGATAGTTGAACTCCTGGATTATATAGAAAGCAGGAGCGATGAATTTGAGAACTTACTGCTGAAAAACAGGATAATCAGAACGAGGACAGAGGGTCTCGCGCTTCTAACTAGAGAAGAAGCGCTGGAAATAGGTGTAACCGGAGTGGGACTGAGAGCTACAGGTTTGCCCTACGACATAAGAAAGATCGATCCATATGCAAGGTATGACAGCGTGGTCTTCGACATTCCCACCGCAACTGAAGGTGACGCCTTTGCCAGATTCACCTTGAAATACTATGAGATGATGCAGAGTATCAGGATACTGAGACAGGTACTTGAGAAAATGCCAGCGGGACCTGTAAACGCAAAGATCTCATCTGGCAGCGCGCTCAGATGGAGGGTGCCGGAGGGGACCGTCTATACTCACATAGAGTCATCCAGAGGCGAGTACGGATACTTCGTTGTCTCAGATGGAGGGGAAAGACCTTACAGGATAAACGTCAGAGGGGCTTCCTTTCCTCAGGGTTTGTATGGTGTGGAGAAACTGCTAGCAGGTACAAGAATAGAAGATGTCGCTCTCTGGCTAACCACTATGGACTTCTGCCCGCCAGAGATCGACAGATAGGGGGCTGGTAACGTGAGCGTATATGATGGTTTCAAAAAGACTTTCTGGGGTCCTACTATAGCCTGGAAGAGACTGTTCACAAAGCCGGTCACTATAAAAGTTCCACAGGTTTATCGCGAAGCAGCAGAAAGATACAGGGGGTTCCACGTTAACGACTGGGACAAATGTTCGGGATGTGGAACTTGCGCAAAGATATGTCCCACCGACGCAATCAAGATGGTGGCAGTAGATATTACAGTAGATATCGGAAAGAAGGCACAGAGACCGGCTATAGACTATGGAAGATGTTCGTTCTGTGGAATCTGTGTCGACATATGCACTACGGGTTCACTTAACATGACTAGGGAGTATATTCATATATCCGACGACCCCGATAGTTTTTTCTTTCTACCAGATGAAACTGGCATCCATCACGATACTCCACCAATAGGCTATTCACGGGATGAAAACTCGGAGCTACTCGATCTGGAAAGGGTTGAAATGGAAGAGCTCCCGGGTGAGGAGAGAGTTCAGTCCTTTGTAGAATTTGTCAAGGGGTTTTCGAGAGAGCAGGCCATAGCGGAGGCGGCAAGATGTGTGGACTGCGAACTCTGCATAGATGCCTGCCCGGCAAAAATGGATATTCCGAGATACATAGAGAGTATCTTCAAGAACGATACAAAAGAGGGCGTCGAATGGATGTATAGGACCAATCCTTTGCCGTCGATTTGTGGGCGCGTCTGTACCCACAAGTGTGAGACTGTCTGTTCAATAGGCAACAGGGGAGAGCCCGTTGCTATAAGATGGCTGAAGAGATATCTCATGGATCAGGAGAAGACGGAAGACGTTATAAGATACGCGAAAGAACAAGAGATAATCAAAAAGGGAAGCGGCAGAGTTGCGATAATAGGCGGTGGTCCGGCCGGCCTGTCTGCCGCATACTACCTTTCTCTTATGGGCTACTCTGTTACAGTCTATGAAAGTAAAGAGCATGCGGGCGGTGTCATGAGGTACGGTATACCACGCTATCGTCTCCCAGATGAAGCACTGGATGGAGACATAAAAGTAATAGAAGCCTTGGGTGTGAAGATCGAATGCGGCAAGACAGTTGGCAGAGATATCACTGTAGAACAGCTTCATGAGAAGTTCGATGCGGTTTTTCTCGGAACGGGGTTCATGAAGGGAAGAAGCACCGGAGTCAAAGGAGCTGACAGCGAAGGGGTTTTGATGGCTATGCCTCTTTTAGAATCTATTCGCGATTATCTCAGAGGGGATTCGAGCAAGAAACCGGAGGTGCCGGAAAGCCTCGTCGTGATAGGTGGGGGCAACGTTGCAATGGACGTGGCTCGAAGTGTTGCCCGTCTCCAGAAAATGGAAGGAATGCCGGTAGATGTCAAAGTAACATGCCTCGAATCCTCGGATGAGATGCCGGCCGACCTTGAGGAGATAGTGGAAGGCAGGGAAGAGGGAATAAAGTACTTTCCCAGTCGGGGCCCGAAGGAGGTTTGTCTAGAGGACGGCAAAGTCTTCGGATTATCTACCATTGCCTGTACAGAGGTCTTTGATAAAGACGGAAGATTCAACCCAAGATTCGATGAAAGCGACGAAAGTATGATCGAAGGAAAAATGATTGTTGAGGCAATAGGTCAGGCGCCGGACTATGATTATCTTCCGGAATCAATTAGAGAGAAGATACAGTTCATAAGGGGAAGAATACTCGTAAACGAGAAAGGCCAAACTGATCTTCCCTGGCTTTTCGCTGGAGGAGATATCGTGAATGGCCCAGATATCATTCATGGCGTTGCCGACGGTCACAAAGCGGCAGTGGGTATCGACGAGTACCTTAGTAAAGGGGTGAAGTAATGAGCGATTTCAAGAGCATTCTGGAGGTAGCACTCAGTTTCGAAAAATCAGGCCGGGAGTTCTATAAAAATAATATGCAGAGGGTCAATCAGTACGTTGCCAAAAAGACTTTCGAATATCTTATGGAAATGGAAGACTCTCATGTGAAATTCATCGAGGGTATGATCGAAGCTCTTGAAGATAACAAGAAGGTTGATTTTGCCCTGCAGGAAGAAGCGGAGGAGATATTCGTAGAGAGACTGGAATCGCAGGCGCTCTCAAACAACTCTTACAGCAGCGATCTTGCCGATCTTTCGATTCTAAGAATGGCGTACCTCATTGAGAGGGATTTTGTTGATTACTACGAAAATGCCTCCACAAAGGTGGAAGACATGAGTGCAAAGAAACTCATGGTAAAGCTAATGAACTGGGAAAAAGGACATGTTTCTCTTGTCAGAAACCTCATGGAAAAGATATACGAAAAGAACGCAATTGATCTTGGCTTCTATCCCTTTTGATTAGAGAGCGTTTTTGAGAAGATCAATGAAGAAGCCAGTCACCTTCGGTGGCCAGTCAAGCTACGCCTGGCCAGTTCCGCTGCGCGGGCAAAGAGCACCAAATTAACAGACGCATTGCCGCCTGTGGCGGGACGCAAGGCACTGAGGAGCATCAGTGGACGCAAGGCTGGCGAAGAGCACGCCAGGTCGCAATGCTGCCTTTGGCAGGAGGGTTAAGACCCATAGAGCCATTCTCGCCTTTGGCGACGCCAGTTCCGCTTCGCGGGGAAAGAGCCGCTTAACGCTTATAGAACTCGCTCGGCGCTGAAAAGCCCCGTTGACCGTCAACGGTCCGCCGTCCTCAGAGAAGAACAGTCACAGTTGTCATTTAAAGTTGCGAGCTCTAGGCCCGAAATCAAGAAAAAACATTATAGTCTGTCATAGTAAAAAGCACGTTCCTCGTCCAAGAACATGGACCCGTCCTTGGATAAGATCAAGCGAGAAAGAGCATTGTCGAGAGGTTCGCTTCGCTCACGAGAAGTGCGAGATTCTGAGCAGGATCATCTAAGAATGACGTGACCAAGAGGAATAACGTGAAGCAAAAGAAGACTTTTGTCTCCAATTGCTTTTGCCAACTCCGTACTTCGTCTGAACTTGATTCAGAATCCCGGGTTCTTTGACTTTAACCAAGAACGAAGAACAGATCCTTGCTCTGGAACGAAGAACAGGTTTTTTGTTCGGAGAACGGAGAACTGCTCAACGGTCAACCAGTTTCTCTTGCTCTTTCCTACCACCAACCCGCTACCCCCGACCACGTCTCTCTTGAACCTATAATCATTCTAAATAGTCATAACAAGACCGATAATATTTGTCTAGAATTACATGGAGGTATTTATGAAAAGGATTGTCTCAATAATGTTTTTACTCGCATTGATAGGAGTGTTTACTATGGCCAGTACAGAAATACCAGCAGTTGATACTAATTTGCCAGAGAATCTAGAAACAGCGACCTTCGGATTGGGCTGTTTCTGGGGTTCTGAAGCGGTATTTGGAGGGATAAGCGGAGTATATAGGACCAGCGTTGGATACGCAGGAGGCACGAAGGTTAATCCAAGCTATTATTCTCTTGGAGACCACACTGAGGTAGTTCAGATACAGTTTGATTCTTCAGTAATCTCCTATGAAGAACTTTTGGAGCTCTTTTGGCTTTCTCACAACCCTTATGTGAATTACAATGTTCAGTACATGTCTCTCATTCTCTATCACAGTGAGCAACAGAAAGAGACCGCCGAAATGTTCATTGATTCGAAGGAGAACGAAACAGACAGGAAGGCGGCCACAGAAGTCTCGCGAATGACAGAGTTCTACAGAGCCGAGGATTACCATCTCAAGTTCTACCTCCAGAAAGATAAGGAGATTCTCAACGATCTTCTAAGATATTACGAAGACATCTTCGCTTTGAACGATTCAACTGTGGCAGCGAGGTTAAACTCTCTCCTTGCTGGCAAGGGAGACCGCGATCTTATGAAAAACGAGTATGAAGGCTACGGCCTCCAGGATAGAGCTCTCGAAAAGGTGAGAAAGATGCTCTATTAGAGAGAAATATGAAAAGGAAAAAACCAAGTTCAGAACCTTGGTCGTATTAACTGGTGAGAAAGATAAGCAGATGAAGCTCATCATGAGAGCGTAGCTTCGATAAAACGAGACTTAATAATAGTTGTCCGCCAAAGTTCTACGGTCGTCAGCGAGAGCTGGAAGTAATGTTATTGTGATTAGACGCAAGGCTGCCTTCGGCTAAAGCCTTCTCGGGTCCACCGTCAAAGGTTCTCCGTCCTCCGAGGAGTCCAAGAGCAGAAGTGATAGTCTTTCAGCGGGAGGCATTCAGAAGCCAGTCTGCTGCGTAGGCAATTCAAAAGGCGAGAATCATCGCCACCCTTGAAGGCTTCGCCTTCGCCAGTATCATTTCTTGGTGATAGTCTCGGCTTCAAGCCAAGGCCAGTCACTGCAAGCGGTGGCAAGAATAACCTAAAAACACAATTGATGAAGAAAATCAGGACCGTCGCACTTCGTGCGGCCAGTTCCGCTTCGCGGGAGAAGAGCCGCTGCACGCTTAAAAGCAGAGAACCCGCTGAACGCTATGAAGAGCCATCCTTGGTCCTTCAAGAAGAGCAGTTGCAAGTTGCTTGTTCCAAGTTGCAGGCTGAAGTCCAGAGAAAGGAGTCAAACGCCGTCATTCCGATAAAGCTCCTGTTCGGAATCCGGATGCTCTTGCTTCAAGGCTCTATTCGGCGAACGGAGAACCGTTCAACGGCGAACCAGTTTCTTTTCCTCTTCAAACCCCCAACCCCGTTCTTACAACTCATCTCTCAATCAGTTCCACTCCTGCGCTTCTGAACTCCTCAATAGTTCTCTGAACATCGCCCTGGTTAGCCTCAACCCCTTTTGTTCCGTTTATTATTACATTTATCTTGAAGCCTGCCAGGAGCGCATCGTGAACGGTATATTTTAGGCAGTAGTCAAGAGCAAGCCCGCAAATGTCCAGTTCCTCGATTCCAAGAGCGTTGAGAAGTCCGTCGGTTCCAAGTTGTGTTCCATCGTTCTCCTTGAAGATCGAGTAGCTGTCGACATGTCGGTGAGTTCCCTTTCTTACTATGTAGTCGAAACGCCAACTCTCTATGTCTTGATGAAACTCCGCTCCAAGACTTCCCTGCTGACAGTGAACAGGCCACAAAACGGGGCCGATCCCTTTCCCGTTGTCAAACGGTGTGAAGGGTTCTTTTCCACGGTTGACCGCAAAGCTCATGTGATTCGACGGATGCCAGTCCTGGCCTGCAACAATCACCTTGTACAAGGGGTCTTTCATTGTTCTGTTTATCACTTCGTTGATCTCGCTCGCATTGCTTACGGGCAGTGCACCGGTTTCATAGAAGTCGTTTTGAACATCTACGACTAGCAGTGCCTTACGCATTTCAATCGCCTCACTTTCAAGTTTCTACAGTGCCCTTAACCTTTCGCGGAGTTCTTCATCAACTGAGCCAAGGGCGAAAAGCGTGATCTCGTCCGGTCTTAGCTTCTGAACCCTCTTGATCAGTTCAACGAACTCGTCCCATCGACCTGCGTAGTTGAATGCTCCAAGTCCAATTCTAATATCCTTCAGCGATCCATGAAGACTACGGATCTTCTCTACCCTAGAGATCACTTCATCCGGTTCATTTCCATATGCCATAACGACAGCCGAATCTATCAACCCGCTCTCTAGCCACTCTAGCCAGGGCTGCAGACGCTCACATACAGCTCTTTCCGAATAGTCATCGTAGACGGCGCACGATACCTTTTTCCCTTTGGCTCTGACGACTTCAGAGATCATCGAGACCTGTCTCGTTATGGAATGAATTCTGAAGCCATCGAAGCTCTTCTTACTTTCGATAAGCTCTTCTTTGTTGAGCCACTTTCTGTATTCAGCCAGAGCAAGCGGGTTGTAGCCGAAGCTTTTGAACGGGTACCTTATGAAGTCAAGATGAACCTCTTCCACATCGTAATTTGAGATTTCCGAAGCAATGTGGGCAGTGAATTCTCTAACATCTGGGATACCGGGATCTATGTACGGCCCGAATACTTCTTCTAAATTGCTAGATGGATACTCAAGCATAGAATTGCCGCTCTCATCTACGGTGATCCATTCCGGTTGCCTGTTCAAGATATGGCTTTCCGAAAAGGGTCTTTGCTTTCCAAAACCCCAAACAAGGTTTACATTCATCCAGGCCGAAATTCTGAACTCCCTTCCGCGAGCCTTTTCTATGGTCATCTGAAGTGCATCGAAGTCTTGAACTAATTCTTCGGCGGGAGGGAGCATATTCGAGGAGTAGTAAGAATCGGCACGGTTAACAACCTGTATGTAAGCCCTGACTGCATTAATCTCGTCGAGCCTTTCGATCATTCGGCTCAAAGATTCCCGAGATACAAGTTCCTTGCTGGGAACCCATACTTCCGGTCTGAATCCGCTCATCTTTTCCTCCATTCAATGTTTCGAAAATTCTGTCAGTACTGTCAGATGAAGTCGATTACGTTTGATTTTTCGCTTATCTCCGGGATTATTATTCCCTTGCCATCTGCCATTACTACAGTTACGCCAGGGCCGTGACCGGTAATTATACAGTCTCCGTGCACTACAACTCCGATAGTAACTGAGCCTTCCATATATCCTCCGAGGCCAAAAGAGTCATTGTGATTTTCGAGGGCCACGAAGTCTCCAATTCTCAGTCTGTCGAGACCAACTTTCTTAATGAGTGCTCTGTCATTTGTGATAATGTCGTAGTCGCCACCGGAAGGGTCTCCCGATCCTGAGCCGGAACCCATGAGATAACCGGGCACTATTGCCCTTACTGGGAAGTGGATCTTTCCATCTCCTTCTCCAACGGGAATTCTATCGAGAAGTTCTGGATCGATATTGTAAACCCTTATCGAGGGATAGTCCTCTAGCACCAATCCCTGTCCGAATCCTACAACCTGTATCTTGTCTCCGATCGCCATCCTCTTCTTTATGTCTTCTTTGAAGTGGATCAAGACATGATTTATACCTCCATGCTTGCCTATGACTATTCCCTTCTCTCCCTTTGCATCTCCGCTGATCAAAGTGGCCGAATTTCCGATGCAGGAATAACCGACATATGCTGAGTTCTTGTCAGCTTCGGAGTTCTTTGTCGAGACATCTGGCTCAACATGGTCGCCAACCATCTTGAACGCGCTGTCTCCAAGAGCAAAGTTATAGGTAATGCCTCCCGTTCCCGGGAAGAGTCTTGGAGTCCCATCGACTTCAAGTCTGAAAGGGCTTCTCCTTAGTGGATGTGCAACTTCACCAGAGACAGAGATCTTCACTACACAAGCTTTGTTTGTCTTCAATGCCATTTCCTCCATTCAGTGTTTTTGTTAGCATATAGTACATATATATTATATCAACTGAAGAACGCCGGTCGAACCGTGATATAATCCACGCTGGAGGTCGTCATATGTATTATCCGGGACACATTCAGAAAGCAAAAAGGCAAATTCAGAACTACATTAAGTCCGTAGATGGAGTAGTCGAGCTGCTTGATGCTAGAATTCCTCTCTCAAGCAGGGCCTATGAAGCAGAACGGTTGTTTCAGAATAAGCAGCGTATTGTCGTTCTGAACAAGTCCGATTTGGCCGATCCTGCGATTACTTCCATGTGGAAAAGGCATTTCATCGAGCAGGGAAGCGGAGTTGTAGAGGCTTCACTTAGATCAACAGATGCCAGGCATTTCATAATCAAAGAGATCGTACCTCTATTGAAAAGCAGGTTCTACGAGAAGAGGTTCATGGTTGTCGGAATGCCCAACGTCGGAAAGTCGACCTTTATAAACAGACTCAAGGGCAAGAAATCATTGGCCGTTGGAAATAGACCGGGGATAACGCGTGGAGTCCAGTGGATAAATGTCTCCGAAAGCATAGCCGTTCTTGACACGCCGGGAATTCTATACTCTGAACTTCGCTCTCAGCAAGTAACGACGAAACTTCTAGCGGTAGGTTCCCTACCGTACGAGAAGTTTGATCCGCTTGACGCCTTCGAAAGGGTACTTGCCCTAGTTGTTGAGAGATACGGGAAGGCTCCCTTAGAGGATTACCTAGGTGAAAAGTTCTCAGATGAAGAAGAGTTTGTCGAGAAGTTCTGCAGGAGAAGAAACTATCTTGCCAAACTGGGAGCATTCGACACAACCAGAGGAGCCCACACCTTTCTTAGAGAGGTAGCAGCTGGGAATGCGGGCAGATTTTCTTTCGAAGACCCGAAAAGCTTTTACAGTAGTGATTCACTCGAAACAGAGTGATTTCTCGCTTTGCTTCTCAAATCGCTCCATATGCGATCGATGAAGCTATAAGTTAGCCACTCTTCTACTATGTGCAGTTTTCTCGTGCCAGTTCTTGTAGGTTTTATTATGTCCTCCTCTCTTTCGAGATATCCTCTCGCTGTTGCAGAGTGAAGAAGATATCTCATCCTCAGTGGAAGCCTTCCGAAGTGTTCTTGAACACTGTCGAGATCGAGGCGGCCACTATAAAGCGCCCAGAAAGAGTAATAGAGAATCGCTGAAAACTTCCCCATTTTGATTGTCTTGCGGACCGGAAGCTTGCCGGAATCGAGAAACAAGAAGTATTCATCAAGAGAAAAGGTGTTAGTTCGAAACACCTTTCCGTTGAAGGAAGAGGCGCTCGAGCCAATCCCCACAAAGAATTCACGTGAGACAGAGCTGTACTTTCTCTTTTCGTCCTTCTTCTTGAAGGTCCAGAGAGAATCTCTAACATAACCATGTGTGAGAGCGACGTTTTCCAGCTCTTCCAGTATCTCGAGTTCCTTTTCGGGATCATTCTTGGTGTTTTTGAATGCCGTGTCTGCGAAACGCATCATAGGATAGACGGATATCTGTTCAGGACCGTAAGAAAGAGCCGTCTTGAGATCCTCTACGATTCTTTTCTGGTCAAGCTGGTAATCGAAGATCAAGTCCACATCAACAAAGTCAAAGCCCGCAGATGTAGTCTCAGCAATCGAACTCAGTGAAACGCCGGAATCCTGTCTTTTCCGCCCCATCGAGTTCAAAGTGTAATCATCGAAGGACTGTATCCCCAGACTGACGAAGTTAACGCCAGTTTCCCTTATTTCATCAAGCCTCTCGCTGGAAACATCTGCCGGGTGGATTTCAAGAGCGATTTCGCCATTCGTCATTCCCCTGAAATGAGAGACGACTTCCTCTAGAAGGTACAGGTCATAGGAAGGAGTTCCGCCACCGATGTAGATGGAACTGAAATGTTCGATTTTCTCTAGATCGGATTCTCGCTTCAAGGCATTCAAGTATCTATCGGTCAATTCAGCATCGTATTTGATTTTGTTGTAGGGGCAGAAGCTGCAGAAATCCGGGCAGAACGGGATATGAATATATAACCCGGGGGATGAATCGAAATTCAGCGGGCCAGCACCATCCGCGTCCTCTATTATAAACAGCCTTTTGCCAAGTTCCATGACTCTTTCTGCAAGACTCATTTTCACCCTCCCGCTCCATTCTAGTACGTAAAGTGTGCTAATATAATATATGGTTTGAGCATATATATTATCCTATTAGGAGGTGTTGCATGAAAAAGGATGTAGTAATAGTGGGAGGAGGTCCCGCCGGTATCGTCACGGCTACAACGGCAAAGAAGACCTATCCCGACAAGAGCATTTTGGTTATTAGAAGGGAACGGGAAGGAGTCGTCCCCTGTGGAATTCCTTACATATTCCATACTCTTCCGACTGTAGATGCCAATACCATGCCGATAAAAGGAGCCGAGAATTTGGGAATCGATTTCATTTTTGATGAAGTCGAGGAAATCAGTACTGATTCCAAGAAGGTCAAGCTCTCCGGTGGGGAGTCTATCGAATATGAGAAACTGGTTATCGCCACGGGTTCGCAGCCCATATTCCCCCCAATAAAGGGAAGCAATCTTTCAGGAGTGTTTACTATAGCCAAGGATAAAGAGTATCTGAAAACTGTATATGCTTCTGCAAAATCTGCGAAAAAAGTTGTAGTCGTTGGTGGAGGTTTCATTGGAGTAGAAGTCTCGGACGAGATTCTCTCCGATGGCAAAGAAGTCTATTTGGTCGAGGCCGTCGATCAGATACTAATGGCTGCCTTTGACAGGGAATTTGGAGCCATGGTAAGCGAAAGACTCGTGAAGAAAGGCATGAAGCTGCGCACCGGGATGAAGGTCTGTGAGATAAAAGGAGAAGACAAGGTATCCGGAGTTCTACTTGATAACGGTGAAGAGATCGAAGCAGATATTGTGGTACTTGCAATAGGTTACAGACCGAACGTGAAGCTCTTGGAGAACATTCCTCTTCACAGGGGTATAACCGGTGGAATATGGGCAGATGAATACATGAGAACCAGCGTTGACGATGTCTTTGCTGCAGGTGACTGCGTCGAACACAAGTGCTTCTTCACGAGAAAGCCCAGTAGATTGATGCTGGCCTCCACAGCTGCTTTTGAGGCAAGAGTTGCCGGTTCGAACCTTTTCAGCCTCAAGATGGTAAGGGAGAATCACGGAAATCTCGGAGTATTCTCCACTTCAGTGGCCGATTTAACGATCGCCGCCGCAGGTCTTACTGAGTGTACGGCAAAGATGGAGAACTTTGATTACGTCGTTGGTGTAGCAAAGGGAATAGATAGGCATCCCGGTTCGCTTCCCGATAAGTCGGAAGTTTTCGTCAAGATGATTTTCTCCAAGGAGAGTGGAATTCTTCTTGGCGCGCAGATGGCAGGCGGAAAGAGCGTTGGAGAGATGGTGAACATCATCGGTCTCGGTTTACAGAAGGGAATAACCGTGAATGATTTCCTTACGATGCAAATCGGTTCCCATCCGCTGCTTACGGCTGCCCCTACCGCCTATCCGTTGACTCTTGCAGCTGAAAACGCTCTAATGAATTTGAGAAAGGAATAAGAAACACTGCAAATAGAAGAAGCTACCCTGAGGGTAGCTTCTCTTTATGTTGACTGATATTACTTCGCTTTCCCCTGATTTGCGACTGCCTGTTGTGCCTTTGCAATCTCTTCCGGATCGCCCAGGTAGTAATGCTTTATTGGTTTTAGATCGTCATCCAATTCATAGACTAAAGGTATTCCGGTTGGAATGTTCAATCCTACGATCTCGTCGTCCGGTATATTGTCCAGATATTTGACGAGTGCCCGAAGGCTGTTTCCATGGGCTACTATTAGCACTTTCTTTCCAGACTTTATATCTGAGGATATCTCATTTTTCCAAAGTGGCAGGAATCTTGCTACAGTGTCCTTGAGACACTCGGTTCTGGGTAGTTCTTCGTCTGAGAGAGACCTGTATTTCGGGTCGTGGCCGGGAAACCTCTCGTCACTTTCTTCGAGCGCAGGCGGCTGAATGTCATAGCTTCTCCTCCAGATCTTCACCTGTTTTTCGCCATGTTTTGCAGCGGTCTCGGCTTTGTTAAGGCCCTGAAGGGCCCCATAATGTCTCTCGTTAAGTCTCCAGTCCCTGATCACTGGAATCCACATTAGGTCCATTTCGTCCATTATGTACCACAGGGTTCTTATTGCTCTCTTCAGAACTGAAGTGTATGCAAGATCGAAATCGTATCCATCGGCTTTCAGCACCTTCCCTGCTTTCTTTGCTTCCTCTCTGCCCTTTTCGGAGAGATCAACATCGGTCCAGCCAGTGAAACGATTCTCTTTGTTCCATGTGCTTTCTCCGTGTCTTACCAGTACGAGTTTGGTCATATTTCTCCTCCTTCCTTATATCTCCTACATTATAAACTATTCTTCAATTTAGGTAGATCAGTCTATCTTTCGAAATGTTCAAAGTCTTACTTTCTGTTCTCTGTCATCCATTCGACTGCGAAATTAACCAGCTCCACCTGGGGAATCAAGACTGCTTTTCCATATCCGACAACTCCCCTGCTGACAATTGGTGGGAAGACTTCTTCGAAAGCCCTTCCTATCGTTTCAAAGTCATCCGTATCGAGCTCATAGTCGACGAACTCTCTCCAGATTCTCTTTCCGTTTTCGCTTATTGGAGCCCCATCTCTGCAAAGTCTTCTCGATGGAAAATCGGTACGGTACTCTGCAAGATGTAAAGAGCTATTATTCTTATGGCTCACCCCTAAGAGCAATATGCAAGCATTTAGGTCATACAATCTGGCAAGAGGCGATCCTTCTCCCATTCCAAACTCCAGTTCGTGGTTATCGACTATGTAAGAGGCCCTCTTTCCTCTAGCAGCAAAAGAAACCTGGGGATGATCGCTCCTGATGACACCCTTCATCTTTCTAAAGGTCTCGGAGATAACCCCCATTCCTCTGGTAGGGGTTTCGGCTCTGTTGAAGGGAGGCATTGTTTTTCTTATTGTGTCAAACCAGCTCTCAGGAACTGGGGGATTCGACCAGTTAGACGGCTCGCTGAGATCTCCAGAATGAGTCGGCATAACCAGTGTTCCATCCTCGTCTAGAATCGCTTCTAGTGCCTTCACTACAGCAACGGCACCGCCACAGACCCAACCCAGTTTGCTCAGGGAGGAATGCACTAACAATACCATTCCTCTTTTGACTCCAAGTTGTTTCAGGTCGGAGATCAGACTCCTTGAAGTCACTGGTCCGTTATTGCTAATTTCCACTGCTTTGGCTTCGCTCATTTACTACTCCCGAAAATCGATCACAATGAAGTTGATCAGTTCACGATCAACCATTTGATCTCAATCTCCGCGCTTCTTCTGTCCGCAGAAGAGTCCTCGAAAATAACTTTCAAGCTATACTCTCCATCGCCTTCAAAGATTAATTCATTTCTTGTTTGTTCCCAATCATCGGCTAAATTGGCGGCTTCTTGTCCGTCCCTTTCCACTACCAGATAAGCGCTGTTGCCGATCATGGTTTTTTTGTCCATCCGCACTCTAAGCTGTTGGCCGGGCCGTAGAATGACAGTGGCAAAACTCTTTCCAGAATCTCCTGCATAGAGAGTCTTGCTCTCATAGACGTCGAATCCAGCGAGGCATAGCGTCAAGATTACAAGCCCGATTATTCCCAGAACTGTCAAATAGCGACCTACATCGATAAGTTTCAAAGTCATTACCTCCGTAGTAGCCTCTTGTAGATAAATTATAACCGAATTCAGCCCATATGTCGTTCTTAGGGCCGCTGATAGAGCTGAAATTTAGGACTGTAATCACAACTAATTAGGACGATTTCAGTCGATGTATAATTGAAGGGATGATCATGAGCCTCATGTCTAGAATAAATGGCTTTCCGATTTCAATATTAGGTTTGCATTCAATATCTCCGTTTGGTTTTGGACATGAGAGACTATATTATTGTTATAGAGATAGTTGAAAGGGGGTAAACCGCCTTGAAGATAATTATCTTTGGTGGTACCGGAAGAGTAGGGAGGGTCATTCTTGATCGGGCCTTGAACGATAATCACATAGTCACAATTTTCGTAGGGAACGTCTCCAAATTGACTGTGCGAAAAGAGAATCTTAGGATCTTCCAAGGAGATGTTTTCAACAGTCAGAGCGTAAGGGACGCAATCAGAGGTCAAGATGCTATAATCAGTGCTCTGGGTCCAGATAATTCAGGCAGCGTGAATGATACTCTAGCGGTAGCTACAAGAAACATAGTAAATGGTGCGAGAGATGCCGAAGTCAACAAAATCGTTTCTATAGCTAATTCAGGTATTTTGCAGCTGTCTCCTAGAGAGCTCAGGCTTGATTCCCCGAACTATCCTCAGTATTTGAAAAAGTCTTCTAGAGAATTCCTGGATGCATTTGAAATCCTGAAGACTTCTGAACTTGACTGGGTGGTTGTTTGCCCTCCCTTCATGTCCTTTTCTGAAGGAAATCAGAGTTACAGGGTTTCTGCAGACTTTCTTCCTGAAAATGGGGAGAAGATCTCTGTTCAGGATGTGGCTGAATTTGCCTTCAAGCAATTGTTCACTTCTGAGTATTCTCAGAAGAGGGTTGGTATTGCTTATTAGTAAGGAGCTAGCTTGAAAAGGGAGATTTCTGGTCCCCAAATACATGTTAATAGGATAGAGGCTCTTACCGATGGCGTTTTTGCCATCGCCATGACTATTCTCGTCCTATCTCTTGAAGTACCAAGTAGGAATCAGGTTACGAGTCAAAGCGAACTCGTCCAGAATGTCATGGGCAAGGGTTATCAGTTTATGAGTTACTTCATATCCTTCTTCGTTATTGGATCGATCTGGATCTCAACGATAAGGAGAACACACATTCTCAGAAAGACCGATTACAAGCATTTCTGGCTCAATATGCTTAATTTATTCTTCGTAACGACCATTCCTTTCACAACTTCGCTCATGGGAGATTACGGTGAGTTTGAATTTGCAGAGTTGCTTTTCCACTTCAATATCCTGGTTCTTGAGATCATCGCTCTTGTTCAGTGGCAGAATCTGATTAAGAACAGAGATCTAATCCGCGAAGATGCAATAGATGATGCGAACTTGATCTACTATAGAAAAGTCTATATCTTTCATGTAATTGTTCCTTTGCTAGGTGTTGCGGTCTCGGTATTTACTCCCGTTTGGAGCAACCTTGTTTATCTTGTCATATTTTTCAGGGTGTTCTTTATCCGTAGGTAATACCACGGGACATAAATAATTGCTAAAATATATCTATAATCTAGGGGGCGATAGAAATAGCTTTCACCATCATTCGTTTTATAGTTGCTGTCCTAACTGCCGTAACCGGGCTATATATAGTATTGAGACCGGAATCCTACGCAAAACTTGCCGAGTTTTCGACAGTCAATTCGAGAGGAAGAACCGAGGTAAAGGCAATTATGGGGGGAACCTTTATCGGACTAGGAGTGGCTCCGATGATTCTCTTGGGTTCGACGATCGGCTTTATTTTTCTGGGAATAGTCTATTTGTTCATCGCTGCAACGCGAATTTTATCAATGTTTGTGGAGAGGTCCTTCACGTTCACTAATCTAATTATCCTTCTTGTTGAAATAGCATTTGGTCTAATTATGGTTATTCCCGTATAAATCGATCTAAACCGACCTAGGTCGGTTTTTTTATACGAGGAACTCTTACCCTTGAGAACTCGATTGAAGAAATGGAGGAAAGAAAGTTGAGAGAGGAAGATCTTAAATGGGCAATACTTGAAGCATGGTCAAAGCGATTGGGGTTTTCAACTGACAGATTTCTTTTTGGAACACATTTCTTTTTTCCCGATGAGAGTAAGAAAGGGAAGGGCGGGATAGAGCAACTGAGTTTTGAAAGGCAGACGGTCATCTTATACGATCCCATGTTAGAAGATGTTTTCAAACATATTGATGGCCGCGATGAAAATCCCGGTGACAATCTGACCGATTTGTTTCGAGACTCTTTTCTTCTCTTGAAAAAGACTTCCATCAAATATCTTAATCCTTCAAACTACGTTCCTTATTATCCACCTGTCGAGTTCACGGTAAGAAGACTCAATCAAGGCGACAGAACGGCCTTCTATAATTTCAGAAACCAGTGCACCAGGGAGGATCTGGTGGAGGGGTTCGTAGAGCTTGATCATGTTGCCGTTTTCGGAGCCCTTTACGAAGATGAAATCGTTGCAGTTTCCAGCATAATCGAGTGGGATGAGATTGCAGATATAGGCATAATTACAATGCCTGATTTCAGAGAGCTCGGACTGGGCAAGGCTCTTGGTTCTAGAGCGAGCGAGTGGGCTGTCATCAACAAGAAACTGATTCAGTACAGACATAACGTCTTGAACTACGGATCGCTAAAGGTTTCTCGTGCTCTGGGTTTTAGAGAGTACATTGTAGATCAAGAATACTTATATACAGGATAGATAATCTTGAAGTGGAGATACGAGAACCCAGACTTCTTTCGTGAGTAATCATCTATCCTTGTTTTTGTAACCAGTAAGTCAAAGTTTCAGCTAGTTAGTGATCGATTCGTTGCCTTAGGATTTGACATGGCAGAAGATAAAAGTGTAGAATCCTTTCATACCAGCGGGGAGTTGAGTAAATGATAGACTTCAGTTTTTCCTGGATAAATGCATATTCCTATTATTATAACAACAGAAGCATTTGCTTGTGAGTGATAACTCCGGGTAAGTGCTTCTCGCATTTACTCCGGATGAAAGATACGAAAGGGTCTCCAATCCGGAGACCCTTTTCTTTTTCAGCAGGAATGCGGGGGTGGTGAAATGGTAGTCGTTCTTAAGAGAGGTACTGGTGAAGAGGAAATCAAGCAAGTGGAGTCTCTTTCAGAGAGTCTGAATCTAAGCTGTCATGTTTCCAGAGGGATGGAAAGAGTGGTAATAGGTGTGATTGGGGACGACCGATATATGTCGGTGGAACGCTTTGAGGCTCTTGAATGTGTTGAGCAGGTTGTGCGTGTTCTCAAGCCTTTTAAGCTCGTATCGAGAGAGTTTCACAGTAAAGATATCTCAGTGGAGATCGGGGATTTGTCGGTGGGAGAAGGCAAGTTCACAGTCATGGCCGGTCCTTGCGCGATTGAAGATCGACCTATGATAGAAGAGAGCGCAGCCTTTCTTTCGGAAATGGGAGTCAGGATAATCAGAGGAGGAGCCTTCAAGCCGAGGACTTCGCCGTACTCTTTTCAGGGACTCGGAGAGATTGGCTTGAGATATTTGAGAGAGGCCGCAGATCACTATGGCCTTAAGACGGTGACTGAGGTAACCGGTGAAGGGACGCTTGAAGCTGTCTGTGAAATGAGTGACATACTGCAAATTGGTGCGAGAAACTCGCAGAACTTTCAGCTCATACAGAAGGTGGCCGAAAAGAGTAAGCCAATTCTTTTGAAGAAGGGTTTCATGAATACGGTCGAAGAACTTCTTCTTTCAGCAGAGTACATCGCATCGAGGGGAAATATGTCGATAATACTTTGTGAAAGGGGAATCAGGACTTTCGAGACGGCCACGAGGAACACGCTGGACATCTCTGCCGTACCTCTAATAAAGTTGCAATCGCCTCTTCCGATTATTGTTGATCCGAGCCACGCCTCTGGGAGAAGAGATTTGATAATACCGCTTTCCAGGGCAGCTCTGGCGGTTGGGGCCAATGGTATCGAAGTTGAGGTTCATCCAAGGCCGGAGAAGGCTCTTTCCGACAGCAAACAAAGTCTCAGTTTCGGCGAGTTCGAAAATCTTATGAATAGTCTCGAAGAATTGGCCAGTGCCATCGAGCTTTCGCTCACATAATAGGTTGGGAGGAAAAGATGAGATTGCTGCCTTCAAAGAAAGCTGTCGGAAGAATTAATGTGCCTCCGGATAAATCGATTTCTCACAGGGCTCTAATGATGTGCTCTATGTGCAGCGGCATTAGCGTCGTTCATAATTTGCTTGAAAGTGAAGATACTTTGAGAACCTTTAGAATGATCGGCGAACTTGGAGGGGATTTCAAAGGCGGTTTCGACAGAATGGAAATATCTTCTGCGTCGTGGACAGAATCGCCCAGGCCGCTTGACTGTGGGAATTCCGGGACTACAGCTAGACTGATGGCCGGAGTTCTTTCGGGAAAGAGAGGTTTTCACGTTCTTTTTGGAGATGATTCTCTGTCAAGCAGGCCGATGAAGAGAGTCGTTACCCCGTTGAGGGAGATGGGGGCAGGTATTTTGGCACGCCAGGATTCACTTCTTCCAATGTGTATTTCTGGAGGAGAGCTGAGGGGATGTGAGCATTCTCTCTCAGTTGCTAGCGCTCAGGTAAAGAGTGCGATTCTGTTGGCGGGAATTCAAGCGGAAGGTACTACGGCCGTTATTGAGCCACAGTGCAGCAGGGATCACACAGAGAGGTTGCTCCGATCAATGGGTGCCGGAATTACTTTGAGTGAGAAGAGAGTTGAGGTAGAAAAGAGCGAGCTTCTACCGGTCCGGTTTTCGATTCCCGGGGACATTTCATCGGCCGCCTTTCCGATAGCTCTGGCGGTTCTTCATGAAAACGGCAAGGTGACAATTCGAAATGTCGGACTGAATCAAGGGAGGACAGGATTCATAAGGCTTCTCATGAAAATGGGTGCAGACATCGAGATGGAGGTTAAAGAGAGCTTGCCAGAACCGGTGGGCACAATCGTGGCCAGATCTTCCCGTCTTATAGGAGTGGAGGTCGGAAGTGATTTGATTCCTTCAATGATTGATGAGCTTCCGCTGATTGCGCTCGCAGGAGTTTTCGCGGAAGGTACAACGACTGTAAGAGGTGCCGCGGAGTTGAGAAAGAAAGAGTCGGACAGGATAGCCGCTACCGTTAAGAACTTCAGAAGAATTGGCGTAGAGATCCTTGAACATGAAGATGGCTTTAGCGTGGAAGGCCCTCAAAGAATAACTGGAGGAAAGGTCGACTCATATGGTGATCACAGAATTGCAATGCTTTTCTCGATAGCCGGACTGCTAAGCAGTGAAGGAGTGGAATTAACGAATTCGAATGCAGTCAGTGTTTCCTATCCGGGGTTCTTCGAAACACTCGAGGAGGTTTCTCAGTGAAGTTATGCATAATTGGACATCCAGTTTCCCACAGTTTATCGCCGGCCATTTACGGGCGGTTTTTCGAGAAAATTGGCATCGATGCAACTTACGAGGCAGTTGACATTCTTCCAGATGAATTCGCAGAAGAGATAACCTCAGTTGCAGAGCATTTCGATGGGTTCAACGTTACGATTCCATTCAAGGAGAAGATTATCGCCCACGTGGTAAGCCGGGTTGAACCTCCGCTATCGGCAATAAATTGTGTCTTCGAGGGAAGGGGATATAACACGGACTGGGTCGGTTTCGGCAAGCCTTTGCTCGAGAGATCGATAGCGGAGCCCGTAATGGTTATTGGAGCAGGAGGCGCCGCGAGGGCAGTGATCTTCTTTTTGAGGAAAGCAGGTGTTAAGAGGGTTAAACTATTAAACCGAACGCTTTCCAGGGCGGAAAAGATCAAAGAAGAGTTCGAGATACCGGGGCGGTTTGAAATATCTGTCTTTCCATTTCAGTCAATCAGAGAGGTTGCTTCGAGGAGTATGAGCATAGTCAACGCTTCCTCTCTTGGAATGAACGGAGAGGAAACGGGGATCACCTCTGAAGAACTTGCCGGTAAGAGCCTCGTTTACGACTTGATCTACTGGAAAACGCCCTTGATAAAACTTTCAAATGACTGCGGAGTAGAAACCGTTCTTGACGGAAGAGATATGCTGCTTCACCAGGCTCTAGAGAATCTAAAAATTTGGGGTCTGCCTTCGGGCGAGGTCTTCGAAAAGGCATTCTGGGAAGTGGTGAAATGAAGTTTACCGTAGCCGGGGACTCACATGGCAGCGGAGTCTTCGGGCTTATCGAGGAGTTGCCTTCTGGTATCACTCTTTCAATCGAAGAGATAGATAGACAGCTACGACGAAGGCAGAAGAGCTATGGCAGGGGAGAAAGGATGAAGGGCGAAGAGGATAGGGCAAACGTGAAGTCCGGTCTTTGGAAGGACCTTACGACTGGTGCCCCTCTTCTGATTGAGATAGAGAATAAGGTTTCCAGTGCCGAGAAGAGCGTGAGAAGCATTCCGAGGCCCGGACATTCCGATTATGCTGCGTGGACGAGATACAAACTGAATGATCTGGCGGTTTATGCAGAGCGAAGTAGTGCAAGATGGACTGCAGCACTTACGGCTATCGGTTCGATCGCGTCTCAGATTCTTCAAGAGCTTGGAGTTACCGTGTGCAGTTCAGTCATAGAGATCGGAAAGGTCAGCTGTGAACGGCCCTTGGGGAGCGAATGGATTTCGAGAGATCGTGGATCTTCGGAGTTTTGTTACGATGAAATCGCCTACGTAGAGATGTTGAAGGAGATCGATACTGCAAGGGAGCTTGGGGAGACCCTTGGGGGAAGATTTGTTGCAATCGCCGATGGAATACCGGCGGGGACCGGAGGATACGGCAGTCTCTTTGAAAGACTCGACTCAAGAATCGGGAAACACTTCATGGCGATTCCCTCAGTTAAGGGTATATTCATTGGAAATCCAGATGTGAGCCTTCGAGGAGGCGAATACCACGATAAGCTCTACATAAAAGACGGGATAGTTTTCAGGCAGACGAATAACGCCGGCGGTATCGAGGGTGGGATATCAAACGGCGAACGAATCGTTGTTGAGGCAAGCGTGAAGCCGATTCCTTCCTTGAGGAGGGGAATCTCTTCCGTAGACTTGAGCGACTTGAATGAGACAAAGACTCCTTACGTTCGTTCTGACACTACGGCCGTTCCGGCGGCTGCAGTCGTAGGAGAGTCTATGCTCTCGCTCTTGCTGCTTGAGGCGATTCTCGAAAGATTTGGAAATGGCGATTTCTGCTCGATAAAAAGGAGGGTGAAGGATGAGAGTGTTCCTAATTGGGATGATGGGTTCGGGGAAGAGCACGATAGGTAGAATCCTCTCTTCGGTTCTCGACAAAAAATTCATAGATATGGATTCGGAGATCGAAAGGGCTAAGGGAATGAGCATAAGTGAGATTTTTGAGAAAGAGGGAGAGAGAGAATTCAGAAGACTGGAGAAGAACCTTCTGAAAGAGCTCGTCCGGAGCGACGAGATTGTCGTATCGACGGGCGGGGGTGTAATTCTGGACAATGAGAATCGTCAGATATTGAAGGGAGAGAATTCCGTCTATCTCAGGCTCCCTCCAGCAGATCTATACAGAAGGGTAAGTGTGAAGGGCCGCCCGCTACTGAAGGAAGGGAAGGAAAGCATTTTCAGGATTTGGGAAGAACGAAGGGAGCTCTATGAGCAGTTCCCATCCGTCGATACTTCGAATCAGACCCAGTGGGAGACCGTTGCAGCGATATCTATGAAAATCGCCGCCGGTGAAAGAAAGACGCTTGATAGCAGTTCTCACCCTGTCTCAATATCACCGGGTGGGTTCAAATCTATAGGTAGGATGTCGAATACGGTAGTCTCAAGAAGGGTTCAGAGGATCTTTTCCGAATGGATTCCCTCTTCGGCTCTCTCCATAGATGATGGTGAAGAAGCAAAGGGATTTCATACACTCTTTCAAATCTATGAATATCTCATGGAACGGGGAGTTTCTAGAAGTGACATGGTGGTCGGTGCAGGCGGAGGAACTGTAACGGATCTCGCTGGATTTGCTTCCTCTACATTCAAGAGGGGTCTTCCTATAACTCTATATCCGACGACTCTTCTAGCTCAAGTAGATGCTTCAATAGGCGGGAAAAATGGGCTGAACTTCAAAGGATGCAAAAATGTAGTCGGCAACTTCTATATGCCCTATGAGACAATCATAGATCCAGTAGTAACGCTTTCGATGGACGAAGGCCGGTTTGAAGAAGGTCTGGTAGAGGCCTTCAAGATATTCCTTATCACGGGCCGATGGTATGAGGATTTCAAGAGCAGTTGCAGAGAACTGAAGAATAGGAATCTGAGAGCCCTGAGTGAGATGCTGGAAGAAGCCGTAAGGCAGAAGGATAGAATAGTAGCGATTGATACGCGAGAAACAGGAATGAGAAGAATTCTGAATCTTGGCCACACACTGGGACATCTCTACGAGCCATTAACAGGAGTCTCGCACGGAATGGCCGTGGCATGGGGTCTGGAAAGAGAGATGCACTACTTCGCAAATCTAGGTCTTATAGAAGAGGAAATGTACAGAGAAGTCTCGGAAACGCTATCGGAAATCATCGGCCTGGATTTTCCGCAGCTACCTGTCGAAGATGCTTTAAGACTACTTAGAAATGATAAGAAGGCAACGACCTCGGAGAACATGGAGATAGAGATACCTCTCGTAAGGAAGCCCGGCTCCTTTGAATTTGCAAAGGTGAGACTGGACGATCTATTGGCCGTGGTCGTATGAAAATACTAATATTGAACGGACCAAACCTGAATATGCTTGGGATGAGAGAAAAAAGCCTTTATGGTAACTTCACATACAGTGAACTCTGTGAAGCCATCGAAAGAAAGTGCCTGGAAAGCGGGGTTTCAAGTGAATTGTTCCAGTCCAATCACGAAGGAGAGCTTATAGACAGGATTCACAACATCGACTATGATGCAGTCGTTATAAATGCCGGCGCACTCACCCATTACAGCTACTCGCTTAGAGACGCGCTTGAATTGTTCAAAGGGATCAAGATCGAAGTCCACATCTCAAACATCTTCTCTAGAGAAGAGTTCAGAAGCAAGTCGGTTATCTCTCCGGTATGCAGCGGAACAATCGCAGGACTTGGACTGCAGGGATACTTGCTTGCGATAGAATATGCAGTTTCACATCTTAAATCGTTGACGGATCGGGAGGCGACAAAGTGAAGGCTATAAGGGGAGCAACATCTATTGAAGCAGATTGCCCTGAAGAGATAAGAGACTCAGTGATTGAGCTCATGGAGGAGATATTCAGCAGGAATGAGATAACCGAACTGCACTCCGTTATTTTTACCGTTACTAACGATATAACTTCATACAATCCAGCAACTGCTTTCAGAAAAGTGTTCAATCAAAGCGATGTTGCACTTCTGTGCCTCTATGAAGCCTCCTTCGAAAACTCTCCGGGTGGGATTATCAGGGTGCTTCTCCATTGCGAGTCGGAGACGAAGAATTTCGTATATCTACGACGAGCTAAAAATCTCCGGCCCGACAAGGCGCAGGCAGGAGACTCGAAGGCATGAAGGTCCACATAATAGGAGTCGGTTCGATCGGGGGATCGATTGCATTGAGGCTTTCGAAGCGTGGCCATGAGGTCTCGGTCTTCGACGAGAATGTTGTGACAACAGAGATGCTTAGAAAGAAGAATCCAAGCATTGAAGTATCTTCGGATGTCTTTATGCCGAGGGATCTGACCGTTATAGCACTCCCCATGAACTCAGAGGAGAAGCTGCTACTGTCGGCCGATTTTAGCGGGCCGGTATTTGATGTCGCTAGTGTAATGAGACCCTTCCAGGAGATAGCGAGACTCAGGAAGATAAGATTGATAAGCGGCCATCCCATGGCCGGCAACGTACACAAGGGTCCGGCCGGCTGGGACGAATCGATGTTCGATGGCCGCATATTCCTTTTTTCTCCGGGAGAGTTCGCAACCGGAGAGGACCTTGACCATGTGCTGATGGTGGTAACTGAACTGGGATCTTCTCCCGAATACCTCCCGCCAGAGAGGCACGATTATATAGTAAGCAGAATAAGCCAGACAGCCTATTTTCTTTCGAGAACGCTGTTGAGACTGGGCGGTGATTTCGAAAAGTACTCTGGACCGGGTTACGGTTCGACTTCAAGACTTGGAAGACAGAACATGGATATGGTTTTAGATATGGCCAGATTTAATGGTCCGAATATTGCATCTTCGCTGGAGGAAGCAGAGAGGTATTTGCATAGTATCAGAACTGCCATCGAAATGGGAGACATTGATAAGTTGCAGGAAATCATCTCTATTCGTCAGTGAATAAGGGATGAGGAAAACTAAACCCTCCGAACTACCGAAAAACGAAAACGGTTCATAAAAGACAACTGTAGTCTCTATGAAGATTCCACTTCACACCTGAAGAAGGGTAGTCTCAACAATCACAAAGCTTTTGTCAAGAGGCTAATTTCATCACTTCCTGAGAGCATGATTACCGAATCCAGGAGCTGTTTATCACAGAAAAACCCTATGCTTTCAAAGAAACGTTTTGGCCCGTTTGGAAATGGGCTTCTGACTCCAGACAACACCTCGATTCTCTCATATTTGCGTCGTTTGCTTTCAGCGATAACTTCATCAATCAACTCTCCCCTGAAATCAAGTGGCTCATCGGGAGAGCTGTATATACAGGTTATGAATGCTGTACGATCGTTCTTCGGTATAGAATAGGGAGAGTAAGAGGAAGGAATCACTTCGCAGAAGGCAACGGGTCTCTTATTGAAATATGAAACAAAGCCAAAAATCTTGTCTTCCCCCCGAAATCGATTGTACCAGTTAACTTTCTCTTCTGTTCCTCTACCGGTACCATTGGTGCAGACATTACACGCATCCTTTAACGACTCTCGTGAATAAGGCCTGAGATTGTCACACTTTCCAGACGGTTTATCTGCTGTTTCATTTTGCGGAGCTACCGTCCTAAAACCCTTGACAATCTCAACAATAAAATTAGCCGGAACAGGACCTGCAATCATGTGATTTTTGTGAACTAACGAAAAAGGAAAGAATACGGGGAAATCCGAACCTACTTCAGCCAGGTTGAATTCGATCAGTCTAAGCCCAAGAACACGAGCCGCACTTCTAGCCTGCAGCAATGCAAGCTGATTCCAAGGACACTGGTCGTCAAAATAATAGACGCTCATCTCTTCGGTAGTCATTCAAACTCCAGATTACTTTCTTACAAGAGTGTATACTAAGTCTTTCGTCACTTCTTCTCTAAAAATGTAGAAACCAGCATTTTTCAGCCACTGATCGTACCAGCTCTTCAATGGTTTGAAATTATAGTTCCCGTTGCCATCTATGTACTCACCCACCACCACTGGGAAACCACTTTTCTTGAGAGAGTCATGTCTGGACTTTGCCTCTTCTTCTTCGCTGACTCCGGTAACGATAAGTCCTACACCGCTAGTTTTGACGGACCTCATTATTTTCAGAAGGGTCCTAGACCACAGCTCAGGGTGGAGTCTCTGAAGTATTCCAACTGCCACGAACCCTTCAAATATACCAAGCAAGTTGAAATCGGAGAGTCCGATGTTCATAATTCGGATACCCTTTGTCTGTTTAACTGCTTTATTGCAGGAAACACCCACAACTCTTAGATTCATGTCTTTCATCAGAGGCCAGAAATCCGAGGAGTTACAACCAAAGTCTGCGATGATATTTGATTCTTCTAGAAAACCTGCCATTCGAAGTATAAAATCCTGTAATTTCTCCTTCTCTATTTCGAAGGCGACAGGCGTCTTCTCAAGTGCTTTTTCTCTATATTCTTCAAGCCATTCTCGTCTTTGCAATCTACTCACCTACTATATTGAGATTGTATCCGAGGAGGAAAGATAATCAAACAAAAGTCTTGACTCTAATTGTCAGAAATGGTAATTTATCTTCACCTCTTCAGTCTTCGACTCTCCAAACCTATAGGATATTTCTGCTACAAAAGTGAGCGATGCGTCTCTATCGGCCGCGTAATAGACAGTTTTTGCTAATTCCTGCGAATTGTCTAACGGTAGAAAGAGAGTCTCTCTCGTATCCTCTCCTTCAACAACCTTTATCGCCGCTTCAGAAATTCTTAGCTCTTCATCTCTGGAATACTGCGTGTAAAGATCAAATGAGTAGTGAATCCTGTCCGTTTCAAGAAGCCAGGCATGTCCAAGCAGCTGATAGCGCTGAACGTTGTAAAGATCGTGAGGAATGGCAAATTCGTTGCTGAATGTCTCTTTGTCGCCATCTATAACTCTGACCTGACCGCGATATGTTTCGTCGGGCAATAGCTCTATCATGGCAGTAAAGACACCGTTCTCTGATTTGAGCTCATAAGAACGAACCTCTGCATCTTCATCGATTACATTGAGAAACAAATGACTTCCTTCAGTGAATTCAGAAAGAGTAACTGAGGCCTTGAGTGCTACTTCTTCAAGAGTTGTCGAAGATCTGGTGAAGCGAACCGATTTTACAAAATCACCGGATTGCTCGATTCGGTTTCGAATATCGGCTACAACTGTATCGAGAGAGGCAACTCTCGATTTGAGAGTGAAAAGGTCGGTGCGGACTGTCGAAATCTCTTCCAAGAGTTTGTTCGATGTAATAACTGTTGTTGCGAGATTAACGATTGCAGCCGCCGAAATCAATACAACCAATAACAAGGCGATGCCCTTACTCATAACATCATCTCCTACTGAGTATTCACCCCGGCAATTTGAATAATATCACGATTTTCGTCTTTGCTCAAACACAATGGGATTCGATGCAATATAATTTACTAAAAGGGGGTCTGAAGATGATTGTTGAGAATGTGAAAAGGCTGAGAAGTGAAATACCTGATTATGTGACCATTGTAGCTGCATCGAAAACGAGAACTGCTTCAGAAATTCTAGAGCTTCTGGAAAGTGATTTGAGAGATGTCGGTGAGAACTACGTCCAGGAGGCTGAAGGGAAGTTCGAAGCTATAGGTAACAAAGCTAGATGGCATTGCATCGGGCACTTACAGAGAAACAAAGTGAAAAGGGCGGTAGAGGTTTTCGACATAATTCAGACCGTAGATTCATTCAAGCTCGCAGAGGAGATAGACAAGAGATGCTCATACCTTAGTAAGAAGATGCCGGTTATGATCGAGGTTAACAGCGGCAGAGAGGAGAACAAGGCAGGAGTCTTTCCGGAAAGTGTTCTGCAATTGATAACCGAGATCTCGCCGCTCAAGAATATTAGTGTGGTCGGTCTAATGACTATGGGACCTCTCACAGAGGATCCCGAAGAGATTAGGCCTAGTTTGAGGCTTACAAGGAGGCTTTTTGAAGAGATCTCAAAAGCGAAGATCGAAGGAGTCGAAATGAAGAACCTGTCGATGGGAATGTCCAATTCCTACAGGGTTGCGATCGAAGAGGGTTCGAACATGGTTAGACTGGGAACGATTATCTTCGGAGAGCGACAATAGTAGTTCGGCCAGTTGATCCCTTTGCGATTGGGAGTAAACGGGGTCAATCCTTTGCGGGATTTCTTTCGAGATTCAAATGTTCAATGCCTTAGAGAGATTAGAGTCGAACAGAGAACTTCACAAATTCCTTGGCTTTTGAAAATCAAGTACTGTTGGCATTTGTGAGCAGCTCAAGCCCTATTCTCATTCTCTTCGTGTCGACTTCCAGGACCCTTACCTTCACAATCTGACCTACGCTCAATACCTCGAGAGGGTCTCTAACCCTTCTTCCCATTTTGCTCTTGTGAATAAGGCCATCCTGCTTGACTCCTATGTCAACGAAGGCTCCGAAATCTACGACGTTTCGAACAGTCCCCTCCAGTTCCATCCCCGTGGACAGGTCTTCCATGGAAAGGACATCCGTTCTAAGGATCGGTTTTTCGAGTTCCTCCCTGGGGTCTAAACCTGGCTTTTTCAGCATGCCCACAACTTCTCTCACGGTTATTGGATTGAATCCCTTCTCCTTAGAAAAAGCGTCGAGATCGATCTCGTCGAGTTTTGCCGGGACTTCTTCTTTTTTTGTGAACAGCTCCTCTGGGTCAAAGTCAGCGCTATTGAGGATATCTCTGGCTATCTCATAGCTTTCGGGATGAACGGAAGTCCCATCGAGAGCCTCTGATCCATTGATGATTCTACAGAAACCGGCCGCCTGCTCGAAGGCCTTTGGGCCTAAACCTGAGACCTTCAGCAGTTCCTTTCTGTTCCTGAACCCTCCGTTTTCTGCCCTGTGCTTTACAATGTTCAGTGCGGCTCTAGAGTTTAATCCGGAGATGTATTTGAGCAAATGCTCCGATGCAGTGTTCAGATTGACACCCACTAAATTCACAACGGACTCGACCTCTCTGTCGAGCGTCTTCTTCAGTTCCGACTGATTGACATCGTGCTGGTACATGCCGACTCCAATGGCTTCCGGGGGGATTTTCACGTATTCGGCCAGTGGGTCCTGAACCCTCCGCGCAATCGAGATCGCTCCTCTTGTTGTTACATCTTCGTTCGGGAACTCCTCAATCGCAACTTTTGAGGCAGAGTAAACCGAAGCGCCCGACTCCGTTACAATCATATATTTGACGGGAAGTCTGTGCTCCTTTATCAGCCTGCTTACAAAGACCTCGGTTTCTCTGGAACCTGTACCGTTGCCGATAGATATGAGTTCGACCTCTAAGGTATTTATTGCCTGAACTACCTTCATCGAAGAGTTTATGTAGTCGCTCTGAGGTGGGGTCGGAAATATCACATCATGATAGAGAAGAGAGCCGTCCTTTCCTATAACCGCCACTTTGCATCCGGTCCTGTAACCCGGGTCGATACCCATTACGACTTTTTCGCCGAGAGGAGGCTGGAGGAAGAGATCCCTGAGATTTCTGGCGAAAACATGGATAGCCCTTCCCTCGGCCTCTTCTCTTATGATGTTTCTCACTTCTCGTTCAATAGAAGGCATAAGCAACCTAGAGTAAGAATCGGACGAAGCCTCTACCAGTTCTTCATAGTAGGCTAGATAGTCTTTCCACCCTATGGAGTCTCTTAGAGAAGGCAGAATATCGAAGGGCAACTCCAGCTTCAACGAGAGAATCTCTTCCCGTTCGCCCCTGAAAAGAGCCATAATCTGGTGAGCGGCCAGTCTAGAGATCGGTTGAGAGAAGTCGTAGTAGTCCCTGTAAACCTCGCGCTCATCCTGCTTATCGGAATTAGAGCTTTTGATTGCCCCTTTTGCCTTTAGTTGATTTCTTAGCCTTTCCCTCACGGATATCTCCTGAGAAAACTCTTCGGCGAGAATATCCCTGGCTCCTTCGAGAGCCTCTTCTATCTGAAATATCTCCTTTTCTGCATCGACAAACGTAAGGACGAAGGTTTCGTCCTTAATCCTTGAAGTCTTCAGGAAATCTGCCAGCGGTTGTAATCCCTTTTCCCTCGCTTTGTCTGCTCGGGTTTTCTTCTTCGATTTGAAGGGAAGATAAAGGTCCTCAACCAGCTGAAGGTTTTTTGCATTACTGATGGCTGCTTCCAGTTCATCGGTGAGTTTGCCCTTTTCTTCAATTATTCTCAGGACTTCTTCTTTTCTGGAGCGAAGCTTCTTGGCGTATTCGAGCGCATCGGAGATCTCTCTTAACTGTATCTCGTTCAGTTCTCCGGTCTTTTCCTTTCTGTATCTGGCGATGAATGGTATAGTCTTTCCTTCTTCAAGCAGTTCAACGGCATTTTCAACTTTCCATCTCGGTAGAGCAAGAGAGTTAGCAATGTCTGTAACAATTTCATTCATCCGATGTGACCTCCAGAACCGTCTTTATGCTCTCTATAGGGAATGAACCGTAAGCTGTTTCGTTTGAGAGAACAACTCCTCCGAATCCCTGCCTTTGAATGTCCTTCAGATGACAAAGCTCACTCCTGGTAGCGAAGGGATGGTCAACCATGTGTTCAAGAACCTCACCAGCCATGAGCACCGGTTTGTAGAGTTTACGGAGATTGTCCGAGAAGAATGTATAGAAATCCACGAGGCCTCGCGCCCCCAGCTGGGCTCCAAGGTCACCTCTGCAGAACCAGATTTCGTCACTTGAAGCCGAGATCTCTTCTATTCTGGAGAACGGAAGCTCTCTTTCGATCTTAGAAGCTACTTCTCTTCCAGAGAGTTCCTTCAGTTCGATTACCTCGCTTGGACTGGAAACAAAGGAGAGCGCATATCTTACGAAGCCGTACTTCTTTGTGGCAAGCACGATGTCTGAATCTCTGGAGGAGAGTTCAATCTGATTTATCGGATGGGGCGATATATTCATACCTTTGGCCGGTCGGATAACGCCGCCTCTCAGAACCATTGCTCTTGCGAAATCCGCCTCGAGTTTGAGTACCTGCAGTTCAATCCTGCCATCCTCTATTGACACTCTCATCCCGGGAGAGAGGTATGAAAGGGTTCTGGGATCAACCGCTATGCTTCTCAACTGAGATGATTGACAGCCAAGAACAATCTGTTCCCCAGCCTTCACTTCCATTATTGGCTGACTTCTGGACAGCCGAAGCTTGGCACCCTGTAGATCTATATACATAGGAAGAGTACAGTTATCTTCGTAGTAAGAGATGAATTTCTGAAGTTCTTCAAGAGAAACGTGAGAAGAATTGAATCGTATGGCCGATGCTCCCGACATTTCGATCGATTTGAGAAGTTTCCGGTCATTTATTGTAGCAACAATTGAGAACTCTCCCATCTAGATCACCTCTAAAGAGATTATATCAGCAACGCGATTTGAGAACTTAGTGTTTTGAGAATGAAGAATCCAGTGGAATTTTTCGAATGATGCTCCTCAATGAAGGCTTAAACTAGAGGATCTTAGAGAATTAGTAACTTTAGGGAGAAAAGGCGCTTCATCTATCCTGGGAACTAGATTAGTCCTTCCGCTATGCATTGCTCAAGAGTCTTTACGATTTCCGAATCATACAAAGTACCGGACTGAGACTTAAGCTCTTCGAGTGCGTCCTCGCAACTCATGGCTTCTCTATAGGGTCTTCTCGATGTCATCGCGTCGAATGAATCGGCGACGGCCACAATTCTGGCTTCCAATGATATCTCATCTCCCTTCAGTCCATCGGGATATCCAGTGCCGTCAACTCGCTCATGATGATGCCTAATAATGTCATGAGTGTCTTCAAGAAAATTCCCTTTTACCATCTGACATCCGAAAACCGGGTGCAATTTGATTATTTCAAATTCCTCTCTGTTCAGTCTTGATGGTTTCTTCAGAATTGAATCATCGATCTCAATTTTTCCAATGTCGTGAAAGAGAGCCCCCATTGCTATGACCTCCTGTCTTTCTGAAGGAATACCAAGTCTTTTTGCAATAGCAAGAGACACATCTCTCACTCTTTTGCCGTGTCCATGAGTGTACGAGTCTTTAAGTTCTACGCGAGCAAGAATATCTTTCATAACTGAAATGTTATTGCTAATGTACTTGAACAATGGTTTTGAGGAAACGTGCAACAATCTTACATCAGTCTTGGGTTTTAGCTCTACAGGTACTTTGAGGTTATGGGCATAGAAATAATCGCCTGGTTCAAGGTTTTCCTCTTTTTCGGAGTAATTGCAGGAAATTATCCCATTCAAAACATAGTAAAACTCAAGCAAATCTCCACCCGGGAAGGTGTCTAGAAAGGTAATTACACCTGCATGCAACTCGTAAATCGAAATTTCTACGCCATCACCGTGGGCCAAAAGTGAAAGTGACGAGTTCTTTTGAACAACTGTCTCGATCGTTTCGTTAGCTTTACACACTTTAAAGCCTTCCATCTCTTCCCCCAAATGAAGCTGATAAAGAAACCATGATAATCATATAGAGTCTATCATATAATGTCACGGAGATTCCATGTAATCAAAAAATGCCGTAGTTGTCTACGGCATTTAATACTGATGATAGTCAAAAGCTGCTAGACTAATCGTCGATTATGAGAATCGGATCGATCAAGAAAATCTTGTATCCTAGCCTTACCGGAACATAATAGCAAATTGCCTTATATCCTAGTTCTTCGATTTTTGTAATGGCACTCTGGGAAATCAAGAACGCTCTCTCGGCAAGATCGTTTCCGAGATTGTCTATTAGAGTCTTATAGGCCACCGGTGACATGCCCTTCTCTTCGTAATGTTCCGTGAGTTTTTCGGCCTTCTGAACTGTGGTCTCGATTAAAGACTCAATCTGCTCGTTTGCCGATTCGGCGATGTCCTTCGCCAATTCTAGCGACGAACCAATTGCAGATGACGCAAAGGACAATACGAAGAGGAGTACTAATGTATAAGCCAATACTCTTTTCATACCAACTCTCCTCCTTTGTATTTCTTCGAATGTATTAATCATATCATATAATCTATTGATTTCAAATCTCGACTGAAATACTATAGGGCTCTCTGAGAAATTACAATTAGTGAAGAGCTATTGACAGCATGGGATGTGATATTCTGTAATTATTGTTCCTTTGAGAAAGAGAGGTGGTCCTTGTGAGGAAGTTTGTCGATTTGACCAGAGTTGTCGAAGATAACCAGCCAGTGTATCCTGGTGACGATCCCACAAGGTTGAGCAGGTCGAGAGTCTTGAACGAAGATGGATACAACAATCACAGACTAGAAATAAGTATGCACTCGGGAACCCACATAGACGGTCCCATGCATCTCACCCAATCGGATCTCTATGTAGATCAGATCGAGATCAACAGACTTATTGGCAAGGGAGTCCTTATTGATGTGAGAGGAGAGACAGAGATAGCAATGAAGTCTCAGTATGAAGATGCGATCTCTGAAGACTCGATTGTTCTTTTCTGGACTGGTCGGGATTCACTGTTTGGCAGCGAAGACTATTTCTTGAATAACCCATTCCTTACTTCCGAACTGGCTGAATTTCTTTTAGAGCGCAGAACAAGAATGGTTGGCTTCGACTCGTCTTCTCCGGATCGATACCCTTACGATATCCACAGAATTCTCTTCGGTAGAGGCTGTCTCATCGCAGAGAACCTAACCGGTCTTGAAAACCTGTCGGATTCGAAAGAACTGGAAATCTTCGCGATTCCGTTGAAGATCCATGCTGATTCCTCTATAGCCCGAATCTTTGCCGCAGTCAGATAGAGGAGAAAACCCTTGAAGATTCAGGCAGTCGGCAGCAGGGGAGTTTTGTTTACCTTTCAGGACGGAGATTCACCGATGGGTGGGGAAACGTCAGTCTATTTAATAGAAGGTGGAGACCGCTTTTATTTGTGTGATACGTTTCTTGGAAGTAGATTTATGAACGTTGTTAAGGATCGAATTAAAGAAAGTCCCAGAAAGGATCTCGTGATCTTTAACTCACATTCTGACTATGACCACGTCTGGGGGAACGGAGCGTTCGAGGGGTGCGAAATCGTTGCCCATGAACTTGCAAGAAGAAGAATGGAAGAAAGATGGGACTACGATTTCGAAAATCTGGAAAGATTTCGCGACGGAGATGTTCTGAAAAGACTTCCAAGTATCACCTTCAGTGATCGGTTGGTCTTTGAAGATGACGAAATAGAATTTCGTTATATGCCGGGACACACTCTCTGTTCTTCGGTATGTATCGACAGAAGGGATTCGGTAATCTTCGTAGGAGATCTTGTTGAAGATCCTTTACCACTTACTCTCTGGAGAGATCTGGTAACCTTCACGGAGAGTTTGAAGACTATACTTAAGATGTCGTATCGGACCGTAATTTCTGGACACTCCGGAATCGTCGGCGACAATCTCGTGAGAAGGAATCTGGAGTATCTGAAGGTTCTTTTCCTTGGTGAAGAAATAGATGTTGAAGAAGGCGAAGAGACACATTCCTTCAACACAAAGTATCTCGAGTTTCTGCATTATGAAGATATGGCAAGAAAAATTCTTGGCGATAGGTTTGACTTCGTGCAGTTCAAGAGAGAGTTTTGGCAGATGCTCGGAGTCGAAAGGAAATCTTTGAAATTTGAATCGAGATTGATCCGGCAGACTCCTTCTGAAAGACTTGAAGAGATCTGGCCGCAATATGAAGAGCTTTTGATGAATAGAAAGTATTTCGAATGAAAGAGAGTAGAATATTTGGCAAATCTTAGATGGAGGTGAGAGGATGTTTGGATTCACGATTATTCCTTTGATCATCGGCATCACGGTGGTAGTGGGACTGATTATGTACTTCACGATTGCAAGGTGAAACGAGTGACAGAGGCTTATAAGCCAGCATAGCTCTTATTTTCCTTATCCTTTCAAGTGAATGCTTTTTTGAATATTTCCATGAATGGAACCTTCGGTTGTCTTTGCTCTTCGATCTTAAACTGCTGCCCCTCAAACGTTAGGAATGATTGAAGGGCAGCTCGATGCATCACTAAACTACTTTAGAGCGATGTTACAATCTCAGGATACTCTCTTTACTGATTACTGAGTTACATCCCTTCCGAGGCCGAGTGCATTCGGACGTATGCATCTTCGCCCCACACGGCAGAGAAGCGATTCTGGGAGTAGTAGGTTGCCGCCTGCTGGAGCAACCCATCCTTACAGGGTATCAAGACCTGGACACCGTATTTCTGGGCGAGTTCGCCGATTATTTCGGCTTCAAGCGCTAGAACTTCGGTTTCCATGTATGATCTCGCCGTGTGCAGTGCCTCGAGAATCCACCCTCTTTGCTCTTCGCTCAGTCTCTTCCATGTGGCCTCGCTAATTGTCGGGTTTACCGATTCGATTTGATGGCCGGTAAGTATGATGGTCTTTATCGAATCAATGCACTCTTCAGCTGTAACGCATTCAAGGAGCATTTCCGCGCCCTGAATCGAGCCGCAGCTCATCGCATCTTCGAGAGTGCTCTGACCCATATAGACGGGAGATGCGCCAAGAGCTTTGCAGGCGTCGAATGAGCCCTGGTAACAGCTTGAGCAGAGTCTCAGCCCTTCTAGTTGCGAAGGATCTTCGATACCGCTTATGGTTTCGTTTAGGAAGAGATGATGACTACCGCTGTACCAGTTGTCGAGCACCCTAACTCCGGAGTTTGCTGCGGCTCTATCGAGAAGCTCTGTCATGATTCCGCTCTCCATGGCCTTGTCCATGTGTTCCGCATCCTCGAAGAGGTAAGCTGCAGAGAAGATCGAGAGTTCAGGAAGGAAGAGCAGGTCGGCAATTGTGCACAGGCTGCAGTCGAATGCCATTACTTCCATTCCGTTGATTACACCGGAAAGAAGTTCTTCGGGGCCGTGGTTATTAGTATGAAAGATCCTGACGTAAATGTCGCCTCTGCTAAGAGTGTTTACGGTGCTTGCGAAGACCTTCATCGCTTCAACTTTAATATTATCCACGGGAGCAGAGGTAAAGGCGCTTATGAATATGCTGTACTCCTCTTCTTCCTCCCCTTCTCTGTAGAAGCCATCGACGGCTTCTACTGGTTCATCTCCTTCCCTGGATGAAGCTGCCGAAGATGCAAAATAGTAGAACTGGGGATCTTCGTATTCCTCTCCTTCTCTGTAGAATCCTCTCGCCTCCATGTTTTCTAGAGTGACTGCTTCCAGGTTATCCGGATTATCCTTGACAGGGGGGACATTTGCTGCGAAGTTGTAGAACTCAGGCACTTCTTGTTCTCCATCCGGGTAGAATCCTCTTGCCTCCATGTTTTCTCTTTTATATGGATCTTCGTTTGTTTCAGCCGAAGTCCATTTGAGTATCTCCTCGAGAGAGATTTCTGGAACCTCGGAAAAAACCGATCCGCCAAGCAGTATTAGTGAGACTAAGAGAAAGACTGATACTAGCTTCATTCTTCTCATGTAATCTCCTCCTCGGGCCAATAAGGCCTCTTATCGGTTCGATCGCTTTATGTAAGGACGATATATACCCAGCGGTCTTTTCCTATCGCAACGAGAGTATATACCCCGAATAAGCAGCTGAAGGGGTACATTTGCTTCTAAGTTAATGGGAACACTTCAGAAAAATCCAGCAAACAAGATTCGTTAGCTATCCGTTCTTTGCATGCCTGTCAACTGGACTGGATTAGTGTATTATGATAGCAGGTCGTCTCTGAAATGGAGGGTTTTGCTTGAGATTCAGAAGTTCCGAAGAAAGAGCGAGAGCAATGGGGACGATGAAGATCCCTTCGCTTCTCATAGGTCTTTCGATTCCTTCAATAATTGCAATGTTGACAAATGCTATCTACAATCTTGTCGATACTTTCTTCATTGGGCGGATAGGCACAAGCGCCGTAGGCGCAGTTGCAGTTGCCTTTCCCATATTCAATCTCATAGGAGCCGTCGGCCTGACGTACGGTGTGGGGGCCGCTTCATATGTTTCGCGTCTACTTGGTGCCGGAGATAAGAGGCAAGCCGATAAAGCAGCATCCACGGCTCTCTTTACAAGTTTTGCCACGGGAATTGCCTTCACAATACTGGGGCTTATATTCCTTGATCCTCTTCTTACCGCTTTTGGAGCTACCGAGACTATTATGGAGTACGCGAGGGAATACACAATGATAATTATCATGGGGTCGATATTTACCATGATGAACATGACCATGAACAATCTCGTTAGGGCGGAAGGCAACGCCCAGAGATTCATGGTTGCTATGGTTTCTGGAGCTCTTCTCAATGTTGCGCTCGATCCTGTCTTCATCTTCGGATTTGGAATGGGGATCACGGGAGCGGCCGTTGCGACGGTCATCTCTCAGTCTATCTCGACGATTATCATACTCGAGTACTTCGTAAGAAAGAAGAGTTACACAAATCTATCGATAAGACTGTACAGGTTTTCTCTTCAGATATACTCAGAAATCTTCAAAATTGGGCTCCCGACATTCCTTCGGCAATCCTTGTCGAGTTTCGCCGTCGCGCTCTTGAATAACGCTGCTGGAAACTACGGGGACCATGCCGTTGCGGCCGTCGGAATAACAATGAGGGTTCTCATGTTGGGCATGATGGTTCTATTCGGTTACGGTCAAGCCTTTCAACCGGTTGCGGGCTATAATTACGGTGCGAAGAAGTTTTCGAGGGTTTTCGAAGCTCTGAGATTTTCGGTGATCGTGACAACGGTTTTTGCATCGGTTTTTGCCATAATCGGATTGACTATACCGGATTCGATTATCAGCATCTTCAGTAACGATCCCGAAGTGATCGACGTGGGTTCCAGAGCCTTTAGGGCGGTAAACATCTTCTTTCCGACATTCGGCTTCGTCATAACTTTTACAGTCCTATTTCAGGCTCTTGGAAAGGGATTCGCGGCAGGATTGCTGTCGATGTCGAAACAAGGTTTCTTCCTTATCCCGGCAGTAATCTTTTTGCCAAGGTTCTTCGGGCTCAACGGGGTCATTTACTCTCAGACAGTTGCAGATTTCTTTACTCTGTTTGTTGCCGCAATTCTTGCCGTAGCGATTGTCAAGAGACTGAAGGTTCAAAGTAGGGAGCTTTCTCTTGCAGAGGAAGGTGGCCAGTGATTCCTAGAAGATCAACGGCGGATGACCATCTTTCATTATAGCCCACGACATATCTTTTGAAGTGTGCCCAATTCCGATGTTTCCATACCTATCGATTGCTATTAGACCGCATTCGCACTCGGAGTATCTTGCTCTCTCCAGAGCTATGTCAACTGCTTTTTGGGCTGGATACTGTTCCATAAAGAAAGCTACCAGCCTGCTCAGAGTGAGTTTCATAATCTTTTCTCCATGGCCCGTTGCAGAAACTGCACCGAATGAGTCTGCGTAGGTTCCTGCACCGATAATTGGAGTATCGCCGACCCTTCCGAAACTCTTCATTGACATTCCGCCTGTCGACGTCCCTGCAACCATTCTTCCATGGTCATCTATGGCAACCGCTCCACAGGTGGAGTGATACTCTTGTGCCTTTCTGGCCAGCGAGATGCTTTTCCCAAAACGTGTCTTTTCGCCTCTTTCAATTCTTTCCAGTTCACCCTTCCACTGCTGGTATCTGTGAGGAACAACGAGGGCGTCATCTCTGGGAAATTCCAATACTTTGACAAATTCCTCTAGTTCGGCTCCTGCGAGCAAAACATGATCGGTTTGCTCCATGACGGCCCGTGCCACCATTATGGGATGCAGAATTCTCTTCAGCCCGGAAACTGCTCCCGCATTCAGATTATTGTCCATTATCGCGGCGTCCATTTCAATCTGGCCATTGTAGTTAAGTACCGATCCCCTGCCGCAATTAAATGTAGGGTTCTCTTCCATCTTGGACACGGCGGCTATTACGGCTTCTTCAGAGCTGTTTCTTTCTTCAAGAGTGGAGTACCCATGTATGACTGCCTCTTCAACTCCTCTCCTGTGTTCATCGAAGTCCTTGTCACTCTTGAAGCTTCCTGTACCGCCGTGTACAATGATGGTTTTCATACCAACACCCCGCTCCAAATGGATAATGGGTCTTAAAAGAAAAGAGAACATTCCTCGTTAAACTAAAGAATAAGAAAGCCACAAATGGTAAAAAGCAATTCCCCACTTCGATTCCATCGTATTTCTTAAGACTAAAGCAGATTCATTTAGCTTTTTGCTTACACCAGACCTATTTCTACCGGTCCTCCATACTTATAGCTCTGTAGCCTCTTTCCTCCACTTCAAATAGCTTTTTCATTTCCTCCATGCCTGTCTGTTTCTCACTTAGGATAATGAAGTTCCCTATCATTTCCGCTACTGCAACGGGTCCAACGAAGGAATTCCCAAACAGAAGTGAGTTGTTCTCGCATACTATTACCGAATAGGCTCTAGAATAGATAGGGCACTCAATCGAATCCGTTACAAGGAGGGTCCGAACCTTCCTCTCGCCTGCAAAATCGACCATGTATTCTATCTCTTTCGAGTAGGGAGGAAAGGTCATTACAACGAGAACATCAGCTCTATCCATAAGCTTTATGGTATACGAGAAATCAGAAACTGACCCCGTCAGAAGCCATGTTGGTTTATTCTGTAGAACTGATATAGTGTACTGCATAAGAGAGACAACATTCTTTGTGGCTCCAAATCCACCGAAGTAGATACTCCTGGCTGACTTAATTGACTCCACCCATTTATGGATCTCTTCTCCTATTCCGGAGATGGTGTTTTTGAGATTGTTAATCTCATTTTGAGCGAGCAACTTCAGCTGGTTTTCGATAGGAGCTCTGTCAAGATCAGTAGTCGCGATCTTTTCATACGGCGATAGCCTTCTTCTAAGTTCACTCTGGATCGACTTTTTCAGTTCATTGAATCCCGAGAAACCGAGACGCCTGGAGAATCTAACTACAGATGCCTTGCTCGCGCCTGCCATAGAGCTGAGTTCTTCAATGGACATGAATCCCACCTGCGAGTATTCTTTGAGAATGTAGGTTGCAATCCTTTTATAAGCTGGAGACAAATCGTCTTTGATTCTCGCTATTTCTTCGGATACCATTGGTATCACCCTTCGGAAAGAAATTGATTATTCATGTATTCTATGAAAATATCTTTTCATAATGATAGCATATTGAAACTATATTTTCATAA